>Ga0136612_10001175_pt1 | contig 10934 bp, 7 predicted proteins | sample AntDryUQ224A2306_2_FD_106644 | JGI IMG/M metagenome (GOLD analysis project Ga0136612, IMG submission 106644) | Polar desert sand microbial communities from Dry Valleys, Antarctica - metaG UQ224A (23.06) | ecosystem: Environmental > Terrestrial > Soil > Desert | place: Antarctica: Dry Valley...
AGTCGATCCGGATCCTCAAACGCCGGCTCTCCGACGTCGTCTACCAAGCGCTACGCGCCGATGCACGCCCCAGCGCGCCATCCGGACTGAAGGCTGCCTGATTGACATAGGAGCAAGTGGACGCAACTGAGCAGCCATTCCAGCAGCGCGAAGCCGAGGTCCGGAACGTTGCATGCCGCGAGCCGTTCTAGACGTCAAGGTCAGTCCGCACTGAGTCCGCAGGACAGCGAGAAAAGGTGCGAACTAGCCCGAAGTACCGAGTGTCGCGGGTGCGGCCCCTGACAAAAAACCCGCAGGTCTGAGGCCGTTTCCGCAGGTCAGCGACCGTTCGGCGATGAGCGCTGAGCGGATTATGAGTCCGCTGCTCTGACCGGCTGAGCTACCGCCCCGACGACAACCCTAGAGCCGGCGAGGGCCACAACAAATCGGTTGCGCGGTCGTGCCGGCGTCGGCCATCATGACCGCGGCCGCAGTCAGCGACCGGTACGCCGGTCTGGAGAGGGGAGGTCGCGCCGTGTGTGTTGCCCGGCTGTCCTCAGCCCTCCCCCACCTGGCTGCCCTGTCACGCGCCTGATGCGTTCGGGGCACCTCTCTCACAAGGAGCCCCACGTTGCCCCGCACGTCTGCGTCGTCCGACTGGGACGACGACCCTCGCACCATCCGCAGCGGCCGCCGTTCCCCTTGGGACGACGGCGAACCCCGGCACCGCCGTACTCCCAGCCTTGCCGAAGAACCTGACGGACCGCCCGAAGGATCACGGTGGTCCACCTGGGACGACATCGGAATCCCGCACGGACCGGAGCCGCATCCGGACTGGGTGATCACCGCGCTCGGCGCCATCGACTACGAGCTCGGTGTACTGAAGACCGGAAAGGAAGCCGACGTCCATCTCGCCGAGCGATCCGTGCCCGGCACCGACATCGGCACGCTGATGGCCGCCAAGCGGTACCGCACCAGCGAACATCGGATGTTCCACCGCGACTCCGGCTACATGGAAGGCCGCCGCGTACGCCGCAGCCGCGAGACCCGCGCGATGGCCAACCGCACCAGCTTCGGCCGCGAGGTCCTGGCCGGGCAGTGGGCCGTCGCCGAGTTCAACGTGCTCTCGATGATGTGGCAGGCCGGAGCGCCGGTGCCGTACCCGGTGCAGCTCGATGGGACCGAGATCCTGCTCGAGTTCATCGGCGATCCTGACGGCACAGCGGCCCCGCGGCTCGCCCAGTTCCGAGGCAGCGACGCCGAGCTGCACGACCTCTGGAACCAGTGCGTCGACGTCATGTGCCTGCTGGCCGCGGCCGGCTACGCGCACGGCGACCTCTCGGCGTACAACCTCCTTGTCCACAATGGACGGTTGGTCGTCATCGACGTGCCCCAGGCGATCGACATCGTCGCGAACCCGCGCGGGACCGAGTTTCTGCGCCGTGACGCGGAGAACGTCTGCCGCTGGTTCAGCAGCCACGGGGTCGCCGCCGACGCCGCGGACCTGACCGTGCGACTGCTCGACGAAGCGAGAATGCTCCAGGCTCCGCACCCATGATCATGAGGCGGACGGAGCCGCGTGTCGCGGCGTGTCCGCCTCATGATCAAGGAGCCGACGCTAGAGGTTGCGCTCGGCGTACACCTTCATCGCGTCACGGATGAAGACCGCCGCACCCTCGGCGTACTGGTCGTAGTTCGCCGCGAACCGCGGATCGTCGACGTACATCTGCCCGAGGTTGACGTACGCCTCACGGTCGGGCGTCCACGCGTGCGAGACCCACCGGTAGTGACGCGCCACGAGTGCCTGGACGTCGTCGCCGCCCGGATCGGCGCCGGCCGCAACAGCCGCCGCCAGACCCTGCGCGATCTGCTCCTGCTCGACATGGTGCGCGAGCTGGCCGTCCTTGCCGAGGGAATCCCACCAGCGGTTCCCCCTGTCCCAGGCGTCACGACCCCAGTGTTCGACGACCTCGGCCTCGTACTGGCTGTTGTCGAATCCGTCGAGAACTTCTTCTGCCATCAGTTGTTCACCTCCTTCCGTTTTCCGAAGCGTCGTTCGCACCGATTCGATCTGCCGCCCGATCCGCTGCAGCTCCTTCTCGAGCAGTTGCAGGTGGACGCGCAGCGCAGCCGCCGGTTCCTGCGCGCCGGCGAGGACGTCGGCGATGGCCGGCAGGCCGACACCGAGCTCACGCAGCAGCAAGATCCGCTGCAGCCGCACAAGCGAGGACCTCGTCGTAGTAGCGGTATCCGTTACGTCCGACCCGGCTAGGCTCGAGCAACCCGCGATGCCCGTAGTGGCGCAACGTGCGGCTGGTCGTGCCCGCGATCCGCGCCAGGTCCTGGATTGACCACTCCATCGCGCGGACTCCTCTCGAGGGATCTTCGGTGCCGAGACGAACCATAAAAGTTGACGCAGCGTCAAGGTCCACCCCTTTCACCGGTTCATTGCCGGACGGGCACCGCGACCACGGGGCGGTCAAGTCCGTGATCATCGAGCGAGCTGTGACCTACCTCCCTGCCCGTGTAGGCCGGTCTCGCGCTGGGTACTCCTCTGTCTGCACCGCTACCGCAGAAATGAGGAACCATGAAGGCATTGACATGGCACGGCAAGCGTGACGTACGAGTTGAAACCGCACCCGACCCGAGGATCGAAGAGTCCACCGACGCGATCATCAAGGTGACGTCGACGGCGATCTGCGGCTCCGACCTGCACCTCTACGAAGTGCTGGGCGCGTATCTGACACCGGGCGACATCCTCGGCCACGAGCCGATGGGGATCGTCGAGGAGGTCGGCTCCGACGTCACGCACATCTCCCCCGGTGATCGTGTCGTGATCCCCTTCAACATCTCTTGCGGCCAGTGCTGGATGTGCAGCCGCAAGCTGTTCGCGCAGTGTGAGACGACGCAGGTCCGTGCCCAGGGCAAGGGTGCGGCGTTGCTCGGGTACACCAGCCTGTACGGCGCCGTCCCGGGCGGGCAGGCGGAGTACCTGCGGGTGCCGCAGGCGCATTTCGGGCCGATCAAGGTCCCCTCCGATCACGCCGACGAGAGATTCCTGTACATGTCGGACGTGCTCCCGACGGCATGGCAGGCAGTCCAGTACGCCGACGTACCGGACGGTGGTGCGCTGGCCGTGCTCGGCCTCGGCCCGATCGGTCAGATCGCGGTACGCATCGCCAGCCACCTCGGTGTGGAGCGGGTGTTCGCCGTCGACAGCGTTCCGGAACGGCTCGCGCTGGCCGGCCGGCACGGTGCGGAGCTGGTTGACATGAACGAGCACGAGGATGTCGCTGCTGCCCTACTCGAACTCACCGCCGGCCGCGGTCCCGACAGCGTCATCGACGCGGTCGGCATGGAAGCCCACGGAGGCGTCCAGTCCGCGGTGGGCAAGGTCGCCCAGGCGGCCGTCGGCCTGCTTCCCGACGCCGTGGCTCGTCCGTTGACGGACAAGTTCGCGATCGACCGGGTGGCCGCGCTGCATACGGCCATGAAGGCCTGCCGCCGTGGTGGCACGGTGTCGATCAGCGGGGTTTACGGCGGCGAGATCGAACCGATGCCGATGATGGAGATGTTCGACCGCGGGCTGCAGGTCAGGATGGGTCAGGCGCACGTGAAGCGCTGGATCGACGACATCCTGCCCCTCCTCGTCGAGGATGACGTCCTCGGCGTGGAGGACCTCGCCACGCACAAGGTGCCGCTGGACGACGCGCCGCACATGTACGAGATCTTCCAGAAGAAGGAAGACGACTGCATCAAGGTCGTCATCAAGCCGTGACGGACGCTCCGTTGGTGGTGCTCATCACCGGCGCCTCCAGCGGAATCGGCCGGGCGAGCGCCATCAGGTTCGCCGGCCAGGGCGCCCGTCTGGTGCTGCTGTCCCGCTCGCCGGAGGCACTGGCCGAGGTGCAGGCTGAGTGCGTCCGGGCAGGCGCGGGCGACATCCTGATCGCAGTGGCCGATGTCGGCCGCCATGAGCAGGTCGAGTCCGCGTTGGCCCGTGCCCTGGAGACCTTCGGCGCCGTGGATGTCTGCGTGCACGCCGCCGCGGTCGCCGCCTACGGCCGGTTGGAGGACATCCCGGTCGAGGTGTTCGACCGGGTCATCGACACGAACATCAAGGGCACTGTCCACGTCAGCCGGGTCGTGCTCAAGCACTTCCGCGACCGTGAGATGGGGACGCTGATCCTCGTCGGCTCCGTCCTCGGGCGGATCTCGGCGCCGTTCATGTCGCCGTACGGCGTAAGCAAGTGGGCCATCCGCGGACTGGCCCGGACGCTGAAGCTGGAAGCCCACGACTTGCCCCACGTGCATGTGTGTGAGGTCTGGCCGGGTGGGGTGAACACGCCGGTCTACCAGCAGAGCGCGAACTACGCCGGTCGCGTCGGTCGGCCACCGCCCCCGGTGGTGACCCCGGAGAGAGTGGCAGCCGCGATCGACCGGGTCGTTCGGCGTCCCCGCGCGCGCACCGGGGTCGGCTGGGCAAACCCCCTCATGATCTTCGGTTTCGGCGCCCTGCCGGGCGTGTACGACGCCCTCGTCGTTCCGATGATGAAGCGGCTGGGCATCAGCCGGGAGCCGGTCGACCCGCACCCGGGCAACGTCTTTGCCCCCCAGCCCGACCTGGAGGGCACCCACGGCCCCTGGCACGGGCCGCTTGGCCTTCGGCGCTGATGAGGACGAGCTTGGACCGGCGACGGGCTTAGAACTATCGGTCAGCGGGCATGGCAATGGCATGACAACAGTTCTCTTGACCGGTGCGTCCAGCGGTATCGGTGCCGCCACCGCACTCGCCCTCGACGAGGCCGGCATGACGGTTTTCGCAGGCTTCCGCGATCCGGACGACGCCGTACCGCTGCAGAAGGGCGCATCGCAGCGACTGCACGTGATCACCCTCGACGTCACCGACGCGGACTCGATCGCGGCCGCGACGACCATGCTGGAGGAGCGGCTCGGTGACGCAGGCCTCGACGCCGTCGTCAACAATGCCGGAGCGGGCATCCCCGGCCCGCTGGAGATCCTTCCCATCGACCAGCTGCGCGAGCAGCTCGAGGTCAACGTGATCGGTCAGGTCGCCGTCACGCAGGCGGTGCTCCCGCTGCTGCGCCGCGCCGGCGGCCGGGTGATCTTCGTCGGCTCGATCGGCGGGAAGGTCGCCGTCCAGTTCGCCGGGCCTTACCACGCCTCCAAGTACGCGATGGAGGCGATCGCGGACAGCTGGCGCCAGGAACTCGAACCCGACGGCATCGCGGTGTCGCTCATCGAGCCGGGTCCCATCGCCACCCCGATCTGGGCGAAGGCCGCTGAGCGGATCGACAAGCTGCTCGCCACCGCATCACCGCAGACGGCGCGCTACACCGACCGGCTGCGTTCCTTCCAGGAGACGCTGCGCTCGCAGGGCAAGAGCGGATCCTCGCCCGCCGAGGTGGCCGAGACGATCAAGCGGGCCATCACAGCGGAGAAGCCCTCCAGCCGGTACGCCGTCGGCGCCGACGGCGTACCGGCTGGAGGGCTTCTCCGCTGTGATGGCCCGCTTGATCGTCTCGGCCACCTCGGCGGGCGAGGATCCGCTCTTGCCCTGCGAGCGCAGCGTCTCCTGGAAGGAACGCAGCCGGTCGGTGTAGCGCGCCGTCTGCGGTGATGCGGTGGCGAGCAGCTTGTCGATCCGCTCAGCGGCCTTCGCCCAGATCGGGGTGGCGATGGGACCCGGCTCGATGAGCGACACCGCGATGCCGTCGGGTTCGAGTTCCTGGCGCCAGCTGTCCGCGATCGCCTCCATCGCGTACTTGGAGGCGTGGTAAGGCCCGGCGAACTGGACGGCGACCTTCCCGCCGATCGAGCCGACGAAGATCACCCGGCCGCCGGCGCGGCGCAGCAGCGGGAGCACCGCCTGCGTGACGGCGACCTGACCGATCACGTTGACCTCGAGCTGCTCGCGCAGCTGGTCGATGGGAAGGATCTCCAGCGGGCCGGGGATGCCCGCTCCGGCATTGTTGACGACGGCGTCGAGGCCTGCGTCACCGAGCCGCTCCTCCAGCATGGTCGTCGCGGCCGCGATCGAGTCCGCGTCGGTGACGTCGAGGGTGATCACGTGCAGTCGCTGCGATGCGCCCTTCTGCAGCGGTACGGCGTCGTCCGGATCGCGGAAGCCTGCGAAAACCGTCATGCCGGCCTCGTCGAGGGCGAGTGCGGTGGCGGCACCGATACCGCTGGACGCACCGGTCAAGAGAACTGTTGTCATGCCATTGCCATGCCCGCTGACCGATAGTTCTAAGCCCGTCGCCGGTCCAAGCTCGTCCTCATCAGCGCCGAAGGCCAAGCGGCCCGTGCCAGGGGCCGTGGGTGCCCTCCAGGTCGGGCTGGGGGGCAAAGACGTTGCCCGGGTGCGGGTCGACCGGCTCCCGGCTGATGCCCAGCCGCTTCATCATCGGAACGACGAGGGCGTCGTACACGCCCGGCAGGGCGCCGAAACCGAAGATCATGAGGGGGTTTGCCCAGCCGACCCCGGTGCGCGCGCGGGGACGCCGAACGACCCGGTCGATCGCGGCTGCCACTCTCTCCGGGGTCACCACCGGGGGCGGTGGCCGACCGACGCGACCGGCGTAGTTCGCGCTCTGCTGGTAGACCGGCGTGTTCACCCCACCCGGCCAGACCTCACACACATGCACGTGGGGCAAGTCGTGGGCTTCCAGCTTCAGCGTCCGGGCCAGTCCGCGGATGGCCCACTTGCTTACGCCGTACGGCGACATGAACGGCGCCGAGATCCGCCCGAGGACGGAGCCGACGAGGATCAGCGTCCCCATCTCACGGTCGCGGAAGTGCTTGAGCACGACCCGGCTGACGTGGACAGTGCCCTTGATGTTCGTGTCGATGACCCGGTCGAACACCTCGACCGGGATGTCCTCCAACCGGCCGTAGGCGGCGACCGCGGCGGCGTGCACGCAGACATCCACGGCGCCGAAGGTCTCCAGGGCACGGGCCAACGCGGACTCGACCTGCTCATGGCGGCCGACATCGGCCACTGCGATCAGGATGTCGCCCGCGCCTGCCCGGACGCACTCAGCCTGCACCTCGGCCAGTGCCTCCGGCGAGCGGGACAGCAGCACCAGACGGGCGCCCTGGCCGGCGAACCTGATGGCGCTCGCCCGGCCGATTCCGCTGGAGGCGCCGGTGATGAGCACCACCAACGGAGCGTCCGTCACGGCTTGATGACGACCTTGATGCAGTCGTCTTCCTTCTTCTGGAAGATCTCGTACATGTGCGGCGCGTCGTCCAGCGGCACCTTGTGCGTGGCGAGGTCCTCCACGCCGAGGACGTCATCCTCGACGAGGAGGGGCAGGATGTCGTCGATCCAGCGCTTCACGTGCGCCTGACCCATCCTGACCTGCAGCCCGCGGTCGAACATCTCCATCATCGGCATCGGTTCGATCTCGCCGCCGTAAACCCCGCTGATCGACACCGTGCCACCACGGCGGCAGGCCTTCATGGCCGTATGCAGCGCGGCCACCCGGTCGATCGCGAACTTGTCCGTCAACGGACGAGCCACGGCGTCGGGAAGCAGGCCGACGGCCGCCTGGGCGACCTTGCCCACCGCGGACTGGACGCCTCCGTGGGCTTCCATGCCGACCGCGTCGATGACGCTGTCGGGACCGCGGCCGGCGGTGAGTTCGAGTAGGGCAGCAGCGACATCCTCGTGCTCGTTCATGTCAACCAGCTCCGCACCGTGCCGGCCGGCCAGCGCGAGCCGTTCCGGAACGCTGTCGACGGCGAACACCCGCTCCACACCGAGGTGGCTGGCGATGCGTACCGCGATCTGACCGATCGGGCCGAGGCCGAGCACGGCCAGCGCACCACCGTCCGGTACGTCGGCGTACTGGACTGCCTGCCATGCCGTCGGGAGCACGTCCGACATGTACAGGAATCTCTCGTCGGCGTGATCGGAGGGGACCTTGATCGGCCCGAAATGCGCCTGCGGCACCCGCAGGTACTCCGCCTGCCCGCCCGGGACGGCGCCGTACAGGCTGGTGTACCCGAGCAACGCCGCACCCTTGCCCTGGGCACGGACCTGCGTCGTCTCACACTGCGCGAACAGCTTGCGGCTGCACATCCAGCACTGGCCGCAAGAGATGTTGAAGGGGATCACGACACGATCACCGGGGGAGATGTGCGTGACGTCGGAGCCGACCTCCTCGACGATCCCCATCGGCTCGTGGCCGAGGATGTCGCCCGGTGTCAGATACGCGCCCAGCACTTCGTAGAGGTGCAGGTCGGAGCCGCAGATCGCCGTCGACGTCACCTTGATGATCGCGTCGGTGGACTCTTCGATCCTCGGGTCGGGTGCGGTTTCAACTCGTACGTCACGCTTGCCGTGCCATGTCAATGCCTTCATGGTTCCTCATTTCTGCGGTAGCGGTGCAGACAGAGGAGTACCCAGCGCGAGACCGGCCTACACGGGCAGGGAGGTAGGTCACAGCTCGCTCGATGATCACGGACTTGACCGCCCCGTGGTCGCGGTGCCCGTCCGGCAATGAACCGGTGAAAGGGGTGGACCTTGACGCTGCGTCAACTTTTATGGTTCGTCTCGGCACCGAAGATCCCTCGAGAGGAGTCCGCGCGATGGAGTGGTCAATCCAGGACCTGGCGCGGATCGCGGGCACGACCAGCCGCACGTTGCGCCACTACGGGCATCGCGGGTTGCTCGAGCCTAGCCGGGTCGGACGTAACGGATACCGCTACTACGACGAGGTCCTCGCTTGTGCGGCTGCAGCGGATCTTGCTGCTGCGTGAGCTCGGTGTCGGCCTGCCGGCCATCGCCGACGTCCTCGCCGGCGCGCAGGAACCGGCGGCTGCGCTGCGCGTCCACCTGCAACTGCTCGAGAAGGAGCTGCAGCGGATCGGGCGGCAGATCGAATCGGTGCGAACGACGCTTCGGAAAACGGAAGGAGGTGAACAACTGATGGCAGAAGAAGTTCTCGACGGATTCGACAACAGCCAGTACGAGGCCGAGGTCGTCGAACACTGGGGTCGTGACGCCTGGGACAGGGGGAACCGCTGGTGGGATTCCCTCGGCAAGGACGGCCAGCTCGCGCACCATGTCGAGCAGGAGCAGATCGCGCAGGGTCTGGCGGCGGCTGTTGCGGCCGGCGCCGATCCGGGCGGCGACGACGTCCAGGCACTCGTGGCGCGTCACTACCGGTGGGTCTCGCACGCGTGGACGCCCGACCGTGAGGCGTACGTCAACCTCGGGCAGATGTACGTCGACGATCCGCGGTTCGCGGCGAACTACGACCAGTACGCCGAGGGTGCGGCGGTCTTCATCCGTGACGCGATGAAGGTGTACGCCGAGCGCAACCTCTAGCGTCGGCTCCTTGATCATGAGGCGGACACGCCGCGACACGCGGCTCCGTCCGCCTCATGATCATGGGTGCGGAGCCTGGAGCATTCTCGCTTCGTCGAGCAGTCGCACGGTCAGGTCCGCGGCGTCGGCGGCGACCCCGTGGCTGCTGAACCAGCGGCAGACGTTCTCCGCGTCACGGCGCAGAAACTCGGTCCCGCGCGGGTTCGCGACGATGTCGATCGCCTGGGGCACGTCGATGACGACCAACCGTCCATTGTGGACAAGGAGGTTGTACGCCGAGAGGTCGCCGTGCGCGTAGCCGGCCGCGGCCAGCAGGCACATGACGTCGACGCACTGGTTCCAGAGGTCGTGCAGCTCGGCGTCGCTGCCTCGGAACTGGGCGAGCCGCGGGGCCGCTGTGCCGTCAGGATCGCCGATGAACTCGAGCAGGATCTCGGTCCCATCGAGCTGCACCGGGTACGGCACCGGCGCTCCGGCCTGCCACATCATCGAGAGCACGTTGAACTCGGCGACGGCCCACTGCCCGGCCAGGACCTCGCGGCCGAAGCTGGTGCGGTTGGCCATCGCGCGGGTCTCGCGGCTGCGGCGTACGCGGCGGCCTTCCATGTAGCCGGAGTCGCGGTGGAACATCCGATGTTCGCTGGTGCGGTACCGCTTGGCGGCCATCAGCGTGCCGATGTCGGTGCCGGGCACGGATCGCTCGGCGAGATGGACGTCGGCTTCCTTTCCGGTCTTCAGTACACCGAGCTCGTAGTCGATGGCGCCGAGCGCGGTGATCACCCAGTCCGGATGCGGCTCCGGTCCGTGCGGGATTCCGATGTCGTCCCAGGTGGACCACCGTGATCCTTCGGGCGGTCCGTCAGGTTCTTCGGCAAGGCTGGGAGTACGGCGGTGCCGGGGTTCGCCGTCGTCCCAAGGGGAACGGCGGCCGCTGCGGATGGTGCGAGGGTCGTCGTCCCAGTCGGACGACGCAGACGTGCGGGGCAACGTGGGGCTCCTTGTGAGAGAGGTGCCCCGAACGCATCAGGCGCGTGACAGGGCAGCCAGGTGGGGGAGGGCTGAGGACAGCCGGGCAACACACACGGCGCGACCTCCCCTCTCCAGACCGGCGTACCGGTCGCTGACTGCGGCCGCGGTCATGATGGCCGACGCCGGCACGACCGCGCAACCGATTTGTTGTGGCCCTCGCCGGCTCTAGGGTTGTCGTCGGGGCGGTAGCTCAGCCGGTCAGAGCAGCGGACTCATAATCCGCTCAGCGCTCATCGCCGAACGGTCGCTGACCTGCGGAAACGGCCTCAGACCTGCGGGTTTTTTGTCAGGGGCCGCACCCGCGACACTCGGTACTTCGGGCTAGTTCGCACCTTTTCTCGCTGTCCTGCGGACTCAGTGCGGACTGACCTTGACGTCTAGAACGGCTCGCGGCATGCAACGTTCCGGACCTCGGCTTCGCGCTGCTGGAATGGCTGCTCAGTTGCGTCCACTTGCTCCTATGTCAATCAGGCAGCCTTCAGTCCGGATGGCGCGCTGGGGCGTGCATCGGCGCGTAGCGCTTGGTAGACGACGTCGGAGAGCCGGCGTTTGAGGATCCGGATCGACT
>Ga0136612_10001176_pt1 | contig 10932 bp, 9 predicted proteins | sample AntDryUQ224A2306_2_FD_106644 | JGI IMG/M metagenome (GOLD analysis project Ga0136612, IMG submission 106644) | Polar desert sand microbial communities from Dry Valleys, Antarctica - metaG UQ224A (23.06) | ecosystem: Environmental > Terrestrial > Soil > Desert | place: Antarctica: Dry Valley...
CAGCAGACGTATCCCATTGTCGCTTGCGCGATCGTCGTGGCGCTGCAGGTCGGGCTGGAGTGGGGCATGCGGAACCTGGCAGCCGGCCGGGCCGTGTATGCCACCGGGTCCAACGAGCACGCGGCGCGGCTCGCCGGCTTCGATACCGCGTGGATCACGTGCACGGTGTTTGCCCTGGCGGGCGCGCTCACGGGGTTGGCGGCGCTGCTCAATTCCGTTCGGTTCAACCAGATTCCCAGCAACGCGGGTATCGGCCTCGAGATGAAGGTGATCGCGGCTGTGATTGTTGGCGGCGCGGCGGTCAGGGGAGGGCAGGGGAACCTGGCGGGCACGCTGCTGGGTGTCGTCCTGCTCGGCGCGATTGGACCGGCGCTGACCTTCCTCGGCGTCAATGCCTACTGGGAGCGGGCGCTGCAGGGATGCATCATCCTCGCCGCCGTGGCGATCGATGCGCTGCGTGAACGGCGCGCTCTCCCCGGTTTCGTCCCCCTGGCGAAGCCGGCATGAACAACCGCGACCTGCGGGCGCGTCTGTTCCCGAACGGCGAATGGGTGGTGCTGCTGGCGCTCGCCGTGGAGGTCGCGCTCTTCTCGGTCATCGCACGCAACTTCTTCACACTCGGGAACTTCTTCGAGGTCACACGGCTGAGTGTGGAGCTGGGGCTGCTCGCAATCGCCCTGACGCCCATCATCATCAGCGGCGGGATCGACCTGTCGGTCGGCTCGATGATGGGCCTGGCGGCCATCGTGTTCGGCGCGGCGTACCACGAGTGGCACCTGCCGCTCGGGGCGGCGGCAGTCCTGGCGATGCTCGCCGGAGGCGTCGGCGGAAGCTTGAACGCCGCACTCATCGCCGGGTTGAAGATTCCGCCCATCATCGTGACGCTCGGAACGTTCTCGCTGTTTCGCGGGATCGCCGAGGGGCTCACGCACGGTGCGGTGAACTACACGAACTTCCCGCCGGCGTTCCTGGCGCTGGGGCAGGGATATCTCCGGGGCATCATCCCGGCGCAGCTCCCGGTGCTCCTTGCCGTGCTGGCCGTTTACGGCGTGCTGCTCCACTGGTCCGTGATCGGGCGCGCCTGGTACGCGATTGGGTTCGGGGCCGCGGGCGCGCGGTACGCCGGCATCCCGGTTCGAAACCGCCTCGGGCTCGCGTATGTGCTGTCCGGGTTCGTCGCGAGCATCGCGGCGATCGTGTACGTCGCGCACCTGGGGCAGGCGAAGTCCGACGCCGGCACGGGATACGAGCTCGACGCGATCACCGCGGTCGTGCTCGGCGGCACCTCCGTGTTCGGAGGAAGAGGCACCCTCTGGGGCACGGTGGCGGGTCTGTTCTCCCTGGCCGTGCTGCGTAACGGCCTGCACCTTGCTGCGCTCCCGTCCGAGCTCACGGGCGTGCTCACCGGCGCGCTCCTCGTGACCACGATCGCGGTCGACGGTCTGCGCCGCCGCAACTGGCCCGGCGGCGCGGTATATTCCACGGGCGGCGCGTCGACGCCCCTAGCCGCCGCAGAGGACCTTCCCGTGAGGAACAGCCAGGTTGCCGTGTTGTGCAGTGCGATCGTCGGGGGTGCCCTGATGGTGGCGGCCACGAACGTGTGGCTGGTGCGCTCGCTCGTGCCCTCTGGAGGAACATCGCCCGGCACTGCCGTCGCACCCGCCACTACTGGCGGACGGCGCCCCGTGATTGCGGTCATGCCCAAGGCGAAAGGGGATCCGTATTTCGTCAGCTGCCGCGCAGGCGCCGAGGAAGCGGCACAGGAGCTCGGCGTTGATCTCATCTGGGACGGCCCGACGAGCCTCGATGCCGCGAAGCAGAACGAGCTGGTCGAGAACTGGATCACCCGGAAGGTCGATGTGATCGCCGTTGCGGTCGAGAACCGCGGGGGCATCTCGAGCGTGCTGCGCAAGGCGCGCGAGCGCGGCATTCACGTCCTGACCTGGGACGCCGACGCCGACCCGGACGCGCGCGATTTCTTCGTCAACCAGGCGACCGCGGAGGGCATCGGGAACACGCTGACGGACGAAGCCGCCGCCCTGCTGGGGGGCAAGGGGGAGTTCGCCATCATCACGGGCGCGTTGAGCGCCGCGAATCAGAACGAGTGGATTAGCTTCATCAAGAAGCGGCTGGCGGAGAAATATCCCGACGTGAAGCTCGCGACGATCCGGCCGAGCGACGACGACCGCGACAAGGCGTTTGCCGAGACCCAGACGATCATGCGGGTGTTTCCGTCCGTCAGGCTCGTCATGGCGATTTCGGCGCCGGCGGTGCCGGGATCCGCCGAAGCAGTCAGGCAGGCAGGCCGCCGCGACGTGAACGTGATCGGGTTGTCCCTCCCGAACATGAACAAGCCGTACGTGCACGATGGCTGGGTGCAGACGGTCGTCCTGTGGAACACACGCGACCTCGGCTACCTCACCGTCCTTGCGGGCTCACTGTTGACGCAGAACAAGCTCGCGGCCGGCACGCAGTCACTCGAGGCCGGCCGGCTGGGGACGATCCAGATCCGCGGCACCGAAATCGTGCTCGGCGCGCCGACGAGGTTTACCAGGGAGAATATCGACAGATTCGATTTCTGAGGTTTCAGGGTTTTCGTTTCAGGGCGGGGGGGCGGTGCGCTGGGCGATTCTGTGGATGGTTCTTCTCGCGGTGGTGCTCGTCCCGTTCTTCCTCTTCGAGCAGCAGTTCGAGCGGCTGGCCACCTGGCTCGCGCAGGGGAATGCGTCCGGGTGGGCGACGGCTGCGGCGATTGGCGGGCTGCTCACGTTCGACGTCTTCCTGCCGGTGCCTTCGTCGATCGTCTCCACAGCGGGCGGCGCGCTGCTCGGTTTCTGGGCGGGCGCTGCAGTGATCTGGATCGGGATGACGATCGGGTGCCTGATTGCGTACGGTTTCGGTGCGTATGCCGCGGCACCCGCGCGGCGGCTCGTGGGCGCCGAGGGCCTTGTGCGCGCCTCCAGGGTGATGGAGCGATACGGGCCGTGGGCTCTTGTGATCTGTCGCCCCATCCCGGTTCTCGCAGAATCCAGTGTCGTGTTTGCAGGGCTCGTCCGAAGCCCGCTGCCCCCCTTCCTGTGGCTGACCACTCTCGCCAATCTGGGGATCGCGATCGCCTACGCGGCCGTCGGGGCGTTCTCGATGCAGGCCGGCTCGTTCCTGTGGACCGTTGCGGGCGCCGTCGCGCTGCCCGGGGCCGCGCTTTTCGCGGGAAGACGATGGCTGACCCGGCGCGAGGGCGGCGAGGCGCGGCGCTGACCAGCCTCCGCCCGCCGGCTACGGCGGTCCGCCGAAGCATTGCGAAGGCGGAAGCCCCGCGCTACGTGCGGGTCCCGCGCGCCGAAGTGTTAGGATCCGCAGTCGGGGCGGCGATGCCGCGGGATTGCGGCTGCCGGCAGGGCGTCACAGCAGGAGAGGTCAGCCATGGGCATCAGCGACAAGGACACGGTTCTCTATTCACGCAGAGACTTCGGCAAGCTGACGCTCGCGGGGCTGCCGATGGCCCTCGCGGTTGCCGATCTGAATGCGTTCGCCGCCGTTGACTCGAAGATCAAGGGCGTCCAGATCGGCGCGATCACCTACAGCTTTCGCTCGTTCCCGAACCCGGCGGACATCATCAAAGCGTACGAAACGATCGGGCTCAGCGAGATGGAGCTGATGGCGAATCACGCGGAGATGCTCGCCGGGGCGCCGATTTCGCCCCCGGCGGCAGCCGGGCGTGGTCGCGGGGCCGCCGCTGCGCCGGCCGCTCCTGTCGCGCCCGCGCCGGGGCGCCGGGGCGGTGGTCGCCGGGTACTGACGCCCGAAGAACAGGCCGAGGCGGATGCGCGCGCGGAGGCACTTCGCAAGTGGCGCATGTCGGCCACCGCCGCCACCTTCGCGCCGGTCAAGAAAAGGATCACCGACGCAGGGATCGACCTGCGCGTGCTCTGCTTCAACATGAACGTCAACACGACAAAAGACGACGAGCTCGAATACGCCTTCATGATGGCGAAGGCGCTGAGGGTGAGGGCGATCTCGACGTCGACGCAGGTGAGCATGGCCAAGCGGACCGCCCCCTTCGCCGACAAGCACAAGATATTCCTCGCGTTCCACAGCCACGCCAACCTGACGAACCCCGACGAGACCGCGACGCCCGAAAGCTTCGCCACGATTCTCGAGGCCTCGAAGTACCACGCCATAAACCTCGACATCGGTCATTTCACCGCGGCCAATTTCGATCCCGTGGCGTACATTCAGCAGCATCACGGCCGGATCACGCACCTGCACCTCAAGGATCGCAAGAAGGACAACGGCGCCAACGTGCCGTGGGGTCAGGGAGACACGCCGCTCACGCCGGTACTGAAGCTCCTCGAGAAGAACAAGTGGGACATCCCCGGAAACGTGGAGTTCGAGTACGAAGGTGACCCGGTTGTCGAGGTGGGGAAGTGCCTGCAGTACTGCCGGGAGGCGCTCGCCTAGCGGCTTCGCCCTACGGGGCTCGGGATTCGGGGCTCGGGACTCGTTCCGAACCTGAACCCGGAACCCGGAACCCCGAACCCGGAACCGTTACTTTGTGACCGTAACCGCCAGCGACGCGGTCGCCAGCTTGCCCAGGCTGTTGGTGGCCCAGCAGCTGACGGTGGTCTTTCCGACAGGGAATGTCGCGCCCGCGGCGGGGAAACAGTTGGCGGCGAGCTTGCCGTCCACTTTGTCTTGCGCCGTTGCGGTGAATGTGGCCGGGGCCCCATCCGGTGAGGCCGCCGGAACGGTCACGTCGCCGGACGTGGTTACGACGGGCGGTTCGGCGGCTTCGAAGCCGACCGGCAGGCGGCTCGTGCAGTCTCCGTTCGGGCACTCGTTCGCATCGAAACATCCGACATACCCGTTCCCTGCGAAATCCTCGGGGCACGCGCCGCAGGTTCTCGAGCCCGGCGTGTTGATGCACGCGGCCAGCTTGTTACAGCCGCCGTTGCGGACGGCGCATTCGTTCACATCCACGCACTTGGTGTCGGGCGAGCCGCTGTGTCCCGGGGGACACAAGCCCTCCTTCGTTGCGGCAGGCGCCCCGGCGCCCTGGCCGATCGCCGGCGACGCACCGGCGCCGAACACCGCCGTCAACGCGAGAACGAGCGCGATACCGATGACGGACTGGGTGATCCACCGAGGAAGTGTGGAGATGCTCATACCTCGATCATAGACGGATCCAGGAGGCGTCGCAATCCTTCACCCCCGATCGAGACGGGAGCGGGGAGGTTCGAACATGAGCTCAAGAGTAAAGGCAGTCATCTGGGAGTGCCGTAAATCGTCCCGAGCGCGGGATACACACGCCGGTACTGCTTGTAGCGGTAGGACATGACGGAAGCGACCTCGGGACGGGCCGGCGTAACCTGTGCGGTATGCACGACGGCGTCGCACGCTTCGTCCACCGATTTCCAGAAGCCGGCTCCCACGCCGGCCAGAAGGGCCGCCCCGTATCCCGCACCCTCTTCCGTCTCGACCGTCTCGACGTCGCGCCCGTAAACATCCGCCTGTATCTGACGCCAGATCGGCGAACGTGCGCCCCCTCCGCCCACCCGCACCTTCTCGACCGGCAGGCCGAGCTCCGAAAAGATCGTAAACGTATCCCGCAGGCTGAAGGCCACCCCTTCCAGGACGGCGCGAACGACATGTCCCCGGGTGTGGCTGGCCGCCATGCCGAGGAGCGCGGCGCGCACATTCGGATCGCGATGCGGCGTGCGCTCGCCCATCAGGTACGGCGCCCAGAGCACCCCGTCGGCTCCCGGCGCGACCGCGTCTGCCTCGCGGACCATCTCCTCGTACGCCGCATCACCCCCTGGGGCCATCCCGTACTGATCGCGCAGCCATCGCAGCGACAGGCCGGCAGCCTGCGTCACCCCCATCACGTGCCAGCGATCCGGGATCGCATGACAGAACGTGTGAAGTCGCCCGCCTGGATCGAGAAACGGCCGGTCCGTAGCCGCAAACACCACGCCGGAGGTGCCGAGCGTGGCGCTCACGGTCCCGGGCCGGGTGATGCCCATGCCGACAGCGCCGGCCGCCTGATCGCCGGCACCCGCGACGATCGGCGTTCCGGATGGCAGCCCGGTCGCGGCAGATCCCGCGCCCGACACGCGCGCGCAGACTTCCGGCGATTCGAAAAGCGCAGGCAGGACGCCGGGATCGATGCCGACGGCCTCCATCATCTCCTGTGACCAGCGGCGCGCCACCACGTCGAGCATCAGCGTGCCCGACGCGTCCGCAACGTCGATGGCGTACTCACCGCTCAATCGATAGCGGATGTAGTCCTTCGGCAGCAGCACGTGCCGTACGCGGCTCCACAGGCCGGGTTCGTGCGTGCGGACCCACAACAGCTTCGTGAGAGTGAAATTGGTCAGCGCGGGATTGGCGGTCAGCTCGAGCAGCCGCGCCGGGCCAACCAGGCGATCCAGCCATCGGCACTCCTGCTCGGTGCGCTGATCGCACCAGATGATTGCCGGCCGTAACACCGCGCCGTCTTCGTCCAGCAGCACCGCCCCGTGCATCTGGCCGGAGAGGCCGACGGCGGAAATCGAGGCGGGTGAGACACTGGTCCGCTTCAGCAGCGCACGCACGGCTTCCTGCGACGCCCGCCACCAGTCCTCCGGATCCTGCTCGGCCCAGGCGGCCATCGGCGACCGGAACGGCGCATGATCCGCCGTCGTCGAACCAATCAGCGTTCCGTCTTCACCCAGCAGCAGCGCACGCGAGCCGCTCGTGCCGACGTCGATTCCAAGGACGGGCATAGCCCTAGCTCTCAGCTTTCAGCTATCAGCTGTCAGCAAATTGAAGTTACCGTGCCCTTGCATAGCTGCCTCACCTCACCCCCAGCAGCACTTCCATCGTCAGCTGATCCAGCCGCTCGTAGCCGAGCCCCTTGCTGGCGAGCGCGACGCGATCGAAGTTGTGCGCCAGGAGCGCCTCACCGGAGCGGCCGGAGTACTGTGACGTGTCCGGAAGACCGGCCGCGGCCTTGCCCATCTCGCGGACCATCGCCTGGATCTCCTTGTCCGCCGTCCACCGCTCGGCACGCTCTTTCAGAATCAGGTAGGTGCGCATGCAGCCGCGCGCGAAATCGCGGACACCGTCGTAATCCTCGGTGCGGTACGCGTGCGCGTCGAAGTGACGCGGACCGTCGTAACCGACGTCCTCGAGAAACTTCACCAGGAAGAACGCCGCCTTGATGTTGGCGGATCCGAAACGGTAATCCTGGTCGTAACGTCCAGGGGCCTGATCGTTCAAATCGATGTGGAACAGCTTCCCGGCTTCGTGGGCCTGCGCCACGGCGTGCAGGAAGTTCAATCCGGCCATCACCTCGTGCGCCACTTCAGGGTTCACCCCCACGAGCTCTGGATGCTCGAGTGTCGGGATGAGCCCGAGATAGGCGCCCGTGGTGGCCATGTAGATGTCGCCGCGCGGCTCGTTGGGTTTAGCCTCCATGGCGAAGCGGAAGCCGTACTTCTTGTCGATCGAATAGCGAACCAGATAATTGATGCCCTCCCGCAGCCGCTTGACAGCCTCGTCCGGGCGCCTGCAGGCATCCGTCTCCACGCCTTCGCGCCCGCCCCACAGCACGAACGTCTTCGCACCGAGCTCCGCGCCGAGGTCCATCGCGCGCATGGTTTTCTGGATTGCGTACGCACGCACGGCGGGGTCGTTCGCGGTGAAGGCCCCGTCCCTGAACGCCGGGTCGTAGAAGAGATTGACGGTCGCCATCGGTACGACGACGTGATGGCGCGTGCAGGCTGCCTGGAACTCCTTCACAATCCTGTCGCGCTCGGAAGGGGTCGCGTCGATTGGGACCAGGTCGTTGTCGTGCAGGTTCACGCCCCACGCGCCGACTTCTCCCAGCATGGCCACCGCGTCCACTGGCGCGAGGTTCGGCCGGACCGCCTCCCCGAATGGATCGCGCCCGCGGTTGCTCACGGTCCACAGGCCGAAAGAAAACTTGTGTTCAGGACGGGGTGCGTACTGGTCGGACATCGGACGAGCTCTCCTCCGGACCCTCGGTGTGCGGGGCCCGCGTGCATGCGTTCAGCTGCGGTATCATGCAGCGCCACGAACGCGCTAGGTTACCTCACAGGAGTGCCACGGTGCCAAGGGGTGCCACAGTGCGGCGAAGGAGAGAACATGCTGGATCGAGCGTGCGTGCGCTACTCGGGAACGATCGTGGTGCTGGCCCTGGTCACCGTCGGCATCGCTTCGACGTTGCAGGCGCAGACCGGCGGGGGTCGCGGCGCGCAGGCGCCCGCGGGGGCCGCACCCGGTCAGGGCCGGGGTGGAGGCATCTATCCCGAGTACGAGCCGGACGACGACGCGGGGTTTGCGCGGATCTTTGACGGGAAGACGCTTGAGGGATGGGACGGCGACACGACCTTCTGGCGCGCCGAGGATGGCGTGATCGTCGGCGAGACATCGGCTCAGAAAGTCGTCAAGACCAACAGTTTCCTGATCTGGCGCGGCGGCACGGTCAGGGACTTCGAGCTGAAGGTGGAGTTCAGGATCAGCGGCACCAACAGCGGCATCCAGTACCGCAGCACCGAGCTCCCGGAGGTCGGCAAGTGGGTGCTCAAGGGATACCAGGCCGACATCGACTTCGGCGGCGAATACCTGGGCAACATCCACGAGGAACGCGGCCGCAAGCCGGGGCACGTGGTCCTCGCGAGGCGCGGCATGGTCACGCGTGTCTCCGACGGGCCGAAGTACAGGACGCTCGGGACCATCGCCGACCCGACGCTGCTCAAGGGCGTGGTCAACATCAACGGCTGGAACCGGTATCACATCATCGCGCGCGGCCCGGTGCTCGTGAGATCATCAACGGCCAGCTGATGGGCGTCACGATCGACGAGGACACGAAGAATTTTGCCGCCGAGGGGCTGCTCGGGTTCCAGATGCACGTGGGCCCGCCGTTCAAGATCGAATACCGGAATATCCTCTACAAGAAGATCGGATCGTGAGCGCGGGTTCATCCGGGAGTGCAACATGGCGCAGATAGGCGTGAATGCGTGGGTGTGGTCGTCGCCGATCGACACGGAAGAGCTGAGTCGGCTGGCGCCGAAAATCGCGAAGATGGGATTCGATCTCGTCGAGGTGCCGATCGAGAGCACGACGGATCTGGATTACGGGAAGGGCGCGGAGATCGCCCGTGCGAACGGCCTCGCCGTCAGCGTCTGCGCCGCGATGGGGCCCGATCGCGATCTCATCCATCCGGACGAGAGCATCCGCACGAACGGCATGAACTACGTGCGTCACTGCATCGATGCGACGAAAACGCTCGGCGCCGCGAACCTCGCGGGTCCGCTGTACAGCGCCGTCGGCCGAACCTGGCAGCAAACCGCGGACGAACGCCGGCACGATCTCGACCTGCTGGTGCGTCAGCTGCGTGAGCTGTCCGCGTACGCCGGCGAGCGGGGCGTCACGTTGTGCGTGGAGCCCCTCAACCGGTTCGAGACCAGCTTCCTGAACCTCACGTCACAGGCGATCGAAGTCGTCGATCGCGTGGATCACAAGGCCTGCGGGCTCCTGCTCGATACGTTCCACATGAACATCGAGGAGCGGTCGATTGGCGATGCCATCCGGGCGGCCGGCCCGAGGATGCGTCACCTGCACACCTGTGAGAACGACCGCGGCGCCCCCGGCTCCGGGCACGTGCCGTGGGACGAGGTCGCCCGGGCGTGCCGCGATATCGGGTACAACGGCCCGATGGTCATCGAGTCGTTCACCAACAAGGTGAAGTCCATCGCGCGCGCGGCCGCGATCTGGCGCCCGTTCGCAACCTCGCAGGACGCCCTTGCGACAGAGGGGCTGCGCCATCTGCGCACGCTGTTTTCCAGCGCGGCGAACTGACCGGCGGCAGCATTCCGGAGAGTCGATGGCCCCCAGACCTGCTCATGCGCGCTTCGCGCGTTCACTCGTCGTCGCGCTCGGCGTGTATGTGGCCTGCTTCGTGGCGGCGGCGCAGACGCCCGTCGTCACGCCGCCGACCGCACCGGCGTCTGCGGCACCGGTGCAGGACGTGCCCGGGCGCGATCCAGGCCGCTTCGAAGGGTCCGACCTCACCCCAAAGGATCCCATCGTCCCGGTCTCGCCGGAAGAACAGCGGAAGCGCTTCCTGCTGCAGCCCGGCTACCGGGTGGAGCCGGTCCTCACCGAGCCCGAGGTTCAGGAACCGACGCAGATCGCCTTCGACGGGAACGGCCGCATGTTCGTCCTGGAGATCCGCGCGTACATGCAGGATGCCGACGCGACCGGCGAGCTCGAACCGGTCGGACGTGTATCCGTGCACGAGGACGTGAACAACGACGGTGTCTACGAAAAGCACTCCGTGTTCGTCGACAAGCTCGTGTTCCCACGCTTCGTGCTGCCCTTCGGCGCGAACAGCATCCTGACCATGGAGTCGAACCAGGACGAGGTCTGGCGTTATACGGACACCAATGGCGACGGAGCCGCCGAGAAGAAGGAGCTCTTCACCACCGGCTTCGGCCGCGCCGGCAACGTCGAGCATCAGCAGGCCAGCCTCACGTGGGGTATGGACAACTGGTTGTACAGCACCTACAACGCCTTCAGGATCCGATGGACCCCGAACGGCATCCTGAAGGAACCGACAGGCGCCAATGGCGCGCAGTGGGGCGTCACCCAGGATGACCACGGCAAGCTGTGGTTCCAGGGCGGGGCGAGCGGGCTGCCGTCCTATTTCCAGCTTCCGATTCACTACGGGAACTTCCGAGTACCCGGACAGCTGGCGCCGGGCTTCGAGATTCCGTGGGGCGTCGCGGGGCTCGGGGACTTCGAACCAGGCACCAGCGCGATTCGCAAGCCGGAGCTCACGCTCAACAGCGTCACGGGCGCGGCGGGTAACGACATCGTGCGGGGCCACCGGATGCCGAACGATCTTCTCGGCGACTATCTCTACGG
>Ga0136612_10001178_pt1 | contig 10920 bp, 8 predicted proteins | sample AntDryUQ224A2306_2_FD_106644 | JGI IMG/M metagenome (GOLD analysis project Ga0136612, IMG submission 106644) | Polar desert sand microbial communities from Dry Valleys, Antarctica - metaG UQ224A (23.06) | ecosystem: Environmental > Terrestrial > Soil > Desert | place: Antarctica: Dry Valley...
CGCGCCGCCTCGATTGCAGCGATGTCGAGCTTCTTCATTTGCATCATTGCATCGAACGCGCGCCCGGCGGCAGCGGGATCAGGATCGGTGATCGCGTTCGTCAGGGCGGTCGGCGTAATCTGCCAGGACAATCCCCATTTATCCTTGCACCAGCCGCACTCGCTCTCCTGGCCGCCGTTGGCGACGATCGCGTTCCAATAGCGATCCGTTTCGGCTTGGTCAGCAGTTGCGACTTGAAACGAGAACGCTTCGGTGTGCTTGAACGCAGGTCCGCCATTGATTCCGAGGCACGCGACGCCCATCACGGTAAACTCGACCGTCAGCACGTCCCCTTTCTTCCCAGACGGAAAGTCTCCCGGTGCGCGGTGCACCGCGCCGACGGACGAATCGGGAAAGGTCCTGGCGTAAAACCGCGCCGCCTCCTCCGCGTCGCCATCGTACCAAAGGCAAATCGTGTTCTTCGCTGGCGTTACCATGTCACTTCTCCTTCGAGGTGATCCAACCGAGCGAGGAGTCAACGACGCGCTCGCAGTCGAACTCCTGGTCACTGGCCGGCGGGCGGTTGCCAAAGTTCTACCTTGTTTCCTTCTGGATCGATGACCCAGCCAAACTTTCCGTACTCGGAATCGTCGATCTTCTCGAGAACGTTGCACCCTTCTTCGCGTAAGGCGTTAACAAGGGCGTGGAGATCCTCCACCCGGTAATTGACCATGAAGGGTGCAGTGCTGGGCGCAAACTGGTTGCCTTGCGCCGAATTAATGGACCAGGCGGTCGTTCCGGCAACGGGCTTGCCTTCACCGTCGGTCCAGTCGAAGGCCGCGCCACCCCATTCTTGAACAGCGATTCCGAGGTGCCGCTTGTACCAGGCCTGTAGTGCCGGAGCGTCGTTGGCTTTGAAGAAGATCCCGCCAATGCCAGTGACTCGCTTCATGGAGCCTCCGAGGTCGGGTGGTGGTGAGGAGAAAGCGTGGTTTCAGCGCAATTCCGTAGCTCAGCGTCCGGCGAATTGATTGAGAGCGAGCTAAGCGAGCATCCATCGCTCGCCCGTCGGGTGCAGCGCACGTTCGATGATGCGGGGTGTAGACCGGCTAGATCGGTAACACAGCTGTCCAGGTACATGGGTAACACTCCTTCCAAACTGCACGGCTCCTCCTTTGAGTGCGAGGTGCGCGGTACCCTGGTTGGAGACCGCGCCTATGGTCGAGCTACTACAATTCCTGCTGGACGCGCAGAGTGACCGCGTCACGATGGCGTATCGCTGCGCGCGATACAGGGTGAGCCGGCGCATTGGCTACTAGTGGATGGCCCGGTGCGCGCAGCCGGCGGCCAGCACGGCAGCCGATCTCCTGGCGCGCTGTGGTCTCGTGTGGAAACGCCGCCGTGGGCACCCGCACCAGCATCTCGGCGTAGTGCCGATCAGCACCGCCGCGCCCAACGATCTGTGCACGAGATCCTGCTTGGCGTGCAGCGAGGTGCGCCGGTCGACAGAGTGCGTCATGCGATTCCGCCGCGGCGGGTCTTCCCGGCGCTGCTCGCCGAGGTGACCGAAGCGTACTACAGCCATCCGCTGGCGCGGGAGGAGATCGGCTATATGGGAATGGGGGATGCGCGCGGATGGCAGGCGATGGGGTTGAACGAGCTCGACGCGCGCGAGCCGCGGCCGGTCGTCGTTCCACGGAACGTTCCAACCAGCCGCGCCGCCGTTTCGTGAACGGTCGCGTCGCGCCGGCACGCTCGCGACCGCAGCCGTAACCGCAAGCGGCAACAAGCATTCCGCCGTCCCGCCACGCGCCGCCGGAGGGGCGCGTCCCGTGCCTGTGTGACTGGCGCGGCCGCCGACACCGCGCAGTATCCCGCGGCGGGCCCGACCACTCACCGCCAACACGCAGAGGCACCGCCATGACCATTCGCACGCTCTCCCTCCTTACCGCGCTCGGCGCGGCTACCGCGGTCGGCGCCTGCACCGACCACCCCGAAGCGATCGCCCCGACGGCCGTCTCCCGCTCGTCGAGCGCGAATGACAATCTTCACAGCGGCGCCGTCTACACGATGACCGACGAGGTCACCAACCGCGTCGTCGCCTACTACCGCCAGTCCGACGGATCGCTGGTCGAGGCGGGCCGCTTTCCCACCGGTGGCGCGGGAAGCGGGGTCGGGAACATTTTCGGCCAGGGCTCGGTGGTGCTGAGCGGGAACGAGCTCGGCGCGCGGGTGTCGGTCGGCGCGAAGCAGCTCCTGTTCGTCACGAATGCCGGCAGCGGTGATATCTCGGTCTTCCGCGTCGAGAAAAACGAGCTCGTGCTCGTCGACAAGGAGTCCTCGCGCGGCATCCGTCCCATCGCCGTGACTGTGTATCAGGACGCGCTGTACGTGCTCAACCAGTCCAGCGCGACGATCGTCGGCTTTCACCTGAGCACCGACGGCGACCTCACGCCGATCCCCGGATCCGAGCGCGCCCTCGCGGGGGGCCCCGGCTCGAACCCCGCCCAGGTGGAGTTCAGCCGCCACGGCGAGTTCCTCGTCGTCACGGAGCGCGAGACGGCGAACATCGACGTCTTCCAGTTCGACAAGAGGACAGATCTCGCCAGCCCGGCGCCGGTGGTCAACCGCTCGGTGGGGCAGGAGCCGTTCGGCTTCGCCTTCGACAACCGCGACCATCTGTTCGTGACCGACGGCTTCTTCGTGGTGCCGGGCGCGGGCGCCGCGTCCTCCTACAGCATCAGCGACGCGGGAGTGCTCGCCCCTATCACCCCGCTCGCGAGCAACGGCGGGACCGACACCTGCTGGCTGATCATCACCGACAACGGCCGGTTCGCCTACGTCCACAGCTTCGGTGACAGCCGTCTCTCGAGCTACACGGTCAATGCCGACGGCACGCTGGCCATCCTGGATCCTGTCGCCGCCTTCACGAACACCGGCCCGGGCGCCTTCGACATCGCCCTCTCCGAGGGGAGCAACTACCTGTACGCCCTCAACTCGGGGAACGGCACGGTGAGCGGCTTCGCCGTCGGCTCCAAGGGCGAGCTGACGCCAGTGAGCCGCGTTGGCGGCCTGCCGCCGAGCACCGTCGGCCTCGCCGCGCGGTAAGCAACCGAGGGACCGCCGGCTCCCTGCCTGGGGCCGGCGGATGCAGCTCACCGGTCCGCGCCGGGCGGGGGACCGGGAGGGTGTCGCGCAGCAACACTCATGAAGTACACTCACCGAAATCGAGGACAACGACTGATGCAACACAACATGTGGACTCGGCGTACGCGCAAGGTGTCTTGCGCTCTCGCGCTCGTCGCGCTCTGGAGCGGCGTCGCCGCCGCGCAGGACGGTATGAGCGAGGCACGCGCGCTTCAGACGGTGGCTGCACGGGAGTCTGGACGGCCGGCCTACTCGCCGGCGACGGCGGTGAGGTTCAAGGTCAGCGACAACGTCTTCGTGAAGAGCGCGCTGGGGATCAACTTCACCTATCGTTCGGCCTTCGTGACGCTCCCGCTGTTCCGCGGCCTCTCGCCGACGAACGAGCCCGTGGACTACATCATTACCGACGCGTCCGACTTCGACGTTGCCCGCGCGATGGGCGTCAACTACGCGCCCAAGATGCGCCATGCCGTGGGCGAGGGATCCCAGCGCGTGACGCTGCAGGACGGCGTGATGCGCTTTCGGGGCTCCGTGGACTTCACGCCGGGGCATCTCGTCGTTCCCGGCTCGGCCATGATGCCCTTCCCGCCAAGGGTGGCCAAGCCCGGCGCCGTCGGCGACGCCGAATGGTCGTCGATGGCCGTGCTGCCTAGCGGCGTCGTGCTGAACGTCCAGGTGGTGCACAACGCGTCGGGCGCCCACGACCGGGTGAAATCGATCGACCTCGAGAAGCGGACGGTGACCCTGTCGCTGCTGGACGGCTTCCAGGGCGGCAGGCCGTACTACTATCATCTGGTCACCGACGTGTCGGAGGCGCTGCCGGCCGCGCTGGAGAACGGAGTGCACACCCCCCGCCTGGCCAAGGTGCCAGGATATGGCCAGTCGCGGGCCACGGACCGCTCGGCGCTCCTCGGCTTTTCTCCGGTGCTGAATGGGATCACCGAGACGAAGACGCGCCAGGATCAGGGGTTCGCCGCCTCGATCGCCAATGCAGGGATCGACCCGATCAACGTGTTCCCGATCGATCCGGACAACGAGAATCGCTCGGAGACGAATAATTACAGCCCGCTCTGGGACGCCCACGTGAGCATGTGGACCGAGGCGGCGATCAACGCCGGGAAGAGGCGCCGGATCACCTCCTTCCCGGATCTGGAAGGCCTGGTGCGGGCCGGACTGGTCACCAGTGCATCGATCAATCCGCCGGGACTCGGCAACAGCTTCGTCGCCGGCCTGCGACCAACGCGGGCGATCATCAACTGTCCTGTGATCGCCCAGCCGAATCTTCCGCCGCAGTAGGCAGCGAGCACGAGCCGGTGATAGAACGAGAGGCGGGAAAGGTCAGAGACATTCGCGCGGTGAACGCGAGCGATGAGTGAAGGGATGCGGTGCTATCCGCTCGACGACGCGGTCGACGCCGTGGTCATCGGCACCGTCGCCGGCGGCGCACCGCTCCTGGCGCGCCTCGCTGGCGCGGGACTCCGCGTGGTCGGGCTCGAGGCGGGCCGGCGGTTGGATCCGGCGCACGACTTCGCGACCGACGAGCGCGCGCAGTCATCACTCTTCTGGAACGACGAGCGCCTGAGTGCTGTCGACGACCCACTCGCCTTCGGCAACAACAACTCGGGAACGGGCGTGGGGGGCTCAACCGACGCGATGTCCGCGAGGCGCCGCGTCGCGTCAGCTCAGCCCTGCTGCGGCCCGCACGTACGCGGTCACGAGCGGATGCGGTGCGCCTGGGCGCGACGATCGTTCCGGCATGAACAGCGTGGCCACGAAGAACGGGTGGTCCGGGAGCTCCACGACCGTCACCTCGCCGACGTCCCCCACGCCGGCGATCCGCAGCCCGCCATGATGCAGGCGCATCAGATAGTCGGGGTTGAGGCCGAACGAGCACCGGTACCGCTCGGCGGCGGTGGTGCGACGATAGATGGCTGCGGTGCGCGAGTCCGGGTTCAGGACGACGGGCGCCGTCCGTTCCACGAGCGGTTGCCAGAGCGGCGCGATCACCGGCTCGCGCGCCGCCGGATTGGATTCGCCGTGATCGGCGCCACCGAGACCGAGCACGGTGCGCGCGTACTCGATCACGGCGTGCTGGAAGCCGGCGCAGGTGCCGAGAAAGGGTGTGCCCCGCTCCCGCGCCAGGCGGATGGCGCGCAGGGCGCCCTCCGGATTCTCGTAGGGGCCACATGGCCCGCACCAGATCGCATCGCACTCGGCGAGCTCCGCGCCGGCGTCCGCGTCGTCGAGCCGCGCGGTGGGCAGCCAGCGGCTATCCACGGCGAGCGAGAGCGCGTCGGCGGCGTGGCGGAGCGCCTCGCCGATCACGGTGTGTCCACTGACCGCGGGATCGTAGTCGCCGATGATGCCGGCACGCAGTGTCGCTGCGGTCGTTCCCATCCGCGTTCCTCGTTGGGGTCTCGCCGTCGTCTCGGACGCGATCCCGCAGCGCCGATAGGTCTAGAACAGGGACTGTAGCTTGCAGAACCGGGGCCAGACTCCATCCCAGCCTTTCTCCGCGACGCGGACGGTACAGGTGTCGTTGCAGCGTGCGCTCCTGTTGTTTCTCACCGCCGCGCTGCTGGCGGGCATCGTGCCGGCCGGCGTCGTGATCGACCGCCGCCTCGCGCGCGAGGTGACGGCGCGCGCTCGCGACGACCTGGCACAGGCGCCACGACTCCTGGCAGCGCGCGACATGAGCATTGCGGAGGGAATGCGCATGCACGCCAAGGAGGTCGCGCGGGCGGGCGGGCTCGTCGCCGCGCTCCGTCGAGGCGACCGCGCCGCAGCGGTGCGCGCGGTGGAGGCCGCGCGCGCCGGCTTCGGCGACGGCGTGGTGCTCGTGGCCACCGATGGCCGCGTGTGGGCCGGCCCGCATCCCGGCGCCGTGCTGCTCGATGCCACGCGCCGCGGCGAGAATCCGATCTCGGTCGTTTCCGACAGCGGCACGCTGCACTCGATCGCCCTCGCACCCGTCGTGAGCGGGGGCCGCTGGCTCGGCGCGGCGGGGGTCACCACCTCGCTCGGCCGGCCCGCCGCCGGCATGCTCTCGGCGCTCACGCGGTCCGATGTCCTTATCACGGACAGCCGCGGCGTGGTCACCGCCGCGACCACCCCTGACCCCGTCGCGAGCGTCATCGCCACCCAGGCAGCGGGTTGGCCGCACGACGGGCTCGTACGCGAGGTGGAGCATGACAGGCGCCGGTACATGGTTGCCGCCGCCCCGCTCGGCGACGTGGCGATGGTGGTGTTCGTGCGCGACCTCACGCGCGATCTCGACATCCTACCCGCCTTCCGGCGCGTCATCGCCGTGAGCGGGCTGGCCGCGCTGCTCCTCAGTCTCGTGCTCGGCAGTCTCGCCGGCCTGCGCGTCACGCGTCCGGTGCGCGCGCTCGCCGACGCCGCCGACCGCCTGGCCGGCGGCGACGGTGAGGCCCCGCTGATGCCGTCGTCCATCCGCGAGATCGACCGCCTCTCTCATGCCTTCGACGCGATGCGCCGCGCCCTCGCCGCGCGCATCCAGGAGGTGACGGCGGCGAACCGCGCGATCGCCGATCGCCAGGATCGGCTCGCCGCCGCGCAGGCCGAGCTGCTCCAGCGCGAGCGTCTCGCCGTCAGCGCGCGCCTGGTCGCCGAGCTGTCGCACGAGATCCGCAACCCGATCGCCAACCTGCGCAACTGCCTCGAGATCGTGCGTCGGCGCGTGAGCGAGGATCCGGAGGGGCGGGAGTTCACCGACCTCGCGATCGACGAGCTGCTGCGCATGCACGAGCTGGCGGAGCAGATGCTCGACCTCAACCGTCCGCGCAACCCGGCCATCCGATACTGTCACGTCGCCACGATCGTGCGCGAGGTCGCGGCGCTCGTATCGGCCGGCCTGGCGAGCGATGCGCTTGCCGTGCGCGTGCACTGCGAGGGCGACCCCGTCGCCGCGATGGCCCACGACGCGCTCAAGCAGGTGCTGCTCAACCTCGTCCACAACGCCCGCGACGCCATCGTGGAGCACGCGACGGACCGCCGTGCCGAGCCGGGCCACATCACCATCTCCGTTCGCTCGGAGGACGAGACGGTGGTGATCGAGGTGGACGACGACGGACCCGGCATCCGGCCTGAGATCCTGCCCCAGATCTTCGACCCCTTCTTCACGACCAAGGGTGCCGTGCAGGGTGTCGGGCTCGGACTGTTCGTGGCTCAAGGGCTCGTGCGGTCGGCGGGAGGACGACTCAGCGCGGGGCCCGGTCCCGCAGGGCGTGGCACCAGATTCGCTCTGACCCTCGGTGCCGTGGCGTCGGGCGACACCGGCGGGCCTGTGGGCCAGTCGGACAGGGAGAGGGTCGAAGCATGACAGTGGCGGTGGCGATGGCGGTGGCGCGCATCCTGGTGGTGGACGACGACCGGCTGTTCTGTCGCTCCACGGCGGCGTTGCTGCGCGCCGACGGCTACGAGGTCGAGAGCGCGTCGAACGGCCATGAGGCCGTCGATCGCCTGCGGCGCGCGCACTTCGATCTCATGCTGCTCGACGTGAAGATGCCCGGCACCGACGGCATCGGCGTGCTCGAGGCGATCCGGTTGTGGGGCAACGGCATCCCCGTCCTCATGATCAGCGGAATGGGGACGATCGGCGACGCGGTGCGCGCGCTGCACGTGGGCGCGGACGACTTCCTCACCAAGCCGGTGGAGCCCGACGTCCTGAGCGCGCGCGTCGGCGAACTGCTCGAGCGGCGGCCCACCACCGGGAGCGTCGGCGACGACGCGAGCCGGCTCGCGTCGCGGGGCGGCATGGTGGGGCGTTCGCCGCGCATGCGGGCGCTCTTCGACGCGATCCGGCAGGTTGCCGCCACCGATGCCACGGTGCTCATCACCGGCGAGACCGGCACAGGAAAAGAGCTCGCCGCGGCCGCCGTTCACCGGGCGTCCGCGCGGCGTGACGAGCCGTTCGTGGCGGTCGATTGCGGCGCGCTCTCCGATGGCCTGCTGGAGAGCGAGCTGTTCGGGCACGTCAAGGGCGCCTTCACCGGCGCCGTGCGCGACAAGGTCGGCCTGTTCGAGTCGGCCGGCGGCGGGACGATCTTCCTCGACGAGATCGGCGGCGTGAGCTTCGCGCTCCAGCAACGGCTGCTCCGCGTGTTGCAGGAGCGCGAAGTCACGAGGGTGGGAGCCGTGCGGCCCAGCAAGGTCGATGTCCGCGTCATTGCCGCCACCAACCGCGACCTGCGCGGCGAGGTGCAGGCTGGCCGCTTCCGCGAGGACCTGTTCTATCGGTTGAACGTGTTCCCGCTCATGCTGCCGCCGCTTCGCGAGCGTCGGGAGGACGTGCCGCTCCTCGTGGAGCACGCGCTTGTGGTGCTCAGCCGGCAGCGAACGGCAAGTGCCTGTTGCTCACCGTTCGCCATGCGTCTGCTCCGGTCGTACGACTGGCCCGGCAACGTGCGCGAGCTGTTCGCGGTGGTGGAGAGCGCCAGCATTCGCGCCGGCGACCGGCGCATCGAGGCGCAGCACCTGGCCGCCGAGTTGCGCGGCGTGGAGTCCCACGACGCGCCGCGATACCGCGCCGGCAGCGACGACGTACCGGAGCGCGATGTGATCGTGGCTGCCCTCGACGAAGCCGACGGCGCGCTCAATCGGGCGGCCACTCTGCTCGGCATGGGACGCACCACGCTCTGGCGAAAGCTCAAGGCCTACGGGATCGATGTGCACGATCACGGCGGCGAGTCGTCGATCTCGGGGCCGGCCTTACTGGCCTGACCAGCCTTACTGCTGCGTTAAGCGGAGGCGCGGCGCGAAGGAGATCGAGATCGAGCGGCATCGCGGCTCGACGTGACGATCGTCGACGCGCACGCGACTGCTACCGTCGTGCATCGCTAAGGCGCGGCGCCGGACGCGCTCGGGGCGCGGCAGTGCGGGCGCGCCTCGGAGGTGGCGACACGGACATGCCGCGCGCGACCACAATCTCCATCAGCGCGCGCGCTGACTGCGCGGAGAAGACACGCGACTCCGCCATCCCGCGATTGCGCAGGAATGCGGGCAGTGGCCTCGTGCGCGTGAGGCGCGTGAGATACACCGCGGCGTGGACGGGGATAATCGTGACGTCGTCCTCGTCGAGCACGAGCACGTGCAGCCGGCTTCGCGCGGCGCGTCCGGGAAGCGCGCGACGGATCTTATCCACCATATCGCGATCCGAGACGACAAAATACACGTGCTCCGTGGCGAGCAGCCGCTCCACTTCGGCGAAGAGGTCGGGACACATTTCTACCTCGAAGTGGTCGACGCCCAACTGCTCGGCAATGGCGCGTGCCTCGCGCGTGTTCGAGTCCGTGGTAATGACGATTTCCGGTCGTGGGCCTGCCGCGAGACGATCCCCCGGACTCCACGTGCGCAGATCGAGCGTCGTCGTCGTCATGCCGTAGTCGTGCCGCAGTTCGTCCGCGAGGGACCAGAGTTGGTCGTCGTTGCTCTCCGCCACGAGTGCGTGCAGTGGGCGCGCCAGGAAGATGCGACCGAGCGCTTCAGCAAGGGCGGGCCCGGCGACCTCGAGCCCGATTGCGTCAGCGAGCATGCCGGCCAGCCAGTGCACCCGTTGCGCGCCCTCGGTAGCGGCCGGCCCCGCATCGCCCGACACGTAGACACCAGACCGGTCGCGGCGCTCCACGAGACCAGACAGCGCGAGTCGCTCCCATACCGCGAGAATGACTCGGGGATTGACGTCGAACTCCCGGCTCAACGCCCGGACGTTCGGTAGTCGTTGTCCCTGCTCGAGCACACCGAGCACGACACCCATCCGGATGCGCTGTCTCAGCGTCGCCAAGATCACGTCCTGTCGTGTCGGCAAAGGCCCTGGCGTGAAGGTGATCAACGAACGCCCGCGTGCATCTCGTGTCCAGCCCGTGGCCGGCGCTCGGAATGACACCCCGCTGAAATCGGCGGGTCTGGATCAGACACGAATGTATTGGCGATCGTCGCGCTGCGCGAATCGTCACTGAGTCTCAACGGGCGCAATCCGGTGCAGGGCGACTGTTGCAGACTCGCTTCCGGCGGCAACCCAGGCCGTTTACAACGGCGACGACAATACTACGCACGCCGGCATCAATGCCGCCGCGCTGGCGACGAATTTCGGGGGCACAGCGGCTGCCACCGAGGCCTTCGACGAACCACTGACGAAGGACCAGGTGTTGGCGATCGTCGCGCCCTTCATCGTCTGAGCATTTGGGGCCTACGCCGTGGCCGTCCCTGGCGCGCGTCGTTCGTCAGGATGTCATCACGAACGACGCCGAGGGATCTGCCCTTCGCTGGTGGAATCGTGCCGATCCCTTGGTCGCCTTGGTCGCCTTGGTCGCCGGGAAGACGGGGCTCGTGAACCCTTCCTTCGGGATGGCGTCCACCCACATTCCTCCCGCCCCGACATCGAGTAATCGGGTGACAGCCGCTCAAGCGCGTGACATGCCGGGCGATGTCGTCATGGACGGCGAGTTCCGTGAGGCCGCGACCAGCGCTTCACCCGCCGTCCACACTGCGGCGCCAAGAAGCAACACGTCTTTCGCCAGGAATCCACCCACGTCGCCCGAGAGAAAGGGAAAGCCATAACCCTTCTGCCACACGCCCGGCGCGGTGAAAAGAAGGCTCAACGTGATCAGCGACATCACGATGACACCCATGCTGCCGATCGCGGACAGCTTCGGCACGAAGCGCCTGGAAGCGATCATGAGGCCAAGGGTGATCTCCACGACGCCGAGCACGTTAGAAAAGGCCTGCACGCTCATGACGCTGTACCCCCATCCGACGAGCGGATTGCTCATCGAC
>Ga0136612_10001179_pt1 | contig 10919 bp, 7 predicted proteins | sample AntDryUQ224A2306_2_FD_106644 | JGI IMG/M metagenome (GOLD analysis project Ga0136612, IMG submission 106644) | Polar desert sand microbial communities from Dry Valleys, Antarctica - metaG UQ224A (23.06) | ecosystem: Environmental > Terrestrial > Soil > Desert | place: Antarctica: Dry Valley...
GATGCTCTCGGGGCGAAGTCCTCATCCGAAGGCGGCGCCGTGGCGGCGGCGCGTTCACCGGGACGCAGTGTGGCGAAGCGAGCGAGAAAGTCGCGAATCGACTGCCCTGCGGGCTCCGGATTCGCCGGTTGCAGCTCCGCGACCCGTGCGGCCAGTCGCACGTCCCCGGGCTTGGCCGACAACAGTTGTCGATACACTTCGAGCGCCTGATCGCGCAGACCCTGCTTCGCGAACAGCTCGGCCATCGTCTCGGTGACGAAAGGCGCGGCGGCCGGCGAGGTGCTATCCGAGGAATGCGCTTCCGCCGGTGCCGCGGCCACCGGAGCAGGCATCGGTGCAGGCGCGGGATCGGGCAGCGGGTCTCCGAAGTCCATCAGCGCTGCCTCTGCGGCGATGACCGAGGGCGGAAGCTCGGGGGGTATGCGGAGCACCTCGTCGGCCATGACGGGCAGCTCGGGTGGCACGTCCGGAGGCGCATCCCAACTACGTTCGGCTGGCGGCGGTGCGATCATGCCGCGCGCGGCCAGATTCGGGTCGTCCGCGCGCTCGAATTCGGGGGCGGCGCTCACCCGCGACTGGCTCATGTCGGAGGTGTGGCGGCTCGGCGTCGGCTCCGACGTGTCGAGCATGACGAGGTCGGGTCCGCCGTCCGGCGTATTGCGCTCGAATGCCCCCACGCTCGTATCTTCGAGTCCAGCCAGCGGTTCGATGTCCGACGACGGTCGCGTGAACTCCCCAGGCTCCAGGCTGCTGCCGAGATCGCGCGCATGATCGACCGGACCACCGAGGGGAGAGAACTCCACCGATTCCAGCCCCTCGGCCCGCCCTCCCTCGCCTGTGGCTACCACGCTCTCCGGGCCTGCGGACGCGTGCTGAGTGATCGGCGGGGCGAACTCGGATGTCGAATCGAGGGCGTTGGTCATCGGGAGCGGCGGCCGCATCGACGGGGGAGCGTCCCACGACGAGGCGGACGTGGATTCTCCGCTGGTCGCCACGTGCGTCGTCTCGCTCGAACCATCAGCCGATCCGCCGCTCGCGCGTTCCGAATCGATCGAGGCGATGAGCGCCTGAATCTCCTCATTGCGCGGATCGGCCTCGAGCACGCGATCGTACCAGCGGCGCGCCGATTCGGCATCGCCCTGTCCACGCGCGATGTCGCCGAGGTGGCGCAAGGCGATGAGGTTTTCCGGATCGAGGGTGAGCGCCGTTTCGAAGACGGTGCGCGATTCCTCGAAGCGCGACGCTTCGAACAGCGCCTGTCCGTACACGATGTGCCCGCTCATGTGGCCGGGCTGCTGCGGCAGGAACTCCTCGCAGATCATGATCGCCTGCTCGATCTCGCCAGCTTTGCGGAACTCGTTGGCGAGCGGAGCGAAGTACCGCCGCGGATTCTCGTCGAATTTCTTTTTGAGCTCGTCGATGCGGGCGGTGCTGGCCATCAAAGCCTCGGTGGCGGCGCGCGGGCAGGGGTAGGATGAAGCGGATGAAGATACGGTACACGAGGGACAAGTCAATCAGAAGTGCCATCGTCACTTGATTTTAGCCCTTCTCGCCGAATAGCTTTTGCAGCTTCTCTCCGTCACTTTTTCCAGCTGCATCAAGGAGTCCCGCTCGTGCTCCAAACCATGCGGAGCTCCGCCAAGGTCGTGATGTGGGTTCTCCTCGCATCCTTCGTTGGCGGGTTCCTTCTCGTCGAAACATCCGGCCTCCTGGGTCGCAGCGCCGTCACCCCCACCACGGCCGTCGCGTCGGTGAACGGTGCGGACATTCTGTATACGGATTGGCAGCGCCGTTCCCAGCAGATGGTGCAGCAGCAGCAGCAGGCGCAGTCCGGGCGTTCGCTCACGCAGGACGAGATCAGCCGGATCGATAATCAGGCGTTCGACGAGATGGTCGCCGAGCTGCTGCTGCAGCAGGAATACGAGCGTCGTGGCATCACGGTGTCGGATGACGAGCTGAGAGACTACGCGCGATTTGCGCCACCGGAGTGGGTGCGGACGGCGCCCGACCTGCAGACGGATGGTGTGTTCGACCCCGCCAAATACCAGCGTCTGCTCGCCAGCTCCCAGGCGCGGCAATCGGGGCTGCTCGTATCGCTCGAGCAGTACTTTCGCGGCGAGGTGCCGAAGCAGAAGCTGTTCGAGCAGGTGACGAGCGGCATGTTCGTACCGGACGCCGAGCTGTGGCGTTCGTGGCAGGATGCCACGGACAGCGCGTCGGTGAGCTTCGTCGTGTTCCGGCCGAGCATGACCGCTGCCGACACGGCCGTGAGCGATGGCGAGCTGCGCAAGTATTACGACGCGCATCGGAGCGAGTTCGATCGTCCCGCGCACGCGTCCCTGAGCGTGCTGTACATCCCCCGCATCGTCTCGGCGGCCGACAGTGCAGCGGTCCGGTCGCGGATCACGGCGCTGCGCGCGGAGATTGCGAGCGGCGCAAAGTTCGAGGACGTGGCGAAGCGTGAATCCTCCGACTCCGTATCGGGTGCGGACGGTGGGAGCCTTGGCAAGAGCACCCGCGGACGCCTCGTCCCCGCGTTCGAGCAGGTCGCGTACGCGCTCAAGACTGGCGAGATCTCGCAGCCGGTGTTGACCCAGTTCGGGTATCACCTCATCAAGCTCGACGCGCGCGCCGGCGATACGCTGACGCTTCGGCACATCCTGCTGCGCATCGAGCCGAGCGATTCGTCAGCGGCCAAGGTGGATCGCTCGGCGGACCAGCTCGCGCGGATCGCCGCGAGCAGCGAGCAGCCCGCGAAGTTCGACGAAGCGGCGCGGACGCTGAAGCTCACCCCATTCCGGGTCTCGGTGGTGGAGGGCGAGCCGGCGCAGCACGACGGGAAGTACATCCCCAGCGTGAGCGCGTGGGCGTTCACCGGCGCGAGCGCGGGCGAGAGCAGCGATCTCTTCGATGCAGAGGACGGCTACTACATCGCTCGCCTCGACACGTTGTCGGGCGGCGGCAAGACCTTCGATGCGGTCAAGTCGGCGGTGCGTGAGCGCGTCGGGCTCGATCGCGCCGTGGAGCGCGCCGTGCCTGATGCCCAGGCGCTGGCCCAGGCGGCTCCAAGCTCGAGCCTCGAGGCTGCCGCCGCCGCGAAGGGAATGACGGTGACCAAAACGGGCATGACCACCCGTGGCGGCGCCGCGCAGCAGTTCGGGAGTCTCGGCGAGGCAGTAGGCGCCGCGTTCGCGCTGCCGGCGAGCACGCTCAGCGCGCCGATTCGTCAGCGGGACGGCGTGTTCGTGATGCGCGTCGATGCCCGCAAGCCCGCCGATCGCGCCGCGTTCGACGCCCAGAAGACCGACCTGCGTGGGCGACGGGTACAGCAACTTCGGCAGCAGCGCCTCCAGATGTTCCTCGAGGACCTGCGGAAGAGTGCGAAGGTGACTGACAACCGCAAGGAGATCAACGCCCAGTTGCGGCGGCAGGCGGTGACCTGAGAACTGGGAACCGATGACTGACGTTGGTCGGTCGGTCGGTCGGGAGGTGGGGAGGTCGGAAGCATGAAGGGCACACCACACGATGACTGGTGTGCCCTTGCAGTTTCACCTACCGACATACCTACCTACCGACCTACAGTCACACTCCAGTCGTCAGATCAATCGCTTCGGCTCGGGCCGCACTGCCTCGGACGCCTGTCGTGATGTCACGAGCGGGTCCGGCGCTGGCAGGCGCGCCTCGGTGCGGGGCTCGGGCTCGGTCACGGACTGTTCCACTTCGTTGATGTTCTTCTTGAACTCGCGGATCCCCTTGCCGAACGATCCGCTGATCTCCGGAATGCGCTTGGCGCCGAAGATGACGAGCACGATGACGAGCACGATCACGAGCTCGCCGAAACCAAGATTGAAGGGCATCGAAAACTCCTAGAAGAGCGATCGGGCGATGAGATACGCGATAAGGACACCGAGCAGGCTCAACAGCGAAACGTCGAGTGCGACGGGTCCCAGCGAAAACTTGAGGATCACCAGGTCGAGCGTCACTGGACCCACAGAGGGAGTCACGCCAGTGGTGAGGAATTCCTTCACCGCTCCGACAGGCAAGAATCGGCGCGCGGCGACCGTCAACAGTCCGCCCGTGATGAAACCGGCCGCGAGCGTGAGACTGTGAAAGCCTGCATTGTGCTTGGTGGATCCCCGATGAGGAGGCATTACGACCGCCGGTGCATGACGTAAATGATGGCCCCGGCGAGCGCGGTGCGCGCCGGCGTATCGGGAAGGCCGTCGAGCGCCTCCTCGGCTTCATGGGCGAACTGTTCTCCCCGGATCTGCGCGCTGACGATGCCCCCTGCGTCGGTCACCAGTGCGATGGCTTCGGCAATCTGGTCGTCGCCGGGCGCGTCGGCCGCGAACAGCGCCTCGATTCGCTGCCGGTCCCTCGCGGAGAGTCTGGGTAACGCGGCGATGAGCGGCAAAGTGACCTTGTGCTCGCGCAGGTCGAGCCCCGACGGCTTGCCGGTCACCGAGGCCGTCTCCGTGTAATCCAGGATGTCATCCGCAACCTGAAACGCCATCCCGAGCCGTTCACCATAGCGCTTGAGCGCGAGTCGATGCGGTGTTGCGCCGCACATTGCGCCGGTCTCGCATGCCGCACTGAGCAGTGACGCGGTCTTCGCCTGAATCAACGCGTCGTAGTCCGCCTCGTCGAACGAGAGCGCATCCACGGCCGCCAGCTGCCGCATCTCTCCGATCGTGAGCTGGGTGGAGACGCTCGTGAGCACGCGCAGCAGGTCGAGGTCTTCCATGGCCACGAGCGCCTCGAGCGCACGGGAGTAGAGGAAGTCCCCCATGATGACGCTCACCTGGTGGCTGAACAGTGAGTTCACGGTTGGAAGGCCGCGCCGTAGCGCGGAGTGGTCGACCGAGTCGTCATGAACGAGCGAGGCCAGGTGCATCAGTTCCACCGCCGCGGCGAGCGTGACCACGCGCGGCTGCGGCGTCTCCGTCGTTTCGCTGGCCAGCAGGGCGAGTGTGGGCCGGAACATCTTGCCCTTCATCTGGAGCAGATGGCCGCTCACCTGCTCGATCAGCGGCAGGTCTGCCGTCACGACACGCCGCATCTCGGTGACGACGTCCTCCAGGCGGTCCGCTACGGGCGCCTGGATGGCGCGTAGCGCGGGCGTCGCCGGCACGCGCGCGCGGGTCGCGGCTCCGGTCAACGGCGCGCGCCTTCGAGCGCGACCAACCGGTCGCCGACATCGCGGAACTGGATATCGACGACGAAGACGCGATGATAGAAGTCGACCGCCGCCTCCTGTTGTCCTCTCTCCTCGGCGCATCGTCCCAGCAGGTACAACACACCGACGAGTTGCTCGTCGCTCACGTTCCGCTCGTTGAGGGCGCGCGCGAGGACCGTCGCCGCCATGGGGTATTGCTCCTTCTCCATGAACGACTGGCCGAGTGCCTCGTAGGTCGGCACGCGGTTCGTCGGCGAGCGCAGCGCCTTCTGGAACTCGCCGATCGCCTCGTCCAGCAGCCCCATCTCCTTGTATGCGACCCCGAGATCGTAGTGGCTTTGATGATCTTCGTCGTCGATGTTCTCGGCGATTCCCTGCTTGAACTTCCGGAGCATGTCCTGGAAATCCGCCTCCTCGTCGCCCGTCGGCTCCTGCTCCTGCACCACCATCCGCGTGTTCTTCTGCACCTCGTCGCCGCGTAGCCAATCACCAAGGTTCACGAACTCGTCATCACCCACCGATGCGCGCGGCGCTGTGACTGGTGCGGACGGGCGCGAGCCGCTGCCGCCGGCACGGCCCGTCTGCGGTGCCGGTACGGGTGCGGGTGAGGCCTCCGGGGCCGGAAACGCCTCGAGCGCCGCCTGGACGCGCGCGTCGTCGGGTGCGAGATCCAGCACGCGCTGATAGATCGCGCGTGCCTTGTCGAGCGTGCCCGCCCGAAACAGCGCGTCCGCGAGCTGGAGATACGCCTCGATCAGCGTGCCCCGCTCGTTGCGGCGAAATGCGTACTCGACCCGCTTCTGGTGATGTCGCACGGAGCTCGCATCGAGGCGCACGATCTCGTCGACGAGCGACGACGCGGCGTCGAGGTTGTCAGCTTGCTCGAAACCGAGCATCGCCGCTTCCAGTTCGCGGAGGCCACCCTCCCGATCACCACTGTCGAGCAGGGCTTCGGCAAGTCGACGACGAATCCCATGATCCTCCGGGTCGGAGTCCACGATGTTCTGCAGCACCTCGACCGACTGCGCCGCCTTGAGCGTGGAGCTCCGGCGTGCGGTGAGCGGGCCAGTGTCTGGTGACGGCGCATCGGCCATCGCCTCCTCTCCGATGGCGATATCGTGCGAGCGGAGCGGCGATGACTCCAGCACCGGTTCCCTCTCGACCTCGATCGCCTTCGGCGGCGCGTCAGCGCGCGGCGGACCGAGGTCCATCATCGGGATGTCGTCCGTACGTGGCGCCTCCTCCCTGGACTGCCCCACGTCGAACGTGATCGCGTCCGGCATGATGAGATCGAGTTCGCCCCCCACCGGCGTCTCGTCGACGTCGTCAACAAGCGAAAAGTCAGGCGATGCCGGTCGTGACGGTTCAGGCGCTCGTCGCTTCGGTGCGGGCGCCGCTGGCGGAGCCGCCTCGGGCTCCATCATGTCGAAGTCGAGCAGTCCGTTATCCATGCCGCCCATGGGACTCACATTCGACTCGGCACTGCCAAAATCGATCGTATCGAGGTCGAGCAACGATTCCGATCCCGCGAACTCGTTATCCGCGCCCGTTCTCGTGACCTCGAGTCCATCGAGCAGGCCTGACGAGGGCGCATCATCGAACTGGTCGAAGCCTGCCGAACGCGTCAGCCCGTCCAGCACCTCGGGCTCCAGTGGCGGCAGGTCGAGCAGGTCGGCTTCCGGAGCGACAGGCTCCTTCGGCGGCGCCTCGACAGCCGCTCGCGGCGGAGCGGCCATGCGTTCCACCACGGGCGGAGCGACCGGGGGGGCAAACGATTGCGCCGCGGGCGCCGCGACCGGCTTGGCGGGGGGCGTACTCACCGAGGGGGCGTCGATGACCCGTTGTGTTCCCGACGCTCGTCGCGCCGGCGTGTCGTTCAAATCGAGAAAGACGAGGTCTCCCGTATTCCGCTTGGGCGCATGCCCGGGCGCACGAGGCTCCACGGAGGCATCGATGGCCTTCATGCGCGAGACGGCGGCGTCGGCCTCGGCCTGCCGTCCCTCCTGCATGTATCGCTCGTACACGAGCTGCAGCTGCTCGATGGCCTCCTCGCCACGCTTTGCCTTGAGCAGTTGATCGGCGAGCATCAGGCGGATGTCGTCCTGATCCGGACACAGATCAGCGAACTCCTTCAGCGCGCGAAAGGCCTCGTTCAGCTTCCCCGACTTCTGCATCCGGTCGGCATACTCGAGGAAGTTGGCCTTGGCGTCGCCCTTGAAGCCCTTGTGGGCGCTGATCTTTCCTAACTTGTAATAGATCGAGTTCCGGCCGGGCGAGCTGCGCAGGATCTTGTTGCAGAGCGCGATGGCGTTGTTGTAGAAGCCCGTATCGACGTAATGATCGACTGCCTTCTCGTAATAGTCGACGGCGTCGGCCACGTTGCCCTGCTTGAGATGAATGTCGCCAACCCGGTTGTAGAGGGTGACATCCACCTCGTCTCGCGACCCCTCGTAGCTGTCGAGAATTTCGACGTAGACCGCCAGCGCCTTGTCGAACTGCTTCTTCAGCTCGAGCTCGGCTGCCTTTTTCTTCAGCTTGGCGACATCAGGCATCGTCGAGGGGCGGGCTCCGCGAGGGGCGTCCCCGGCCTCGAGGAAGAGGGGGGCTCAACGGTGAAAACCTAGTGCTAAGTCATGGGCATGACAAGGTTTGCCGCGTGCCCACGATGCTGCGCAACGGCCGGCGCCATACCAATAGGGCAGCTCGCGGACATCTTCGACCTCCCAGAGCGCAATGTCGGCGGAGAAGCCGGGTGCAAGTTGCCCAACGCGATCGGCCAGCCCCAGCGCCGCCGCGCCGTTCACGGTGCCGGCGATAAGTGATTCGGCCACCGAGAGCCTGAGCTGACTGACGCCAAGGGTGAGCACCAGTGGAAAGTTCGTCGTCGGCGAAGTACCGGGATTGAAATCGGTGGCAAGGGCGACTGGAACTCCCGCGTCGATCAGCCGACGAGCGGGTGCCTGGTCACGCTTGCCGAGAAACAGCATCGTGCCCGGCAACAGCGTCGCCACTGTGTCGTTCGCGGCGAGGGCGGCGATCCCGCCATCGCTTACCGCAGCGAGATGGTCGGCCGAGATTGCGCGCATCGCGCCGGCCAGCTCCGCACCACCGCCGGCGACGAGTTCGTCCGCATGCAGCTTGATGGCGAGCCCGCTTGCCCGTGCGGCAGACAGGATCTCGCGCGATTCGTCCACGGTGAACACGCCAGGCTCGCAGAAGACATCGGCGAACGACGCCAGCGAATCGCGCACCACGGCGGGCAGCATCTCGTGCAGGAGGAGATCGATGTACGCGCGTCTGCCGTCGCCTCGCTCTCGATACTCCATCGGAATCTCGTGGGCGCCAAGCCAGGTGGCGAGGATCCGCATGGGCAGGGTTTCGGCGAGCCGGCGTACGACGCGCAGGGTCTTGAGCTCGTCGTCGAGGGTGAGCCCGTAACCGGACTTGACCTCCACCGTCGTGATCCCGGATGCGGCGAGGGCACGCAATCGCGGCTCGGCCAGGGCGTACAGCTCGTCTTCGCTGCGCGTCCGAAGATCCCGCACCGATGCGTGGATGCCTCCGCCGCGCCGTGCCATCTCCATGTACGGCACGCCTGCCGCGCGCTGCTCCTGCTCGGAGTACCGCGGTCGGCCGAACACGGCGTGGGTGTGCGAGTCCACGAATCCTGGCGTGAGCACGCCGCCGGCGCAGTCCACTTCAGTCGCGCCCGCTCCGCCGCGGCGCAGCGTGCGCTCGTCATCGACACTGGTAATGGTGTCAGCCGTCACCAGTACGCCGACACCCGTGCGTACCACGGCATCCGCCATTTCCGGCCCGCGACGGCCACGGCCCGGTCCGGCGCAGGTCACCACCTGCCCCGCATTGACGAACAGGAACTGCGCGGGCGTCATGCCGACGCGTGCGCGGTGCCCATCACGTCGCGCACCCGCGACAATCGGAGCGGCGCCTGCGCCTCGCCACGACATGCATAAAAGCACGCATTGCAGTCGATGGGCTCGTACCGCTTGAAGTCGCGCCAGTGAAAGTCGGTTGGAAAGTCCGGACAGCGCTTGACGTGCCCGGTGGGATCCAGGTGGATGGTGCGCAGTCCGGAGCGGCACGGCTCCATCGCATCGCCGCGTGCCCAGCGCGGAATCTGCTCGAGATACGCGTCGGAGTTGGTGATCACACCGCGCCGCCGGCGCTTGTACTCGAGTAGTGCCTCGACCGCATCGTCCAGATCGTCGAGCTGCGGACCGGCAAGAAGATGCTCGCGGTTCCCGTTCTTGGAATCGGTATACACACTGAAGTTGACACCGCATCCGATGGCTGCCGCCCGCTCGACGATCGGCAGCAGCTCGTCGAGGTTGTCGTCCTTGATGACGGTGTTGAAGCGGATGTTGTCGATACCGCGGGCGCGCATCGCGTCGACGGCATCGAAGATCTTCGCCGTGAGCCCGGGAATGCCCCGTGCGACGTCGTGGCGGCCGTCGAGATAATCGAGCGAGATGTTGAACTGGTGGATGCCCGCGTCCCAGAGCGACTGCGCGCGCTCGGGCGTGAGCATTCCGCCGTGAGTGATGAGCGTCGTGTACTTGAGGCCGGGCACGCGATCGACATCGGCCACCATCTGCTCCAGGTCGCGGCGCAGCAGTGGCTCGCCGCCGGTCCAGGTGACGAGCATCGGATTGAAGTAGCGTGTCGCGTCGACGAACGAGTCCAGCTCGTACTGCTTCGCCGACGCGGGCGTCTTCCAGTAATCGCAAAAGCCGCAGCGCGCATTGCAGCGCTCGGTGACCTCGAAGTGAACGAGCACGGGCCGACGACTCGCGACCTTCCAGAGGTATTTGCCGATGAACAATGGTACGTGATACGGCTTGAACCGCGACGAGAGCACGTTACCGGGCCATTGGAAGCACGATGCCGTTCCGAGCGGCCGCCGACCGGGCCACGTCGTAGCCGGCGTCGGCATGTCGCGCCACTCCGATACCGGGATCGTTCGTCAGCACGCGCTGCAGCCGCTCGCGCATCTCCGGCGTGCCGTCGGCCACGATGACCTGGCCAGCGTGGAGCGAGTTGCCGATGCCCACACCACCTCCGTGGTGGAACGACACCCACGTCGCGCCGCTCGCGACGTTGAGCATCGCGTTCAGGATGGGCCAGTCGCTCACCGCGTCGGTTCCATCGAGCATCGCCTCCGTCTCGCGGAACGGGGAAGCGACACTGCCGGTGTCGAGATGGTCGCGCCCGATCGCGATCGGCGCGGAGAGCTCGCCACTCGCGACGAGATCGTTGAGCGCCACGCCGAATGTCGCGCGATCGCCCTGACCGAGCCAGCAGATGCGCGCGGGCAGGCCCTGAAAGTGGATCCGTTCGCGAGCCAGGGTGATCCAGCGGTGCAGATGCTCATCGTCGGGGAACAGCTCCAGCACGAGACGGTCGGTGCGGTCGATGTCGGCGGGATCGCCGGACAGCGCGACCCAGCGAAACGGACCCTTGCCCTCGCAGAACAGCGGCCGGATGTACTCCGGGATGAAGCCGGGAATGTCGAACGCGTTCTTCACCCCGGCGTCGTGGGCGACGGTGCGCAGGTTGTTTCCGTAGTCGAAGGTCACGGCGCCGCGCCGCCGCAGCTCCAGCATCGCGCGCACGTGCCGAACGGCCGTTGCCGTGCTGGCCGCGACATATCCGGACGGGTCGCGCTTTCGCCATGCCGCCGCGTCGTCGAGCGAGACGCCATCGGGCAGGTAGCCGCGCAGCA
>Ga0136612_10001180_pt1 | contig 10918 bp, 7 predicted proteins | sample AntDryUQ224A2306_2_FD_106644 | JGI IMG/M metagenome (GOLD analysis project Ga0136612, IMG submission 106644) | Polar desert sand microbial communities from Dry Valleys, Antarctica - metaG UQ224A (23.06) | ecosystem: Environmental > Terrestrial > Soil > Desert | place: Antarctica: Dry Valley...
CATTGTAGCCAGCGAAGTTGGAGGTCACGGGCAGGAGGCCGGCGATATCCAGCTGCGACGCGCGCATCAGACCGAAGCCCCCCGAGACGAAGGGCCGCAAGCCGTACTCGGTCCACCGCCGTGGGGCTGTCAGGACGGCGTTCCCCATCAGTGCGACGGATCTGCCATGCTTCAGCAGCGGCGCGGGTGGCGGCTCGCCGCGAAAAAAGGACGGGATGAATACCGTGATGCCTTCGACCCCGAACACGCCGGATCCGACCAGCGTGGCGGCGCCACCGACCTGCACGTGGACCTTGCCAGTGGCGATTTCCGGGTCGAGCAGCGTGGTATTGCCGAGGAAGCTGGCGCCCGCCATTGGCGTGAAGTGCCATTCGGCGGACGCGGGGGCGGAAATCCCGAGCGCGACGGCGCAGCAGAGCGCAAGCACTCTGAGCATGGTGCCGCCGAAGGCGTCAGCTCGCCAGCCTGAGGAACAGCGTCGCAAAGACGGACCGGGTGACGTCGCCTGAGCCGAGCTGGAACGGTGCGCTCAGCCCGTCGCTGTTGGCCAGGAGAATGAAGGTGAGACGCCGTTCCGGCAGTTTGAGGACGAGGGACGAATAGGCGTTGGGGAGGTGGCCGAAGTGCCACACGACCCGCTCACCCCGATGCGGTTGCACGAACCAGCCAAGCCCGGCCGGAACCGCCGCGCCGTCGCGACCGCCCGTCGGACTCCACGCCGCGGCCAGTGTGTCGTCCCGCAGCAGGAGCCCCGAGTCCACGGCCGCCTCGAAGCGAGCGAGGTCCCGGACCGTCGACACGAGGCCCGCGGCCGCGCTGATGCCCGCAACAGTCACGTCGCTGGGTTCGACACGGCCCCGGCCGTCCACCTTGTACGGCACGGCGATCCGCTCGACCACCGCACGGTACCGATCGAGGTCGGCCGGATCGTACAGCTCTTCGAGCGGACCGGAGTTGCCCGCCGCAAGATTGGTCCCCGGCACCGAATCGCGCATGGCGAGCCTGTTGAGGAGCCGGTGCGAGACCGTCTTGGCGTACGGCTGAGGGACGCACCATTCGACCACGGCCGTCAATTGTGAAAACCGCTCGGGACTGTAGCTGAACGTCCCGGTGGAAGTGTGGCTCAGGAGCTTGCGTACCGTAACGGCGCGGTCCTCCACGCTGATCCCGTACATGCCGAGCGGGTCGTCGAGCGAGAGGCGACGCTCCTCGACGCACTGCAGCACGAGAACGGCCGCGAGGGTCGCCGTGACGTCGCCCACCAGATACGGCGTATCGGGGGTCGCGCGCACCCTCGCAGCCACGTTCTGGAAGCCGAAGCCGCGTTCCCACACGATCTCGCCGTCCTGGACCACGGCCGCCGACATGCCGGGAATACCGGCCTGCAGCCGCAGCGACTCCAGGTACGCCTCGAGGTTCGGAAAGAAGCCCGACGGCGCTACGAGCGCACCATGTTGCGCGGGTACAACGGCCGCTCCGACCAGCAGCGCGATCGCGATCGCGACAAGCCACCTCCGCGGGTCAGAATGCATGTGGAAACCGCTCACTGTCGGAGGAACGTGAACTTTGCCAAGCCGCTCACATCGTGACCATCCCAGGGCCACAGAAACGCGGCATTGCGCGGTGTCGTATGGGCGCGGACACGGACGTAGTACTCGCTGTTCGGCTCGAGTGGCACGGTCCTGAAGAGCGGCAGCCGCTCGAAGTTCGTCGTCAGCCAGTCGCGCACCAGCTCTTTGCTGGCGGTCGTTTCCGCACGCTCGATGCGGCCGTCCAGCATCCGGCTGATCTTGTACTTCCGGGTGAGATTGTCGTACCGGACCGTCGCGGTCACGACCGTCGACGCCAGCGTGCGGTCGAACCAGCCCGCCGCGCCGCGCCGCAGATCAATCTTGTACACGAAGCTGACCGTGAGACCACTGTGGACCGCGGCTTCGACTTCTTCCGTGAACGCGTCGCCCAGCTTGAACGACACGAGCACCTGCCCGTCACGCGGCAGCGGAGTCACTTCAAGGATCTGCCCGGACGCGGCCAGTAGCGCGCTGCAGGCGAGCCAGACGGAAGGTACGAGGCTCAACATCGAATAGGGTGCCTCATCATAGTGCACCGGGCCCCGGATGTCACCCCTTCAATACCGGGGGCGGGGTATGATGCGCCCCGATGAATCCGGTCCTGTGCTTCGGCGAAGCGCTGATAGATTTCGTGCCCCTCGCGAAAGGGCAGCGCCTGGCGGACGTGGACACGTTCGCGCGGGTTCCTGGCGGGGCGCCCGCCAATGTCGCGGCGTGCGTCGCCCGGCTCGGCGGCAACGTGCAGTTTGCCGGGCAGGTGGGGGGCGATGCGTTCGGAGACTGCATCCAGGCGGCGCTGCAGGAGCTCGGCGTCGGCACTCGGTGGCTCCGCCGCACGACGGCGGCCAAGACGGCCCTGGCGTTCGTCACGCTCAGCGCCGCCGGGGAGCGGGACTTCGCGTTTTACCGCGATCCCTCCGCCGACATGCTGTTCTCCGCCGCCAACGTGGAACCGGAGTGGTTCGTGGGGCGGGGCATTCTCCACGTCGGCACGGTGAGCCTGACTCACGCTGAGTCCCGCGCCGCGACTGAACGCGCGGTAGCGCTCGCGCGGGCGGCCGGCTGGCTGGTCAGCTTCGATCCGAACGCCCGGCTCGACCTCTGGCCCTCACCGGAGGCGTTCGCCGAGGCCGCCATGGCGATGATGCCGTTCTGCGACGTCGTGAAGCTCGCGGACGACGAGCTGAGGCTTCTGGGCGGCGGCGCGGAGGCCACGCCCGACGGCGTCGTTCTTCGCCACGGGCCCCGCGCCGCGCTCATTACCTACGGTGCCGACGGCGCCCGGCTCGTGACCGGCACGGTGGATATCCGATTGTCCGGCCTGCCGGTAAAGGTCGTCGATACGACCGGAGCGGGCGACGCATTCGTCGGGGCCTTCCTGTTCGAACTGGCGCGGCGCGATGTGACCGGCGACACGCTCGATGCCATCCTGCGCAACACCGCGACGATGCGCGACTGCCTCGGGTTCGCTAACGCCTGCGCGGCTGCGTCCGTCACCCGCCGCGGCGCGATCCCGGCGATGCCCACCCGCTCCGACGTGCACGCCCTGATGGATATGCAGCGGTAGGAGCCATCAGCTGTCTGTGCCCGTCGGCGGTTTTCAGTGTCAGTCAGGGCTTCGAATTGAGTCTTGAACGTCCTTCTCGTGCCAGCTCCCAGCTGACAGCTGACCGCTCGAAGCTGATAGCCAACTAGCAACTGCCGACTGGAGTCGGATATCGTAAAGCGTGTCGGTGTCCATCCACGAAATGCCCCCACGTTCCTCCGCTGAGCTCGTCCGAGCTGCGCTTGCGGCGGGTGACCGAAGACGGCGTATTCAGTCGGCGAGCCGCGCGTTCTGGCGCCTGGCCCCCGTGCTGATGTGCCTGTGCGTGGGCGTGGCGGCCGCGAACAGATGGACGGGCGGATCCGCGGCCCTGCCGGTGGTCGTTCTTGCCGCTTGCGCGGTGTTGCTGCTGGTGCGCGTCTCCTTCGTCGGCCGGCGCCGCGAACTCTCGGACCCTACCGCGGCACGCCTCGATGAGGCTGCCGGCCTCGGCGGGGAGCTCAGGAGCGCCGGCTGGTTTGCACTGCGCGACGCGCGCGACGGGTGGGCAGAATTGCACCTCGATCGTGCGGCGCGCCGCATTCAGGGGGCAGACTGGACCGGATTGTATCCGGCGGCCTCAGCCCGGCGCGCGAAAGCTGTGACGGCCCTCTTTGCGGTCTGTACGCTGGCGCTCGCGCTTGGGCCGGCTCCCCGGAACGTGCGTGGCGAAGCCGTCGGCGCGCCCGGGGGTGCACTGCGCGCAGAGGGGGCGGAATCGGCCGAACAGTTGCTGCCGGAGCTCCAGAAACAGCTCGAAGCGCTTCTTGCGGCGGCGGAACGTGGCGGCGCCGCGCCGGCGGCGGCATCGGCCAGTGCGTCCCAGCTCCGCGCGTTGATCGCCCGGCTGACCGCGCTGCGCGACGCCGGCCGCCTCGAGGACCTCGCCCGCGCGATGGCACAGAGTGCGGGCGGCCGATCCGATGACCCCGCGAAAGCTTTGAAGGCGATCGCCGATCGCGCCCGCACCGCAGCCCGGACGCCGGGGGTCGCGCCCGAAGCGCGAGAGGCGCTGGAAAGAATCGCCGAGATGACAGACTCCGCCAGGGCCGCGGATCCGCGTGCGGACGAGGCCGCCGAGGCCGTCAGCTCCGCCCAGGCACGGAAATCGGATGCCACGCCTGGGACAAAGCAGGGGGAGGTCGACGAAATGTCCATCCAGTCCGTGAGCGAGGCAGAGGCGGGCGGAGGCGGAGGGGTCATCATGATGGGCAGCGAGGATGATGCGTCAGGAAAGGCGGCTCCCGGGCTGGGTCTGGGCGGCGGCTCCGACGCGCGGACCGACGCGGGGCGGATGGCGGATCTCGACGCGGCGTTGCGCCGCGAAACCGTCGAAGCCAGTATCGATGCCCCCGGCCAGAGCGTCGAGACCGACGCGCGCCGGAAAACGGAACATGGAGAAGCGACGGTGACGTACGCCCGCACCGCGGCCGGCACGTTCGACCGCGGCCGCGCGGTCGCTCCCCCGCCGGTACCGGAGAGCCGCCGGACGGCGGTCCAGACATACTTCATCCGCAAGCCATGACCACCTCCATCGCGATCGAGCAGTCGATCGATCAGTTTCGCGACCGCTTCCTTCGCATCACCGAAGAAGTGGGACGCCGGATCGTGGGCCACGAGGAGGTGGTGAATCTCACGATTACGAGCCTCCTCGCCGGCGGTCACGTCCTCCTCGAGGGGATCCCGGGGGTAGGCAAGACCAGCCTGGTGCACACGCTTGCCGACGTCCTGCACCTGACCTTCTCCCGCATCCAGTTCACCCCCGACCTCATGCCCGCCGACATCGTCGGCACCAACATCGTGCAGGAACATTCGCACGGCGGAACCTTCTTCGAGTTCCAGCCGGGCCCGATCTTTGCCAACGTCGTGCTCGCGGACGAAATCAACCGCGCGACGCCGAAGACGCAGTCCGCGCTGCTCGAGGCCATGCAGGACGTCAGCGTGTCGGTGGGAAAGACCACCTACCGGCTCGATCAGCCGTTTCTGGTGCTCGCGACGCAGAACCCGCTGGAGATGGAGGGGACGTACCCGCTACCCGAAGCACAGCTCGATCGCTTCTTCTTCAAACTGAAGGTCCAGTACCCGTCCGAAGAGGCGATGCATCAGATCATCGATCGGACGACGAGGGATGCGGACTCGGCGGTGGCGCGCGTGGCCGATGGCGCGCAGCTCATGGAAATGCGCCGCGTTGCCAGGTCGGTTCCGATCTCCCGGCCGGTGCAGGCGTACGCGATCCGCCTGACGCTCGGAACGCACCCGGGGTCTCCGTACGCGGCACCCCTCGTGAAGCAATACGTCCGATACGGCGCGAGTCCGAGAGCCGCACAGGCGATCGTTCTTGCGGCCAAGATCCAGGCGCTCAACCGCGGTCAGGCGTTCGTGTCGATCGGCGATGTGCGGGGCGTTGCGCTCCCGGCGCTGCGTCACCGCATTCTGCTGAACTTCGAGGGAGAGGCCGACGAGGTGAGCACCGACACGATCATCCACGAGCTCCTCGCGAGCGTGGCCACGGAATGACGCCGCAAGGCTGAAGGCCCCATGGCCCTCCGGTTCGAAGACGATTTCCTCAAGAAGCTCGAGTACCTCCACGTGGTCTCCAAGCGCGCGTTCGCGGGCCAGAACCGCGCCGACCGCCTGACACCGAAGCGCGGCCGCGGCCTCGAGTTCGCGGACCACCGCCCCTACGCGCCCGGCGACGACTTCCGGCACATCGACTGGAAGGCGTACAAGCGCCTGAACCGGCTGCTGCTCCGCCTCTTCGACGAGGAGCGGGACCTTCCGATTTACCTCATGATCGACGCCAGCCGCTCGATGGCGGAGCCCGCGAAGTTCGACATGGCGCGGCGGCTCGCCGCCGCGCTCTGCTACATCGGGCTGGCGCATCTCGATCGGCTGACGATCGTGCCTTTTGCCCGCAGCCTGCGTCCCGAAACGTCCGCGGGTCGCGGGAAGGGGCGAATCTTCCGCGTGTTCGAGCTGCTCGAGCGGCTCGAGCCGTCCGGCCCGACGGATCTGCGGCAGTCGTTCAAGGAGTTCGCGTCGCGTCCGAGGCAGACGGGGCTCACGGTCATCATTTCCGACTTCCTCGATCCGGGCGGCTTCCAGGCCGGCCTGAAGATCCTGCGCACGCTCGGGCACGACGTGTTCGTGGTGCATATCGCGTCGGCGCGTGACCGCGATCCCGGAGCGTTCGGCGACGTGCAGTTCGTCGACGTGGAAACGGGCGACATGCGCGAGATTGACGTCACCCCCCGCCTCGCAGCCGCGTACGTGGCCGCCTGGCGGGCACATGCCGCCGACCTCGAGCACTTCTGTGGCAGGTACGATATCGGGTACGTCCGGGCCGACGCCGAACGCCCGTTCGAGGAAATCATCCTGAAGGCGTTTCGGCAGGGACGCTTCCTCGCATGACCTTCGGGGCGATGCCGGCGCCGCTGGCCTGGCTCCTGCTCGGGGGGGCCGCGGCGTTGGCCGCATGGCTGTTCCTGCGCAAGCTGCGCCCGCCGCGGATGCTCCTCGCTTCCCTGCTGCTGTGGAGCCGCGTGCTCGACGAGCGGCGTGCTCTCACGGTCTGGGAGCGGATCCGCCGCGCCGTGTCGCTGGCCCTGACGGTCGCCATTGCGATCGCGCTTGCGCTCGCCGCGGTCCGTCCCGCGGTCCGTTTGCCTTCTCCCACGGGAGTGCGCGGACGCGTGCTCATCGTGATCGATTCGTCGTGGTCGATGCTGGCCCGCATGCGCAGCGGCGAATCACGATGGGAGCGCGCCGTCGCGCAGGCTCGACGGCTTGCCGCCACCGGATCCAGCAGTGAAACAGCCGTCGCGACGACGGCGGACGGGCTGGTGCAGGGCCCGACATTCGACGCCACTCTCATCGACGCCGCCCTGGACGGGATCACTCCGGGAGGTGGAGGCGCGACGGCATGGCCCCGCCTTGCGCGAGCCGATGCCGTCCACTTCATCAGCGACGGCGCAACCACGCGGGGAGTGCCCCCGGGAGTGATCGTTCACTCCGTGTTCGAACCGGCGCCGAACGTGGGCATCACGGCGTTCGACGTGCGGCCATCGCTCTCGCCGGCGAACGCAGGAGAGGCGTATCTGGAGATCCTGAACGCCGCACCCGTCGAGCAGACGATCGAGGTCACCCTCGTCCGGGGAGAGACGCGAGTCCTCGATCGCCAGGTGCAGATCGCAGCCGGGCAGACGCTGCGGCAGGTGGTACCTCTCGTCCGTGGTCCTCAGGCGGCGTTGCAGGTGCACGTCGACGCCCCTCAGAACGCACTGTCGGCTGACGACACCGCGTTCGCGTGGATGCAACATGCCGCGCCGGTGCGGATCACGGTCGTCGGTCAACAGACCGGCTGGCTGCGCCCTCTGCTACTGGCAAATCCCGACGTGATCGCAACGTTCGTCGATCCGTCGAGATTCGATCTTCCCATGGCCGGGGAAACAGCAGCCGTGCGCGGGGCCGAGGATCTGGTGATTTTCGACAGGTGGGCGCCTCGGGATGCTCCCGTACGTCCCGGCATCTTTATCGCGCCGCCAGGGGACCTGGCGTGGCTTCGACCGCAACCAGCGGAGGTCCGCCCGCGCGGATGGGATGCCTCTGAGGAGCGGCAGCCCCGCTGGGAATCGCCGGGGACGCACCCGGTGGTCGCTGGCGTGGATCCCCTCACTCTCAGGATTGAGAAGGCTCATGCCTACGGAGGGCCAGGGCTCACGCCGATTGCCCATTCGGTGCGAGGGACACCGCTGGTGCTGGTGCACGATACGTCGGCCCGACGGCTCGTGATCGTGGCGTTTGGCCCCGGCGAATCGAACCTCGCGTCCGCACCCGGCTTCCCCATCCTCATCGGGAATGCGATCGACTGGCTCGTGCGCCCGGAGGCACGTGCGGCGCAACGCCCCGGTCCCGCATCCTTCAATCCGGCGACGGCGCTGCTGACGGGTCCCGACGGCCGCCAATTGCCGCTCGTGCGGATGGAGGGCGCGGTGCTCGCGAGGCTGCGAACGCCCGGACTGTACGTCGCGGAGGGTGCGGGCGCGACCAGCACGTTCGCGGTCAACGTGAGTGATCCGCAGGTCTCGAACACGACCCGTACGTCATTGACGCAGGGAGACCAGGCGCGCGGCGCGGGCGCGGGAGCAGCGGAGCGTCCCTGGTGGACGTACTGTGCAGCCGCGGCGTTCGTGCTGGCGCTGGCGGAGTGGTGGACATGGCAGCGGCGGATTACGGTGTGATCCGGCCCGCGGGACTCCGCGCGTGGTGACCTGGACCGCACCCGCTGCGCTCTGGCTGGCGGCCGCCGTGCCGCTCGTGTGGGTCGCGCACCTCTTCGCCCGCACGAGATTCAACCGGCGGCAGCGATGGCTGCAGGCGCTTGTGCGCTCCCTGATCCTGATGGCGCTCGCGGCGGCACTGGCGCGTCCCCTGATCGCGACCAGCTCGTCGCGCCAGTCAATCGTATACGCAGTCGACGTGTCGCATAGCGTCTCCGGGACCGCGATCGAGGCGGCCGCCAGGCGGATCGACGACTTGAACGGAGTGCTGCAACCGGCGCACTTTCGAATTCTCGCCTTTGGCCTGACCGCGACTGTTCTGGAGGGCACGCCGCGCCTTCGTCAGCTCGTCCAGCTGGAAGCAACAGCGCCTGGTACGTCGGCGATCGACAGGCGCGGCACCGATCTCGAGGCGGCGCTGGACGCGGCGCGTGGCGAGCTGGCCACCGGCCACGTCCCGCGCATTGTGCTGTTCACCGACGGCCGGGCCACGGGCGGTGATACGGATGCCGCCATCGCCCGGGTGATCGATGCCCGGATCCCCGTGTCGGTCGAACCCCTTGCCACGCGTGCGCTGGGCGATACATGGATTGACAGCCTCGATCTGCCAGATCGGATCCCCGCTGGCGCGCCGTTCACCGCGTCAGTCGCCGTCGGGAGCCAGCGCGGCGGGCAGGCGCTGGTTGAGCTCCTGACCGGGGGAAAGGTTCTCGCGACCGTGTCGATTGTGCTGACCAACGGGGTGACGCAGGTGCCGGTGAGCGCCGTGCTCGCTGCGTCCGGCGGCCACGTCATCCAGGCCGCCGTGAGGATGCCGGGAGACCCGCTGGCCGACAACAACACGCTCGAGCGGGGCATGTGGGCCGACCCGCGGACGAAAGTACTGTATGTGGAGCGCATCACGCCGAGTGCACGCTATCTGGCCGATGCACTCACTGCCTCGGGGTTCCACGTCACGGTCCGACAGCCCTCAGGCCTGCCGTCGACCGAGTCGCAACTGGACCCCTATGATGTCGTCGTCCTCAGCGACGTGCCGCGTTCTGCGTTCAGCGCGGCGTCGATGTTGGCCCTGCAAGGGTGGGTGGAGACCGGCGGTGGCGGTCTGCTCGTCGCAGGGGGTGAGGCGGTCTTCGGCGAGGGGGGCTACCGGCACACCCCGATCGAGCGGCTGGCGCCGGTCACGTTCGAACGCCGCGAAGAACCCGAGGTCGCGCTCGTCCTCGTGCTGGATCGGTCGTGGAGCATGGCCGGCGCGTCGATGGATTTGTGCAAGGCCGCCGCACAGGCAGCCGTGGACGTCATGACGGATGAGCAGGCGCTCGGGGTTCTGACGTTCAACGACAAATTCGACTGGGACATCACGCTGCGCGGGGTCGGCGCGAACCGCGACGACATCCGCCGGAAGATCGCGGCGATCGAGCCGGGCGGCCATACCCTCATCTTTCCCGCCGTCGAACAGGCGTACCTTGCGCTGAGCGCGGCAAAGGCCAGGGCCAAGCATGTCGTGCTCCTGTCGGACGGCCGTTCGTATCCGGATGATTACGAAACGCTCGTCTCGAAAATGGCGAGTGCGCGAATCACCGTCTCGACGGTTGCCGTCGGCCCCTCCGCGGATCCGGAGCTGCTGCGCAACATCGCCAGGTGGGGCAAGGGGCGGGCCTACCAGGTCGCGGACGCGAAGGAGCTCCCGCAGATTTTCGTGAAGGAGGCGAGGAACGCCGCGACCGCCTCTTTCGACGAAAAGCAAATCACTGCGGTCGTGAAGACCCCGGCGTTCCTGAGCGGCGTCGACCTCACGCGCATCCCCCGCCTCAAAGGACGCACCGCGACGGTGATCAAGGAATCGGCGCTGGAGATTCTCACGACGGACGAAGGCGATCCGCTGCTGGCGTTCTGGCCGACGGGCCTGGGGCGCACCGCTGTTTTTGCCTCCGACGTCAAGGATCGCTGGGCCGCCAACTGGGTCACGTGGCGTGGCTACGGGCCATTCTTCACGGCCGTCGTTCGCGCGCTCGAACGCCGCCGGCCGGCGGCCTCGACGCTCGATGTCGTGCCCGGCCCGATTCAGGGCGGCCTCCGTTCCGTCGCCATTGCGGTGGAAGCCCGCGATGCGAATGGCCGCTACCACGACCTGCTCCACCCGGTCGCCCAGGTGCGTGTCGCCGACGGCACGCCGAGAGACATCCCCCTCAGGCAGGTGGCACCGGGCCGGTACGAATCGACGCTGGTTGCCGATGCCCGTACGCCCCTGTCGGTGCGCGTCGCAGGCGAGCCGGACGCAGCGCCGGGTGTGGCCGCCCGGTTCGTGCTTCCGGACGCCGCCGCCGAATACCGCTTCGGTCCGGCCGATGAAGCGCGGCTGCGTGCGGTCGCCACGGCGACCGGCGGCGCGTGGCGTCCGGGTCCGGAGGCGCTGACCACCGACGCCGGCGATCGCCGCACCGAACGACGGCCCCTCTGGAGCATGCTCATCGCTCTTGCGC
>Ga0136612_10001181_pt1 | contig 10914 bp, 8 predicted proteins | sample AntDryUQ224A2306_2_FD_106644 | JGI IMG/M metagenome (GOLD analysis project Ga0136612, IMG submission 106644) | Polar desert sand microbial communities from Dry Valleys, Antarctica - metaG UQ224A (23.06) | ecosystem: Environmental > Terrestrial > Soil > Desert | place: Antarctica: Dry Valley...
CGTCGCCGGCGACGTACCCGAGTCCCTGCGCGGACGTCGGCTGATCTCGCTCGACCTGGCCGCGATGCTCGCGGGCGCGAAGTACCGCGGCGAGTTCGAGGAGCGCCTCAAGGCCGTCCTCGCCGAGATCAAGGACTCCGCTGGGCAGGTGGTCACCTTCATCGACGAGCTGCACACCGTCGTGGGCGCCGGTGCCAGCGGCGACAGCTCCCTGGATGCCGGCAACATGCTCAAACCCCTGCTGGCCCGTGGTGAGCTGCGCATGATTGGTGCCACCACGCTCGATGAGTACCGCCAGCGGATCGAGAAGGACGCCGCGCTCGAGCGCCGGTTCCAGCAAGTCCTCGTCGACGAGCCGAGCGTCCCGGACACCGTCGCGATCCTGCGCGGGCTGAAGGAGAAGTACGAGGCGCACCACAAGGTGGAGATCACTGACGCCGCGCTGGTGGCCGCGGCCACGCTCTCGGACCGCTACATCCCCGGGCGGCAGCTTCCGGACAAGGCGATCGACCTCATCGACGAGGCGAGCAGCCGGCTGCGGATGGAGATCGACTCCAGCCCGGTCGAGATCGACCAGCTCCGGCGCTCGGTCGACCGGCTGAAGATGGAGGAGCTGCACCTGTCCAAGGAGGATGACGCTGCGGGACGGGAACGGCTGGAGAAGCTTCGCGCCGACCTCGCTGACGCGGAGGAGCAGCTGCGCGACTTGCAGAGTCGTTGGGAGCGTGAGCGCGAGAGCCTCAACGCCGTCGGGGAGATCAAGGAGCGCATCGACGAGGTACGCGGGGTCGCCGATCGCGCTCACCGCGAGGGCGACATGGAGACGGCGAGCCGTCTGCTGTACTCGGAGATCCCGCAGATGGAGAAGGCTCTCGCCGAGGCGCAGGCCGCCGAGTCGCGGGACAAGGCAGACCTGATGGTTGCCGAGGAGGTCGGGCCCGGCGACGTCGCCGAGGTGGTGGCCGCCTGGACCGGCATCCCGACGGGCCGTCTGCTCGAAGGTGAGACCGGCAAGCTGTTGCGCATGGAGGAGGAGCTGGGCAAGCGGCTCATCGGCCAGCAGCGCGCCGTCAGGGCCGTGTCGGACGCGGTGCGCCGAACACGTGCAGGCATCGCCGACCCGGATCGTCCCACCGGCTCGTTCCTCTTCCTCGGGCCGACCGGCGTCGGCAAGACCGAGCTGGCCAAGACGCTGGCGGACTTCTTGTTCGACGACGAGCGCGCAATCATCCGGGTCGACATGAGCGAGTACGCAGAGAAGCACTCCGTCGCCCGCCTGGTCGGGGCGCCCCCGGGCTACGTCGGGTACGACGAAGGCGGCCAGCTGACCGAGTCGGTGCGCCGGCGACCGTACTCCGTCGTGCTACTCGATGAGGTGGAGAAGGCTCACCCCGAGGTGTTCGACATCCTGCTGCAGGTGCTCGACGACGGCCGGCTGACCGACGGCCAGGGCCGCACCGTTGACTTCCGCAACACGATCCTCATCCTCACCTCCAACTTGGGCTCGGCGTTCCTGTCCGACCCCTCGTTTGACGCTGACGCCAAGGCAGAGGCCGTGCTCGGGCTGGTCAGGTCGTCGTTCAAGCCCGAGTTCCTCAACCGGCTGGACGAGATCATCATCTTCGACTCGCTCGGGACCGACGAGCTCGCGCACATCGTCGACCTGCAGGTGGCGGCGCTCGCCAAGCGGCTCGCGGCGAGGCGTATCGGTCTCGAGGTGACCGCGGCGGCGCTGGAATGGCTCGCGGTGACGGGGTTCGACCCGCTGTACGGTGCCCGCCCGTTGCGCCGCCTCGTCCAGCAGGCGATCGGAGACCGGCTCGCGCGCGAGCTGCTCGCCGGGGAGGTACGCGACGGCGACCACGTCGTCGTCGACCGGGACGGCGACAGCGACGAGCTCGTCACACGGGCCGTCGCCGGCGACCACGCCTGAACCCGTGGTCCCGGCGGCGTGATGGGATAGCGCCATGACAACCGCCGCCGGGACGCGTCCCCGCAAGGTAACCCTCGCCTGTTTGTTGGCGGGGGTCGGCGCGCTCCTGGCCACCCTCGGCGGCATCTCCGAGATGGCGGACTGGGGCTCGATCCAGCAGCGTGAACAGCTCGACGAGCTGCTGTCGCGCGAACCGTACAGTCGGGCTGGTCTGTCGATCGACGAGGCGCTCGAGCTGATGCGGATCTCGATCGCGTTGATCTGCGTCGTCGGTGCCGTGACGGTGGTGCTCGCGATCTGGACCTTCCGTGGCCACCGCGGCACCCGGATGCTGCTCACCATCCTCGCCGCCGCTTCCGGCGTGATCTTCCTGCTGCTCGGCGTCGCGGGCATCCTGGCGGCGCTGATGGCGTTCGTCACCGTCTTCTACCTGTGGTCACCGGAGTCGCGTGCGTGGTTCGCCGGACGGCCGTACGCGCCGGGGTCATCGACGTCGGGTCGCGGAGCGTCCGCCGACCCGTTCGCTGTGCAGCCCTACGAGCCACCTGCTGCCCCGCCCCCGCCCCCAAGTGCACCGGTCGCGCCGGTCGGCCCGCCGGTTGCCGGGAGCGGTCCACCGCCGAGCGACCGGCCCTACGGTGCCCCGGTCGACCTGCCGGGGACGGCCGTGGCAGGTGCCCCGTTGCCCGCTCGCCCCGGCCGTACGCCGCGCGCCGTGGTCGTTGCCGTCATCGTGACCTCGGTGATCCAGGGACTGGTCGCCCTCCTGTGCGGCCTGACGGCCCTCGTCTACCTGGTCACGCCCGAGGCGTACCAGCAAGCCCTGGAAGCCGAGCCGATGGTGCGCCAGAGCGATGCCCTCGCCGAGCTGGACGGCGGGGTGGCGGGGTTGGCGCGGCTCATCTTCTACATGGCGATGGCGGGGTTCGTGCTGGCTGCAGCCCATGTCGTCGCGGCGTTGCTGATGCTCAGGCGGTCCGCCGTCGCTCGGATCGCCCTGACCGTCCTCTCGGCCGTGACGATCGTCGTGTCACTGCTGGTCGTCTTGACCGCGCCAGTTGCACTGCTGTGGACGGCGGGCACCGCCTTCGTCCTCTACGAGTGCTACCGCCCCGATGTCAACGCGTGGTTCAGATCTCCCCGCTGAGCTGCCGCTAGCCCCGCTGCGTCATCCAGATCGGCCGCTGTATCGCGACCGATCTGGATGACGTCCCGTGGTGTGAGCACTGGGCGCCGGGAGTAGTTTTGAGGTATGGACGCCTCACCGACCTCGGCCGCTGCCACCGACGCCGCCGCTGGCAAGGCGCGCCCGCACGTCGTCGTGGTGGGGGGCGGCTTCGGCGGGTTGTCGGCGGTCCGGCACCTCAAGAACACCGAGGTCGACGTGACGTTGATCGACCGGCATACGTACAACACGTTCCAGCCCCTGCTGTACCAGGTGGCGACCGCCACCCTCAACCCCGGAGACATCACCTGGTTCCTGCGCTCGATCCGGGCCGGCCAGGACAACGTGCGCTACATCAAAGGCACAGTTCTTCGCATGGACCACGAACGGAAGCGGCTCACTCTCGATGGCGGCCAGGTGGTCGGCTACGACTACCTCGTCATCGCCGCCGGAGTCGCGACCAACTACTTCGGCGTGCCCGGCGCCGCCGAGTACTCCATGCCGCTGTACCGGCGGTCCCAGGCTCTCGCCGTGCGGGACAGGGTCTTCGCCAACCTCGAGGAAGCCGCGATCAACGGTCAGGACCGCGACCTGCGGGTCGTCGTCGTCGGCGGTGGCGCTACCGGCGTCGAGACTGCCGGCGCATTCGCTGAGATGCGCAACCGCGACCTGCCGACCACGTACCCCGAGCTCGACCGCAAACGTACCCACATCACCCTCGTCGAGCAGGCACCGTTCGTGCTGGCACCTTTTCACCCCAAACTGCGTGAGTACGGCCGCAAGGCGCTCATCAAGCGCGACGTCGACCTCCGTCTCAGCACGCCCGTCAAGGAGGTGCGTCCCGACGGCGTGGTCGTGGGGGATGATGAGTTCCTGCCGGCGGGGGTGGTGATCTGGGCCTCGGGCGTCACAGCCCACGAGGTCGTCGGCGACTGGGACGTGCCCCAGGGTCGCGGAGGCCGGATCAGGATCGACGACCACCTACGTGTGCAAGGCCTTGACTGCGTGTTCGCGATCGGTGACATCGCCGTCGAGGACGGCGACCGCGCGCTCCCGCAGGTGGCCCAGCCGGCACTGCAGGGCGGTAAGCACGTCGCCAAGACGATCGCCAACGACATCAGGAGCGAGTGGACCAAGCCATTCTCGTACACCGACAAGGGAACGATGGCCACCATCGGTCGCAGCTCGGCTGTCGCCGACCTCAAGCTCCCGCTGGTGGGCAGCGGCCTCCGACTGACCGGCTTCATCGCGTGGGCCCTGTGGATCGGTCTGCACATCGTGACGCTGATGGGCAACCGCAACCGGTTCGCGACCCTGATCAACCTCAGCGCCAGGTATCTCTTTCCCAGTCAGAACGCGATCGTCGGTGAGACGCCGACCGTGGTGGTCATGAACGGCGAGAGCGTGGAGAGCGTCCGGCCGCAGGACGAGATGGGTACGTCGCCTGACGGCGGAGACCCCACCCGGCGGTGAGCCGGTGTCAGTCGTCAGCGGGTTGGAGCATGGCGGCGCCAAGCATCGACTCGGGGATCCCGAACCCCTCGATGAGTGTCAGTGCGTGCGGGCGAAGCTGACGGCACAGCTCGCTGACATGTGAGGTGACCTCCTTGGCGCGGGCGATGGACAGGCGCCGGTGCTCCATGAACCACGCCTTGTCCTGCTCGATCACCGACAGGGCGTACAGGTCGCACACCTGGCCCAACAGGGCCTTGGCCCCGGGGTCGTCGCACCCGTCGATGGCGGCGACGAACGCCTCGAGCACGACGCGGTCGACGTGCACCATGGCGGCCTTCACCACGTGATCCTGAGCGGCGTTGAAGACCGCGAACGCGTTGTTGCCGTCCTTTCGCGCTCGCCGCAACCGGCGGGCCGCCGTCTCCAGGACGTGCTTCTCCCGGTCCTCGAACATCGCCACCTGCGTACCCCGGTCGAGCAGGTTCTCACCGATGGGGGTCGCACTGAGGAGACGCTGGATCAGCTGCGGTGCCGCCGTTCGCTCCAGCGCCGCGTCCGCAGCGGTGCTGGTAGCGAAGCGCACCATTCCAAGCGGATCGAGCCCTCGTACCTCATCGGCGTACGCCGTCAACAGCTCCTTGGCCACCAGCTGGGCGAGCACGTGGTTGTCGCCCTCGAACGTGGTGAAGACATCGGTGTCGGCCTTGAGTACCGACAACCGGTTCGCCGCCAGGTAGCCCGCGCCGCCGCACGCCTCGCGGCACTCCTGGATGGTGCGGGTCGCGTGCCAGGTGGTCACGGCCTTGAGCCCCGCCGCCCGGCTCTCCAGCTCCCGCTGCGCATGCGGGTCGGAGTCGTCGACGCTCTGGATGTCGTGCATCGCCCCGACCAGCTCGTTCTGCGCCAGCTGCAAGGCGTAGGACTTCGCGATCAGCGGCAGCAGCCGTCGCTGGTGCAGCAGGTAGTCCATCAGCAGCACCTCATCATCGCTGCCCGGTGCCCCGAACTGCCGACGCCCCAAGGCGTACCTGGTCGCGATGGCGAGGGCGAGGCGGGCCGCGGCGCCACCTCCTGCTCCGACGCTGATCCGCCCGCGAATCAGCGTCCCCAGCATCGTGAAGAACCGACGGCCTGGGTTGTCGATGGCTGAGGTGTAGGCACCGTCCGCGGCGACGTCGGCGTACCTGTTGAGCAGGTTGTCCCGCGGAACGCGGACGCGGTCGAAGGTGATGCGCCCGTTGTCGACCCCGTCGAGCCCGGCCTTGACGCCGCAGTCCGCCGTGGTCACGCCGGGAAGGTCATTGCCGTTGTCGTCGCGCAGCGGGACGACGAAGCAGTGGACGCCGTGCGACTCACCGGCGGTCACGAGCTGCGCGAAGACCGCCGCGATGGTGGCGTGCTGTCCGGCGCCGCCGATGTAGTCCTTGCGTGCTGAGCGGCTGGGCGTGTGGATGACGAACTCTTGCGCCTGCAGGTCGTACGTCGCGGTGGTCTCGAGGTTCTGCACGTCGCTGCCGTGGCCGGTCTCGGTCATCGCGAAGGAGCCGATCAGGTCGAGGCTGATGATTCTCTTGATGTACGCCTCGTGGTGGCGCTTGGTGCCGAGGTTCTCGACCGCCCCGCCGAACAGTCCCCATTGCACGCCGGCCTTGACCATCAGCGACAGGTCGGAGTACCCGAGCATCTCGAATCCCGTCACGCTCGCCCCGATGTCACCGGTGCCGCCGTGCTCGGTGCGGAAACCGTCGGCGGGGTACCCGGTGGCCACGATGCGGTGCAACTGGTCGAGGGTGCGCTGGCGCGCGGCGGGGAGGTCGAGCGTCGGGTCGGGGAGCATATCGGGGCCGGCGAGGTCGACCCGCGAGCGTTCGCGTACGTGCGCCCAGCGGCCGTCCAAGGTCGTGCGGAGCGAATCGGCGATCGACATGGGCAGACCGTACTCCGCAGTACGCTGGAGCGCGTGATAGGTCTGGCGGGTACCGGCGATCGGACCGAAGGGGTCGGCCGGGCGCGACGATTGCTCGATGGACGCAAGGTCGCCGTGCTCACGGGCGCCGGCGTCTCTACCGACTCGGGTATCCCGGACTACCGCGGGCCGCGGTCGGGCCGGTCGCCCGTGCGGGCGCCGAGGCCGATGACCTACCAGGAGTTCGTCTCCGGCGCTGCCGCGCAACAGCGTTACTGGGCTCGCGCGCACATCGGTTGGGGCCGCATGTCCCAGGCAGTCCCCAACGCTGCACATCACGCGTTGCGGGCGTACGAGCTGACCGGCGCACTGACCGGGGTGGTCACCCAGAACGTCGACGGGCTGCATGAGGCCGCCGGCCAGGGGCAGCTGGTGGCGTTGCACGGACGGATCGAGCAGGTGGTGTGCCTTGGATGCCGCACTCTGACCGACCGCGCGCAGCTGCACGCGACGCTGAGCGCCCTCAATCCGGGCTATGCCGCGAGCCGAACGGGTGCGACGATCGCACCCGACGGCGACGCCCACGTCGAGGACACCGCGGGGTTCGTGCTCGCGGCCTGCGAGAGGTGCGGCGGTCCGCTCAAGCCGGACGTCGTCTTCTTCGGCGAGAACGTGCCGGTCGAGCGGGTCGAGAGGTCGTACGCGCTGGTCGGTGCTGCCGAGGCGCTTCTCGTGCTCGGATCCTCGCTGCAGGTCATGTCCGGGCTGCGGTTCGTGCGCCGCGCGGCGAAGGACGGCAAGCCGGTCGTCATCGTCAACCGTGGCGCCACCCGCGGTGACGAACTCGCCACGGTCAAGCTCGACGCCGGTTGCGCCGAGACCCTCCCCGCCCTGCTCGCTTGACCCCTCGTACGTGGATGATGGCGCGCCCATCCGTGGATGATGGTGTGCCCGGTCACGGTCTGCTGAGCTCGTTGAGGTGGGTACGCAGCCAGGTGGCATCGTCGCGGTAGATCTCGACATGGTCCGCGACGTGTCGGGCACCCCGTGCCGCACGTTCAGCAGTCAGGTCCGCCAGGTCGCCCAGACGGTCAACAGCGGTCGCCAGCACGTTGTCCGCTTCGATAACACCCCCGTACGCACGACACAAACAGGTGTAAGCGGCGACGGCGTTCGGGTACGTCGCTGCTCAGCGAGTCGGCGTTGTTGGGCGAGGAGAGCGGGACGAGGCGGCATGCGAGGTGTGCGACGTCCCACACGCGCGAGCCGGGTGACGCCGTGTCCCAGTCGATGACGCCACAGAGCGTGCGGGCGTCGTCGAACACGAAGTTGTAGGGAGCGAAGTCGTTGTGACAGATCACCTCCGCGGGCGCGTGGGTCGAAAGCTGCCACACGTCCCCTGGCTGAGCGAAGCCGACGGTTTCATCGTGGAGTGCGGCCAGGAACGCGGCTGCTGCGTGCAGGACCGAGTCCTCCCACACCCAGATCGGGAACGGGTAGCGAGGTACTGTGCCCGGCAGGTACGTCAGCACTTCTCGACCCTCAGCGTCCAAGCCCTGTGGCCATGGCGTCCAGTCGATCCCACGCTGCTGAAGGTGCTCGAGGAGGCGGTGCACGGTCGGAGTCCATGGCGCCGACGTGCGACGCACCGTGTTGCTCACGCGGACGACGGCGCTCATGTTGCCGCCCGACAGTCTCTCGCCGGCTTCCGGGGTGTCCATGCGCCATCATCCACGTACGCGCGCGCCATCATCCACGTACGCGCGCGCCATCATCCACGTATGAGCGGGGTGGAAGGCGGCGACGGAGCCGATCACCGTGATGGCGGGGGCGCCGATACCTGCGGACGCCGCCGCAGCAGCGATCGTGGCGACAGTAGCTCGCACGACGTGCTGCGACGGCAGCGAGGCCTCGGCGATCGTGGCCGCCGGCGTATCGCGATCAAGCCCGCCGGCGATGAGGGCATCAGCAATCGCCGGCAGGGTCACGACCGCCATCAGCAGCACCAGTGCCGTACCCGAGCGCGCAAGAGCGGTGTAGTCGAGGCTCGAGCGAGGATCGCCGGGTGGGACGTGACCGGAGAGCACGGTGAACCCCTGGTTGACGCCGCGGTGCGTCAGCGGGATCCCGGCCAGCGCAGGGGCGGCGACCGACGAGCTGACACCGGGGATGACGCGTACGGGCACGCCGGCGGCCGCGCACGCCTGCAGCTCCTCGCCCCCACGGCCGAAGATGAAGCTGTCGCCGCCCTTGAGGCGCACGACCCGTCGCCCGCTGCCGGCGTGCTCGACGAGCAGCCGGTTGATCTCCTCTTGAGCGGTGAAAGCGCCGCGCGGGATCTTGGCGACGTCGATGACCTCGGCACCGTGCTTGAGCCAGGTGAGCGCCGCCAGCGGGGCCAACCGGTCGCAGATGACGACGTCGGCCGCGCGCAGCTCAGCCGCGCCGGCGACCGTCAACAGACCGGGATCACCCGGCCCGCCGCCGACCAGGACGACCTCTCCGGTCGTCAGCCGGTCGGGCGAAGAGCCATCCGGGCCGTGGGTCGCGCGTACGCACCACAGCCGCCGAGCCTCGGCGTCGTCCGCGATCTGTTGGTCGAGCGCGACGTCACCGGTCGCGGCAACGGCGAGCCAGGGACGCTCAAGGTCGCCCGAACGGTACGCGCGCCGCTCCCAGGTCACGACCCCGCGGTCGGCGAGGTCGGTCACCGCGTCGACCGTCGCGGTCGCTACCACGGTGACCTCGGCACCGGCTTGTCGCAGCGCGGCGATGTGCCCGAGCGCGGGCGTCCCGCCGCCGAAGACCGTCACCGGCCGCCCCGCGACGGCAAGCCCCACGTCGTACGTCGGCGTCGCGGGTGCCCAGGTGGCGTCAGCGCGAGCGGCCGTCAGCGGGTCGCGTTGCAGGACGTGCATCTGTCGAGCGTAGTGACGCCAGTGCGATCCCGAGACCGGTGACCAGATGGCGGACACCGGCCGGCCAGCGTCCGCTATCCGCCCCCGGCGTTCCCGCTGCCTTCGCCGTCGGCCCGCTCCTCCTCGGTGGTGCGGTACGCCACAAACCCCCGGGCGCGGTAGTTGGCGAGAGCGTGCGGACCGTCCAACGTGCAGGTGTGCACCCACACCCTCGTCACCGGCGACAGGTCCGGCCAGCGGGCGCCGATGTTCCACGCGTGCTCGGTGACCGCGGTGAGCAGGTGGGCTCCCCAGCCGCGCCCGGTGTGCCCGGGGGCCAGACCGAAGTACGCGATCTCGACATCGGTGTGGTGGCCGGCGTCCTCTGCGTCGAGCTCGGCGTAACCGGCCGCTTGGCCCTCGAGCCACAGCACCAACGTCTCACGCCCCGGTTGCCGCAGCCAACGACCCCAGTCCTGCAGCGTCCACGCCTCGCGGACGGTCCATTGCCAGGGCCCTCCGACGGTCGCGTACATCTTGCTGTTGAACGCCGGGTCGGGCTCGGTGAGCATCTCGATCCGTCCGGGCTCGGGTGGAGCAGGGGAGGGCCGAAGGTCCGCGGGCGCGTTCTGTTCGAGGTACGTCGTCGTCACCAGCACAGCGTCATTCAACCCCGACGCTGTCGGTGTCCGCGACCGGCGCCGTAGATTGCGTGCATGACTCGATACGCGGCGTTGTTGCGGGGGGTCAACGTCGGCGGTATCACGATCAAGATGGCCGACCTGAGGGCGGCACTCGAAGGCGCCGGCTTCAGCGGCGTCCGGACGGTGCTGGCCAGTGGCAACGTCCTGTTCGACGCCGACGAGACGGACCGGAAAGCGCTCAAGCAGCGGTTCGAGACCTGCCTGCGCGACACCTTCGGGTACGACGCGTGGATCGTCCTCACCGACATCGCCGCCCTCGGCTCGGTGGTGGACGCCTACCCGTTCGACCCAGAGCGCGAAGGCTGGCACCCGTACGTCGTGTTCAGCTCGGACGTGGCCGTTCTCGAGGAGGCGGCGCAGCTGCAGGACGACCTCGATCCGGCCCTGGAGCGGATCGCCCTCGGCGACGGGGTGCTGTTTTGGGAGGTCGAACGCGGCCACAGCCTGGACAGCGCGTTCGCCAAGCACAACTCCAAGGCGCGGCTCAAGCCGCACGTCACCACCCGCAACCTGCGAACGCTCGTCAAGCTGCTGGTGTGATCAAGCGAACGACGGCAGCCAGTGGTGGTCGGGATGGACCCGCCGCAACGCCGAACCCAACCAGGCCCTGCGTTGTGGCGTCAACAGGTCGACGACGCCCGCAAAGTCCGCCTCGTCCTTGTCCCGTTGATGCTTCGCCTTGAAGAGCAACACGATCTCGGGCTGCATGTACGGGATGCCCGCGGGGGTGGTCGCGACGACGTCGGCGTACGGCATGGTGATGGCACCGTCGCGGCGGCAGACCCAGGTGTCGCCGTCGTGCGGCTCGCGGAACACGTCGAGCACGTAGGCGCCGGTGGACGGGTCGAGTGCCC
>Ga0136612_10001182_pt1 | contig 10914 bp, 10 predicted proteins | sample AntDryUQ224A2306_2_FD_106644 | JGI IMG/M metagenome (GOLD analysis project Ga0136612, IMG submission 106644) | Polar desert sand microbial communities from Dry Valleys, Antarctica - metaG UQ224A (23.06) | ecosystem: Environmental > Terrestrial > Soil > Desert | place: Antarctica: Dry Valley...
ATCTATCTTTGATAAAAGTTTTTTCTCTTTAAAATACGGTATCATCAATTCCGTGTCCATATTGCCTAACAGGTCATCACCTGCCATGGGGCAGCCACCAATTCCTTTTAAAGCGCCGTCAAAACGCTTGCAGCCGGCATTGTAGGCAGCACTCACTTTTTCTTTCCAGTTTTGTGCAGTAGAATGAAGGTGTACACCAAATTGTATGTCCTCATATTGTGGGATAAGAATATTCATTGCAATTGCTATTTGTTTCGGAGTAGCTACTCCTACTGTATCAGCCAAAGAAATGATCTTAATGTTTTTTTTTGCTATTTCATCAGCCCAATGCAATAGCACATTTTCATTATATTCATCTCCATAAGGATTACCAAAAGCCATACTTAAATAAACTACAAGTTGCTTGTTATTTTTTAAGCACAGGTTTTGAATTTCTTCAACCCTAACCAGGCTTTCTTTTATATTGCTATTTGTATTACTTTGTTGAAATGTTGATGAAATTGAAAATGGAAATCCTAAAAAACTAATCTCTTTATAAACAACAGCTTCTTCTGCGCCCCGGGTATTGGCAACAATGACAAGCAATTTTGATGAACTATTCGCTAATTCCAGACTACCAATTAATTCTTTTGTATCGGCCATTTGGGGAATGATTTTCGGCGAAACAAAAGATCCAAAATCAATTGTATGAAATCCAATTTTTAATAAGCTATTGATGTATTCTATTTTCTTTTGAGTAGGAATAAAATTTTTCCATCCCTGCATTGCATCGCGAGGGCATTCAACCAAATCTATTGTTGCTGATACTTTTTCGAAAAATGCACTCATTAAAACAAAAGTAATATTGTTTATAATCTGGCAGCCTGCTTTATCTTATCTCGAATCCGGTTAAAAAAGCGTGTCCTTTCTTTTTCTCCTACTCCACTCATCTGGGTTGATTTTCTGATAAGATTTTGTATAGCATCGTGCATATGGGTGTTAAATTGTACATCACGTGTTGATATGTAATTAATTACACTATGATTTAAAAAAGTCATTTTCATTTCATCTAATTCTGCAAGTACCGTATTATCACCAAGGATTAATTCATTATTATAAAGATTGTACCTGGCAGCATTTGCCAGAGGTTTTTCCCCAATGCTAAATTTCAATCCCAAATCAGCCTGCAGTTCAAGATGGTTGATCAGTTGTAAGACTGCTTTGTATAATTGAAGTATATCTTCTTCGGTTTCGAAAATATTGGAATCACGGTAAAATTCAATTTGTCTTATAGTACTATTGATGCTTTCAATATGCCATATTTCCGAAGAAGGAATTTGATTATAAGTATCAATTATTTTTCGTCCAAGCAGTAGATGTTGCTCATCAATGTTTTTGAGAGAGAACTTTTTGCCTTTCATTTCATCATAATGCAGAATTGATTTGCGCCAAAAGAATGATTTAAAAGCAGTCAATTCCGGTACCATAAACTGTTGCATTATCGGCAAATCTTTCGCCAGGTAGTACAGGTGTTTATGCTTAAAACTATTTACATAGGCTAATTGTTTTAAATTTTCCTGCATCCATTTTTTAAAAACATGGCCTGACTCATTAGCCAGCTTACCGCTAAAAACGAAGGAGTCGCTTTGCAAATGCAGAAACTGGTCAAGTGATATTTTAAAATGAGATGCAAGTTTCGCTGCTTCATCCAGGGTGATAGGTTTTTCTCCTCTTACCCTCCGGTATACACTGTCATTAGTAATATTAAGCACATCAGCAATTTCGTCAATTAGGGATAGGTGGGTGGGTAGTATTGACTTAATATGTTGGAAAAATGATTGCTGAGCAGATAGCGAATCCATAATTTAGTTTTGGAAGATTGAACAAAGCCCCTTACAATATTTATATCTTGATACTATACAACAACTATAAATATCTTCTTTTTTGGTAAAACAACATGATTATTACAAAAATGTGTTTGTTTAAATTTTATTATGCACTGCAGGAGTGGCGATATCATTGAATGATCGCATTTTTTAGCAAACTCAATTCGTTAGTATGCAATCATGATAAAACCTAAATAACAATTTTTATTCCCTCCTTTTTTGCTGAATTTTCTTAGGGTATGGTCGTATATTATAATTTCTCTGAGTGTGGAAATAATAGTGTGCAGTAAAAATTGAGGTTATTAAATGAATGTAGAAGAAATTATCATACTTTGAAATTTCGTTGCCTCATAACTTCATATAAAATCATTCCGGTAGCTACAGAAACATTCAGAGATTCAAAATTACCCGCCATTGGAATTTTAAATTTTTCGTCACAAGCTTTTAATAAGGCAGGATAAATGCCTTTTTCTTCGCTACCCATAACAATGGCTGCGGGTTCATTTAGATCTAAGTTGAAAACAGCTTTTTCAGCAATCATTTCACTCCCAAATACTTTGATGCCATTTAAATGCAATTGATCTACTACTTTTATTAAGTTATTTACACGGCAAATTGGAATTTTTTCTAATGCACCGGCTGATGTAGATACGGCATCTTCATTTAAAGCGCCAATGCCTTTATCGGGAATGATAATAGCTTGCACACCTGTACAAAACGCAGTTCTGGCAATCCCACCAATATTCCTTATATCTGTAATTCCATCTAAAATCAAAAACAAAGGAACTTCCCCTTTTTCCACCACCCAGGAAATAATTTCTTGCAGGTCGAGGTACTGAACTTTAGAAATTAATGCTACGCAACCCCCATGATCTGCAACATTAAAGCTGTTCAGTTTTTCAACAGGCACATAGTTAACGGGGATAGCATTTTGCGTAGCGATCTTTCTCATTTCTTCCAGCATATTTCTGTAGCCATTACCCTGCAGGTATAACCTATCTATCAGCTGCCCACCTTGAATGGCCTCAAGAATAGCACGTTTACCAACAATCAATGTATTTTTTTTGGGGCGATATTGCGATCTGAAATTTTTCAAAAACCATTTTTAATACGGTTACCCAAACTAAAACTATGCACCTCCACTATTTTAATAACATCAAATTTTTTTGCTAAAGGATTTAAAATAAAATTATATTCAGAAGGTATAATAACAGATGGGAATTTTATAGCAAGTACATTTAAGTTTAGCAATAATTCAGTACCGAATATTTTGTTTTCTTCCGGAATTGGCATTTCTTGCCAGTTCTTAGGGAGTTCATCCCCGTCTGATTCTCTCCAGCTTTTTTCAGGTAATTCATAAACAGTTATTGATAAGGAAGAAGGAATATCCTGGAGACGAACATTTGCGGCATATTCTAAAACACAAAGTGATTTACTTTCTGAAGTATACAAGCATGGTACTCCTATTTTATTCCATCTACCTCCATGTAATTTTGCACCTTCCCCGGTCAATGAGTTTGCAAATTTGGTATTTCCCAAATGATAAACCAACATTAGCTATACACACCATATTCAATACGTCCAATTAAATGTTTTACTTCTTCCATGCCATACAGTGTATCTAACAATTGCAGCGGGGTTACACCACCTAACGCTGTATTAGTTTGCTTCATCCACTGATTAAACCCTTCTTTGTTTTCAAAAACCTGGTAGCCATACGAGTATATGTCGGCAAGTAATAAAAGCCTTTCGCTTGTAGATATGTCAAATTTTGCCTTCCCTTTTTTGTTGTGCAATGTAGCCTTGGCCACTGATAATACCTTAGCGATTGTATCATAATCAAGGCCAGTTTGTTCTTTTAAATTTTCCAGTTCTTCTTTGGATATGCCCTCTTTTATTGCATCAATTTTCTGGTAGCTACTCCATTGGAATACCGGAATAACCTCTGTTTTATGTTTTTCAGAAAAAACTTTTTGTAGTGGATTTTGGGAACGATAAGCTACTGCTGCTTCTTCTACCTTATTCATAACTCTAATTTTACACTAAGGTAAGTATATTTTTATACTTTACCCCTATTATATCACAAACATTTACTTACATATATTTAGTATTCTTTAAAAATTTAAAGCTTAAATGCTTTTTTCACTTTTGAAACATAATCGAGTTTTTCCCATGTAAACAACTCAACTTTCCTGGTAATAGATTTACCGCCTGGGGTACCAAAAGTTTTTGTAACTACTTCAGGTTTGCGGCCCATGTGCCCGTATGCCGCAGTTTCACTGTAAATGGGGTTACGCAATTTTAAACGCTGCTCGATAAAATAAGGCCGCATATCGAAAATCTCCTGAACTAAATTGCCAATTTCACCATCAGTCATTTCTATATTAGCAGTACCATAGGTATTTATATTTATGCTTGTTGGCTGTGCAACACCAATAGCGTAAGACACCTGCACTAAAATTTCTTCACATACACCTGCTGCTACAAGATTTTTTGCAATGTGGCGTGTTGCGTAAGCGGCTGAACGGTCTACCTTGCTCGGATCCTTACCGCTAAATGCCCCGCCCCCATGCGCGCCTTTACCTCCATAAGTGTCTACAATAATCTTTCGACCTGTTAAACCGGTATCACCATGTGGTCCGCCAATTACAAATTTTCCTGTTGGATTAATATGGTATTTAATATCTGCGGAGAAAAGCTTTGCATATTTTTTATACCTGGCTTTTACGCGTGGAATTAGAACATTAATAATATCTTCTTGAATTTTTTTTAGCATTTTTGGCTCTGTATCAAAATCATCATGTTGAGTAGATACAACAATGGCTTCAATACGAATGGGGCGATTATTATCATCGTACTCCAACGTTACCTGGCTTTTTGCATCAGGGCGCAAATATTTAATCTGTTTGTTTTCTCTACGTAATGCAGCTAATTCCTGCAATAATTTATGTGCAAGATCCAAAGCCAGTGGCATGTAATCATCTGTTTCGCTAATAGCGTAGCCAAACATCATTCCCTGGTCCCCGGCGCCTTGTTCTTCTTTTTTCTTTTTATCTACACCTTGATTAATATCCGAAGATTGTTCGTGAATAGCAGAAAAGATACCACAGGAGTTCGCCTCAAACATATACTCACTCTTTGTATATCCTATTCTACGTATTACACCACGGGTAATTTCCTGAACATCTAAATAAGCCTTTGATTTTACTTCCCCTGCCAAAACAACTTGTCCGGTAGTTACTAAAGTTTCGCAGGCAACTTTTGATTGTGGATCAAAAGCTAAAAAATTGTCTATTAATGCATCAGATATTTGGTCTGCTACTTTGTCGGGATGTCCTTCTGATACACTTTCAGAGGTAAATAGATAAGGCATGAATAATATTTAATAATTGCAGAAAAATCAGGGTGCAAATATAGTATCCCAAAAATGTAATGCTATATCTTATTAAAATTTACGACTAAAGCTTAGAATAGATTATTCGTAGTCGCATACCTAAAGATGGATCAACATAACTGCCACCGGCTAATAACACACGGCCAAATGCAACTCGGGGAAGTATTGACACTTCTCGTTTAGTTGTTGACCCTGTTGTTGTATAAATAATATTTCGCAACGGCGCATATAATCGTAAAATATTATTTGCATCTTTCTTGGTTATAATACTTTGCACATGCCTGGTAATATTAAAACGATAAGTATTATTTGTCCTTAATAAACCGCCAAAGCTGCCAAAATTTACAGAGCCATCAGATGAAGCAGCAATATCATCAAATAATGAATAAGCTGTATCCAAAGAATTAACCTTGTCTAAAAATAAAGCAGGAGGTGCAAGAAATATATCATCCTGCGAAGATGGCAATTTTGTAATTATTAATTCTGCCAGATGAACGATACTATTAGGAAAATTATCTAACTCAGGAATTTTTACAGAAGCAAAAGAACCTGGCTGGCTTTGCAGGTAAATTTTATCATCATTCTCGGTTGAATTGCCAAGATAACCAGCATAACCATTTAATGGTGTACGTTTGATAATATTTGCCTGCCCGTTTGTTAAATGATAGAAATCGGTTGAGGTGGTATCGATGACTCCATTTTTAGTTACTTTAAAATAAACGGTCAGTTTTGTTTTAGCCGGGTCAGAAAGGTTGAAATAAGCTAATCCATTTCCTGAAGCATCTGATTTAATTGCCAACCCCCTGAATAACTTAAAAAAAATAGAATCACTATTAAAGCCACCATTCGAAGTCTTTGTAGTATCGTAGGATGCAAAACGTTGGCCAAGTAAATTATCCAAACGAATCCGCAGAACATTCGCAACTTTAACTGTATCCTTTCTTACAAGTGGAATGGAATCATTTAATGAGCTGATGGCAAATGTTTTTGAACCAAGTTGCCCACCAACAGTTTCAAAATTTGGATGATTGAATTTGTAACCCGAATCACTGGTAAAATCAGACGTTTGTGATATTTCAAATACCCTTACTGTTTGCATGGAAATGGAATCGCCATAATTGCCACGGTATGAAAGTGATAAAATGACAGAATCTATAACAAGGTTAGAATCTTTATTAAAAAAAGGGTAAATCTTTGCAGTGCTTCCAGGAGTATTTGAAGGTACAATATTAAAATACATGCTTGCATTTGTTTGACCAAATTCACGGTCATTGCTGATGTTGCCTAATGCAAAATCATCATTAAATCTAACTTTAGTAGAATCATTAAATAAGACATTATTAGTAACTGTTTTAAAAGAAGCCTCGAATGTATTTACATTGTCTATTGGAGGAATAAGATCATCGCCTAACTGAGTAGCTTCATTTATTTTTTTACAGGAATTGAAAGAATTGAGTATAAAAAATGCAATAAGAGAAGAGAATAAAATCTCATGATATTTCTTCACAATAAAAATTTAGTGAGCAGTTTAGAACGACTTTACTTGTTCGCAAGATCGCCATACAACTGTAAATAGTCTGTTAAATCAGACTCAGGATTATATGGCAATGTTTTTTTGCCACGAACTTTTGAAAATTCGTCCATCAATTTTTTATCTACATTATCTGAACCGAAGGTGATAGCATCGGCGTAAGAAGCGCCGCCGCGAAACATGGAAATATTATTACTGTCCTTAAAAATTTCAAGATCCTTTTCTTTTATTGCTGCATGGATCATTGCTTTTTTTACAAGATCACTTCCCAGTTTTTCTTTAAAACTTTGTTGTCCGATAGTGAATATTACTTTGCTATTGGCAAAAACAGGTTCCTTTTTATAAACTGTTTTTAAATAGGCTGGAATCAATCCCGTCATCCATCCGCTGCAGTGTATCACATCAGGCGGCCATCCAAATTTTTTTACAGTTTCTAAAGCTCCCTTACAAAAAAAGACAGCTCTTAATCCATTATCATCATACCATTTTTCTTTTTCATCGGCAAATACAAATTTTCTTTTATATAGGTCTTCATTATCTAAAAAATAAACTTGTAAACGGGCATTGGGCAAAGACGCTACTTTAATCTGCAAAGGAAAATCCTCATTGTCAACCGATACATTAATGCCGGATAAACGCACTACTTCATGCAAGCGATGACGACGTTCATTTATCGATCCAAAGCGAGGCATGATACAACGCACTTCAAAACCATTATCATTGGCCTTAATTGCTAATTTGTTTACAATCTCTGAAAACTCTGTCAATTCTAAATAAGGCGACATTTCATTAGCAATAAATAAAATTCTTTTCTTTGCTGACATTGTAACCCGTTTTTACGATTTTAAAAGGTTTGCAAAACTAACTATTTATTGGCAATGCTATCGCTCTAAGGACCTCAAAGCCTAAACATGATAATTATTAAGCTGGCAAATGACCTTGCTATCTATTTGAAGCAAAAAAAAAATGAAGGAAAGAAAATTGGTTTTGTGCCCACTATGGGAGCCTTGCATGAAGGCCATCTTTCACTAATATCTGAGGCAAAAGAAAATTCATCTTTAGTTGTTTGCAGTATTTTTATTAATCCCACTCAATTTAATAACGAGGAAGATTATAAGTATTATCCCGTTACTACTGAAAAGGATATCCGGCTTTTAATTAATTACAATTGTGACATATTGTTTCTTCCTGGCGTTGAAGAAATATATACAGGTACACCTCTCTCCAAAACATATTCATTGGGTAACCTGGAAAATATATTAGAAGGCTTGTATCGTCCAGGGCATTTCCAGGGAGTTTGCCAGGTCGTTGACAGGTTATTAGAAATTGTTGAACCTGATATTTTATATATTGGCCAAAAAGATTTTCAGCAATGCAAAGTAATTACAAAGCTTGTGGAAACTACAGGGAAAAAAAATCACATTAAAATAAACGTTGTGCCTACGGTAAGAGAAGAAAACGGGCTGGCAATGAGCAGTAGAAATATGCGTTTATCAAAAGAGCAACACTTAAATGCAGCAGAAATTTATAAAACGCTTTTTTTTATAAAAAAGAATCTGCATACCGAATTGAATCAATTAAAAAATACGTCTATTAAAAAGTTGGAGGAAAAAGGTTTTGTTGTCGACTACATAGAAATTGCCAATGCAGATGATTTACAGACAGCGCAAAACCTGAACCAACCGTTAGTAGTATTAATTGCCGCATCAATAGACGGAGTACGGCTGATTGATAATGTATTATTGGATTAACATGGTAGCATTTTTCTTTTTATTATATACGATTTATTGATTTTAGAAATGCTGATATTTAACTAATCATCCAATCCTTGAGGCACTTGTAATACAACAATGAAAAAAATTTTTCTAACTATATTCAAATATTTTTTCTTTTTATGTCTGGGGATTTTGTTTGTTTGGCTTACACTAAAAGATATTAAACAGGGCCAGTGGGAACAAATTCAATCATCAATAGCAAACGCAAGACATTGGCTTATTGTACCTGTATTAATAATGATGTTACTAAGCCATTACAGCAGGGCACTTCGCTGGAAAATTTTAATGGAGCCTCTGGGATATTTCCCTTCTACATTTAATACATGGGCCGCTGTAATGATTGGCTATCTTGTAAATGCAGGTGTACCAAGATTAGGGGAAGTGGTAAAATGTACCTTGCTGGCAAAGTATGAAAATGTAAGAGCCGATAAATTGGTAGGCACCATTGTGGTTGAAAGGCTAATTGATATTGTTTGCCTTCTAATTGTTTTCATTCTGGCTTTGCTATCCCAGGGACACATTATTGGAGATTATACCTTAGACTTGCTACGCAATTTTTTTTATGATAGTACAGGAAATATTTCTTTTAATAAAATTTTTATTACCGCTTTTTCAACAATCACGTTTTGTTTTATTTTATATTTTTTGCTAAAAAAATTTGGACATATAGATATTGTATCAAAAATAAAAAAATTTTTAAAAGGGATATGGCACGGTTTAAATAGTATACGGTTAATAAAGCAAAAAGGATTATTTGTATTTCATACTATTTTTATTTGGGTTATGTATTTACTAAGCACCACGGTAGGACTTTATGCTTTAAAGGAAACAGAAAATCTTGGTATTGGCGGGGGGCTTACTACGCTTGCAGTAGGTAGCATAGGCATGATTGTTACACCAGGTGGTATTGGTGCTTATCCGCTTTTTGTTGCTAACTTAATGGGGCTTTATGGCTTAGATATTAAAACCATAGGCACAGCATTAGGATGGCTTTTATGGTCTGTGCAGACCGTGGTTATTTTAGGTGGTGGGCTAATTTTTATAGGATTGTTCTCATATTATAATAAAAAAAGAAAAGCGAATGAGACCGAGAAATAGTATAGCGGGCAAGATTGTAACCATAAAGGAATTACTTCAAAAGCTAAGTGTTTGGCGGTTGTTGAGCAAAACAATTGTTTTTAGTAACGGTTGTTTCGATATTTTACATCCAGGTCATATTGCATCTCTGGTTGAAGCAGCACAACAAGGTGATATATTAATTATCGGGGTAAACGCAGATGCATCAGTTAAAAAAATAAAAGGAATTAACCGGCCAGTGAATAATGAGGATAGCCGCTCCCTTTTATTGGCTTCGTTAGCTATTGTCGATGCTGTAATTATTTTTTCAGAAGATACACCCCTGGAACTAATAAAAATCCTTCAACCTGATGTGCTGGTTAAAGGTGGCGATTATACAATTGACCAAATTGCCGGCGCAAAAGAGGTAATTGCCGGAGGTGGAAGAGTAATTATTAATCCGCTTGTAAATGGATTTTCAACGACCTCAATTATTCAAAAACTAAAAAAACTTGATGTATAGCAGTAGCTTTATCCAACCTTTACCCTAATAATAATTTATGCCGCAGTCAAAAAGAAAAATAATTCCCCGGGATATAAGCTGGCTTTCCTTTAATGCCCGTGTATTACAGGAGGCAGCCGATCCAGCAGTGCCCTTACGGGAACGCATTCGGTTTTTAGGTATTTTTTCCAACAATTTAGATGAATTTTTCAGAGTTCGGGTAGCAACCCTCAAAAGGATGATGCAATTTGGTCCTAAAGGAAAAATGCATATGGAAATCAATCCGGAAGGAATTTTGGAAGATATTCAAATGACTGTTTTAAATCAGCAGAGTGAATTTAATCGTATTTGGGACGGTATTTTAGGCGAGTTGAATGATGAAAAAATATTTTTGATAACGGAAAAAAATCTAACGAAAGAGCAGGCAGATTTTGTAAGGGATTATTACGATGACGAAGTAAGTCCTAATGTAATTCCTTTAATGATAGAAAGCATTCCTGATTTTCCTTTCCTACGCGACAAATCGATTTACCTCGGTGTGGTTATGTGGAAAAAGGAAAGTGCTTTGCGGCGTAAGTTCTCTGTTATTGAAGTGCCAACACGTTTTACTGCACGATTTATTATATTGCCTTCGCCTGATAACGAGCACCATATTATTTTGTTAGAAGATGTTATCAAATTTAATCTACCGGAAATTTTCAGTTATTTCGGTTATGACCAATACCAGGCCAATATTTTTAAAGTAACCCGCGATGCCGAAATTGATATCGACAACGACATATCTACTACCC
>Ga0136612_10001183_pt1 | contig 10913 bp, 10 predicted proteins | sample AntDryUQ224A2306_2_FD_106644 | JGI IMG/M metagenome (GOLD analysis project Ga0136612, IMG submission 106644) | Polar desert sand microbial communities from Dry Valleys, Antarctica - metaG UQ224A (23.06) | ecosystem: Environmental > Terrestrial > Soil > Desert | place: Antarctica: Dry Valley...
AATCGCAAACGCAAAGAGTCGGGAGGCCGCGGCAAAGAAGAGATGCTCGAATCGCTCGGCCGCTTTTCACTCATGAACTCACAACTCGAGCCGCAGGTCTTGTTCGCCCGTTTTCGCCGGCGGGAACTGCTGCGGATCTATCTGCGCGACATCCGCCGCTTGGCGACGATTGCGGAGATTACCGAGGAAATTTCGAATCTCGCCGACGCGATACTCGAATCGGCCTTAAAACTGGGTCGCCGTGAGATCGACAACCGGTTTGGCACGCCGCAGGAGCCGGACAAAAAAGGACGATTGCGCCCGGCAAGTATTTGCATCGCTGCTCTTGGCAAACTCGGTTCGCGCGAGCTGAATTATTCGTCGGATATCGACTTACTATTCCTCTATTCGGGAGAGGGCACGACGATAAGGTTTCGTGCTTTACCATCGGAGATCGCCGCCACGATGTCGACACAGAACCTGAAGACCAATCGCGAGTACTTTGTAAAACTGGCACAGTACGTAATAAAACTGGTCGGAGAGCCGTCCGGCGAGGGCGGCGCCTATCGCGTCGATCTCCGGCTCCGGCCGCATGGCACGCTCGGATCCCTTGCCCTCTCTGTCGAAGACACGATCTGGTATTGTAAAACAGATGCCCGCGCCTGGGAGCGGCAGGTCCTCATCCGTTCGCGGGGGTGTGCCGGTGATATCGGACTTTTCAAATATTTCTCCGCCCAGGTCAAGGAGTTTGTTTTCTCGAGCGAAAGTGTGAAAACGGCCCTCGAGAATGTTCGCCGCTCTAAAGAGCAGATCGATCTTGAGAACGTAAATCGGCGCGGCTTTAATGTAAAGCTCGGTCCCGGCGGCATTCGAGAGATAGAGTTTCTTGCTCAGGCGCTACAGCTTGCCCACGGCGGTCGCGACAGATGGCTGCGCAGCCCGCACACGTTGATAAGCCTGGCAAGGCTCGCGGATCGCGGACATATCACCAAATCGGACCTCACCACGCTTTCAAACGCATACGACTTTCTCCGTCGGACCGAACACGTTCTCCAGATGGAAAACGGCCTGCAGACACATACAGTTCCTAATGATCCGGAAAAACGGGCCGTGCTAGCCCGACGAATGGCATTCGCGGTCGGAGGTGATTTTGAGAACGGGCTTAGCTTTCACACCGGAAATGTCAGCCGCATTTTTGCGCGCGTATTCGGCTCGGAAGCGGAACTGGCAGGCGTTTCGGGAGGGATTGCGGCCGGCATATCGGAGGGCGTCGTCGTTCCGGACGCCTATTATCGCATCCGTAAGGTCTCACCGCATTTCGCCGCCATGCTCGACGCCAATCCGCGGATGAGCGTCACCGAAGCTCTGGCCAAACCAGCTTCCGATGCGCGTGATTACGAAAGGGAGTTAATCGACGTTCTTCGGCTCGGAGACGACAGCTACCGTGTTCTTAGCAAACAGCTTGCGGCCCTCCGGATGAAATGGCAGAGCTTTTTGCTTGGCATTGCTCTCGCGGACATTCACTGCCAAATCACGACCGGCGAGGCTAAACGGCTGCAGACCTTATTGGCCGAGGCAAGCATCGCCGCCGGGCTCGAGATCACCCGGCAGGAGCTGGCAAAACGATATTCGACAGCGGTCGATTCACTCCCGCTCGCGGTTCTGGCTCTCGGCAAGCTCGGTGGCCGCGGGCTCGATTACGGCTCCGATCTCGACCTGATCATGGTTTATGACGACTCGCAAAGCGTCCCGGCCGGCGTCACTCATGCCGAATTTTACGGCCGCGCGGTCGAGCTCTTTGTCACCAGCCTATCGTCAATGACCCGGGACGGCCATCTCTATCGCGTGGATCTGCGTCTGCGGCCCTACGGCTCAAAAGGGCTGAGTGCAATATCCGGCGAAGTGTTTCTAAAATATATGATGGAGACCGCCGCAATATGGGAGATGCTGGCGTTCGTCAAACTGCGCGCGGTAGGTGGTCCGGTGGATTTCGGGCGACGAGTGGAAAGTGAAACCCGCCGCGCCATCCACGAGCGCGCCGCCGAGATCGACCCCGCCGAACTAGCCGCCGAAACCCGTCGTATCCGACTCGCTCTCGAAAAACAGCGAATGCGCCCGCGTCGTGGCGGCGAGATCGATATCAAGTACGGCCCCGGCGGCATGCTCGATGTATATTTCGCAATGCGGTACTTACAGCTTCGCGATAACGTTCCGGACGACCCCAAAGACCGTTCCACGCCCTTCATGCTCGATCGCTTAAAAGCAGCCGGCTCACTCACGCCCGCGTCGCACAGCGAACTTTATGCGGGTTATGAATTTCTCTCTGTCCTGGACCATAACATCCGCCTCACCGTAGGCAGAACAGCGCACATGCCAGTAGGAAATCAGAAAGCAATGGACACCATAGCCGCACGAATCGGCCTCATTTTCACCAGTGAACTTTTGGAACAGTTGACAATGCATCGCCTGAACATCCGCTCGGCTTTTGAGATCGTCGTTTCATGACACTTGCGCATCGGCGAGATTTGGGTGCTATCATGAATCCGTGCAAGAGACGCCGAAATATAGTTAATTGTGGGAATTTACGGTAGTGAGGCGCGAATCTCATGGAAAATGCCCGGATCGATCCGCGAAAAACTTAGAACTCCATCAAAGAACTAATTAACGGGAAGAATCGAGAAGAATTATGACGAGCAAACTATTTGTATCAGCGCTGTTTATTTTTGCGGCTATATCTTTCTGCATTGGCCAGGACAAGAAATCGGACTCCGAACTATTGCAATACAAGCTTTTGGCTACAACCCGGACTTCCACGATGCAGAAGGAGATCAATGAAACGGCCGCAGAAGGCTACAGAATATTGGTAGGCGCCCCGACGAGCGGGTCGGAGATGGCATTGTTCTTATCTCGCGAAGGTACGGTGGCGGATCCGTATCAGTACAAGCTGCTGGCCACCACTCGAACGGGAACCATGCAGAAAGAGCTGAACGAAACCGCCGACGCCGGCTACCGATTGATTCCCAGCACCATGATCGCGAAAAAAGGGTTCCTCGGCGGGGTCGAGATCGTCATGATCATGGAACGCCCGCCAAAGACCAGACGGAATTATGAATACAAACTTCTGGCGACAACGCGGACATCTACCTTGCAGAAGGAAGTGACCGAGGCAAAAGACGCGGGATACGCTATCGTAGGCATGGTTAGCCGCGATGAGCATATGGTCGTAATGGAGCGCGAACGCCCGGTGACACCCTAGCGATACAAACTTTGGTCAGGCCGTGGTGAGATCTTTTTCCACTTGCTCAAACCAGCATCGAGTGCAGAATCGGTGCTTTTTTCTTTTCTCCAAACAATATTCTGCTGACAAGGGCAGCTTGTCGGCCAAAAGTTTTTCGTCGGCCGTCAGTTCCGGCCAACTTTTCATCCTCTCCGAGTGGCATTTGTTACAGGTTTTCTCTGTTGTTCGAATCATTTGTTGAGTTCGTTGAAAACCCTATTTTTCAGGCTCGAAGGTTACCTTGACTCGTGCATTGAGAGCCCCGGCTAAACGACGTAGGTTGGAAAGAGAATGTCCCTTATAGCTTGGCGATTCGAGACGGCTGATGTGCTGCTGCGATGTATTGAGGCGACGGGCGACCTCCTTTTGCGTAAGGCCCGCATTTTCGCGAAGGGCCGTCAGCTGAAGTGCTATATCCCAGGCCTCGCCAGCCTGCTCAAATCGGGGCGCAAACCCAGCGTCCTTTATCTGCTCGTCCAAATATTGATCGAAGTTTGTACTTTTCATTTTGCCCTCTTTTTCCAGTCGGCCATCCGGTCGCGTGCCGTGTTCAGGTCGCGTTTCGGAATCGCCTGACCTTTATTCCGAATACCGCGAACGGCGATGATGCGTCGTCCCTTCATGAAGAACCAGAGCACGCGCGTATTCAGTTTCCCTACGTGGCGTAATTCAAACAGACCGTCGCCGATCGATTTCGACAGCGGCTCGCGATGGTTCTTTCGCTGTTTCAGCTTCGCCAGCCCGGCAACTACAGCCGCAAAGTCATCGTGGTCGGTTCTCTTAAGATCATCCAAAAACTCGCGAACCGGGGAACTTCCCAACCCTGTCTCATAAAACTCTACGCTGAAATACATACAAATACAACATCAATATTGATGTTTCTGCAGTCCTTAGTCAACTCTGAGCTGGCCTCCCGCCCTCGGCATCGACCAAGTCGAGCCACAAAAGCTGTTAAAAGCAAATGAAGATGTCCGGTTTTGTTAGCACATCAAATGTCCGTTTCCTTTCTTATTCATAGGCTGTCGCCTAAAGTCTTGCAAGGCGCCGGGATGTGGCATATCCTTACTTGAGTTTATCTGCTAATCGGGGCCGAGCTGACGCGGAGATTATGTAATCGATCTCGATCACTTCGCATATGGCGAGCAGCCGCGTGGGCGGAATCGGTACGCACCGGCCGAAGACCTATTGTCGAAACTCAAGTCCGGCGTGGATACGTGAAATATTGTCCTCGCCTTTTCCGGGAGGCATTAAACAAGTCGTGAAATCATGCCCGAAGTGTCTTCGAAGCTACACTGACCAAACGCTTAATTTCTGTCTCGATGATGGGTCGCGGCTGTCTCCGGTTTCCGAGTCAAAGTCGCCGACTGCCATTCTTTCGGAAGCTCCAACGCTCATTGATCCGACGGAAGGTTCGCGGGACGATACTCCAAGACCGACTTCTGAAAACACGGCTTTCAGCCGGAACCGTCTCGTCGGCGTCATCGCCGCATCGCTCCTGGCGATCCTCGGGATCGGTGCCGGTTGGTGGTACCTCGGCCCGAATCGGGCTTCAACTGGCTCCGGCAAGATCAACTCTCTCGCCGTGCTGCCTTTCGAGAACGGCAGCGGCGATGCGAGTATGGACTTCCTTTCTGACGGCTTGAGCGAGACGCTGATAGACAAGCTCTCACAGGTGCCTGAGTTGAAGGTGATCGCGCGCACTTCGAGTTTTAAGTATCGGGGTACAAATCCGGATATTCAGGATATCGCGTCCAAACTCGGGGTACAGGCTATCATCATGGGAAAGGTCGTAAGAGTCGGCGATCAGCTAAGCGTCCGTGTCGAATTAGTTGACGCAAGCGACAACAGGCAGATCTGGGGCGATCAGTTCACTCGGCCTCAGGCGAATGTGGTCAGCGTGCCAAAGGATATAGCTCAAACAGTAACTGACAAGCTGCAGTTTAGGCTAACTGGCGTCCAGCAAAGCCAATTCAGTAAAACCGGTACGGAAAGTCCCCAAGCCTACGAGTTTTATTTGAAGGTTAGGGCTCTCCGGGCGAGGCCGGTCGGAAGGGTTGAAACTCCCAGACGGGCCATTGAACTTTTGCAGCAGGCGGTTGCGGCCGATCCGCGGTATGCCCTGGCGTGGGCGGATCTATATGTGACATACACAGGTATGGTAGGTATTGGCGTAATGGACCCCAAAGAAGGGGATCCGAAAGCCGACGCAGCTCTTCGGAAAGCGCTTGAGATGGACCCCAACCTTGCCGAGGTCCGCTTAGCCCAGGCCACTGCGCATATGAAGTCGTGGTCGTGGCTCGCCGCCGAAGCGGAATTCAAACGTAGCCTGGAATTAAACCCTGGCCTTGAGCGAACCCGCGGACAATACGCAGCATTCCTTAGTGTGGTAGGGCGTCACAACGAAGCGGTCGCGGAATCCGCAACAAGTATCGATCTCGACCCCATCTCACCATCTGCCAGATTCGGGCATGCTTTACGTCTCCATTTTGCGAGGAGGTACGATGAGTCGATCACTGAACTTCAGAAGGCGCTTGAACTGCTGCCAGGCTTCGATGGCGCGTACCACGTTTTGGGCTACAATTATGCCGCCAAGGGGATGTTTCGCGAGGCCGTCGATGCCCATAACAAAGCCGAGGAGCTTGGCGATACGTCGCCCAGCAATAGGATCTACCTCGGTGCGGCCTATGCCAACGCGGGCGACCGGGCTAAGGCACTCGAGATCTTAAAAGAGCTCCAAAGCGGCAACAGGCATGCGGCCCCCGGCGAGCTGCCAGCATTACTGATCGCGCTTGGCGATCACGACGCAGCCATAGCGTCCTTTGAAAAAGCGTACGCCCAGCGGGACCCGCAGATCAAATATTGGAACATCGATCCAGCATTCGACCCAATCCGTTCCGATCCGCGGTTCACCGACTTGCTCCGACGCGTCGGCCTGTCGTAGCACGCAGGACACAGACTTGAACGAGGAACCAGGCGCACCTATCGCGACACCATTTTCGGTGCTTAAGCGGTGGGGAATACGACTTCTTTGGCGGTTATTTCTTCTGATGTATGACCAACTAAAACATTGGCAATCCACAGCAACTGATCAATGCCGAGCTATTCCAAATAGCAATCCTGTTAATAGCAAATGAAGTTGTCCGGTTTTGCTAGCCATCAAATGTCCGGTTTGAGTTTTGGACGGTAACCATTCGGCGTCCGGGGTATAAAAGCGCGTAAACGCCTTGGCGTCGTGCTTATTAAAGGCTTCCGTCGTCCCCACGATGACTTTCTTAATCGCTTCCTGGTCCTCGCGGTTACTCGGACTCTGCGCAAGGCATGTCACCGTGTAGCCGAAAACGAAGCTGACGCTTACAACCGGGAGAATTGCGATCATTAAGTTTTGTTTCATTTGTACCCTCCAAAGAGGTTGAAGCCGATGGTTGGGGGCTGAACGACTTTAGCGGCCTTAGGCCGCGCGGCTCCCATCGAGAGCACCCCGCCCTATTTCTCACGCGTCGGAGACTCAGCCGGACGCACCACCGTGTTATGAAACGCGGTGATGAGCCATTTACTTCGCTCCTTTACCAAGAGCCGAATGCTGAGTTCGCGTAGTGTCGGCATCCTCTCTCCTTGGGGCCCGAGCATTCCGCTGAGTTCGTGGGTCTCATGGGCGATGGCTACGTCAGGCTTAATGAAGCGTACGCGCAGGTCTAGTAATGTAATCTTCGCCTCTTTCAATGCCGTCTCGAAGCGTTCCTTCCGTGACCTCTCGATTTCGGCGGCTCCCCTCGACCACTTCCCGTAAACGGTGACGAAGTCTGCATCTTCCGTAAAGAAGACCGTGCCTGCCTTCGCATCATGCCTGTTGAACGCTCCTATCCCGTCCAGGATAACTTTCCTGATTGCCTGCTCGTCTTTGCGGTTACTCTGAGCCAGCGCACTTTCTGCGATGGTGAGACTGAGAGCTAGACTGATGGTAACGACAGCCGGAACCGTGATTGCCAAGATTTGTTTCATTTGTTTCCTCCTCTACGGTATTCGATTTCTCGCTGATAGCGGCCTAACTACTTATTAACACCGACGCCGTTGATACCGACCGGCATCACCCGCGCCCCCGTTCAAGATTCATGAGAGGCCCCGCATGCCGTTGTTGGGCGGCGGCGAACTGGAATGTCAACAGCACAGACCGCTAACTTCTCACGGCGGTGACTTCCAGATATTCTCCCTCGACGTGCGTTGAGTCATCCTGTGCACGGTTATGCACTGACCATAGTTGCTCCAGATCGCGCCGCAGTGACGCCTGCCCGTCTTCGTCAAGTGCCGCGAACGCACGATTCACGGGCCCGAAATACATCCGAAAGAAATCGACCACCTGTGTCGATAACTCATTTAATGAAAATGACTTAACAGTTTGGAATCCCATAAACCCTTGTGTCTATTACATCGGGATTTTGCCGCCTTTTTCACCGATAACGGGAAAGATAACGGGAAATATTTAAGTCTCGAAATTCGAAGCTCGATAAAATAGGGTAGAGAAGTGAACAGAATCTTCTTTGCGTTTCCTTTCCGGTTTCAGCTGGGGCCGCTTTTATAGGAATAGTTGGGCTAGAATGAGCTTTCTATTCCGTTGATCATTATTACGATAGTATCAAAGGTATCTTGAAACTTCGGCTTGTCCCGGACCGATGCGGTTGCGCTTGTCCACCCTCTTTCAAGGCTTTTTGTATCCATGGATCTCAACACCGTCGTGAAGCTGTCTGGCAACTGGGTTTCTCGAAATTCAAAACAACGTCTCAGTGCTAGTGCCAAAACGTCCGCACGGGCTTTGGGCAGAAGTATCCCCAAGTCGTAAACATCTTTGGATCGCGAGTTTAGGTTTCCGTGAGCGATCAACGCGTGCATCTTTTCCGCTATTATTGTTTCTACCGGATATACTACCCAACTTAGGCTGCTTTCCTGAATGATCAACGAAGCTGTTTGTGTCAAAGATGGTTCAGGTGTTACCGGATCGCCAACCCCAACATCAAAATGGACTGCTTGAGCCCTTTGGAGGTTTGTAAGAACTTCACCGATACCTGCACGATAAGTCTGTCGGATACCACCATATTCACCTTGTGTTGCCAGATTTACCTGATCCTCGAACCGAAACCAAACGCCATCGTCCAGGTCTTTTTCTGCGCACGCCCTCGCATGCTCTAAGGTTGAATCGACGCTTGCCTGTACCACCAGAGCATCGACGTCAACCGTATAGCGTGCGGAGTTATAAACTTTCAGTCCGACAAATCCGCCTTTGAAGACAAGGTGTTTGCTAAGTTTTTCGTCGGCTGTCAGCCGTGCGACCAATCGTTCGAGAATAAACGCTGTCTCGAGATTTTGAAACGGAATACCAAGCTCAACACTCAGATTGATGAGCTTTTGTCGGACCGAACTGCCTTTTGCTTTTGTGGTCAAGGCGTTATGACCTCCAGGTGCTTAGCCAGTACCGCTTCAAGCCCTAGTTCTGTTGCGGCCCTTGCGAGTTTAGCTTCAGTAGTCTTTCTTTGACCAAGGGATTCGCGGGCTGCTTTGATCGCGGTTCGTTCGCCTATTTTTGTGATGAACTTTAGAGCTTCAAGAACCGCTCTTTCGACAGTTACAATTCGATAGCCATTTTCGTCGGTGATCTCTTTGTCGAGTCTGGTTTTTGTACGAATGAGTTTATAGCCTTTTACTCTGGTTCTTTTTCCCGGAGGAACAACGACCCATGTTTCATTAGGAACTTGCTCTGCAAGGTTGTAATGATAAAGAGCCGAAAGGCCGCCAATCGCCGAAGCCGACCCAAACTTTGAATACGCGACCTGAAATCCGACGTCTCTCTCCAGATGGGCATTAGGATGGAGGTATATCCCTCGGCCGAGACGTACAAGATCGTTTGCGGCTACGAGTCGGGATATGTCTTGTTGACTCATGCCCAGAGCTTTCCCCTGAGTCAGCGTAAAGACCCCAAGCTTTTCTATTTTTGGATTCTTCCACTTTTCCATCATTCAAAGAATGCGGTGAAAGGTGACATTTGTCAATAAGAAATGTCACCTTTCACCATGCAACCTTATTTTCGAAACTACCGCTCAAGCTAATAGATCAAGTAGAGTCAGCCTTTGTTTGAAACAAACAATAATGCCGGTCCAGCGACCTGCGGAACTGCCTTATGATTTGAGACTAATTCATATCAAAGAAACATCGTTTTCGTATTAAACAGATGTCTGCCCCAGAATCGGATTTTTGGAGAAGGGGAAATATTCAAGTGGCGAAGTTCGTAGCCCAACAAAAAACCGTAAAACTCAAAAACAAAATCAGGTGGCACTTTATTCGCGGCATCAGCTGGAATAGTGAAGATACCCATCGGCCGCAGCCTCCGCAACAACACGGTGACGATCCCCGACGTCCCACTTGCAGGAGCCATTTTCTCTCGCGAGGAATAAATCCAACAGCTTATATATGACTTTACATCTTCCCTTCTTACCTCCCAGATATTTTGAATTCATTCCAATAAACCCTTGTGTCCATTACATCGGGATTTCAACCCTTTTTTCACCGATAACGGGAAAGATAACGGGAAATATTCCAGGTTCAGATTTTAGAGCCCCAAAAAAGTCTTAAAACGAAGAGTAAAATCAGGCTGTTTTTTTTTCTTGCTTTCCAAATGGACCCATCGGATCGAACTGAGTTAATGGAGAATGACCAACATAAGCGGCGTTCAGGCATTCCGTCATCCGGAGTCTGCCACAGATTGAGGGTTTCCTCATAGCCGTAGCTCGCCCATCATAATCTCGCCGAATGCCTTTTCGATATCGTTTTCGGAAATGTAATCTCCCGTTATGTGGGTGTCCGGCCGGCTTCATTGACCGGAAATAAGTTGGGAAACCAATGCCCCAACGCCCGGGACGACCTTCAGATTCTCGGAACCGGCTCTTCTTTTCCTATGAGACTTTGCTGAAAAACTCACCGATGGTAGGAGTGTCCTCAAAATGGCTTTCAGGATTGCGCAGAGATCTCGCGGATCGCCGCTTCGATCTCCTTCACTTCGTCTTGCGAAAGCAGGGGGAATTCACTTTCCTTTTTTGTTTTAGATAAAACCCCGCGATTTTGAATTATCAGCCGAACGAGCAAAGAGGCACGGCGATCAGGCATATCCACGATTTCCATAACCCTCCGAAGAGCTTCATCAAACAGGATCAGAAATCCGAGCTCTTCTCGAAGATCTCTTCTTATCGTCTCCTTGACGCAGTGAAACAAGAACTCCGCAAATGCCGTGGCGTCCCAGTATCGATATAGATCAGAGGTCGGATTTTCAACGGTCATTTCGCCCTTATCGTTAAGGTAATATTCGATAAACGGCAGGATGGGTTTTGAATAACTTTCCAGCACGCGGTCGTACGCATCGCGTTCCCGCAGCATCACGGAGGACACCGGAAAAACTAACTTTGCCGGTGCAAAGCCTGTGCTAGCCAGATGCTGATGAATCAAAAAGCGATGTATTCGACCGTTCCCATCCTCGAACGGGTGGATAAATACGAAGCCAAAGGACATGGCAGCGGCGGCACATACCGGATGTATTTCCGACTCCCGAAGCCGCCCCGTAAATTTCATCCATCCGTCCATTAAATTTTCAACATCTTCGGGTTTCGGACATACAAAG
>Ga0136612_10001184_pt1 | contig 10913 bp, 12 predicted proteins | sample AntDryUQ224A2306_2_FD_106644 | JGI IMG/M metagenome (GOLD analysis project Ga0136612, IMG submission 106644) | Polar desert sand microbial communities from Dry Valleys, Antarctica - metaG UQ224A (23.06) | ecosystem: Environmental > Terrestrial > Soil > Desert | place: Antarctica: Dry Valley...
GCCGCCGCGTCCCCACCGGTCAGGTAGACGCCGTCGAACTCCGCGAGTGCCCGCCAGTCGAGCCGGTCCGAGCCGTGCGGGACGATCCGCTCGCCGATCACCGTGATGGTGCGCTCGTGGTCGTCGTCGAGGAAGGTGAGCGCGCGGCGCTGCGGCGTCGGGCGCTCGGTGGCGTGGACCCGGACGCCGAAGGTCTCGAGGCGCTCGCGCACGCGCGCGGCGTTCGCGTCATCGCCCAGCGTCGTGTAGAAGGCGGCCTCGCCGGCCAGGCGGGCCAGCTGCACCACCGCGACTCCGCCCCCGCCCGCGGCGTCGTCCCAGCCGGACGACGCGTGCAGGATCTCGCCCCGCCTCGGCAGGCGGGGAACCTGGACGAAGGTCACCCACTCGACGTGTCCGACGCAGGCGACGCGGACGGTCAGTGCGGGTCCATCCCGGTCGCGGCCGGCGGCCTGGACTCCTCGGCCAGCGACGTGATCGCGAGCTGGCCGCGGGCGGCCTCCTCGAGGACGGTCGTCGCCTCCTCGGCCGAGCGGGCGTAGAGCTCGACCAGCAGGTGCACGACGATCTGCTCCTCGTCGTGCTTGTGGAAGCGGACGTGGGTGAAGAACTCGCGCGTGCCGAAGTCGCCGAAGGCCGCGTAGGCCAGGGCGTCGGCGGCCTCGGGGCCCGAGCAGGTCTCCACGGAGTCGCCGTCGACGGTCACCGTGCAGGAGGCGACCCACGGGGTTCCGGCGATCATCCGCTCCCAGCGGTCCTCGATCGGCTCGATGCGTCCGTTGTGGAAGCCGAGGTGCGGCTGGTCGTGCATGCAGTCCAGACACTGCACGACCGCCTCCTGGATCTCGTCGACCACCTCGGCGCGCTCGCCGGTCACCGGGTCGATCCGGTGGATGCCCTCGTAGTGGACCTGCACCTCGAGCTCCTGCGACCAGCAGCGGTAGCAGCGCAGCCAGGCGCGCGCGGTCTGTTCTCCGGTGGAGCCCTCCATGGGTAGGAGTCTATTCTCCGCCCGCCAGATGGTTTCGCCCGGCCAGCGTCGCAAGCTCCGCTTCTGGGCGACGGTACTCTGCGCGACCGGGTTCCTCGCCGCCTGCGGAGGCGCTCCGGAGCCGACCCCGGAGGCCCAGGTCCGGGAGAAGCTCGCGCAGTTCGACCGGGCGACGGCGGCCAAGGACTACCGGACGCTCTGCACCCAGGTCTACTCCCCGCTGCTGACCGCGCGGACCGAGGCGGTCGGGCTGCCGTGCCCCGTCGCGCTGCGCCAGGCGCTGGCCGACGTCCGCGAACCCCGGCTCAGCGTGGGGAAGGTGACCGTCGCCGACCAGACCGCGCGCGCCCAGGTGCGGACCTCGGCCGCCGATCAGGCCCCGTCGCGCGACACCTTGGAGCTGCGGCGCGAGCGAGGCGGCTGGCGGATCGTCTCGCTGGCAGGCGGGTCGGGCGCCCGGAGCCCGACGCCGGAGGCCGAGGAGCGCTGACCGACTGGGCGCATGGGCGGTGACCGCGCTCCGTTAATAGGCGTACCATCGCCCCCGTCAGTTCTCGACCTTGAGGAGGAGAGGCCATGCCCAACCCAGTGCACGTCCGCATCGACGTGAACGGGGAACCGCGCGAAGCGGACGTGGAGCCTCGGCTCCTGCTCGTCCACTTCCTGCGCGAGAACCTCGGGCTCACGGGCACCCACGTCGGGTGCGACAGCTCCAACTGCGGCGCGTGCACGTGCTCGGTCGACGGCGAGGCCGTCAAGAGCTGCACCGTGCTCGCCGTCCAGGCCGACGGCTCGCAGGTCACCACGATCGAGGGCATCGGCTCCGAGGACGACCTGCACCCCATGCAGACCGCCTTCTGGGAGAAGCACGGCCTGCAGTGCGGCTACTGCACCCCGGGCATGATCATGGCCTCGAACGACCTGCTCGAGCACAACCCGCAGCCTTCTGAGCACGAGATCCGCGAGGCCCTCGCGGGCAACCTGTGCCGCTGCACGGGCTACCACAACATCGTCAAGGCAGTCCAGGCGGCGGCCGAGCACGGTCTGCGCTCGGTCTCGCCGGAGGTCACCGCATGAGCATCGCCGAGCCCCCGCCCGTCCAGAACGGCCACGTCGGCCGGTCCATGAAGCGCAAGGAAGACCCGCGGCTGATCACGGGCCGCGGCGCCTACACCGACGATCTCGTCCTGCCCGGCCTCCTGCACGCGGCGATCGTCCGCTCGCCCGAGGCGCACGCGAAGATCGTCTCCATCGACACCGAGGCGGCCAAGGCCATCCCGGGCGTCCAGGCGGTGCTCACCGCCGCCGACCTCGGGCTCGCCGCCGGCCTGCCGATGGCCTGGGTGCCGCCGGGCGTCACAGTCAACACGCCTGAGCACTACCCGCTGGCCAAGGACACCGTCAAGCACGTCGGCGACGCGGTCGCCGTCGTGGTCGGCGACGACCGCTATGCGGTGGTCGACGCGGCCGAGCACGTGCTCGTCGAGTACGAGCCGCTGCCGGTGGTCATCGACCCCGAGAAGGCCCTCGAGGAGGGCTCGGCGCTCGTGCACGAGGAGTTCGGGACCAACAAGGTCCACGAGTGGTCGCTGGGCGGCGGGGACCTCGAGGCGGGCTTCGCGGAGGCGGACCTGATCGTCGAGCGGCGGGTGGAGAACCACCGCATCTCAGGCGCGCCGATCGAGCCTCGCGCGGTGGTCGCCGACTACAAGTCCGGCAATCTGCAGATCTGGTCCTCGACCCAGGTGCCGCACTTCCTGCGGCTGTTCCTGGCCATCATGCTCGGGCAGAGCGAGGAGAAGATCCGGGTCATCGCCCCCGACGTCGGCGGCGGCTTCGGCGCGAAGCTGCAGATCTACGCCGAGGAGCCGCTGATGGCGGTGTGCTCGAAGGTCACGGGCCGGCCGGTGAAGTGGGTCGAGACCCGCTCGGAGCACATGCAGGTCTCCCACCACGGCCGCGACCAGGTGGCGACCGTGCGCCTCGGCGTCAAGCGCGACGGGTCGATCACCGCGATCCACTCGAAGATCATCGCGGACCTCGGGGCCTACATGTTCCTGCTCACCCCGTCGATCCCGTCGCTCGGGGCCTTCGTGATGAGCGGCTGCTACAAGATCCCGGCCGTCCAGACCGACATCACCGGCGTCTTCACCAACAAGTGCGCGACGGACGCGATCCGCGGCGCCGGCCGGCCCGAGGCGACCCACATGATCGAGACGATCATGGACCAGGCCGCCGACGAGCTGGGGATGGACCGGCTCGAGCTGCGGCGCAAGAACTTCATCCCCAAGGAGGACTTCCCGGCGACCACCGCCCTGGGCATCGTCTACGACTCGGGGGACTACCACGGGTCGCTCGACAAGCTGCTCGAGCACTTCGACTACGAGGCGTTCAAGCGCGAGCAGGCCGAGGCGCTCGAGAAGGGCAAGCACCTCGGGGTCGGCTTCTCCACCTACACGGAGATCTGCGGCCTCGCGCCCTCCCGGGTCACGGGCCCGAGCGGGTTCGGGCTCCAGACCGGGCTGTGGGAGTCCTCGATGGTCCGGGTCCACATCACCGGCGCGGTGACCATCTACACGGGCGCCTCACCCCACGGCCAGGGCGTGGAGAGCTCCTTCGCGCAGATCGCGGCCGACCGGTTCGGCATCGAGCCGGAGCAGGTCGAGGTCATCCACGGCGACACTCAGACCGGGCCGCAGGGCCTCGGGACCTACGGGTCGCGCTCGCTGTCGGTCGGCGGCGAGGCGATGGTCCGCGCCGTCGACAAGGTCACGAGCAAGATCAAGAAGATCGTCGCCCACCAGCTCGAGGCGGCGCCGGAGGACATCGAGCTGCAGGACGGCCGCTTCGCGGTCAAGGGCTCGCCGGACAAGGGCATGACCCTCGCGGAGGCGTCGGGTGAGGCCTACATCCCGGAGAACCTGCCCGAGGGCATGGAGCCGGGCCTCGAGGAGTCGGCGTTCTACGACCCGGCGAACTTCGTGTTCCCGTTCGGGGCGCACGCCTGCATCGTCGAGGTGGACGCGGAGACGGGCAAGGTCGACATCGTGCGCTACGTCGCGGTCGACGACTGCGGCCCGGCGATCAACCCGATGATCATCGACGGGCAGGTCCACGGCGGCATCGCCCAGGCGATCGGCCAGGCGCTCTACGAGCGCATCCACTACGACGAGCAGGGCCAGCTCGTGACGGGCACGTTCGTCGACTACGCGCTCCCGAGCGCCGCCGACGTCCCCTCGTTCGAGACGGACCGGACCGAGACGCCGTCGACGACGACGTCGATGGGCGTCAAGGGCGTCGGCGAGGCGGGCACGATCGCCGCGTCGCCCGCGATCCTCAACGCGGTGGTCGACGCGCTGCGGCCGCTGGGGGTCACCTACCTGCAGATGCCGCTCTCGCCGATGCGGGTGTGGGAGGAGATCCAGAAGGCGCAGGGCGGCGGTGGGGCCTCCGACGATCCCGGCAAGCAGGGCGGCACCTACGACGCGCACGGCCAGGGTGGCGGCGGCTCCGGCCCCGCCCGCCCCAACCAGGGGGAGCTCGCATGATCCCGATCGAGTTCGACTACAAGGCGCCGACCACCCTCGAAGAGGCCTTCGAGGCGCTCCGCGAGGGTGGGGAGGACGCGAAGATCCTGGCGGGCGGCCACTCGCTCGTCCCGCTGATGAAGCTCCGCCTCGCGGCGCCCACCGTGCTGATCGACCTCCGCAAGGTCGCCGGCCTGGACGGCATCCAGCGCGAGAACGGGACGTTCCGGATCGGCGCGATGACCAAGCACTACGCGGTCTCCCAGGAGACCGGCCTGGGGCTCGCAGCGCTGGCCTCGAGCACGATCGCCGATCCGCAGGTCCGCTACCGCGGAACCCTCGGCGGCTCGCTCGCCCACGGGGACCCGGCCTCGGACATGCTGGCCATCTTCCTGGCCATGGAGGGCTCGGTGTCCATCATGGGCGCGAACGGGGTTCGCGAGGTCGCCGCGAGCGACTTCTTCGAGGACTACCTGACCACCGCGGTGGCCGAGGGGGAGATCCTCACCGAGATCCGCCTGCCGGCGATGGACGGCTACGGGTTCGGCTACGAGAAGTTCAACCGCCGCCAGGAGGACTGGGCGATGGTCGCGGTCGGCTCGCTGGTCAAAAAGGCCGCCGACGGAAGCTGCGAGGACGTCCGCGTCGGCCTGACCCACATGGCCGGGACGCCGCTGCGGGCCACCGCGGTGGAGGAGGCGCTGCGGGGCAAGCCGCTCGACGCCGCGAGCATCGCGGCGGCGGCCGAGCTGGCCGCCGAGGGGACGAACCCGCCCGCGGACCTCAACGCGTCGGCGGAGTACAAGAAGCACCTGGCCCGCGTGCTGTGCCGCCGCACGCTGGAGCAGGCCGCTGCGTAGCGTCGACGCGGTCGCGGAGGCGCTGGCCGGCCAGGACTACCTGGCCGATCGCGCCCTCGCGACCGCCGTCTTCCTGGCCTCGGACCTCGAGCAGCCGCTGCTGCTCGAGGGCGAGGCGGGAGTCGGCAAGACCGAGGTGGCCAAGGCGCTGGCGGGCGCGCTCGGCGCCCGGCTGATCCGCCTGCAGTGCCACGAGGGCATCGACCTGCACACCGCGGTCTACGACTGGGACTACGGGCGTCAGCTCCTGGCGATCCGCGCGGCGGAGGGCGGGGCGGGGGAGGCGCGCGAGCTGTTCGGGCGCGAGTTCCTGCTGCGCCGGCCACTGCTCGAGGCGCTCGAGGCCGACGGCGAGGTCGTGCTGCTGATCGACGAGATCGACCGCGCCGACGACGAGTTCGAGGCCTTCCTGCTCGAGTTCCTGTCCGACTTCCAGGTCTCGATCCCCGAGCTGGGCACCGTCGTGGCGGCGCGGCGGCCGCTCGTGATCCTCACCTCGAACCGCACCCGCGAGCTGCACGACGCGCTCAAGCGCCGCTGCCTCTACCACTGGATCGACTACCCGACGCGCGCCCGCGAGGCCGAGATCGTCCGCGCCCGCCTCCCGGGCGTGCCCGAGGCGGTCGCCGCCCGGGTGTGCGACGCGGTCGCCCGGCTGCGCCAGGAGGAGCTCTACAAGCTGCCGGGGGTGGGGGAGACGATCACCTGGGCGCGGGCGCTCCTGTCGCTGGGGCCGGAGGAGGCGTCGCTCGACGAGACGCTGGGCGTCGCCCTGAAGGTGCGCGAGGACGTCGACCGGGTGCGCGAGCGAGGGGTCCTGCAGGGTGGCTGAGGCCGGACCGCGGCCCGCGGGTCCCGCGCCGGGGACGGCGGTCGGTCCGATGCCGGCCGGCGCCGCGGGCCTCGAGCGCAGCGTCGGCGAGCTCTCCTCGCGGCTGCGCGCGGCCGGGGTCCGGGTCGGCGTGGGCGAGGTGCTCGGCGCGCACCGGGCGCTCGCGGCGGTCGACCCGACCTCGCGGACCGACGTCTACTACGCGCTGCGAGCGGTGCTCTGCGACGCGCGGCGCGAGTACGCGGCGTTCGACGCCGCGTTCTTGAAGACCTTCGGGGCGGGTCGCCCGGAGGACGGCCTGGCCGCCCTGATGGACGCCGCCCGGGAGGTGCTGCCGCGCGCCGGGGTCCCCGCGGCGAGCCCGCCCGCCCCGGGGCTGTCCGGTGAGGCGCCCGTGCCGGTCGCGGCCGCCTGGAGCGAGGTCGAGCTGCTGCTCGCCAAGGACTTCGCCGCGTACTCCGACGCTGAGCGCGCCGTCGCCCGGCGGCTGCTGGCGCTCCTGGCCCACCGGGGGCCGCGACGGCGTTCGCGGCGTACGCGGGCCACGCGGCGCCGGGAGGAGCTGCACGACGTGCGGGCGACCATCCGGGCCTCGCTGCGACACGGGGGAGAGCTCGTCGAACGCCGCTACCGCGCGCCCACCGACCGCCAGCGGCCGCTCGTCCTGCTCTGCGACGTCTCCGGCTCGATGGCGCCCTACGCGCGGATGCTCCTGCAGTACCTCCAGGCCAGCGTGAGCGCGCGGCGGCGGGTCGAGGCCTTCGCCTTCGGCACGCGGCTGACGCGGATCACCCGCGAGCTGGCCGGCCGCGATCCCGACGCGGCGCTCGAGCGGGCGACCCGCTCCGTGGTCGATCTCGCCGGCGGGACGCGGATCGGCGACGCGCTGGCCGAGCTCAACCGCGTCCACGGCCGGCAGGTGGGCCGCGGGGCGGCGGTGGTCATTCTCTCCGACGGATGGGATCGCGGCGACCCCGAGGTGCTGGCGGCCGAGATGGCCCGGCTCTCGCGGACCGCCCACCAGCTCGTCTGGCTCAACCCGCTCGCCGCCGATCCTCGCTACGAGCCGCTCACCCAGGGGATGCGGGCCGCGGCGCCGCACGTCGACCACCTGCTGGCCGGCAACTCGCTCGCCTCGCTCGAGGTGCTCGCCGAGCTGCTCGAGGGGACCGCCTGTCCGTGAGCGGGTCACCTCGCCTCATCCTGGTCGGCGCGGTCGACCTGTCGTCCGCCCTGTCGCGGATCGCCTGGGCGGTTGGGTGGCGGGCGTTCGTGGTCGATCCGCGAGGAGAGCTCGCCACGCCGGAGCGCTTCCCGAACGCCGAGCGGGTCGTCGTCGCGGCGCCCGGGCCGGGGTTCGCGGAGCTCGGCGGGCTCGACGCGGACACCGCGGTCGCCGCCCTCGCCCACGACCCCGAGCTCGACGACCCGGCGCTCCTGCTCGCGCTGGCCTCCGACGCGGGCTACGTCGGCGCCCTCGGAAGCCGTGCCGCGCAGGCGGAGCGCCGCGAGCGGCTGCTCGCCGCCGGCGCCACCGAGGCCCAGCTGCAGCGGATCAACGCGCCGATCGGGCTCGACCTCGGCGGGCGGACCCATCCCGAGATGGCGCTGTCGGCGATGGCCGAGATCGTCGCGGTGCGTCACGGCCGCGAGGGCGGGCGCCTCGGGCGCGGCTCGGGGCCGATCCGCGCGGCGGACGCGTGAGCGATCCGGTGGTCGGCGGGCTCGTCCTCGCGGCGGGCGAGGGACGGCGCTTCGGGGGGCCGAAGCAGCTCGCCGAGCTGCGCGGCGCGCCGGTGCTGGCCCACGTCCTGCGGGCGGTCGCCGGCGTGCCGGCACTCGCGCCGCTCGTCCTGGTCCTCGGCGCCCGGGCGGACGCCATCGCCCGGTCCGTCGACCTCGGCCCGTTCGCGGTCGTCGTCGCCGGGGACTGGGCCGAGGGGCAGGCCGCCTCGCTGCGCGCCGGGGTCGCCGCGCTCGGCGACGTAGACGCCGCGCTGATCTGCCTCGGCGACCAGCCCTTCATCACCTCGCAGGTCGTTGCAGGGACCCTCGACCGAGCCGCGGAGGACGCAGACGCGGTCCGCGCGGCCTACGACGGCGTGCCCGGTCATCCCGTGCTCCTCGGCCGCCGGGTGCTCGACCGGGTGCCCGCGTTGCGCGGCGATGTCGGCGCCCGTGAGCTCCTCTCGCAGATGCGGGTACGTACGTGGGAGGCCGGGCATCTCTGCGACCCGACGGACATCGACACACGAGAGCAACTGGAGGCCATGCGATGAAGCTCGAGCAGTCATTCGAGGTCAAGGCGCCGATCGACGAGGTGTGGGCTGCGCTCACCGACCTCGAGCGCGTGGCGCCCTGCCTGCCCGGGGCGGCGATCACCGGCCACGACCCGGACGGCACCTACCGGGGGGACTTCAAGGTCAAGCTCGGCCCGACGACCGCCGCCTACAGCGGGACGGTCTCCTTCGAGGAGGTCGACGAGGCCAACCACCGGGCGGTGATGAAGGCCAAGGGCACCGACAAGCGCGGCCAGGGCGGTGCCTCGGCGACCATCGTCAACACGATGGTCGAGGTCGACGGGGGTACCCGCGTCGACGCGGTGACCGACTACTCGATCACCGGCCGCCTCGCCTCCTTCGGCCGCGGCGGGATGATCCAGGACATCTCCAACCGGCTCCTCGACAACTTCTCGACCTGCCTGCAGGAGCAGCTCGCGCCGGCGGTGGCTGAGCCCGCACCTGCGGCGCCGGCGGCGGCGCCGGGTGTCGCGGCCGAGACGCCCGCGCCCCCGCCTGCGCCTGCGCCGCCTCGCCCTCCCGCGCAGGCCTCTGAGCCGCTCGACGGCGGCGGCCTCGTGCTCGCGGTGGTCCGCAACCGCCTGGCCGATCTCCTCGAGCGGTTGGCGAAGCGGCTGCGGACCTAGCCGCGTGAGGTCCGCGTCGGGCCTTTGCACGTTGGGAACCCGCGCCGCTGCTCCTTTCCTTACCTGGCGCCGTCGACGTTCGGCCGGCGGTGCCTCACTTCTCCGCGAGCGCCCAGCGTCCGGCCGAGCCTGACGCGCCGCCTCACACGCGAGCCCGCGCCACCAGCGCCCGCGCAAGCGCCGGCTCGTCGAGCGCCGGATCCAGCTCGGCGAGCCACCGCTCGGCGGCGCGCCGGCCGCCGAGCGCGCGCAGGCCGCGGTCGCCGTGCTCGGCGTGGAAGTCCTCGAGCGCGCCGAGGCGGCGGGCGCGGGTCCGGGCGGCGACCAGGTCGAGCCCGGCGTGGTGGTCGTCGAGCGCGGCGATCAGGTCGTCGATGCCCGCCACCGGCGCGACGCTCGAGACGGCGACCACCCGGGTCGTCCGCGCGCCGAGCGAACGCAGGGCGGCGTGCAGGTCGCGGCGCGCGCGCTGGGCGAGCCGGCCGAGGTCGGCCTTGGTGACGACGAGCACGTCGGGGATCTCCATGATCCCCGACTTGAGGAACTGCAGCGCGTCGCCGGAGCCGGGCTGCACGACCACCGCGACGGTGTCGGCCACCTCGGCGACCGCGGTCTCGGACTGCCCGACGCCGACCGTCTCGACGACCACCACGTCGAAGGCGGCGCTCAAGGCCTGCGCGGCGGCGCGGGTGGCGGGGGCCAGGCCGCCGAGCCGGCCACCCGCCGCCATCGAGCGGATGAAGACGCCGCGGTCGGCGGGGTCCGTCTCGATCCGCGCGCGGTCGCCGAGCAGCGCGCCCCCCGAGCGTTTCGAAGAAGGGTCCACGGCGAGCACGGCCACCGTCCGCCCCCGCGCCCGCCACTCGGCGAGGAGCGCGCTGAGGAGCGTCGACTTCCCGGCACCGGGAGGCCCGGTCACCCCGACGACGTGCCCGGGCGCCTCACCGCCGAGCGCCGCAGGGGAGACCTCGGCGAGGAGCGCGGCCACCTCGTCCCGCAACGCGCGCGAGCGGTTCTCGATCAGGTTCAGCGCCGCGGGCGCCGCGGAGAGATCGCCGGCCCGCAGCCGCGCGCCGAGCTCCGCGCCGGTCACGCCGGGTCGAGCGGCGAACGCCATTTGAGCCCCGAGTAGCGGGCGAAGCCCCGGTCGAACGTGATCCACTCGCAGCGCGACTCGATGGCCAGCGCGGCGAAGTACGCGTCGGGGACGCGGTTCCCCCTGGCACCGGTCGATTCGACCAGGTCGATGAACAGCTGACCGTGGCGCGCACGCGGGCGGACGTTGACGCAGTGCGACGGCTCGCGGACATCGCGGACGAAGGCCATCGCCGCCGTGAGGGGCGTCGGTGGATCGAGGGCGCGCGCCTTCGTGACGATGCGGAGGAAGCCGCTCAGCACGAGGTCGCTCATGCCGTAGGCGGCATCGCCCTCCAGCGCTCCGCGAAGCCAGGCATCAGCCGGCACGTGCAGCGCGTTCTCGACGCGATGCGCCGCAATCAGCACGTTGACGTCCGGAAGCTTCAGTCCAAGCCGTCCAGGAGGTCCAGCATCTTCTCGTTGGAGAGCAGATGCTCCTGGGTCATTCCGGGCGCGAACCCGTTGCCCTTGAACGTCGTGATGCGCACCGGGCGGCGAGGTCCGCCGGACCGCCGGCCGAGCTCGTATCGGAGCCCGTCCTCGATGAGGCTGGTGAGCGTGCGACCCTCCTCGGCGGCGAGGCGCTTGGCGTCCGCGAGCAGCGAGTCGTCGAGTCGTACGGTCGTCCTCACACGGAGCA
>Ga0136612_10001185_pt1 | contig 10908 bp, 13 predicted proteins | sample AntDryUQ224A2306_2_FD_106644 | JGI IMG/M metagenome (GOLD analysis project Ga0136612, IMG submission 106644) | Polar desert sand microbial communities from Dry Valleys, Antarctica - metaG UQ224A (23.06) | ecosystem: Environmental > Terrestrial > Soil > Desert | place: Antarctica: Dry Valley...
CGCGTTGAAGTGCAGGCGCGCGCCCGCGCCCGCCTCGACCTGCGCCCACACCTCGTCGGTGGAGAAGCGGCGGTACTCGTCCTTCCAGCGGTTCGTGTTGCCGATGAAGGCCGCAGGCTGGAAGGAGAACATGCGAAAGCCCATGTCCCGGCAGTCGCGGATGACGCCGGCGATCTGGTCGATGTTCGCCGGGGTGACCGTCATGTTGTGCGCGAGGTAGTGCGTCACCCCGTGCTCGCGCTCCAAGCGCTGGAAGTGCTCGCAGAAGCGCTGCCGGTGGGGGTTGAGCTCGGCCTCGTTCGTCACGCGCTTGATGCCCCGCCGCCCGAACATCATCGAGTCGAAGTGGCCGGCGAAGGAGAGGTGGCTCAGGCGCGGCGTCCCGGTTGCGGGATCCAGCGCCAGAGCCTCGAGATAGGGGTAGTCGAAGTCCCCGTGGGACATGCTCATCGGCTTGCGCCCGTGACGCAGCATCGCCTGGAGCGCCGCCGCGTGGTCGCCGGGCTCGAGCAGCGTCACCTCGCCGCCGATGAGCTGAGCGTTCTGGCCGGGGCCGCGCTGCTCGCGCAGGAAGGCCATCTGGCGGTCGACCTCGGCCAGGGTGTGGGCGCCGTCGGTGCGCACGCGGTTGGCGTCGCGCGAGTGGTAGCAGGGGGTGCAGGCCAGGTCGCAGCGGGGAAAGACGCCGTGGGTGCCCTCGCATCCCGCCGTGCGGCGCCCGAGCATCTGGTTGGGCGTCTTGACGTGGGCCGGCAGCTCGTCCCAGCGCCGGGCGAGGGCCGCGGTCAGGTCCGGGTGCTCGGGGCGGGTCTCCAGCTCGAGCGCCCGCAGGCGGTCCATGACTCTCATCGTGCTCGGCCGATCGTACGCCCTAGCGCACCTGCCGGTACAGACCGGCAAGGCGCCCGGGTGAGACCCCGGCGACGTAGAGCCAGCGGATGACCCACCAGGAGAGCAGCGTGCGCGCAACGCCCTGGGCACGCCAGCGTCGCGAGGACGTCATCGCGGGTCCCGGCAGGCACGCGGTCGGCCCGTGGGCCTCGAGCCGGCGGACGAAGTCGTAGTCGTCCATCACCGGCAGCTCGCGGTAGCCGCCGAGTGCCCCAAAGGCCGCGCGGCGCGCCCAGATCGACGAGTCGCCGTAGTAGAAGCCGAGCCGGCGCTGGCGCGCGTAGACCGCGCCGAGCACCGCGGAGAAGCGGTCGCCGCCGTCGAAGCGCAGCTCGAAGTTTCCCCCAACGAGGTTCGGGTTGGTCGCCGCGCGCGACAGGGCGCGGTGGGCGCCGGCGGGCAGGCGCGAGTCGGCGTGCAGGAAGACGACCGGGTCGCCGGTCGCCGCGCGCGCTCCCGCGTTGAGCTGGGCGGCGCGCCCCCCGCCCGCCTCCACCACGGCCGGCGCGAGCGCGTGTGCGCGCGCCAGCGCGGGCGTCCCGTCCCGTGAGCCGCCGTCCACGACGACGACCTCCCATTCGCCGGAAAGCGCCGCGAGGTGGTCCAGTGTCGCGGGCAGCTCGCGCGCCTCGTCGAGGGTCGGGACCACGACCGCGATCACGGGGCCGAAAGCAGGGTCGCGATGTCTGCCGGCACGTCGCCACGGGCCAGCGCCGCGGCGACGTCGGCGGGCTCGTCCAGGTCGCCCTCGGGGCCGGTGAGCGCGACCTCCAGGCCGGCGACGCGGGCGAGCTCGAGGGAGCGCTCGAGCACGTCCGGCCCACCCCACACGTCAGCGGGCAGCGCGAACACCGCGGGCGCCGGCCGCCTGAGTCCGACGAGGTAGTAGCCGCCGTCGTGCGCCGGGCCGAAGCACACATCGGCGCCGGCGTCCAGGGCGCCGAGCGCCTCCCGGGCGTGCTCGGGACCGAGCGTCGGCATGTCGGTGCCCACGACGATCACCGGTCCGGGCCCTGCGGCGAGCACCGTTGCTGAGGCGGCGGCCAGCCGCGCGCCGAGGTCGCCGCCGACCTGGGCGAGGAGGCGCACCCCCGCGCCGGTGAGCGCCCGCACCTCGTCCTCGCCGTCGGGTGGGTCGAAGGCGACCCACGCCGCGCCGGGGGCGATCGCCCGCGCCCACGCCGCCGCGCGCCGGATCAGCCCGGCCTGGAGCGCCGCGCAGCCCGCGGGCCCGAGCAGCGGCTCGAGGCGGGTCTTCACCTGTCCCGGCCGCGGCGCCTTGGCCATGACGATCGCGGCCGGAGTCGCCGGAGCGTCAGGCAACTAGATCGCGCACTGGAAGGCGGGCGGCAGCGTGCCGTCGTCCTGGCGCAGGACGAGGAAGCGCTCGACGACGCGGCGCTTGAGCTCGGCCAGGGGCACCTCACCCTCGGCCACCATGAAGTCCGGGCTGGAGTCGCGGTCGGCGCCCACCGGGTGCCAGTGCGCGCCATCGGTCGTGATCGTCAGCTCGGGCACCATGACGGCGTCGGAGATCTGCATCCCGTGGGGCACCTCGGCGGCGAACCCGCGCTGCACGAGCGGGCGCACGTTGAAGTCGCTCCCGGTCACCCCGACACCTGCCATGACCTCGCGCAGCTCCTCGACCTCGCCCTGGTTGTCGGGCGTCTCGGTCATCGCGACGCGCAGCGGTAGGCCGAGGCCGCGCGCGTAGCGGATCCCCTCCATCGCCTTGGCCCATGAGCCCTCGCCGCGCCAGCGGTCGTGCGTCTCGGCCTTCGCGCCGTCCACGGAGGACTGGAGCGTCAGCCGCGGCAGCGCCGCGAGGCGCTCGAGGTCGCGGGCGCGGCGGCCGTGGAAGAGCATCGCGTTGGTGAGCACCACGGTGTCCAGGCGCGCCGCCGCGTACTCGACCAGGTCCACGATGTCGGGGTGGATGAAGGGCTCACCGCCGGTCAGGTAGAGCTCCTCGAACCCCTCGTCCACCGCCTCGTCCACCAGCGCGCGAAAGCGACCCGGGTCGATCTGGCGCCTGCGCGCCTGCGGGGAGGAGGCGACCACGCAGTAGTCGCAGGCCAGGTTGCAGTGGAAGTTCGAGTACACCCACAGGCGCGCCGGGAAGAGGTCGGTGCCGAAGAGCTCCACCACGGGCCGGCCGTCGTCGTCCGGCGCGTTCATCGCGGCCCACTCGACGCCGTCGGCGGCGAAGCCGGAGGGCATCGCGTCACGGTAGACGTGGTAGCGCCCCGCCGCGCGCTCGCGCGGCGGCACGATCTCCAGGCAGGTCGTCCACCACCCGGTCTCGATCGTTTCGACGAAGGGCTCGGGGAGCCCGGCCGCGCGCATCGAGGCCGCCTGCGCCTTCCAGTCGTAGGCCACCGGGACCAGCTCGGCGGTCGCCTCGCCTTCGGCGAGGTCGACGACGGCGTACCACGTCTCGGTGCGCCCGTCGTTGGCGGGACGGCCCACCGCCCCGACGTTGACGACGAGCGTCTCTCCGACGCGCCGCTGCCACGGGATGCCGGTGTGCGTGCACAGGAGGACGTCGGCGCCGGAGAGCGCGAGGCGCATCCCGAGCTCCTCGTCGGTAAGCGACTCCCAGAGGAAGTCGTTGACCGCCAGCGGCGAGCCGTGGACCATGTGGACGTCGACGCCGTCGAGCTCGAGCCGGCGCTCACCGGGCAGCTCGCGCATCCACGCCGCGAACTCGGCCGACGTGCTCTCGAGCGTGTGGTCGTACATCAGCTGGGCGAAGTGGTTGTCGCGCGCGTCGGTGTAGCCACAGCCGCAGTCCTCGTCGCCGCGGCCGATCGCGATGTCGTAGTTGCCCGCCACGCACTCGACGCCGTGCTCGGTCAGCAGGGGCCACACGGCGTCGCACTCCGCGCCGAAGCCGCCGAGATCGCCGAGGCAGAACACGCGCTCGCAGCTGCGGGCCCGCGCGTCGTCGAGCATCGCGCGCAGCGCATACGGGTTGGCGTAGGGCCCGCCGCAGACGGCGATCCGGGTCACGCCGGACAGCGTACCCCGCACCGCGCGCCCTGCCGCCAGGTGTGGCGCACCGTCACCCTTCCGTCAGGTGATCCACGCGGCGCCCGCGCGCGCAGGAGCACAGCAGTAGCATCGCGCCATTCCGCAGGAGAGGATCGGTATCGCCCATGCCCCAGAGTGACAGGAAGGTCGCCATCCTCGGCGCGGGCCCGATCGGCCTGGAAGCCGCGCTCGCCGCCGCCGAGCAGGGCCTGGACTTCACCGTCTACGAGGCGGCCGGGGCGGTCGGCGGCTACGTGCGCGAGTGGTCGCACGTCCCGACCTTCACGCCGTGGGACATGAGCGTCTCCGCGCGCGTTCGCGCGGCGATGGAGCGCGCGGGGATCGAGGCGCCCGCGGGCGACGAGCTGCCCACGGGCGCCGACCTGGTCGAGCACCTGCTCGAGCCCGTCGCGGCCCTTCCCCCGCTGGCCGGTCACATCCGCACCGGCACGCGCGTGAAGGCGGTCGGCCGTCAGGGCCTGCTCAAGCACGAGGCGATCGGCTCTCCCGACCGTGCGGCGCAGCCGTTCCGGCTGCTGCTGGACACTGCGGAGGGCGAGGCCATCGAGCACGCCGGCATCGTGATCGACTGCACGGGGACCTACGGCAACCCCAACCGCATGGGCGACGGCGGCATCGACGCGATCGGCGAGCGCGCCTTCGAGGACCGGATCGACCGCTATCTGCCCCACCTGCGGCGCGACGCCGAGGGGTGGGCCGGCCGGACGATCCTGCTCACCGGGTCGGGCCACTCCGCCCAGACCGCCGCCCGTGACCTGGCCGCCTTCGCGCGCGAGGCCCCCGGCACCCGGATCGTGTGGGCGGTGCGCGACCCGCAGCCCGACTGGGGCACGGTCGCCGACGATCCCCTGCCCGAGCGCGCGGGCCTCAACGCCACCGCCGCCGAGCTGGCCGGAGGCGCGTCGGAAGCGGTCGACGTGCTGCCGGGCACGGTGACCGAGGCGCTGGCCGCCGACGGGGATCGCATCGCGGTGACCCTGCGCAACGGCCTCGCCCAGGACGTCGTCGTCGACCGCGTGCTCGCACTCAACGGGGGCGTCGGCGACGCCTCGCTGTACCGCCAGCTCCAGGTCCACGAGTGCTACGCGACCTGCGGGCCGATGAAGCTCGCCGCCGCGCTGCTCGCCGACTCGGGCGGTGACTGCCTCACGCAGGCCGCGCACGGCCCGGAGACCCTCGCCAACCCCGAGCCCGGGTTCTTCATCCTCGGCGCCAAGTCCTACGGGCGCAACTCGCAGTTCCTGCTGCGCATCGGCTGGCAGCAGGTCGACGACGTCTTCGGCGCGCTCCTCTAGCGCCCATCCGATACCCGACACCCAGACAGGAGACCCCATGGCCGACTACACGGTGGCGACCCCCGCTGACCTGGAATTCTTCTACCACGGCCTGTTCGGCCGGGCGCGCGCCGCGCTGGGCGTCGAGTCCTTCGGCCTGGCGACGGTGGAGCTCGGTCCCGATGCCGACAACCATCCCGACCACGCGCACGACGGCGGCCAGGAGGAGGTCTACGTCGTCCTGAAGGGCACGGGGACCCTCGAGGTCGCCGGTGAGTCCGTGGCGCTGGAGCCCGGCACGATGGTCCGGGTCGGGCCCGCCACGAAGCGCAAGATCAACCCGGGCGGGGCATGCGCCTGCTGGCGATCGGCGGCACGCCCGGCGAGGCCTACGAGGCGCCGGCCTACACCGAGCTGGGCGCCGCCGACCCGCTCGACGGGTAGGAGCAGTTCCTGGGCACGTGGTCCAGGTTGTGGGGCGAGAACACCCCTTCCGAGCTCGCCCCTATCTGGCGGGGGAGGCGCCGGCCGGCACCCAGCCCAGGTTCGTCCCGCCCAGCAGCCCCGAGCCGGCCACCCGGATGTAGCGCCGCCCGTTCGCGGCCTCCACGGCGGCCACGGCGCGCTCGTAGAGCGCGGCCTGGGCGACGCCGGCGATGACGCACCCACCGGCCACGCGCAGCCCCGCGTCCCAGCCCGACCGCGGGCTCAGCGGCGCGGCGACGAACGCGGTCAGCGCCGCGGCGATGGCCGGGAGCATCCACAGCGGCGTGGGCTCGCCGCCGCCCTCGGCGCCCGGGGTGAGCTCGACGGCCTCGTCGAGCGCGCGCTGGACCTTCGTGCGCCCGCGCGTCGCGGCGAGGGTGGCGGTGAGCCCCAGCTGCGCCACGGTGCTCCAGGGCCGGCGGCGGGCCTGGGGGGCCAGCGCGAGGAGCGCGCCGGCCTCGGCGGCGCCGACGGCGGCAAGCACCGTGCCCTCGAGGCGCAGGCGCTCGCGGTAGGTCGGTGGAGCCCCCGGGGAGGTCGCCATGCGGTGAGCGTACTGCGGAAGGGTAGGCTCGGCCGCATGCCCCCGAGTGAGCCCGCCGACCGGCCACTCACCGAGGGCGAGCGCTGGACCCGCGAGCAGCTCGAGGCCCTGCTGGCCGCGCGCTTTGGCCCTCGCGCGGTCGCCCATTTCCTCGCCGAGTCCCAGCGCCGGTCAAACCGCATCCGCCGCGAGCGTCCTGAGCTGGCGCGCCAGGAGGTGGCGTGGATCGGCGCCGGGGCCGCCGCGTGGGCCGCGCTCGCCCTGGGCGGCGCCCAGCCGTTTCGCCGCGGCGTGCGGGCGGGCCTGGCGTGGTGGGCGGCGGCCGCGCTCATGCTCGACTGGCATCTCGGGATGCTGGAGTCCGAGGACGGCCGCCCGCAGGCGCTGGGCCCCGCCGACGCCCTGACCCTGCTGCGGGTCTGGCTCGTGCCGGTCGCCCTGGACACGCCGAGCCCGCTCGTCTGCGGCACCGCGGCCGCCTCGGACGTGCTCGACGGCATCGTGGCGCGCGCGACCACCGGCCCGACGCGCGCGGGCCGCGACCTCGAGGGCCTGGCCGACATCTGCTTCGCGGTGGCGGCACTGCGCGGGGCCCTGCGACGCGGCACGATCGGCGACGCCACCGCCGCGAGCGAGCTGGTGCGCCTCGGCGCCGGCTTCGGCTATGCGCTCTGGGTGTACTTCGGGCGCGCGGCGGCGCCCGACCCGGCCGTCGTGCGCGCCGCGCGCGTCACCACCCCGCTGCGCGCCGGCGGGCTGATCGCCGCGGGCCTGGGCCGGCGGCGGCTCGCCGACGGCGCCGTGCTGGGCGGATCGCTGTGGAGCGTCGCCGCGGTCGCCCGCGCCGTCAGAAGCGGTCGTCGTCCTCGGGCGGGTTCATGAGCGCCCCGACGATCCCGAACGCGAACAGGCCGACGACGATCAGCGAGACGACCACGAGGATGTCCAGCCCCTCCTGGAAGAGCACCGTCAGCGTCATCGCGCCGAGCGCGAAGGTCGAGAAGAGCGCGATGCCGAGAACGATCTTGCGGGAGTCCATCGCGCCCTAGTACACCGGATACTTCGGCTGGGTGGCGACGTCCTTGACCTTGGTGGCGAACATCCGGATGAAGATCAGCCCGAAGGCGAAGCCGCCGATGTGGGCGAAGTAGGCGACCCCGCCGCCTCCGCCCGCCGGGTTGGCCAGCTCGAGTGAGCCGAAGGCGATCTGCTGGACGAACCAGAAGCCGAGGATGAGGAAGGCCGGGAGCTCGATCACGGTGAAGAACAGGATGATGAAGATCAGGGTGAGGACCTTCGCCCGCGGATAGAGCAGGATGTAGCCACCCAGCACGCCCGCCACGGCACCCGAGGCGCCGATCGTCGGCACCGCGGCGCCCGGCTCGATCAGGGTCTGCCCGGCGATCGCCGCCAGCCCGCCCAGCAGGTAGAAGAGCAGGAACTTCACGCGGCCCATGGCGTCCTCGACGTTGTTGCCGAAGATCCACAGGAACAGCATGTTCCCGATGATGTGGAGCAGGCCGCCGTGCATGAACATGGACGAGAGCACGGTCAGCGCGGTGTGGGGCTGGCCGGGCGCGCCCCCGCTGACGCCGTCCTGGCCCTCGCAGACGATCTGCGCGGCCCCGACATCCGAGACCTGGTTGGCGACCTGGGCAATGCCGCAGTGCTTGCCCCAGTGGGTCAGCTCGTAGGGGATCGCGCCGTACTCGACGGTGTTGAGATCGTCCACCTTGGCCCCGGTCAGCGAGATGCCGGCCTTCTGGAAGAGGAAGAACATGAGGACGTTGGCGAGGATGAGCGCCACGGTGGCGACCGGGAAGGAGTCGGTCGGGATGTTGTCCTTGAGCGGGAACACGAGCCGGGTGCGCGGGCGCGCTAGCTTTCCACACCGCCATGCCCGCCTGGTCCGACGTGGAAGCACAGGCCCCGGAGCTCGCCGCCCGGGCCCGGGGCTATCTCGACGCCCACGTCCACAAAACGCTCGCCACCCTCCGGCGCGCCGGCGAGCTGTGGTTCGGCAGCATGCCCCGCGCGCTCAAGGCCGCAGACCTCCAGCGCGACGCGCGCTTCGCCCTGCACTCGGGCTCCGAGGACCCGCCGGGGTGGACGGGCGACGCGAAGGTCGCCGGCCGCGCCGAGGAGGTCTGCGACCCTGCGGTCCTCGCGGCCGTCGTGGGCGGCGAGAAGCCCCCGGGGCCGATGCACCTCTTCCGTGCCGAGATCGGCGAGGTCAGCGTCGTAGCCCTCGGCGACCCGCCCGACCACCTCGTCATCGAGTCCTGGCACGACGGCCGCGGCGTGACGCGCCTGGAGCGGGCCTAGGTCCTCACGAGGTGGCGGCGAGCGGCCCGACGCCGGGGCGCTCCTGGGGCACGTGCTCGTCGGCGTGGTAGCTGGAGCGCACGAGCGGGCCGGCCGCGATGTGCTCGAAGCCGAGGTCGTAGGCGGCCGTCTCGAGCGCGGCGAACTCGTCGGGATGCCAGTAGCGCACGACGGGCAGGTGGCGCTCGGTCGGGCGCAGGTACTGCCCGACGGTCAGCACCGAGACGCCCTGCGCGCGCAGCATCCCGAACGCCTCGACCATCTCCGCGTGGGTCTCGCCGAGGCCGACCATGAGGCCGGACTTCGTGACGACCTCGTCGCCGGCCATCTCCTTCGCGTTGCGCAGCACGCGCAAGGAGCGCTCCCAGCGCGAGCCGCGGCGGGCGACCGGGTACAGCCGCGGAACCACCTCGACGTTGTGGTTGAAGACGTCGGGCCGCTCGGCGATCACCTTGGCCAGCGGCATCTCCACGCCGCGGAAGTCGGGGGTGAGCACCTCGATCCTGCAGCCGGGCGCCTGGCGGCGGACCTGGCGGATGACGCCGACGAACGCCGCGGCGCCGTAGTCGGGCAGGTCGTCGCGGTCCACGCTGGTGACGACGGCGTGGCGCAGGCCCATCCGCGCGATCGAGCGCGCGACGCGCGCGGGCTCCAGCGGGTCGTTCCACGTCGGCTTGCCCGTCTTGACGTTGCAGAACCCGCAGCGCCGGGTGCACGTGTCGCCGAGGATCATGAACGTCGCGGTGCCGCGCTCCCAGCACTCGCCGATGTTCGGGCACGCCGCCTCCTGGCAGACGGTGTGCAGGTCCTCGGCCTCGATGCGCTTCTGGAGGGCGCGGTAGCGCGGGCCGCCCGGGGCCGGCACCTTCATCCACGGCGGCTTGCGCTCGCGGAAGGGCCGCACGTCGGGCCCGAGCACCTCGAGCACGTCCATGCCGCCGGGATTGGCGCGCGATCGCGTCTGGTGGGAGCGCTCGTCGGCCACGGGCCTAGGGTACCGGCGCCCGGGCGCCGGCCGGGAGGGCCTCGGCGCCGACCGCGCGCGCCGTGGCGCCCCAGGCCTCGGCCAGCCGCGGGACCAGGGCCGCGCGAAACGGCTCGAGGCCGCGGTTGGAGGCGTCGCCGCGCTCGCGCGCGACCGACGTCATGCGCACCCCCTCCAGACCGCAGGGCACGATCCATTCGAAGGGCTGGAGGTCGTTGCACACGTTGACCGCAAAGCCATGTGTGCTGACGCCGCGCGAGACGTGCACCCCCAGCGAGGCGATCTTGCGCTCCCCCACCCAGACGCCCGTGAAGTCGGGCCCCTCGTCGGGCCGGGCGTGCGCGCTGACGCCCTGGTCGGCCAGCGCCGCGACGATCGCCCCCTCCATCGTGCGCAGGTGGGCGACCACGTCGCCGACGGCCATGATCGGGTAGCCCACGAGCTGGCCGGGGCCGTGATAGGTGACGCGGCCGCCGCGGTCGGTGTCGACGACCTCCACGCCCTGGGCGGCGTACCAGGCCTCGCCCATCGGCAGCTCGCCGGGGGCCGAGCGCCGCCCGCGCGTGTAGACCGGGGGGTGCTCGAGCAGGAGGAGCACGTCGGCCAGGTCGCCGGCCTGGCGCGCGGCGCGAACGCGCTCCTGGAGGGCCAACGCGTCGCGGTAGGGGACGGTGCCCAGGTCGCACACGAGCAGGTCGGCCATGGCATCCAGCGTACTCCCCGCCCGCGTACCCTCAGCACATGGACGCCCTGTGGCGATCGCGCCTGCGCTGGCGCCTGAGGGGGGCCTGGATGTGGCCCGCCTTCGCGGTCCTCACGATCGCCGACGCGATCCTCGTCCACCTCCTGCCGATCGCCGGGGAGGAGATCAACCTGCTCGGCGCCCTGCTCATCGGCGCCTTCTTCAACCTCGTGGCCGTCGCGGTCCTAGGCCCGCTCACCGGCCTGGTCCTCCGCCGCCGCCGCCGCGACCTCCCGCGGGCCGTGGCCGCCGATTACTGCGGGGCGGCCTGGGTCGTGGTCGTCACGCTGGGCCTGCTGACCGCGGGGCTCGTGCATCGCCCCGCGATCGGCGAGCGCCAGGACGACTTCCGGGCGCAGTCGCGCGCGGTCCGCGGCTACGTGCTCGGCCAGGCCCCGCCGGAGTTCCGCGCCCAGCTCGCGCGCGCCGAAACCCTGCGCCTGGAGCCCGACCTCTACCGCACGTGCATCCCGGGCGCCGACCCCGAGCGCGACCTCTGCCTGTTCGTGAACACCGACCAGTCCCCGCCGGGCGTGCGACTGGACCACAACCGCGAGCCCAACGGGTCGTTCTCGGGGCGTGACGCGCGGCGCGGCGGCGGCTAGAG
>Ga0136612_10001186_pt1 | contig 10907 bp, 9 predicted proteins | sample AntDryUQ224A2306_2_FD_106644 | JGI IMG/M metagenome (GOLD analysis project Ga0136612, IMG submission 106644) | Polar desert sand microbial communities from Dry Valleys, Antarctica - metaG UQ224A (23.06) | ecosystem: Environmental > Terrestrial > Soil > Desert | place: Antarctica: Dry Valley...
GCGCACGAGCGTGGCCGCAGTATCGCGGGCGATGGCGGCGAGCGGATGACGGCGCGTGGCGCCCAGCGCGAACGGCTCCCCCACGGCGAGCGGTCGGTAGACGAAGTCGGCCTCGGGCGCCACGAGCGTCAGCGCGCAGCGCTCGCCGGCCAGCGCGTGCAGCGCCAGGAGCGCCTCCAGCCCACCGACGCCTCCCCCGACGATCACGACACGCAGTGCAGCGGTGCTCATCCTCGCGACGGTAGCGAGCCGGGCGCGCCGATGCGGTCGTGCGGCGCCCCCCGGGCCGGCTCAGGCCACTTCGATCGGGCGCAGCTCGTCGGCGTAGCTGATCGAGACCCGGCGCAGTGTCCCCCCGTTGGAGACCGCGTACTGGCCCAGACGCCACAGGGGCGGTGAGTAGGCGTGGATCGAGACGGTGCTCGGCTGCGCGCAGGTCAGGCGATGGATGTGCGTCGGCCCGAACGAGAACGACGCCCCGGCCGAGTACAGCCGCGGCGGACGCTCGCCGCCGATGCACAGCGCGTGCTCCTGAAGTGTGCCGCGCACGATGCGGACCGCTCCGCTGGAGACGTCGTGATCGTGCCAGCCGGTGTCGTTCTCGGGCATCCAGAAGATCGCCCAGACGTCGACGTTGTCGTCGCGGTGCAGCGACGCGTAGTGACGTTGGCCGTCGACCGGGGGCTCGTGGTCGCGCCAGCTCGACGGGCGCGCCGCGATCTCCTCGACGACGCCGACGAGCTCCTGGGGCTCGAGGACCCGGCCCAGTGCCCGAGCGGCGCACAGAGTCATGCGCATGACGGGCCCCCCAGCAACCGGCGCGGGTTGACGACCCGCAGCGCGTTGGTCACCGGAGCGCCCAGACCGGGGTCGCCGGCCTCTGCGTAGGGGCGGTCGGAGCCGTGGCAGACGACGTCCACGCCGAGCCGGCGAACGGTCGCGTCGATGGCCTGGGTGCCGTAGGACGAGGTGTCGAGGAAGACGTTGGGGTCGACGCCGCGATCCTTCCCGCCGCGGGCGCGATGACGCTCGGCGTGGAGGGGAGCCAGGCCGGCGAGCGCGCAGAAGCAGACGCGCAGGGTGCTGAACGCGGCGCGGCCCGCCTGCCACCACGACCACCAGGCGGCGTGCATCTGCTGGACGTAGGCCACCACCGGGACCCACCACGACGGCCCGGCGCCGTCGCGGTCGGTCGGCAGCGCCGGGTGCACGAGCAGCGGGCGGTCTGCGTCCTGCAGGACCGAGAGGAGCGCGCCGTGGCGCTCGACGTCGGCCGGCGTTGCGAAGGCCGTCGCGGGGATCTCGAGCCCCACGCAGCCGCGCGCGAGAGCATCGGCGAGGCCGTCGGGGTCGGGCTCGACCAGGCCCGCCGTCGCCCACGGGCGAAACGGCGCCGGCAGGTCCAGCGCGCCCGCGTGCCACGCGTCGGCGAGCTGGGAGGCCTCGCGCGCGGGAAGGTGGGCCAGGCCAAGGCCGGCCGAGGCGGCGACGAGCACCTCGTCGATCCTGTCATCGCCCGCGAGCAGGGCGCGGGCGCCCGGGTCGTGCGCGGCCGGGTCGACCTCGCACTCCGACCGGTCGGCCAGGCGCAGCGTCCATCCGCGCAGGAGCGGGGGCTGGCGGCGCGCACGCAGCGCGTCCAGGAACGACTGGGGCCAGAGGTGCTGGTGCACGTCGACCGTGGACCTCGTCGGTGTGGTGCTGTTGTCGTCGTGACGCGGCATCGGTATCACCTTCTTCTCGTATCATTCGGCACGAGACTTGACCGGTTCAGTGAATCGGTTCAGTGAATCGGTTCACCAATGTAGCGGCCGACGCGTCACCGGTCAAGAGAGCGGCCGGCTGAGCGCCGGCAGCGGCTGACGACCGTCGGCGTCGGGTACCTTGACCCGGTGGAGCGGCGCAAGCGGGCCACGATCCGGGAGGTCGCCGAAGCCACCGGTCTGTCCCCGGCGGCGGTGTCCTACGCGCTGCGCGGGCTGCAGACCTCCGGGGAAACCCAGGAGCGCGTGCGCCGCGCGGCCGACGAGATGGGCTACGAGGCCGACCCGATCGCGCGCGCCCTGGCCGGCGGGCCCTCAGGGCTGATCGGCGTGCTGTGCGGCTCGCTGGAGGATCTCGGCGAGCAGCGCTTCGTGGAGACCGTGGGCCAGCAGCTCTCGACCCGCGATCTGCAGGTGCTGGTCACCGACGCCCGCGGCGATCCCGCCCGCGAGCGGGTGATGGCCCGCCAGCTCGCCGACCGCCGCGTCGACGGTCTGATCGTCTCGCCGCTCGACCCCTCGCACGGCTTCTGGCGCGACCTGGCTGCGGACCTGCCGGTCGTCACCGTCGGCGACGCGCTGGTCGACGCCGCCACCGTCGGCGAGCTGATCTTCGACAACCGCGCCGGCGTCACGCTCGTGCTCGAGCACCTGCATCGCCTCGACCACCGGCGCGTGGCCGTGCTGACCCCCAGCCGTCCCAGCACGCCGGACCGTCCGGCCGAGCAGGTCGTTGCCGAGGTCGCGGCCGTTCTCGGGCTCGACGCCCACGTCGTGTACTCGCCGCACTCGATCGACGGCGCCACGGTCGTGGCCGCCTCGGTGCTCGACGGACGCCCGCGGCCGACCGCGCTGTTCTGCCTCTCGGACTCGATCGCGTGCGGCGTCTACGCCGCGGCCCGTGACCGCGAGCTCGCGATCGGGGACGAGCTTTCCGTGGCCGGCTACGACGACCACCCGATCGGCCGGGTGCTGACGCCCGAGCTGACGACCGTCTCGTGGGGAGCCGGCGACGTGGCCCGGTTGGCCGCCGGAATGCTCAGCGATGCGATCGAGGGGTCGGCCACCCCACAGCGGATCGTCGTCGAGCCGAAGCTGCTGCCGCGCGGTTCGACGGGCGCGGCGGCGGGTGGCCCCTCGCCGTCTGGCGCCGGTTGAGAACCGACACGGGATCCGCGGTGCGCACCGCGATCGTCCAATGCGACGGCGTGCTCGGTGATCTCGACGCCAACATCGAGATCGCGCGGCGCCACATTCGCGACGCCGTCGCCGAGAAAGCACAGCTGATCGTCTTCCCCGAGCTCAGCCTGACCGGCTATTCGATCGGCTCGGTGACCGACGATCTCGTCATCGAGGCCCACGACGCGCGCTTGGCCGCCGTGGCCGCCGAGGCGGGCGACGCCGCGGTCGTGCTCGGGTTCCTGGAGAGTCCCAACGGGGTGCAGACCTACAACTCCGCCGCCTACTTCGAAGGCGGAGCGCTCGTCCACGTGCACCGCAAGCTCTACCTGCCGACCTACGGGGTCTTCGAGGAGCGCAAGCACTTCAATCCGGGAACGTCGCTGCGCGCGTTCTCGACGCGCCAGGGCCGGATGGCGACCCTCATCTGCAACGACGCGTGGCAGCCGGTGCTCGCCTTCGTCGCCGTCCAGGATGGCGCCCAGGTGCTGATCGTCCCCAGCGCGTCCAGCACCCACGCCCCGATGCTGCACACCAAGTCCTACTGGAACGAGATCACGCGCTTCTACGGTCGTATGTTCCAGAGCTACGTCGTCTTCGCCAATCGCGTCGGCCACGAAGGAGAGCTGAGCTTCTGGGGCGGCTCCCACGTCATCGACCCGTGGGGCGAGGTGGTCGCCGTCGCGCCCGAGGGCGAGGAGACGATCCTCATGGCTGACCTCGACCTGGCCCAGGTGCGCCGCCGTCGTCACGAGATCCCGTTGGTCCGCGAGGCGCGCCTGGGGCTGGTGTCCCGGGAGATCGAGCGCCTCATCGCCGAGGGCGGTGACATCTAGGCGGTCGATTCCGAGCTGCCGAAGCCGCCAAGCGCGCCGGCGCGCACCAGCTCGCGGATCGCGTCCACGTCGGCGGTCAGCCGCCGGTCGGCCTCGATCGGCGGCACCGCCGCGGCCAGACGCTGGACGGCCCGCTGCAGTCGGGGCGACAAGGCGACGTCACTCAGGTGGTGGGCCTGGCGGATCGCCAGCAGCTCGCTGGAGACGATCAGCTCGACGTTGTCGAGCACGCGGTGCAGCTTCTCGGCGGCCAACAGCGCGAGCGCCTGAACGTCCTCCTGACCGGCCGAGGTGTCGAGCGGATGCACCGACGCCGGCGCGGACAGGATGCGGTTCTCCACGGCCATCCCGATCGCCGACTTGTGCGCGAAGACCAGGCCGGTCTGGCGGCCCGGAGCGATCGCAAGCTGATCGGTCAGGCCGGAGAAGCGACGATCCAGCAGACGATGCAGGCGGCGCTCGCTCAGGTTGCCGACCTGGGTCAACGCGATCGCCGATGCATCGAGCAGAAAGCTCAGCGCCTGGGCGTGGAAGTTGCCGCTGGGATAGAACCCCTCGGGCTCGTCGCCGTCGCGCGGCAGATGCAGCGGGCTGTCGGTGACCGCGCGCAGCTCGCGCTCCAGCTGCGCGTCGAGGTGGTCGAGCAGGTCGACGACGGCGCCGTGGACCTGGGGCAGGACGCGAAAGGAGACCGGCCCCTGGGGCGCGTCGCGGAAGTCCGCGCCCCCGGCCAGCAGCTCGCCCAGCTGCTGGTGCACGTGGCGCTGTCCCGGGTCGCCCTTGAGGGCGCCGATGCGCGGCGAGAACGGGCGCATCGATCCTCCGGTCAGCGCGACGACCAGCGCGCCGGCCACCGTCGCCTCGCCCAGCAGTCGCCGGGCGCGCTCGGCCAGCCACAGCGCCAACGCCGGCGCCAGTGGTGCCCCGTTGACCAGCGCGATGCCCTCCTTGATGTCGGGCTCGTAGGCGGCCGCGCCGCGTGCCGCCAACGCGCGGCGCGCCGGCACCGGCTCGCCGGCCTCCAGCACCTCGCCCTCGCCGACCAGCGTGCCGAACAGGTGGCTGAGGGCGATCACCTCGCCCGCACTGCTGATCCCGCGCGACGGGACCACCGGCAGCCAGCCGTCGTTGAGTCGGTCGACCAGGAGGCGACAGAGGGCGGGGGTCACCCCGACCCAGCCGCTGAGGAAGCCGACGAGGCGCAGCAGCATCGCACCGCGCACGACCTCGCTCGGCAGCGGCGGATCGTGGCCGGCGCCGCGGCGCAGGATCGACGCCTGGAACGCGCGCGCATCGGCCGGCTCGATCGCCACCGAGCCGAGGTAGCCCAGGCCCGTGCTGACGCCGTAGGCGCTCGCCCCCGCGGCCAGATCGAGCTCCATGCGCCGGCGCCCCTCGTCGACGCGCTCCATCAGCACCGGAGCGACGGCGATCGTCTCGTGAGCCGACACGACGCGCCGATACTGATCGAGGTCGAGCTGATCGTGGTGCTCGAGAAGGATCATCGATAGGGCAGCAGCGTGCCCACGCCGGCCTCGACCGCCCGGTCGAGGATCGCCTGGCCGACGGCGATGTCGGCGGTGGCCAGGCCGCGATGCCAGAAGAGGATGCGCTCGTCCGCGCTCTCGCGCCCGGGCGCCAGGCCGACGATGACCTCGCCCAGCTCACCGGCGATCGTCTCGCGCGTGACCAGGCCACGGTCCACGTGTTCGCGCAGAGCGCCGAACGGGCCGCGCAGCGCCTGGCCCCAGTCGTCGACGTAGACCTTGTCGACAACGTCGGTGATCGACAGCTCGACCGCGCTGACGGTGCCGTACGGGATGACCAGCGCGCCCGGGGCGATCCAGTCGCTGCGCAGGATCGGGGTGGGGGTGGTCAGCCGCGTGGCCTCCACGACGATGTCGGCGCCGCGCACGACCTCCTCGACCGAGTCCATCACCGCCACCGGCTTACCGAGGGCCTCCTCCAAGCGTCGGCCGAACGCCGCGCGCGACTCCGGGCGCCGGCTCGTCACCCGGATCTCGTCGAAGTCGAAGAGGTGATCGAGCATCGTCACGTTGGAGAACGCCGTCCCCCGCGCCCCGACGTGCCCGAGCACCTTCGAGTCCTTTCGCGCCAGCTCGCGCGCTCCCAGCGCGGTCAGTGCGCCGGTGCGCCATTCGGTGATCTCGGTCGCGTCGATGATCGCGCGCGGGACGCCGGTGCGGGGGTCGTACAGCGTCAGCAGGGCGAGCTCGGACGGCAGTCCGAGGCGGTAGTTGTCGACGAAGTCGCCCACGACCTTGACGCCGGCGACGTCGAGCGGCTCGATGTAGGCCCGCAGCACGTTGAAATGCCCGTTGAAGGCCGGATCGGGGACGAGATGCTCGCGTGGCTCGAGCACCACCCGGCCCGAGCCCTGAGCCTCGAGCGCGCGCTCGACGGCGCTCAGCACGTCGGCGGGCCCGATGGCCAGCGCTTCGACGTCGGGGCCGGACAGGAAGCGGATGTCGATCGTCGTCATCGCGCCAGCTGGGCCGTGCTTCGATCGTCAGCGCCGACGCGCTCTTCGGTCCCAGCCCACACGGCTCTAGATTGACACGTCGCGTGCCCGTGTGGGATAACGGCGCCGAGGGCAGCGCCGGGACGGTACGCCCGGTTTGCCTCGCACCGATCTCTGGGAAAGAGGAACACCGTGGACGAGGTTCAGCGCCGTGTGGACGCCATTCGTGCGAGCCGCAGCGAAGTCGAGAATCACATCATCGACGAGTACCGCGGAGGGAGGCTGAGCCGGCGCGAGTTCGTGCGCCGGGGCAGCGTCCTGGGCATGTCGCTGCCGCTCGTCGGCTTCCTGGCCGCCGCGTGCGGAACCGAGGACAAGGCGGCCACCACCGGCGGCGGCGCCGCGGCCCCCGAGGCCAAGGTCAAGGCGGGCGGCGTCATCAGGACGGGCATCCAGGCGCCCGCGGGCGAGCTCGATCCCGTCACCGTCAACAACCAGGGCGGCCTCGCCGTGCTCGGCCAGACCGGTGAGTACCTCGTCTGGTCCGACAAGGACCTCAAGCCCCAGCCACGCCTGGCCGAGAGCTGGGAGCCCAACGAGGACGGATCGGCGTGGACGTTCAAGATCCGCCAGGGCGTGAAGTTCCACGACGGACGCCCGCTGACGGCCGAGGACGTGGTCGCCACCTTCGACCGCCTCGCCGATCCCAAGAACAGCTCCAACGCGCTGTCGGCGCTCACCGGCGTGCTGTCCAAGGGCAACACCAAGGCGGTCGACGCCATGACCGTCGAGTTCCAGCTCGACGCGCCCAACGGCGGATTCCCTTACACGGTCAGCTCCGACAACTACAACGCGATCATCCTGCCCAAGGACTTCGACGGGAAGTGGGACAAGACGTTCATCGGGACCGGGCCGTGGAAGCTCGAGAAGTACACGCCCGACGTCGGCGTCACCTACACCAAGAACCCCGAGTACTGGGACAAGGCCCGCCAGCCCAACCCGGATCGCAGCGAGATCCGCTTCTACGCCAAGGAGCAGGCCGCGGTGCTCGGCCTGCAGGGCGGCGAGATCGACGTGCTGGCGCAGTACTCGGTGTCGGGCGGCAAGGCCCTGCTCACCGACGCCAACGTCAAGACGATCGAGCTGCGCTCGGCCGTCCATCGCCAGGTGCACATGCGCACCGACAAGGAGCCGTTCACGGACAAGCGCGTGCGCCAGGCGCTGGCCCTGATCGTCAATCGCCCCGCCCTGGTCGACGGCCTGTTCGAGAAGAAGGCCGACATCGGCAACGACAGCCCGTTCGCGCCGGTCTTCCCCTCGACCGACAAGTCGGTCGCCCAGCGCAAGCAGGACCTGGAGAAGGCCAAAGCCCTGCTGGCCGAGGCCGGCAAGGCCGACGGCTTCAGCGTTCAGCTCGACGGCTGGGACGGCTTCGAGATGCCCGACTACGCCCAGCTCATCCAGAACGACGCCAAGGCCGCCGGGATCAAGATCAAGCTCAACATCACCGACGCCGGCAGCTACTACGGCGATGCCGTCTTCGGCAAGTCGCGCTGGCTGGACTCGAACATGGGCATGACCGAGTACGGGCACCGCGGGGTGCCCAACGTGTACCTCGGGGCGCCGCTGAAGTCCGACGGCGTGTGGAACGGCGCCCACTTCAAGAACGACGAGTACGACAAGCTCGTCGCCGAGTACACCGCCGCGCTCGACGTCGGCGGCCAGCAGGGGTCGGCCAAGAAGATCCAGGAGCTGCTGCTCGACGAGGTGCCGATCCTGTTCTCGTACTTCTACTTCTACCTGACCGGCACCAAGCCGACGGTGGGAGGCGTCGACGTGACCGCGATGGGCCACGTCGACATCGCCAAGACGGGGTTTACCGCCTAGGGCGCGCGGACCGGCGACCGGGAGACACGCATCGCACGATTCCTGACCCGGCGCCTCGTTCTCGGCCTGATCACGCTGGCCCTGCTCAGCGTGATCATCTTCTTCGGCGCACAGATCCTGCCGGGCGACGTCGCCCGGCGGGTGCTCGGGCCGTTCGCCGACCAGGCGGCGGTCGAGGCGCTCAACCAGCGGCTGGGCACCGACCGCTCGATCTTCGTGCAGTACGGCGACTGGATCGGCGGCTTCGTGCAGGGCGACCTGGGGACGTCGCTGGGAACCGGGCGCCCGGTCTCGGACATCATCTGGACGGCGCTGCGCTCATCGGCCAAGCTCGCCGTCCTGGCCTTCGTGATCGTGGTTCCGCTCGGGGTGCTGGGCGGCGTCGTGGCCGCGCTCAACGAGGGTGGCGTGCGCGACCGGCTGATCTCGATCGGCGGCCTGTCGGCGACGACCGTGCCCGAGTTCGTGTGGGCCGTCGTCCTGATCCTGATCTTCGCCCTCGGACTGGGCCTCCTCCCGTCGACCGCACAGGCGCCACCGGGCGCGGGGATCTTCACGCAGCTCAAGTACCTGCTGCTGCCCGCGCTGTGCCTGGTGTTCGTCCTGTTCGGCTACATCGCGCGCATGGCGCGAGCCGGCACGATCGAAGCGCTCGAGGCCGACTACACACGGACGGCGATCATCAAGGGACTGCCCCAGCGCACGGTCGTGCGCCGCCACGTGCTGCGCAACTCACTGCTGCCGACGATCGCGGTGGTGGCCACCCAGGCCGGGTACCTGATCGGCGGGCTGGTCGTGATCGAGCTCATCTTCAACTACCAGGGCATCGGGCAGGCGCTGTTCCGCGCCGCCCAGCAGAAGGACTTCCCGGTCCTGCAGAGCACCGTGCTGATCATCGGCATCGTCTACCTGGTGGCGACGCTGATCGCCGACCTCGCCTACTCGATCCTCAATCCGCGCGTACGCCTGGGCAGCGCCGAGTGAGCTCGCACGACCAGCTCGGAGCGGCCGAGCAGCAGCCGCTGGCCGCGATTCCGCTCGCGGTCGGACCTCAGCTCGACGATGCGCGCATCGCCCGCCAGGAGCGCCTGCGCCTGGTCACCCGCTCCAAGACGTTCATCGCCGGAGCGATCCTCGTCGGCTTCTGGGTCCTATGCGCGATCCTCGGCGAGCTGCTCGTGCCCAAGGACCCACTGGCCTCCGATCCGCTCAACGACCTCGTCGGGCCGTCGGCCGACAACTGGTTCGGCACCGATCGCATCGGGCGCGACGTCTTCGCCCGCGTGATCGTCGGCGCGCGCGACATCCTCATCGTCGCCCCCCTGGCCACGCTGCTGGGAACGGTGCTGGGGACGGCGCTGGGTCTGGTCACCGGCTATTTCCGTGGCCTCGTCGACGACATCCTCAGCCGGATCATCGACGCGTTCCTGGCCCTGCCGGTGATCATCGTCGGGCTGCTGGCTCTCGTCGCGCTGGGGCCGTCGCGGCTGACGGTCATCCTGGTCATCGGCGTGATCTTCGCTCCGGTGATCGCGCGCACCGTCCGTGCCGCGGTGCTGACCGAGCGTGAGCTCGAGTACGTGGCGGCGGCGCAGCTTCGCAACGAGCGCACGAGCTACGTCCTGTTCGCCGAGATCCTGCCCAACGTCATGGGCCCCGTGCTCGTCGAGTTCACCGTCCGGCTGGGCTATGCGATCTTCACGATCGCGACCCTGAGCTTCCTGGGCTTCGGCATCCAGCCCCCCGCACCCGACTGGGGGCTGCAGATCTTCGAGCACTACGGCCTGATCAACGGCGGCTTCTGGTGGCCGGTCCTGTTCCCCTCGATGGCGATCGCAACGCTGATCGTCGGCGTCAACCTGATCGCCGACGGCGTGACGTCCGCGTTCGAGCGATGAGCAGCGCGCCCGTCATCACCGCGCCGGCGCTGGAGCTCGCCGACCTCGAGGTCGCCTACCGGGTGCGCGGAGTGTGGCGCCCCGTGTTGCGGGGCGTCAGCTTCCAGATCGCCCAGGGCGAGGCGTACGGGCTGGTGGGCGAGTCGGGCTGTGGCAAGTCGACCGCCGCGTTCGCGATCCTCAGCTACCTGCCGCGCAACGGCCGCGTGCAGGACGGAGTGATTCGCGTCGACGGCGAGGACCTTCAGGCCATGAACGACAGCCAGGTGCGCGACATGCGCGCCAACCGCGTGTCGATGGTCTACCAGAACCCCGGCAGTGCGCTGAACCCGACGATCCGGATCGGCGACCAGGTCGGCGAGGTCTACGAGCTGGCCGGCGTGCCGCGCGGCGAGGCCCACGACCGCACCCGCGAGATCCTGTCCAAGGTCCAGATCGCCGATCCGTCGAGCGTCATGGGCCGCTATTCGCATCAGCTCTCGGGCGGGATGCAGCAGCGCGTGGTCATCGCCATGGCGCTGGCCAAGGACCCGACGCTGCTGATCCTCGACGAGCCGACCACCGGCCTGGACGCCACGGTCGAGGCCGAGGTGCTCGAGCTCGTGTCCGGGCTGCGCCAGGAGTTCGGCACCAGCGTCCTGTTCATCAGCCACAACCTCGAGGTGATCGCGCAGATGTGCGATCGCCTGGGCGTCCTCTATGCCGGTCGCGTCGTCGAGGAGGGCCCGGTCGACGAGGTCTTCGCCGCCCCGCATCACCCCTACACCGTCGGGCTGCTGCGCTGCATCCCGCGCGGAGGGGTGCGCAAGCAGGAGCGGCGTCTGGACACGATCCCCGGCTTCCTGCCCCAGCTCGGCGCCGA
>Ga0136612_10001187_pt1 | contig 10904 bp, 10 predicted proteins | sample AntDryUQ224A2306_2_FD_106644 | JGI IMG/M metagenome (GOLD analysis project Ga0136612, IMG submission 106644) | Polar desert sand microbial communities from Dry Valleys, Antarctica - metaG UQ224A (23.06) | ecosystem: Environmental > Terrestrial > Soil > Desert | place: Antarctica: Dry Valley...
CCTCTCGGGCGACCGGGGGATGGTAGCACACTTCGGGGCCTCGAAACGTCGCCCCGACGAGGGTCCTGGTCAGCCCTCGAAGCGCACGAAACGGCGCTTTCCGGCCTGCATGAGCGCCCCTTCGAGCACGTCGCGGGGCATGTCGAGTTCGCTCACCGCCTGTCCGTCGATCTTGACCCCACCTTGGGAGATGAGCCGCCGCGCCTCGCTCGTCGACATCTCGAAGCACCCAGCCAGCAGCGCCGGGAGATGAAGAGGGTCGCCCGGCGGCAGCAGCGCATCGGCCACCTCCTCGGGCGCCTGTCCCTCTCGCACGACCCGGGTGAAGTGCTGCCCTGCCTCCGCGGCAGCCTCATCCCCATGCGAGCGAGCGACGATCCAGCGGCCGAGGGCGAGCTTTGCGGACAAGGGGTCGAGGGCCGCGGGATCGTCGTCCGACTCCATCACCAGCCGGTACCACTGCGGCAGGAGGTCGTCCGAGATACGCATCGCCTTCCCGAACTGGTCATTGAAATCTTCCGCGAGCCCGATGTAGTTGCCGCGGGACGCGCTCATGCCGGCGCCGTCCCAGCTCACGAGGTATTCGACAGTCAGCGCGACCTGCGGTTCGAGCCCGTACGCCTCCATGACCTCGCGACCGGCGAGCAAGTTGTAGAGCTGATCGGTTCCCCCCAGCTCGACATCGGCCTCGACAGCGACCGAGTCGTAGGCCTGCAGGAGCGGATAGAGAAGCTCCGAGACGGAGATCGGCTCGCGTGCACGCTGCCGCTTCGCGAAGTCATCCCGCTCGAGAATCTGCGCGACTGTCGTCGTCCGCGTGAGCCGCAGGATCTCGGCGAAGTCGAGCTTGGCCAGCCACTCCCCGTTGAACCGGACTTCGGTGCGTTCCGGATCGATGATCTTCGATGCCTGCTCGACGAAGCGTTTCGCATTCGCGTCGATCTCCTCGCCGGAGAGGATCGGCCGTGCCGCGGAGCGCCCCGAAGGATCGCCGATCCGGGTCGTGTAGTCCCCCACGATCAAAACCCCCATGTGGCCCGCCCGCTGGAACGCGGCCATGCGCTGCAAGGGAATGCCGTTTCCGAGCGTGACGTCGGGCGCGGTAACGTCGATGCCGAGCTTGACCCGAAGCGGACGTCCGAGCGCGAGCTTCGCGTCGAGCGCGCCCTCGGGGAGGACGTGCACGGCATTCCGGGTGAGCTCGGCCAGACTCACCGAGCTCAGGCCTTTGTCACGTGCGCGCGGGTGACCTCGCCCGGGGAACGGCAGCCGAGCAGGGCCAGTGCGTTCTCGACCTCGTCGCGCAAGATCTCGAGCACTTGTTGCACACCCTTCGCGCCACCAAACGCGAGGCCGTACATCGCCGGGCGGCCGACGAGGACTGCGCGCGCGCCTAGCGCGAGCGCCATGACGACGTCGGATCCCCTGCGCACGCCTCCGTCGAGGTACACCTCCGCCCGGTCGCCGACCGCTTCGACCACCTCCGGAAGCGCCTCGAGCGAGGCGATGACGCCGTCGAGCTGCCGTCCGCCGTGGTTGGAGACCACGACCGCCGAGGCGCCGTGCTGGCACGCGAGCAACGCGTCCTCGGCCGTGACGAGACCCTTGACGATGATCGGGACGTTCCAGCGCTCGCGGAGCTCAGTGACGTAATCCCATTGCAGTCCCGACTCCAGTAGGCCGAGCGCGTGATGCCGATCTGCTTCACCGCCTCGAGCCCGAGCGGAGACGATGGCCGGAACGTTCTCCTCCGGCGGTGCAAACCCGAGCCGAGCCTCGCCGTGCCGGATGCCGTAGACGGGCAGATCCGCTGTCAGGACGAGCGCCGAGAAGCCGGAATCCAACGCCTGGGCAATAACCTGATCGCTGACCTCACGGTCGCGGAACACGTAGATCTGCAGCCATCGCGGGCCGTCCGGAGCGGCAGCCGCGACGTCGCTCGGAGTCGCCGTCGCGACGGTCGACAGGCACATCAGCGTCCCTGCGCCCGCCGCGCCCTGAGCCATGCCGAGCTCGCCGTCCTCGTGCGCGATCGCCTGGAAGGCCATCGGTGCCACCAGCACGGGCATCGAGACCGGCGATCCCAGAACTGTCGTCTCGGTCGAGACCGACGAAACGTCGATCAGCACCCGTGGCCGAAGGCGGAAGCGCGAGAACGCCTCTCGGTTCCAGCGCAGCGTTCGCTCATCTCCGGCACCGCCCGTGATGTAGCTCCAGGCGTCGGCCGGGACGACCGCCTCTGCCAGCCGTTCCGCGTCGTCGAGGTCGAGAAGCTCATCCATTCGGCGGAGCCTAACGACGTCCGTCGCCCGAATTCACTCCTTCGTAATCCCGTGACTCGTACGCTTCGGCCGTGTTGATCCTCCTCGGGGTCGCGTTCGTCGCAGGCGTCATCACCTCGCTCTCGCCGTGCGTACTGCCCGTGTTACCGCTCATCCTCGCCGGCAGCGCGTCCAGCACCGACCGCAGGCGCCCCTACGTGATCATCGCGGGGCTCGTCCTCTCGTTCACCATCTTCACGCTCGCCGGGGGCGCGCTCCTGAGCGCGCTCGGGCTGCCGGAAGATCTGCTGCGCGACCTGGCCATAGCGGCGATGCTCGTAATGGCCGCCAGCCTCCTCTCGCGACGCGTCGCGTGGCTGCTCGAGCGTCCGCTCCTGTTCCTGACGCGGCGGCGACCGTCGACCGACGGAAACGGCCTCGTGCTCGGCCTCAGCCTCGGGCTCGTGTTCGTGCCGTGCGCGGGCCCCGTGCTCGCCGCGGTGACCGTGCTCTCGGCGAGCGGTGAGATCGGGACTCGGATCGTCCTCGTGACGGCGGCCTATGCACTCGGTGCGGCGATCCCGATGCTCGCGATCGCGATCGGTGGACAACGGCTGACCTCCGGCATCACGTTCCTGCGCACCCATGCGGCGACGACGAGGACGGCTGCGGGAGTCCTGCTCGGCGTCGGTGCGCTCGCCATCGCGTCCGGTGTCGACCAGCGCGTCACGACTGCGCTTCCGGCGTACGGCACGACGTTTCAGGAGAGGCTCGAGGAGAACCCGACGGTGCGCGACGAGCTTCGCGACCTCACCGGGTCGGGCGACTCGCTCACGCCGCAGTCGGCGTCGCCCGCGCATACCGCGGTCGCTGCCGGGCCGCGTGCGCCGGAGTTCCGAGGGCTGGAGAACTGGCTCAACACGCCCGGCAGCGCGCCGCTCTCCCTCGCCAGCTTGCGCGGGAAGGTCGTGATCGTCGACTTCTGGACCTATTCGTGCATCAACTGCCTGCGCACGCTCCCCCATCTGAAGGCATGGGACAAGGCGTATCGCCGCGCGGGGCTGACGATCGTGGGCGTTCACGCACCGGAGTTCGCCTTCGAGCGCGTCCCTTCGAACGTGCGGTCGGCGGTCAAGCGGCTCGGCGTCACCTGGCCGGTCGCTCTCGACAACGACTTCCGGACGTGGCGGGCATACGAGAACAACTACTGGCCGGCGAAGTACCTCATCGACAAGACCGGCCGCCTGCGCTACAGCCACTTCGGCGAGGGAGAGTACGACGAGACGGAGAGCTGGATTCGGCGGCTGCTCGGCGAGAAGGTGAAGACGCGCGTCACCGACGTCGCCGATCGGACCCCCACGAGTATCAGGACTCCCGAGCTGTATCTCGGGTACGCCCGCCTCGACCACTATGCGGGACAGGTGATCTTCGACCGCGAAGCTCCGTACCCGGCTCCGCCGCGGCAGCTGACGCAGGACGAGCTCGCATACTCAGGCCGCTGGACGCTCACGCCCGAGCACGCCCGCGCCGGAGCTGACGCACGCCTGCGGCTCCGCTTCCAGGCGAACGACATCTTCCTCGTGCTCGGGGGCGAGGGACGCGTGCAGGTGCTCGTGGACGGGCGTGCCGTGAAGTCCGTCGCAGTCTCCGACCTGCCACGGCTGTACACGCTTGCGCGGTTCCCGAAGCTGAAGCGCGGTCTCCTCGAGCTCCGGTTCTCGCCGGGAGTCGAAGGCTACGCGTTCACGTTCGGCTAGCCGGTTGTCGTAGGGGCCGGGCATGCCCGGCCTGCCGCACGAGGCGATAGCTCCCGTGGCTAGCGAGAGCCGAAGAAGCGCGCGAAGAACCCGGGCTTCTTCTCAGAGCCGTGCTCGTGGTCGTGCTCGCCCTCGTGACCGGCCTCGTGCGTGTGGTCATGGGCGTGGGTGGTCCCGTCCGCGTGCGTGTGCCCGTGCTCATGGTCGGCGTGCTCGTGCTCGTGGTCAGAGTGCTCGTGCGCGTGCGTCGTGCCGTCCGGGTGCGTGTGCTCGTGGGTGTGCGGTTCTTCGTGCGTGTGCTCGCTCATGCTGCTCCCTTCACTCGTTCTGACTGGGCACGTGCCTGGCATTCGAGACAGAGACCGAAGAGTGTCACCTCCCGATCGCCGAGGCGGAATCCACTGCTCTTCTCGATGCGCAACGCGATGCCTTCCAACACGTCGTCGTGCACATGGGCGACCGCGCCGCAGGACTCGCACACGAGGTGGTGGTGCTGGTGCTCGTGAGCCGGCTCGAAGACTGCGCGGCCGGTGCCGAGGTCGGTGCGCCGGACGAGCCCCTCGTCGACGAGCACGTCCAGTGTGCGGTAGACGGTGGACGCATTGACCTGAGGAAGTCGGTCGTTGACCTGGGCGGCCACCTCTTCGGCGCTCAGATGGAGTTCCGGCTCGGCGGCCAGCACGTCCCAGATCGCCGCGCGCTGCACCGTGAGGCGCTTTCCTCGCTCGCGCAAGACCGACGCCGGCGGCAGGTCGTGGTGATGCCCATGCTCGCTCACAGACGGAATGATCGCAGCAAAATCCGTCATGCGACGACGGGAGCCCGGCGCCGGAGTGCCGCCCGCACCGACGACCAGCCGAAGACAGCGACGAAGAACGCTGCTCCCGTGAGCACGATAGTCGGCCCCGATTGGACGTTGGCGTGGTAGCTGACGTTCATCCCGATCAGACCGCACGTGCCGCCGATCGCGGTCGCGAGCAGAAGCATGCGCGCGAACGAATCGGTCAGCATGCGCGCGACGACGGCCGGAATGACGATGCTCGCCGCGACGAGCGTCACCCCGAGCACTTGCATCGTGGACAAGATCGTGAGCGCGAGCACGAGCATCAGGAGCGCTTCGACGCGAGCTGTGCGCACACCTGAAGCTTCGGCCACCTCCGGGTCGAACGTCGTGAAAAGGAGCGGCCGGTACTGGAAGAAGATGATCGCGGCTGCGAAGGTGGCAACCGCCGCGAGCGTCAGGACATCGGTGGTCGAGACACCGAGGATGCTCCCGAACAACGCCGCGTCGAAGCTCTGACCCGCGCGACCGAAGATCGCGAAGAGTGCGAGGCCGAGCGCAAACGAGGCCGTCGTGATCACACCGATCGCCGCATCCGCGCCGATCGTCCGCCTGCGCGTGACGCCGTTGATCGCGAGCGCGGAGGCGATTCCCCAGATGCCTGCGCCGATGAAGACGCTCACCCCGAGCAACGCGCTCGCCGCGAATCCACCGAAGATCGCGTGGGAGAGCCCGTGACCGATGTAGCTCATTCCTCGCTGGACGACGTAGACGCCGACGAGCCCGCACAGCGCTCCCGCGATCGTCGCGACCGCGAGCCCGTTCCTGAAGAACTCGAATTGGTACGGCTGCAGCAGCTCCTCGATCATGCGATCGCCTCCTCCAGCACGTGGACGTGGCCAGGCAGCGGGAGCGCCACGTCGTGGGGCCGATCGACGACGATGCAGACGCCGTGGTGGACGAGCACGTCCATCGAAGCGCCGAAGGTCTGCTCGAGCGTGGCGGGCGTGAGCACATCCACGGGCGGGCCGACGGCCACGACGTGACGGTTGAGGCAGACGAGCGACGGCATATGCGTGGCAATGCCGTTCAAGTCGTGAGTGGTCAGCAGGATCGTCAGCCCCTCGCGGTTCAACTCGCCCAAGAGGTGCAGGAGCTCGTGGCGGATGCGCGCGTCGACGCCCGCCGTCGGCTCGTCGAGCAAGAGAAGGTCGGGACTCCGGAGGAGCGCTCGGGCGAGAAAGACCCGCTGCTGCTGGCCGCCGGAGAGCTCACGGATATGCCGGCCGGCGAGTCCACCGATGTCGAGACGCTCGAGAACCGCCTGCGCCTCCGCTCGTTCGCCGCGACTAGCCCACGGCAGGAGGCGCCCATCCGTGCGTCCCATGAGCACGCACTCGCCGACCGTGACCGGAAACGACCAGTTCACGGTTTCCACCTGCGGGACGTACGCAAGCCGCAGGCCGTCTCGGCGCCGGAGGCTGCCCAGCACGGGCCGCACGGAGCCGAGAATCGTCCGGAGCAGCGTCGTCTTGCCCGCCCCGGAAGGTCCGACCACGCCCATCATCGCGCCCGCCTCGATGGAAAGGTCGACCCCTCTCAGGACGGCCTCGCTGTGGTAGCGGCAGGTGACGCCGTCGAAGCGAACGAGATCCTGCGCGTGGCTCACTGCGGGTACTCGGCCTCGTCTGGCGCGACGTTCCGCGGGGCGAACGCTTTCAACGCAGTCGCGTCGCCGCCGAGCGCCTCAGTCATCGTCACGTAGTCGAAATGCATGAGACCGACCCACGAGTGCTCGTCGTCGCCCGGCGCCCCAGGAAGGTCGTCATCGCGCAGGACGTCGACGTAGCGGGCTCCGGTCTCCTTGCCGATCTGCTCGAGAACCGGGCTCGGAAAGACCTCGGAGCCGAAGATCGCCGGCACCTCGCTGTCCCGGACCTGCTCGATCAGCGCTGCGACCTCCTTCGGAGTCGGGTCCTCGAAATCCGACACCTGGATCGCGCCGATGACGTTCCAGTCGTAGTCCCGGGCGAAGTAGGCGTAGGCGTCGTGATAGGTCAGAAGCTCACGTTTCGGAATCGTCGAGAAGGACTCACGCATCGCGATGTCCAGCTCGTCGACCATCGACTCGAACCTCTCGTAGTTGTCGGCGTAGTAGTCCGCGTTGTCGGGATCCCGGGCCGAGAGATCGTCTCTCACGACTTCCGCATAGCAGAGCGCATGTCGCGGATTCGTCCAGAGGTGAGGGTTCGGCTTGCCACCCGACTCCGGGAACGAGAAGTCGTATGCGTACTCGGGCTCTTCGATGCACTCGGAGCCGAGCTCGATCTCCTCTGCGCCGTCCGCGAGGTTCTGCTCCGCCAGCTCCTTGGTCGGCTCCTCGAGTACGAGGCCGTTCAGGTAGACAACGTCCACGGACGAGAGCAGCTCGGCCACGCTCGGCTCGGGCTCGAACGTGTGGGAGTTCGTTCCTTCCGGGACGATCCCGGTGATCTGCACGCGATCGCCGCCGATGTTCGAGACGATGCTCGTGATCGGGGCGACCGTGGTCGCGATTGCGACCCTGCCGTCGTCGTTCACTCGGTCAGAGTCGCTCCCGCCACAACCCACGGAGGCCAGTGCCAAAGCGCCTATTGCTGCAGCCACTCCCAGTTCGGACATCGCCGTCACCCGGTCCTCCCGTCACATCGAACCACTAGATGCGAGTGATTCGCAGGAGCGACCTTATCGGTTCTACACGACGCGTGGGAGCGCGCGAAGCGTCATCACGACGCCGATTCCGAGGACGAGCAGCGCGCTCACCGCCGGGAGCGCGCGCACGATCCGGCCCTCGAAGCTGACACGCTTGAAGGTGCTGCGAGCGCCGATCGCGATGAGGCCGATGGCGGAGATGACCGAGGCGAGGCCGATGCTGAACGCGACGATGAGGACGAGCCCGAACGCCACCCGGTGCAGCGAAATCGCGGCGAGGAGCACCACGAGTGCCGTGGGGCAGGGCAGGAGCCCGCCCGAGATGCCGACGGTGATGAGCCCCCGCTTGCCGCTTCCCGGCGCCGGGAGATGCGCGCGAGCGTGCTCCTCAGGGGTCATGGCGGCATGACTGTGGCCGTGTCCGTGGTGGTGATGGTCGTCCGACCCGTGGTGATGGTGGTGATGCCCCGAATCGCGTCCCCGCGCCGCGAGCACGCGCTGACGCACGACGACCACTCCGACGGAGACCACGAGGATCGCGGAGATGAGATTCATCCACGGGTAGAGGTCCTCGGGGACGATGAACTCGGAGAGCGCGAGCGTCGCGATCCCGAGCGCAAAGACACCGATCGTGTGTGTCACGGTGACGATCCCTCCGAGCGCGAGCGCGTCGCGCGGACGACCTTTCGTGCCCATCAGGTACGCGGCGACGATTGCCTTTCCGTGACCGGGCGTCAGCGCGTGGGCTGCGCCCCAGAAGAGCGCCAGCACGAGAGCGAGGAGCACGAATCCGACGCTCAGCTCGTCGCGCTCGATTAGCGAGGCAAAGCCCCCATCCCCGCCGCCCGCGTCGCGAGTGGGCGCGCTTGCCGGCTCGGACGAGAGCCGGGGCTCGATGCCCGTTGCGTCGCCCGCTTCCACTCGGGCTGTCGCCCTGGTCAGATCGAGAGGGCTTTGAAGTTGGCTCTTCGGGTACGCGCGCAGCCGGTCGCTGATGCTCGCCGCCGGAACGTCGGAGCTCGGGAGCTGGGCTCCTCGCTCAGCGCGTACGACGAGCTCCTTCCAGCCGATCCGTGAGTCGAAGGCGCGGTTCGCGATCTCGACGGAGGTGGTGGAGTCGCGACTCAAGCTTCCCCCGTCGAGCACGACCTCGAGGCGCGTCGTTCGCAACGATGCCACCCCTGTTGGGAAAGCCAGGCGATGCCGGATCTCGGTCAGCTGCCGCGGGGCACCGTCGACACGGAGCTCGATCCCACGCCCCACTGTCGCGGCGAGGGAGACCGCGTACGGAGCGCGTCCGAGGCGATCCCGCTCGGCCTTCGCCTGGAAGGTCGGGATCTCCGCGAGATCGAGCACGGCGACCACATACAGATGATCTCCCGAGGCGACGATCTCGACGTACTGGTTCGTCGTGAAGTTGCCGAGTGGGTGCGCGCTCGCCGTTCCGGCGGTCACGAGAAGCGCGAGTACGCCGAGCGCTGCGGCTGCGAGGAGCTTCACGAGGGTTGTTCGCATCGAAACGCTGGCCGGTTCGAGGGGGGGTCAGACCCCACGGGTCTGACCCCCTTTTTCCGTTGTCCTACTTGCCCTTGGTGTTGTCGAAACCGCTCTGCGGATCCGCGGCGTACGGGAACGCGGCCAGCAGGTCGCGGTCGTCGGCGTTGACGCCGTCCCCGAGTGGAACCTTGTTGCCCTTGAGGAAGCCCGCCATGACCTGCTCGGCGGCATCGATCACGTCGTCACCGAGACGGCGTCCGTTCGGGAAGCCGCCGTTGTCGCCACCGATGACGCCGAGGCGGTTCATCCTGCCCGCCGGCGTGACCGGGAGCGAGTAGTTCAACCGCAGCAGGTCGGCCACGGTCGGCCCCGTGAAGTTCAGGCCCTTCACGCCCGTGCCGAAGACGGCCACGAGGTCGTCCCGGTTGTTCTCGGGCGCGTTCACCTTGTAGAGGTCGTTCATGAGCTTCGCGAGGATCGGCTTCAACACCGGTCCCGCGAACTGCTTGTCCTTGGCCGGCTGGGACCGGTTCCAGAGGTCCTTGAACGGCGTCGGTACGACGAGCTCGTTCACCAGCGGGTTGCCGATGCGCGAGACCTGCGTCCAGCCCCTGCTGAGCTTGTTGCCGATGGTCACGTTCCGGCGGTCGGTCGACGACCACACGCCGATCGTGCTGTTCTTGGCGTTGAGCTGCGAGACCGGTATCTGCAGCGCGATCGAGTGGACGGCGTACCCGGCGAAGAAGTCCTTGCCGCCGCCCATGCTGCCGGTTCCCTTGCGGATGGCAAGGAGGTCGAAGACCGCCCCGATGTCACCGAAGAACGGGTCGTCCCGCTGACCGGCGAAGACCCTCGCCCCGCCGACTGAGATGACGCCCTTCGCAGCAAGCGCACGGTAGTTCGGGGTCGCGCGCGGCCCGATGTTGTTGGGCGGCGTGCTTCCGCGAGCGTACAGCTTGCCGTTCCGCGTCACCGTGTACTTCTGCACCGTGTTCCCGAGGAACAGCGGGCCGGCAGTCCGCGAGAAGCGGAAACGGTAGGTCAGGTCCGGACGGGCGTCGCCGTTCCGGTCGATGTAGATGTTGTAGCGAGCCGACGGCGAGAACGTGAAGTAGTTCGGGCCGGCGGCCGGATCCTCGGCCGGGATCCAGTTGGACACGATCGTGACCGTGTCGGGTCGATCCGGGCTCCGGAACGCGTACAGATCCGTGTTGTCGGCAGTCGGATCCTCCGCGATCAGCGGTGGCTCGAGGCCGTGCCGCTCCCCGGACCGAGCTTTGCGGCACCGACGACGGCTGCTGCGACGAGCAGCGCGACGAACGCGACCGCGGTAATGCCTTAGTGCATCTGCATCCCTTCGTGGACACTGCTGAGGTAACGGGCCTTGTTCGCCCCGCCGCCGACGCTGGTTCGAGATCGTGCGAATGTGAACCAGCAGGCAACCCGCCAGCGAAGAAGCAGTGATGGAAGCGTTCCCCGCTACCGTGCTAGCGTTCCCAGCCCAGCCCAGCTGGTCCATGCGCAAGCAGCACGCCCACCTTTCCGACGAGGCCCTGGTTGCGCAGGTTGCGCGCGGGGAAGAGGACGCGCTGGCCGAGCTGTACGACCGCGTCGGTCGCATCGCCTACGGGCTGGCTGTGCGCGTGGTGCGTGACGATCGGCTTGCCGAGGATGCGGTGCAAGAAGGCTTCCTCGCCGTCTGGCGAAGCGCCGCCTCCTTCCGCGCAGAGCGAGCGAAGGCCAGCACCTGGATCCTCACCCTCGTCCATCGTCGAGCCGTCGACCTCGTTCGCCGCGAGGAGAAACGGCGCACCGAGCCTCTGGGCGACGAGCTGCCCGGCAGCGCCCATGAGTTCGAGCCCACCGACGAGGCCGCCTGGCTTCGCTTCGAGCGGGAGCGGGTGCAGACGGCCCTCA
>Ga0136612_10001188_pt1 | contig 10899 bp, 7 predicted proteins | sample AntDryUQ224A2306_2_FD_106644 | JGI IMG/M metagenome (GOLD analysis project Ga0136612, IMG submission 106644) | Polar desert sand microbial communities from Dry Valleys, Antarctica - metaG UQ224A (23.06) | ecosystem: Environmental > Terrestrial > Soil > Desert | place: Antarctica: Dry Valley...
ACCCGGCCTCAATGACGGAGCCGAGTGAGGCTGTGGGCTCCGCCGGCGGATAGTCGGACTGCGTGGGTGCGACGGCGAGTGCAGGGTGAGCGGTTGTCTCGACGGACGCAGGTCGGGCGGCTACACGCCCCACCGTCGGGCCATAGCAACCCGGTCAATGAGCACGACGCCGGTCCGGCGCGCGTAGTCCTCCGCAGCTCGGGTGAATCGTCCGGTCGTGGCGACCCACGCCTCATCCGCCCGGTAGTACGTCCGTGCGCCGAACGCCTGTTGAACTGCGGCGACGCCGACAGAACCCTTGTAGCGTTTGAGTTGCACGACGATCAGGGGGCTCCATTTGTGACGGCGAACAACCAAGTCGGCGCCCTTGTCTCCCGAGGCGCCGGTGATCGTGACGGAGTAACCTCTGCGCCGTAGCACAGCGGCCATGTGGCGCTCGAACTCAGTGCCGGTCATCTCCTCAATCCTCTGGGGCGAGACTGACCGCACCGCCGCCGCCGCGAGCCGCACGGGCACAACAAACGGCGCAGTCGCCAACCACAGCAGCAGCCGGCTCGCCCAGGAACGATGCCGAGCAGGCCTCCGTCTACGACGGGCCGACTTACTACTTGTCACCGGCGCGCTCCGGTTCGTCGCCGCCCTGCTCCTCGTCCAGAGGGGCGCCTTCGTCAACCGCTGCACTCAGGTTAATGAAGCCGTTTCCGAGCAGTGTGCTCATCTCGACATTCGACACGGGCGGAGACAAGTACGGTCCCTGTCCGCGGTGACAGCCGAGCCGCCGAACCGCCTCCGCTTGCTCCGCTGTCTGGAGACCTTCCGCCGATACCCAGCAGTTGAGCGTCGCTCCCAGGGCGATTGCGCCGGATACAACCGTTCTACTCTCCGGCGAGGTTCCGACAGTGGTGGCGAACCGGCGCTGCACCTTCAAGCCGGTGAGATGCAGGCGGTGCAGGTCGGTCAGGTTGGAGCGAGCGCCGCCAAAGTCGCCGAGTACCACGCCGCAGCCCAAATCCTTGAGCCGACCGATAAACTCGACGCCGCGTCCGGGATTGTTCATCACCACTTCCTCAGCGATCTCCAGGAGGATGTTCGCCGGTTGTACGTCGGCCTCGTGCAACATGCGGGCGAGGTCGGAGACGAGCAGGTTATGGTTGAACTGGCGCGCCGACAGGGCGACGGTGATAGGTACGTCGGGCCATTGCCGAGACTGCCTGCAAACTTCGGCGAGAGTCCAATTCTCGATTGAGCCAACCAGCTCGCTGTCGCCTGCGGCGTTGAGGGACTCCTCTACAGTCAGTAGTGCTCCAACACGATGTCGCCAACGCAGCAGCGCTTCGACCCCCACGATCTCGCCGGTTTGCAGGTCCACGCTTGGTTGATATTGAATCTCGAGATCGTCGTTTTCAAGCGCCGTGGTCAGGTCGGGTTCAAGGCCGATGCGGGCCTCATACTGCAGGCTTCGTGCGCGGTCGTAAATCTCGTAGCGAGCGCGCCCGTCTTCCTTTGCACGATACATCGCCTGGTCGGCTTCACGTAGTAGGGTGCTCGCGCGGCCATGCCCAGGGTCGCTGATGGTGATGCCTATGCTGGCGCTTAGCGTGAGGCTGTAACCGTCTACTTCGAAGGGAGCGGCCAACTTTTCGGCGGTTCGCTCCGCCACCTGCACGGCGTCTTCCAGATCCTCAATCGCCTCCAGCAGGACGACGAACTCGTCCCCGCCCAGCCTGCCGACGCTGTCGCCTGGACGCAGGCACGAGCGTATTCGTTCAGTGGCGATGACGAGCACCTTGTCCCCGACTTCGTGGCCGTAGCTATCGTTGACGATTTTGAACCGGTCGAGGTCCATGAACAACACGGCGGTAGAGCGGCCCAACCGAGCCGAGCGGGCAAGGGAATGCTCCAACCGATTGACGAAGAGCGAGCGGTTGGGCAAACCAGTTAGCGCATCGTGGAACGCCTTTTTGGACAGTTCCTCTTCCAGCCCCTGGCGCTGCCGAATCTCTCTGCGTAGCTCTTGCCAACGCCGCAATGAGTAGCCGGCTAGGCACAGCGCGAGTATCATCAGCCCGCTGACGATCTCGTCGACTTCGAAGCGTTCGGATTGCTGCGACCATGCAACCAGTGCCTCGAACCAATTGAAGCGACTGCTCAGTACAAGCGTCGTCAGAAACAGTATCGTAATTATCGCGAGGTCGCTTATCGCCCTGGAATCTTGCCTGTTGTCCATCCTAAGTAACGCGTTGTCCAATCTGCCCACCTGGTGTACATACGGTTCAGGACGGACTTGAATTCCTTGATACCTTCGCATTATTGCAATGATACGTAAGTATACTCTAGCCGCCACGCCATAAGCCAAGTGATGAACTTAGCCCTTTTATCCTATCTCAGTCCCATAGACATGTCCTAATTAATATGTCAGTATTGAAGTAGTAACAGGAAAACTTGCATCAACATCAACTGTAATATGTAGTAAACGCGAATATCAAGGAGAAACTGAAATGATAAATCGTATGGCAGCACTACTGCTAACCCTGGTTACACTGCTTTCCGCTGTCGGGGGTGTAAGCGCTTCCGAAAGCGGTGGGCTTGAGGGTATCGCCACGTATCGTGGCAAGCCGGTCGCGAACGCGACGGTCTCCGCCGCAGGACGTACCGTACGCACTGACGCGACAGGCCGCTTTAAGTTTTCGCCCATACCAGTGTCGGACCGCGTGCGACTTGTCGTGGCGACGATCTCGGCGGAGGGTCTTGGCAAGTGGAGTATCTCGGAAGCCAGAATTGTCGCCGGCGACACACTGCGCCTGACTGCCGAGTTGGAGCGCAGCGAGGTGAATCGCCGACAGGCAGTGCCGAAGTTTGGCTCCCAGAGAACCGCGTCGCACCCGGCGGGCGACGATGCGGTTGAAACCGCAGCCGGCTCGAACACCACCCCTCCCGCAACGATCCGCGTCTACGTGACGGGAAACCACTCCTGTTCGGTGAACGCCGCCGGCGAGGTAGAGGTCGTTGACTTCAAACAGTACACCAAGCACGTGTTGCCCAACGAGTGGCTCATCGGCTGGCCGCGCGAGTCGTTGCGCGCCGGAGCGATGGCGACTAAGAGCTACGCGTGGTACCAGGTTAATCGGGGCGGAAAGTGGAAATCCCTCGGCGCCGACGTAATGGACAGCACGTGCGACCAGGTTTACGATCCCGCCGTTAGCTACGCGAGCACGGATCAGGCCGTGGACGACACCTGGGCCTATCGGGTTACTCGCAACGGCGCCGTGCACGTGTCCTTCTATCGGGCCGGAACCAGGGGCGACGGCGTTGATTATGGGAACGACATCATGTACCAGTGGGGCACCGAGTACTGGGCCTCGCAGGGCAAGGCCTGGCCGTGGATACTCACTCACTACTACGACAACATCGCCATCGAGGGCGCGACCAATGGACTGCTAAAGGTGGAGTCGGGACTGACGGCGAGCGCGAGTCAGGTCGTCTGGGGCCGCCCGTTCACTGCCTCGTTTACCGCGCGCAACTACGGTACCGAGCCGACGTTGCTGCGTGAGCTCTACGTCTCGCTGCGTGGGCCGGGCGGGCAGGTTGCCGATCTCGGCGGCGACAACGACGCCACGCCCATCCCCCCCGGTGGCTCGCGAACTATTACGCGCACCGTCTCGGCGGTCGGCGCTGGGGCGGGGCGGGTGTACGGCTACTACACGCTTGCTGCGACGTATCGCAACGCCGCAGGAGTGATTGAGCCCGTACTGCCGGGCGCATCGGCGTCGTCCGTACCCTCGCGGCGCATCGAGCTGACCCAGCCGACCTATATCGCAGAGACTGTGTCCATCAGCAACGCCGCTCCCAGGTTTGAGCCGGGCGGCTTCGCCGACGTGGTGGTGGCGCTGCGAAACACAGGCGGCGCCACGTGGCTACGGCAGCCGAGCGCTGCCTACAACGCGGTGCTGCTGGCGACGGCGTCGCCCGCAGATCGGGCGAGCCGGTTCTATGTGCCGAACGACTGGTCGTCTTCGTCACGCGTCAGTATGGTGGAGGCGTCCGTCAAGCCCGGGCAAGTTGCAACGTTCCGCATCCGCTTCGGCGGCCAGGTGCCAGAGGGCGCGTACACCGAGGCGTTCCAACTGGTCTCCGAGTCGTCGTCGAAGGCGTTGAGTGTGTTTGGACCGACGCTCACCATTCAGCCGACCGTCAGCAGCGACACAGTTGCTCCGACGTCTAGTATCGCCGTGCCGGCCTACTCGACCAACTGGAGCAGCGACCTGACATACCCAGTGCGGTGGGCGGGCTGGGATTCCCAATCCGGCGTGGCGTCCTACGACGTGCAGTGGTTGGACGGTTACACGTGGAAGCCGATATTGACCGCAACCACCGCCCGCGCCGCGACGTTCGGTGCATCGGGCGTCCCGACCACGACCCAGGCGGGCAAGTCCTACACGGTGCGGGTGCGTGCGACCGACCGGAACCTCAACGTAGGGGCGTGGTCGAAGCCGGGCCGCACCACCATACCGGTGGACGATCAGAGCCTGACGTACGCGGGCGACTGGGGTTCGATCCAGGGCTCCACATATCCTCACTTCATGCGCACGCTGCACTACACGCCGACCCGGGGCGCGACTGCGACCCACAAGTTCTACGGCCGACGGGCGGCGTGGATCGGCACGATGGGACCGGACAAGGGCCGGGCGGAGGTTTGGCTCGACGGGAAGCTCGCGGCGACGGTGGACCTGTACTCCCCGACGTTCCTCTCACGCAAGGTGGTGTACTCGAAGTACTTCGGACCGACGATAGCTTGGCACTCCGTCGAGATACGCGTACTGGGCCGTAAACACGAAAGCTCGACGGGCATGCGCGTGGACGTGGACGGTGTAGCCGTCGCTCGATAAGCCCAGGCGGAGCAGCACGAGCAGTATGAAAATCGGGCGTACACCCTTTGGTGTACGCCCGAACCGTCTCCCGCGAGTGGCGACGTTTGCGGAGATTAGAAGACGTAGAGGTAGCGGTCGAGCTCCCACTTCGAGACGTACTTGCGGTACTCGTCCCACTCCATCTGCTTGGCCTCGACGAAGCGCTCGTAGATGTGCTCGCCCAGCGCCTGCTGAATAACCTCGTCCTTCTTGAGCTCTGTGATGGCCTCGCCAAGGCTGCCGGGCAAGGTGCCGACGCCGTGCTTGGCGAGCATGTTCTCGTCGAACAGGTAGAGGTTCTCCTCGACCGGATCGGGCGCGACCATCTCGTTCTTGATGCCATCGAGCCCGGCCTTGAGCATCACCGCGAACGCCAGGTACGGGTTGGTGCTGGGATCGGGGCAGCGCAGCTCAACGCGGGTGGCCTTGAGCTGGCCGCTTGTGATGCGTGGAACCCGGATCAGGGCCGAGCGGTTGACCCGCGCCCAAGACAGGTACACAGGAGCTTCGAAGCCCGGCACGAGTCGCTTGTACGAGTTGACCGTCGGCGCCAGTACAGCGATCATCGAGCGAGCGTGCGCAAGCTGACCGGCGATGAAGTGCTTGGCGATCTTCGACAGGCCGTACGAGTCGGAGGTATCAACGAACGCGTTCTCGCCGCCGCTGAAGAGACTCTGGTGCGTGTGCATACCCGAGCCGTTCACGCCGAAGACGGGTTTTGGCATGAAGGTGCAGTGCAGACCGTGTCGCTCGGCCACGGCCTTGAGCGTGTATCGAAGCGTCACGGAGGCGTCGGCGCTGGTGAGCGCGTCGGCGTACTGGAAGTCAATCTCGTGCTGCCCGATGGCGACCTCGTGGTGGCTGGTCTCGACGCTGATGCCGAAGTCCTCCAGCGCGTTGACCATGTCCTTACGAACGTCGTAGGCCAGGTCGGTCGAAAGGTCGAAGTAGCCGCCCCGGTCGTGCGGCAGCACCTCGATGTTTTCAAGCTCGGAGAGCCTGAAGAGGAAGAACTCCAGCTCCGGCCCGGTCATGAACTCGTAGCCGAGCTCTCGTGCCTCGTTTACAACCCGGATCAGCGCCGAGCGAGGATCGCCGTCGAACTCCTGGCCACCGGGCTCAAGTACCTTGCAGATCACCCGCGCGCCTGCGTTCTCGCCGCGCTCCCAGGGGATCACCTTGAACGTGTCGAGATCGGGGCTGAGCAGCATGTCGCTCTCGGCGATGCGCGCGAAGCCCTCGATCGAGGAGCCGTCGAACCACTTCCCGTGCTCGACGCACTCGTCGAACTGGGACACCGGAATCGTTACGCTCTTCACCATCCCGATGATGTCGGTGAACTGCAGGTTGATGAACTTGATGTTCTCCTGCGCGATGGTCGCTCGCACTGTGTCGAGACTAGTTCCGGCGCTTGTTACAGCCATTCATACCTCCGTGATATGCGGTAAACACTCTAGTCATGGCGAATCTTCGCCACGCCCATGTTACCTATCCCGGTCGCCGCCGCTGTAGGGCTCATTGCACCAGGCCGCTTGCTCTTTACTAGGCGCCATGCACAACACCGTCGCAGTCGGCGCACAACCCTGAGCGTGGATGCGTCGGCACAATGGTCGTTTTCCACCCGCCCGGTTATTCGAAAGGCTGCGACGGGTCGGCGGCCCGGCTCGCCGTGAGCCGCCTGCGCAGTTGCTCGAAAGTGAGGCCGTGCTGCCGGGCTATCTCGGAGGCGTGCGAGGCGCCTGCGGGCAGACCAGGCGCGATCTTGTATGTGCCCCGAACGACGCCGTCCGCCTCGACTGCGCCGGCCACCAGGCTGCGAACTCCGCAGTCCTTGGGCCCCGTCTCGTTGAGCTCGGGAATGATGTAGGCCAGTTGGTGCAGGTGGGTGACGAGCAGCACCCGCGCGCCGAGCAGTTGGAGTCCGCGCACGAGGTCTCGGGCGATCGTCAGCGCATCGCGCTCGGACGTGCTCGTCAGCGGCTCGTTCATCAGTATGAGCGAGTCGGAGTCGGCCTCGTCGAACATGCGGCGCAGCCGACGCATCTCATCGTCGAGCCGTCCTGAGCCGGGCTGGTCTACCTCCGACAGGGGGAAGTGCGTCCAAACCCCTGACACCGGGCTGATGCGAGCAGAGGAGCCGGGCACGAACAGGCCGGCCTGGAACAGCACCTGTGCCTGGCCGATCGCTCGGCAGAACGTCGTCTTGCCGCCGCGGTTCGGCCCCGTAAGCACGAGCACGCGGGACTCAGCAGCCTGGAACACGTCGCTGGTTACAACCGGCGGGTCCGCACTCGCACCCTGGCCGGGCTCGGTTGTCTGGAGCGCTAGCGTGCCGTTCGCCGCGTCGCGCACCTCGAACGTTCGTTCGGCTCGGGGAGCTATCGCGGGCCGGCACACAGCCAGCCCCGCCCGCCGCAGCCTGTCCAGGAGGCCGACGGCGCCGGTGAAGAAGACGAGCTCGCCCTCCAGCCCGGCGAGCGGGCCGACTTTGATCTCCTGGAATCGTTTGAGCGCCTGTTCCAGCGGCGCGGCGGCGGCCTCTATCAGCCCCTGCAGATCCTCATACAGCCTGCCTTCCTTGCGCAGGCTCGCGGGGCCGGTCTGGTGCAGGGGGGTGCGACCGTGGTATCCGTCGGTCGTGCCGATCGGTAGCAGGCGGCCGACGAGCGAGCGAGCGCCCTTGAACGGTTCGCGATGCAGGTCCACGATCGTTGCGGACTCGGGCCTGAGGTCCGGCCCCAGGTTCACGCCTATTGTGACGCTCCGCGCGTCGCCTATGAGGGCGTGCAGCTCCGGCAGTTGCGCCCGCAGCGCGGCAACCTCGGGGTCGGATGCGATCTTCTCCAGGTCGTTTCGCAGATTCAGCAACCCCAACGAGCGCAGCCCGGAGGCGCCGCCAAGCGCCGCGCATACCCGGTCGAGGCAGACGACGAATCGGTCGAGCTCCTCTAGCCTCGACGCGACGGCGAGCACCGGCGAGTCTCCTGGCCAGCCGGGTCCGCCGCGCCGGGTCAGCGCCGCAAGGTCGGGGAGGGTCGCCCGCAGCGAGGCGGCAAGCTCGGGCGACCTGTCCAGATCTTCGAGCACGTCCTGTCTGTACGAAATGACGGCGGGGTCGGTGCAAAGGGAGCAGAGGGTGTTCTTGAGTGCCCACTCGTGGCGTCCGGTGACGTTGAGTACCTGAACGATGCGGTCGAGCGCGAGGTCCGCGATCGTCGCTGAGCCGAGCTTCACAGCCTCTCGGTTCGAGTCGGGCGGCCACAGCAAGCTCGTCAGCCCGCCGAGGGCGGCAGGGTTGGGGGGCTGGAGAATCGCCTGCGCCTTTCGACCCGGCCGGCGGGATGCAGCGACCTTGCCAACGTCCTTTATGATCGTCATGCTGTCTCCTTTTGCTTGCTACCGCCCGGCCCGCCGCCGCGTGAGTTCTACTAACTTGAGAGTTCTGCCGGCTATCCGCCGTCTATCTATGGAAGGTGTAGCCTCCGGTACCAGGGCCGGTTGCAAACCCGTACGCGCGGTCGTTGTGCGGGTGCATCCGTCCGCCCCAACTACATATCCCGTGAGTTTCTGACGGCGCTACAGGTCAAGGCGATGCGGTCGCCTCCGGCGCCGGGCCGAGCAGCGCGTCCACCGCGAAGGCTGAGCCCAGCAGCACCTCAGACGAGACAGTCTCGCCCCGCCGGAACCGGACGACGCTACGGTAAGCGCCCGCCGCACGATGCGGGTCGCTGCGGCGCTCAACCTCGCCGCCCCTCAGGCTCACGATCCAAACCTCGGGTATACCGGCCCCGGCGTAGACCGGCGCCTTCACTCCCCCGTCGTACTCCAGCGTGCTGTCGGAGACCTCGATCAGGAGCGGGACGTCGTCTGGACCGGGGTGGTTCGCGACGTACCCATCCTCCCTCGACCGCACAACCGCGATGTCGGGCTCCGGCTCGTTGTACTCAGGGATAGTCACGGGAAGTTGCGACCTTGTTTGAGCCCTCCCGGCAAGCGGAGCGCGCAACTCGTCGTCCAGAAACGCTACCGACCTGGCGTGCCTCGCCCCCATCGCGCTCATCTCCACGACCTCCCCTCCGACAAGTTTTACACGATCGCGCTCGCCAAGTATTCCCGCAGCTATCATCCGGTGGTACTCCACGACGGTGAAGAGGCGGCGGCTGTGAGCGGCGTCGGCCGGGCGCCTGACCTGTGCAACCATAACGAACCTCCATGCAACTTTCCAAGTATACCCACCCCGAGCCGCCCGGAGGCAATCACGACCGCTGCGGCCGCCGCAGGCCCGCTTATCGAACGCTGCTCGGACGCCGCCGATCAACGCCGTACCTCGAAGCCGTCCTCGGAACTTTGCGGCGGCTCCTCGGCGGCGGCGACGTGCTCCACGCCCGCGTGCGTCGGTCCTTTGCTGCACCACTGCATCATCCGGCCGACTGGTTCCTCCTCGCCTTCGAAGACTGCCTCCACCCTGCCGTCCGGCAAGTTGCGGACCCAGCCGACGAGGCCGAGTCGCCTAGCCTCGCGAGCGCACTCGGCGCGGAAGTTTACGCCCTGCACATCGCCCGAGACAAAGACACGCTTCCTGCTCCGCCCCTCTCGGCTCATACTCGGCGCCTCCTGCTCACCGCATCCCAGCCCGGATGTGGCTTTCGACTCGCTGCCCCATGATATAGACCGACATAACGGTCCCGCAAGTTCGGTCGGCGGGTTCCGAGCGGTCGGCCTCGACGAAGTGCGTACCATGTGACGAAGACCCCGCTGCGCGCTGCGCCTGCTATCATGACTTTAGCATCGCAAAGTGATAAAGGCCGAGGACGGAGTGCGTCGCCGCGCACCGATCATCCTCGCCGGGGCGTTCAAGGGTTGGTACTAATCTATCTGGAGAGGGAATGAATAGATACGATAGGCCGGGCGGATATGGCTCAGGCCGACGCGATTCGCACGGACTACGCAACGGCGTTGTGTTCACGGCCATGCTACTGGTGATGGGGCTGCTGTTTGTGAACACGCCCATTGGAGCCTCCGTCCTGGAGCGCATCGGGCTGACCTCGGGCCAATCGGCACAAACGCCGAACGTGCCGGATTCCAGGAGCACAGCGGTCGCTCAAGACCCGAACGCCACACCCGGCCGTTCCGCCCAGGCGCCGGGCGAGGGTACGCCGACGCTCGCGACCCCGAGGCCGGGTGAGACCAGGACGCCGAGCGAGCCGCCGCCGGGCGCAACGCCCTCAGTGGACGCGGTAACGACGGCCAACCAGTACTTTCAGAATTGGCGTGCGGGTCGCTACGCCGAGATGCACAAGCTGCTTTCGGCGGCGTCGGCGCAGCAATACGACGCCGAGTACTTCACAACCCGATACGAGCAGATCCGCGATGTCGCGACGATCCAGTCCGTCGAGCCGCGACTCGCCCCCGAGGCCGCCGCAGCCGCCCGGGGCGCCGGGCCGCTCGTGCGCCTGCCTTTCAGCGTCACGATCACGACCACACTTGTGGGCGACGTACAGGAGAACAACCTGCTCACGCTCGTCCAGGAGTCGGGCGCGTGGCGCGTGCAATGGACCCCGAGCCTGATCTTCAAGGATCTCTCGGGCGACAACCGCATACGCGCCGTGGCCGAGCCCGCAACTAGGGGCGCTATCTTCGACCGCAAGGGCAAGGCACTCGCAGTTGACGGCGAGCTGACCCAGCTCGGGATCGTGCCGGGCGACATTGCGAACGAGCAGAACCTGCTGGCCCAGGTGTCAAAGGCGGTGGGCCAAACCCCGCAGGAGATCAAGGCCAAATACAAGGGCAAGAACCCTGCGTGGCTAATCCCCATCGCCGACCTGCCCCGCGACCAGGCCGAGCGCATACAGCAGGAGCTGGCGGACTCCCCCGGCGTCAGCTTCACGAAGCGGACCGCGCGCGAGTATCCGCAGCGCGCGGTGTTGGCCCAGATTCTAGGCTACGTCGGGCCGATCTACGCCGAGGACTTGAATAAGCCCGAGTACAAAGG
>Ga0136612_10001189_pt1 | contig 10898 bp, 10 predicted proteins | sample AntDryUQ224A2306_2_FD_106644 | JGI IMG/M metagenome (GOLD analysis project Ga0136612, IMG submission 106644) | Polar desert sand microbial communities from Dry Valleys, Antarctica - metaG UQ224A (23.06) | ecosystem: Environmental > Terrestrial > Soil > Desert | place: Antarctica: Dry Valley...
GAAGTTGACGATGATGTAGACGACGGCGACGAAGAGGCTGACACCCATGATCGCGGGCAGGTCGAGCGTCGTCGCGCTCCGGTACGCGTACTGCCCGATCCCGGGCCACGCGAAGATGTTCTCGACGAGGACGGCGCCGGTCATCACATTCGCGAAGGCGAGCCCGATCACGGTGATCACCGATGGCAGCGCGGCGCGGAGAACGTGTCGCAGGACGACGCGGCGCTCGGGAATCCCCTTGGCGCGTGCAGCCCGGATGTAGTCGTTGTTCACCACATCGAGCACCGCCGTGCGCGTGTAGCGCGTCAGCAGCCCGATGTTGTAGAGCGCAAGCACGAGCGACGGCAGCACGAGGTGGCGCGCGGCATCGCCTGCGCTCGCCCAGTCGCCCTGGAGCATCGCGTCGATCGTGAAGAAACCGGTGCGGTGCTCGGGCTCGGAGAACTGGGGATCGAGGCGTCCGGTCCCGGGCAGCCAGTTGAGCCGGAAGAAGAAGACGTAGAGCGCGACGAGCGCGAGCCAGAACGTCGGCATCGAGACGCCCGTCAGCGAGACGACGCGGAGCACGTGGTCGGTGAAGCGGTTGTGGCGGATCGCGGCGAGGATCCCGAGCCCGACGCCGACGACGACGGCAATCAGGATCGACAGGAGCGCGAGCTCCGCTGTCGCTGGGATGAAGGTGCCGAGCTCCTCGGTCACGGGGAGCCGGGCCTGCTGCGACTCCCCCAGGTCGCCGTGCAGCAGCCGCCACACGTAGATCCCGTACTGCTCGGGGAGCGGCTTGTCGAGCCCGTAGCGCTCGCGGAAGGACGCGACCGCGGCCGGGTCCTCGATCGCACGCTGGCCGAGGTTGGCCGCGGCGGGGTCGCCCGGGACGAGGTTCGTGAGTATGAACGCCACGAGCGTGATCCCGACGCCCAGGAAGACGAGCGCGACGAAGCGCCGTGCCAGGAAGCGGAGGAAGGGCCGGGGCGGCCGCTTGCGCGACCGCCCCGGGATCCGTGCCAGCAAGGTGCTACTTCGAGCCAATGGTCGCCAGATCGATCTGGAAGGTGGCGTTGTAGACGACACCCGTCAGGTTCTTCGAAGCGGCGACGACCTGGCCCGGCTGGAAGAGCGGGAAGAACGGGCCCCGCTGGTTCAGCTGCGCCTGGATCTGCTGGAAGAGCTTGCCTCGCGCGGCCGGATTCGACGTCGAGCCGGCTTTGCGGCCGAGCGCCTCCAGCTTCGGGTCGGAGCCCGCGGCCCAGCCTGCCCGGAGGCCGACGAGCTGACCCGGCAGGAACACCAGGTAGTCGTTCGGATCCGGATAGTCCGGGCCCCACAGCCAGAGACCCAGCTGCTCGGTGCCCGCGCGGTAGTTCGCGAGCGAGGTGGCGATCGGCTTGCCCACGAGGTTGGCCTTGATCCCGATCTTCGCCAGATCGGCCTGGACCTTCTGTGCGATCACGCCGAAGGAGAGGCCGCTCGACGTGAAGTCGCTCGGGAACTCGAGCTCGACTTCCGGATCCGTGAGCCCCGATGCCGTCAGCTCGGCCTTCGCCCGCGTCAGGTTCTGCTTGACCGCCGCACTGTCGGCAAGCGACCCGAGGAACTGCGACGGAACGACGCCCGCCGCGCGTCCGGAGCCCCTGCCGGCGAGCCGGAGGGTGCCGCTGTAGTCGAGCCCGTAGCGGATCGCGTTCTGGAACCGCTTGTTCGAGGTGATCGTCGAGATCTTCGGGTTCGAGTTCGCGAAGAGGAACCAGATGTTCGGGCCCGAGACGGCCTGAACATTCACGTTCCTGTTCCCGAAGAGCGGCTTCGCCTGGTCGGGGGAGAGGTCGAGCGAGATCTCGTTCGTGCCTCGCTGAACGCTCAGGAGCTGCGCCGGCGCGAGGACGTTTCGCATCACGACGCTCGTGAACTTCGGCTTCCGTCGCCCGCTGTAGCGCGGGTTCGCGGTCAGCTCGACGCGGGAGGTGGTGTTGAACGACTTGAGGATGTACGGGCCGGTTCCGGCCGAGGTGCGATTGAGGAACGGTTCCGCCTTGTCGGTCTTGTCGGCGCCGACCGCGTCGGTTCCGCCGTTTGCCTTCACGACCTTCGAGTTGACGATCCCGAGCGAGGCGTTCGCGAGGATCGCGGGCAGCGCCGGGTTCGGCACCTTCGACTTGAGGACGACGGTGGAGTTCCCCTGGGCGGTGACCGAGGTCACGTTCGCGAGCAGGAAGGACGGGTTGCCCTTCAGGTTGATCAGCCGCCGGAACGAGAAGACGACGTCCTTTGCAGTCAGCGGCTCCCCGTCGGAGAAGCGGACGTCCTTCCGCAGGGTGAAGGTGTAGGTCTTCGCCCCGTTCGAGGCCCTGTAGCCGGTCGCGATCGACGGCCGCGGGGTCGTGACGTCGGAGCCGCGGAACTCGAGCAACGTGTCGTAGAGAACGTGAGCGACGATGCCGCCGCTGACCTCGAACTGACGCTGCGGATCAGCCGTCTTCAGGTCGAAGGACTTATCGACCACGAGCGTGCCGGTACCCGCTTCCTTGTCCGAGTTGGCCGCGGCGGCGGCGACGACGGTGACAGCGGCGAGAGCCGCTGCAACGAGCAGGGCTCTCCTTGCCGTTGAGCGAATGAACATGTCTTATCCCTCCTGGTGGATTGCTGGACTGGTGAATCCGGTCATGCGGCGGTGACCTCCGCGAAGAGTCCGCTCTCGCGCCGGGCGCGCTCGAGGGCGATCAGGGCGTCGTCGCGCCAGGCGACGCGCTCCTCCCACTGCTCCGGCGGCAGGCGCCGGTGCAGCTCCCCGGCGACGCGCACTACGAGGTCGGGAGTCCACGGATCGTTCTGGCCGCGCTCCGCGCCCATCCGCGCATAGGCGGCGCCGAGCTTCTCCGCGTGCGCCTCGATCCCGCCGCGGGTGTTCAGCTCTGCGGTCTCGAAGGGGCCGATCGCGGCCCAGCGGCGACCCAGCCCGTCCCGGACGACGCGGTCGACGTCGTCGACGGAGGCGATCCCGTCGCGGACGAGGCAGTAGGCCTCGCGTAGGAGTGCGCCCTGGAGACGGTTGAAGACGAAGCCCTCGATCTCCCGCTGTACGAGCACCGGCGACATCCCTACTTGCGTGAAGAGCTTTCGCGCCCGCTCGACGACCGCGGCGTCGGTGAAGGGCGCCGGCACGATCTCGACGACGGGTAGGAGGTACGGGGGGTTGCCTGGGTGCGCGACGAGGCAGCGCGCGCGGCCGGGGAGCTCCGCTGCGAAAGCGCTCGCCGCGAGCGCTGACGAGGAGCTTGCGAGCGTTGTGCCGGGGAGCGCGAGAGCGTCGAGCTCGCGGAAGAGCGTGCGCTTCAGCTCGAGCGCTTCCGGGGCGCACTCCTGCACGTGCGTGGCGCCGGAGAGCGCGTCCGCCACCGTCTCGCGAAGGCGAACCCTCGCCGCCACGACGGGCGGCTCCTCGCCGAGGAGGCCGCCGACTGCGAGCCGGCGGAGGCGCCGCTCGAGATCCGGCAGCACATCTGCCTGCCGGTCGGGATTCGGCTCGTGGATGGCCGTCTCGACGCCCGCGAGGGCGAAGACGACGGCCCAGCCCACCCCGATCGAGCCGCCGCCCACGATCGCGACTCGCTGCTTGTCCGGCACGGTCTACACCCGCGCGGACGCCTGTGCGTCCCGATCGATCGCGGCGGCTGTCTCGAGCAGCCGCGGCAGAAGCTGCTCGCGGACGGCGTCGAGGCTCCAGCGGCTCGCATGCACCGAGACGTTGATCGCGGCCGCCACCTTGCCGGCCGCGTCGTGGATCGGTGTCGCGAGCGAGCGCACGCCCTCCTCGAGCTCCTGGTCGACCATCGCCCAGCCCTGACGGCGGACGCGTTCGATCTCCGCGACGAGCTGCGCGGGCCGCGCGATCGTGCGCGGAGTCATCGGTGTCAGGTCGACGCTCGAGAGGTACGCCGCCAGCCACTCGTCCGTCTGCCCGGCCAGGAGCACTCGCCCGAGCGAGGTCGCGAAGGCGGGGAAGCGGGTGCCGACGCTGATCGAGACCGACATGATCCGTTTCGCCGGTACGCGTGCGACGTAGACGATCTGATCCTCGTCGAGCACGCAGAGCGAGGACGACTCTCGGATCGCCGCGACGAAGTCGCGCATGTACGGAAGCGCGATGTCGGGCAGCGTGAGGCTGGAGAGGTAGGCGTGGCCGAGCTCGAGCACACGTGGGGTGAGGGTGAAGCGTCGGTCCTCGACCCGCATATAGCCGAGATCGACGAGCGTGAGCAGGAACCGCCGGGCCGCCGCGCGGGCCAGCCCGGTCGCGCGCGCTACCTCGCTCAGCGTCAGTGCGGGATTCTCGGCGTCGAAAGCGCGGATCACGGCGAGACCGCGCTGGAGCGACTGGACGAAGTCCGTCTCGCGCGGCTCGGCGGGCGCCTCGACGGCTCCGTCGACGGAGGTGGAGATCACGGCCGGCTTCTTCACGAGACGGCTGCCGCCGACTGACCGGCCTTCGTCTGCTCGAGCTCGCGCAACGTCGAGAGCTCGAGTGCCGTGGGCGGAGGCGTCCGCTCCAGTCCCGGGGACGCCACCAGGTTCCACCCGGTTGCGGCCTGTGCCTCCTCGAGCGTGACGCCGGGGTGCAAGGAGGTCAGCCAGAGCTCGCGGGTCTCCGCGCCGGGCTCGAGGATCCCGATGTCGGTGATCACCGTCTTTGGGCCGGTTCCGATGAAGCCGTGCCGCTCGCGGTCGTCCCCGCCTTTCCCGTAGCCCACCGAGGTGACGAACTCGACGCGCTCGACGAACGTGCGAGGGCTCTGGCGCATGACGATGAGCACCTCCCTGCAGGAGGCCGCGATCTCCGGGGCGCCGCCCGCCCCCGGGAGCCGGACCCGTGGCTTCCCGTAGGACTCGCCGATCACGGTCGTGTTGATGTTCGCGAAGCGGTCGAGTTGTGCGCCTGCGAGGAAGCCGATGTCGATCCGGCCCGGCTGGAGCCAGTAGTTGAACGTCTCGACCACGCCGACGACGGCGTCGGCGGTCTCGGCGAGGATCCCGTCCCCGATCGAGAGCGGGAGGTACTCCGGCTTCGCGCCGATCGTTCCCGACTCGTAGACGAGGACGAGCCTGGGGGCGTGCAGACGGCGGGCCAGGTTCGCGGCGGTGCTGGGAAGCCCGATCCCGACGAAGCAGACGGCGCCGTCGTGGAGCGCGCGGGCCGCCGCGACGGTCATCATCTCCTCGGCGGTCCAGTCGAGCTCACGCCGCGAGGACATGGGCCTCCATCCACTGCTGGAACGTCTCACGGTCGCGGCTGATCGCGTCCCAGGCGACGTAGAACTCGTTGTCGCGCTCGGAGTACCCGTGCGCGTAGGAAGGGTGGGATCCATTCCCCACCACGGAGACGTAGTCGATCGCCCAGGCGGGGAGGACGACGGATCCGGGGCGCGGCTCGAGCCGGTCGACCACCTCCTCGACTGTGACGAGGGCCCGGCGCGCCGAGAGCACGGCCTCCTTCTGGACGCCGGAGATCCCCCAGAGCTGCACGTTGCCCTGCGCGTCCGCCTGCTGCGCGTGGATCACGGCGACGTCCGGGTTGAGGGCGCTCACGGCGGCCAGGATCTCGCCCGTGAAGGGGCAGGCGATCGAGCGTATCGAGTCGGTCTCGCCGATCAGATCGCTCCCCGCGTAGCCGCGCAGGACCGCGAAAGGAAGCCCGGACGCGCCCGCGGCGTACCGGTTCGCCATTCCCGCGTGGCTGTGCTCCTCGAGCGCCAGCGGCACCGGCCAGCCGTGCTCGACCGCGTCGCGGAAGCGGTGCAGGCTGCCGACACCAGGGTTGCCGCCCCAGGAGAAGACGAGGCGCCGGGCGCATCCCATCCCGATCAGCTGGTCGTAGATCAGGTCGGGCGTCATCCGCACGAGCGTGAGGTTGCGGCGGCGCTGGCGAATGATCTCATGGGCCGCGGCAAACGGAATAAGGTGGGTGAATCCCTCGAGCGCGATCGTGTCCCCGTCCTGCACGACAGCGGCGATCGCGACGTCCAGGGGGGCCATCGTCGAGCGCCGTCGGCTGGGAGGTGAGGTGTTCGGGTCGCGCACCACTGTGCTCAGAACGAACACCCTAGAGTGTCGGTTGGCGCCGGTCAATCCGGCGCCGCACACATGCTCTGTCGGTTTGACGGCGTGTGGTCGCTGTGGTTGAGTCGCGCGCCATGCGGATCGGCGCCCTCGTCCCGAACAGCGGACGCTGGCCTCTGGAGATCGGAATCCCGAGCCTGGCCCGCACCCTCGAGGCGGCCGGCTTCCAGTCTCTCTGGGTCAGCGATCACATCGTCCTGCCCGAGACGATCGAGTCCCACTATCCGTTCGCCGCGGACGGCAGGGCGACGTGGCCGACGGACACGCCCTACATCGACGCGCTGATCGCCCTCGCCCTCATCGCCGCCGCGACCGAGAAGGCCGCGATCGGCACGGCCGTGCTCGTGCTTCCGCTCCGGCACCCCGTCGTCTTCGCCAAGCAGGCCGCGTCGATCGACGTCGCGAGTGGTGGCCGATTGAAGCTCGGTGTCGGCGCGGGTTGGCTGCGCGAGGAGTTCGAGGCTCTCGGGGTCCCCTTCGAGGGCCGGGGCGGCCGGCTCGTCGAGTGGATGCAGATCGCGCGAGACTGCTGGACCGGAAGGCCGCCAGCTCGGAGCTCGGAGCGGTACACGCTTCCGGCGGGTGTGCTCGCGCTCCCGCGGCCTGCCCACGAGATCCCCTTCCTCGTCGGCGGTCATTCGCCGGTGGCGCTCCGGCGCGCCGGGCGGCGCGCGGACGGCTGGCTCGCGCAGCAGTCCCTCTCCCAGCTCGACCCGGACGAGCTCGCCGCTGGGGTCGCCGCGGTGAGGGCGGCGGCCGAGGAGGCGGAGCGCGACCCGGCGTCGCTCGAGGTCATCCTGCGGCTCGTCGACTCCGCCGGTCGGGGAGACGAGATCGCCAGGGCACTTCCCGCTCTCGCAGCGGCGGGCGTCGACGAGATCGTCGTCAACGTCGACTGGGAGGCTGACGACGCGCAGGCCGAGCTCGGGCGGATGCGCGCTGGGACGCCCGCCTGACGCCGGTGCACGGTCTCCGAGGCAAGACCGTTCTCCTCACCGGCGCCTCCCGTGGGATCGGGGCCGCCACCGTCCACGCGCTCGGAGAGGCCGGCGCGAGCGTCGTTGCCCACTACGGCTCGTACCGCGAGGGCGCGGAGGCGGCCGTCGCCGCGATCGCGGAGTCCGACCGAATCCTGCTGCAGGCTGACCTCTCGCAGCCCGGGTCGGCCCGCGCCCTCTGGCGGGAGGCCGTCGCGTGGCGCGGCCGGATCGACGTCACGGTGGTGAACGCCGCGACGATGCCGACGACGCCCTTCGAGGGCGAGGACGCCGAGTGGGACGAAGGCTGGCGGCAGGCGCTCCAGGTGAACGTCCTCGAGCCGGTCAGCCTCGTGCGGGAAGCGGTTCGCCACTACCTCGAGCACGGCGGCGGGACGCTGATCTCCCTCTCGAGCTGGGCCGCACAGCGCGGCTCCGCGATCTCGCACCTCGGCGCGTACGCGGCCTCCAAGGCCGCCCTCGCGAGCCTGACGCAGACGGTCGCCCGCAACTACGCCGCGCAGGGAATCCTGGCTCATGTCGTCGCGCCGGGGATCGTGCGCACGCGCCTCTCAGAGGCCTCGGCGGCCGCACGGGGCGGGATCGAGGCGGTCAACGCCGCGCTCGCCATGGGGGAGATGGTTCCGCCAGAGGAGGTCGCCGAGCTGATCGCCTACCTCGCGACGGGGACATGCCGCCACCTGACCGGCGCGACGCTTGACGTGAACGGGGCCAGCAACGTCCGCTGATCCCGACGGTGCGCTCGTCGTCGGCGGGGCGAAGGGGATTGGGCGGGCAATCGCGCGGGCGCTCGCCGAGCGCGGCGACGACACCGTCGTCGCGGACGTCGACGCAGCTGCTGCCGCCGAGTACGCGAGCGCCCTCGTCGCCGCAGGGCTCAAGGCGCGCGCCGTCGCGCTCGACGTCGCCGATGTGATCGCGGTGCGCGAGGTGGTGGCCCGCGTCGACGCCGAGACACCGCTCGAGACGGTGGTCGCGAACGCGGGGATCGCACTGCGCCGGCCGATCGTCGAGGTCGAGCCGGAGGAGTACGACCGGCTGATGGCGGTCAACGTTCGCGGGGTCTTCTTCGTCCTCCAGGCCGCACTCCGCGTGCTCGTGCCGCGCGGGCGCGGGAGCGTCGTCACCGTCTGCTCCACCTCGGGCTTCACCGCCTCGACCGGCCCGATGGCCGCCTACGACGCGTCGAAGGGCGCCGTCCGGCTGCTGACGCAGGCTGCCGCCCGCGAGGTGGGCCGAAGCGGCGTCCGCGTGAACGCCGTCGCGCCGGGCACCGTCGAGACGGAGTTGTCGCTCGGGCTCGCGTCGAGTCTGGAGCTCGCGGCGCTCGGGCGTGAGCGAGTCCCACTCGGCAGGCTCGGCGAACCGGAGGAGATCGCAGCCGCGGTGGAGTTCCTCTCCTCCCCCGCCGCGTCGTACATCACGGGGCACGTCCTCGTGGTCGACGGTGGTTGGCTGGCGTGAGCAGCCGCTCTCGCTTGACACGCTTTCACCGGAGGTTCACCATGCGGACATCACAACCGCCATGCGAACATCTGCCTCCGATTCTTCTCCGCGGCAGGAATCCTCGAGCGAGATGAGCGACGCGTCCCTCCGCGATGCCGAGCGCGCGAGCCGCCTCGTGGTCGAGCTGAAGGGGATCCGGAAGTCCTTCGGCTCGACGGAGGTGCTCCACGGGGTCGACCTGAAGGTGCACGCAGGCGAGCACGTCGTCATCTTCGGGCCCTCGGGCTCCGGCAAGTCGACGCTTCTTCGCTCGATCAACCTGCTCGAGGAGCCGAGCGAGGGCTCCGTCCGCGTGCTCGGAGTCGAGTACGGCCCCGGCCTGGGTGAGCGCGAGCGGCGGGGCAGCGCGATCCAGCTCCGGCGCCACGTCGGGATGGTCTTCCAGCAGTTCAACCTCTTCCCGCATCTCTCCGCGCTGCACAACATCGCGCTCGCGCTCCGCTCCGTCAGGGGCATGGGCCGGCGGGCGGCCGAGCAGCGCGCGGCGGTCGCGCTCAAGCAGGTCGGCCTCCTCCGTTGGGCCGCTCACTTTCCAGGCGAGCTCTCCGGGGGCCAGCAGCAGCGGGTCGCGATCGCCCGGGCGCTCAGCCTCGATCCCGAGGTGATGCTCTTCGACGAGCCGACCTCCGCGCTCGACCCGGAGCTCGTCGGTGAGGTGCTCGCCGTTATGCGCGAGCTCGCCGAATCCGGGATGACGATGGTGATCGTCACCCACGAGCTCAACTTCGCCCGCGAGATCGGCGACTTCAACGTCTTCATGGATAAGGGGCTGATCGCCGACTCGGGGCCGCGCGGCTTCCTCGACCGCTGTGAGAACCCGCGCACGCGCCAGTTCATCGAGGCCGTCCTGTGAGGCTCGTCGCGAACTACGACTGGGGCCTCATCTGGGAGAACAAGGAGGATCTGCTCCGCGGCCTCGTGGTCGCGCTCGAGGTCTCGGCGGTCGCGCTCGTGCTCTCGGTCGTCGTCGGGCTCGTGCTCGCCCTCGCGCGGATGAGCAAGCCGCCCGTCTCCTGGATCGCCGCCCTCTACGTCAACGTCTTCCGCGGCGTGCCCGCGCTCGTCAGCGTGATCTGGGTCTACTTCGGCGTCTCGCTGCTCCTCGGGATCAACTTCACGGTCTTCCAGGCCGGGGTGATCGCGCTCGTGCTGCTCTACGGGGCCTTCATCTCCGAGATCTATCGCGCGGCGCTGCAGGCGATCCCGCGCGGACAGCGTGAGGCGGGCCTCGCGCTCGGCATGCACCCGCTCAGGATCTTCGTCCAGGTGACCTTGCCGCAGGCGACGAAGATCGCGATCCCGAACCTCGGCAGCATGTTCATCGGGATGATCAAGGACACGTCCACGTTCACGGTGATCGGGTTGCTCGAAGTCACGCGGGTGACCCAGAACCTGAACTCCACGACGTTCCAGCCGTTCGTCCTCTACACGGCGGCAGCGGGGCTGTACGTCGCCGCCGCGTTCTTCTTCGACTTCGTCTTCCGGGCGGTCGAGAAGTCGCTGACGACGCCGCCCGCCGGAGGGATCGCGAAGCTCGTGACCGGGCGGCGCCGCCGAAGGATCGATTTTGTCGTCAAAGATCTCGAAGCACTCTCAGGGCGTACCTGATGTCCATCGGCCATAGGGCCACAACGAGGAGGGCAAGCACGTGAGGACTACATCGACTCGCTTCCGGCGGAGTGCCGCCGGGTTCGTCGGTCTGGCGGCGCTCGTCGTCACGGCGATCGCCGTCGGCGGGGCTTCGGCCAAGCCGGCGCAGAGCAATCCGTACAACCTGAACGAGCCCGGCACGCTGACGGTCGGGATGACGCTCCAGTTCAAGCCGCAGATGTACCTCAACAGGGGTCAGCCCGCGGGCTACGACGTCGTGCTGGTCAAGGCTCTCGCGAAGCGGATGGGCGTCAAGCTGGACATCAAGAACCTCGACTTCAACGGCCTGATCCCGGGTCTCGTCTCGAAGAAGTTCGACATGGTGTCCGTCGGCCTCTCGAACAAGCCCGAGCGGCGCAAGGCAGTCAGCTTCAGCCGGCCTTACGTCCCGTACGCGCAAATCCTGGCAGCTCGGAAGAGCGACTCGACAACGGCGACGATCGGGGCGTGGAACAACTCCGAGAAGGCGATCACCTCGCTCCAGGGCTCGACGGCCGAGCAGCTCGTGCAGAAGACGTTTCCGAATGCCGAGTCGAAGTCGTTCCCGGATCAGAACGCGGCGTTCCTCGAGGTCTCCACCGGCCGTGCGGATGCGATCGTCGTCGAGAACTACCTCCTCGCCCAGTTCAACGA
>Ga0136612_10001190_pt1 | contig 10897 bp, 11 predicted proteins | sample AntDryUQ224A2306_2_FD_106644 | JGI IMG/M metagenome (GOLD analysis project Ga0136612, IMG submission 106644) | Polar desert sand microbial communities from Dry Valleys, Antarctica - metaG UQ224A (23.06) | ecosystem: Environmental > Terrestrial > Soil > Desert | place: Antarctica: Dry Valley...
CACGGGAGCCGCCGCCGGGCTTACCCTCCGCCTCAGGCCTCTGCCGGCAGCGGCTCCCGTGGGGAGAGGAGCTCGCCCAGGAGCGCGCAGACGCGCTCATCGATCTCGTCGCGAAGCGGCCGCACCTCCTCGAGGCTCTTGCCGGCCGGGTCGGCAAGCTCCCAGTCCTCGTAGCGCTTGCCCGGGTAGATCGGGCAGGCGTCGCCGCAGCCCATCGTTATCACCACGTCAGCCGCCTGGACGAACTCGTCGGTCAGCGGCTTCGGGAACTCCTGACCCATGTCGATCCCGAGCTCCTCGACGGCATTGACTGCTGCGGCGTTGACGCTCCCGGCCGGCGCGCTGCCCGCCGAGCGGACGTGGACGCGGCCCTTCGCCCGATTGTTGAGGAGCGCGGCGGCCATCTGGCTGCGGCCGGCGTTGTGCTCGCAGACGAAGAGCACCTCGGGCACCTTCTTCGAGATCGACCCCTCCGCCTGGCCGAGCGCAAGCAATCGCTCGCGCGAGAAGCGGTAGACGAGCACCGGTACGAAGTCCGCGATGCGCGCGCCCTCGAGTCGCTCGAACGACTCGGCGACAAAGCGGTCGATCGTCTCGCGAGAGAAGATGCCCCGAAACTCTGCAGCGAGGTTCTCCACCGCCTTGTCGAGGTGGCCCTTGGTGGCGGGATCGAGCTCGATCTTCATGGGAACTCCCTTGTCGTTTTCACTCCGACTTTCACAGCTGGTATTCGGCGACGACAAACCGCCGGACGCTCGTTCACCCGACCGTTTCCACTCGCTCACGTGACAGGAACATGTCCGCGGCACGGCGCACGTTCGGAAAGGATGTCGTTGCAGGACAACGGGGCAGTGACCCTGGAGCCCGTGACGGGCGTGCTCCTCGTCGGTGGCGCGAGCCGGCGCTTCGGCTTGCCAAAGGCCCTGGCTCTGCTCGGCGGAGAGACGCTCGCCGAGCGGGCTTGGCGCGTCCTCGGGGCGGTCTGCGCGACGACGATCGCGGTGGGCAAGGACGCCGACAACCTCGGGCTGCCCTTCTCCGTCCACGACGACCAGTCCGACGTTCGCGCTCCGCTGGCCGGCCTCGTCGCCGGGCTTCGCACGGCGCACACGGTCGTCTGCCTGTTCCTCCCCGTCGACTGTCCGCTCCTGACGAGCGCGAGCCTGCGGCGGCTCGCCGCTGCGTGCCTCACGCGGCCGTCCCGCAGACGGGGCCGCTGCCGGGCGCCTTTCGCCGGAGCGCCCTGCCCGCCCTCGAGGCGAGCCTGCGTGCGGGCGAGCTCGCAGTCAGAAGCGCGATCGCCGGGCTTCGCGTCGCAGAGGTGCACATCGAGCCGACGGAGCTCGCGAACGTCAACACCCGGGCCGACCTCGCGCGTGTCGCCTCGCACCTGTAGCGGAAGCCGGTGCGGTAGGGAGTTTGCTCTCAGGGCCAAACATGACTGCGCGACCCTCAGCCGCCGATCTGGCTCATCGTCCGGCTGGCACGGGTGAAGCGACGGTCGTTGATCGTGTGTTTCAGCTCCTTGTGCAGAACCGCCGTGCGCAGAAGCGCCTCGAGCTCCCTGTCGGTGGCACCCTCGCGCAGCGGAGTCTTCAGATCCCACTCGCGCCGCGAGAAAAGACATGTGCGGAGCTGGCCGTCCGCCGTGAGCCTGATGCGGTCGCACGAGGAGCAGAAAGGCTCCGAGACCGGATTGACGAAACCGAGCTCTCCGACCCCGTCAGAGAACGTGAAGCGCTTCGCTGTCGACGAATGCTTCACGGGTAGAGGCACCAGGGGCCCGAACTCCCCTTCGACGATCGCACGGATCTCCGCTCCCGAGAGCACGTCGTCCTTGCGCCAGAGCTCGTCCGCGTCGAGCGGCATGAACTCGATGAAGCGGACGACGTAGGGCTTGCGCCGTGCGAGTGCGGCAAGCGCCGGCACCTCCATCTCGGTGAAGCCCCGCAGCGCGACGCAGTTGACCTTGATCGGCGACAGCTCGGGAAACCGTTCCGCCTCTTCGAGGCCGGCGAGTACCCGGTCGAGCGCGTCGCGGCGGGTGATCTCGGCGAAGCGAACGTGGTTGAGCGAATCGAGCGAGACGTTGATCCGCCGGAGACCTGCTGCCACCAGCGGCCCTGCGAGGCGGTCGAGCAACACGCCGTTCGTCGTCAACGAGAGATCCTCGACACCAGGCGTCGCAGCGAGCATCTCGACGAGCACCGGCACGTCCCGCCGCACGAGCGGCTCTCCGCCGGTCAGCCGTGCCTCGTCGACCCCGAGCCGCGCAAGGAGCCCCACCAGGCGCGTGATCTCCTCGAATGAGAGCGTCTCGTTTCGCTCGAGCCACCGGAGCCCCTCGGCCGGCATGCAATAGGTGCAGCGGAAGTTGCACCGATCCGTGACGGAGATGCGCACACTGCGGATCGCTCTGCCCCAGCCGTCGACGAGCGGCGCCGCTGCCGGCCGATGAGCTGCCGGCAGCGGTGCTCGTCCCTGTCCTTTGGTCACCGCTCGGCGCCGAAGCTCGGTGGCCTCCCGACGTCTCGAGCGACAGTCGGAATCGAGATCAGGTTCTCTGCCTTCGAATCGGGATTGCCGGCCGCGCCCGGGCCGGACACGCGCCCGTACCGCTGTTTCTCCGAGAGGCGCGGCGTGTTCTTCGCCGTCCTCGACGGCCGATCCAGCTTGCGCAGCGCTGCGCGCGTGTTCTTGAAGAAGGCGCCGTTCGACCGCTGCTGGAGGTGGCCGCCAGCGATCAGGTTGTTGGCGTAGTAGCGGCTGTTGCCCTCGGGGTCTCCGTCGGTCGGCCCCTGCCAGCCGAAGATCGCCGAGATGAGACCCGGCGGCACCTGGTTGGAGACGTTGACGACCCCTTCGGTCGCGCCGTACTGATTCCGCAGCTCGGCCCAGTCACCGTCCTCTAGCCCGTGCTTCTTCGCGTTGCGTGGGTTGACCACGAACTCCATGAAGGGAACGGTGTTCATGGCGAGGTCGTGCGTCCAGCGATACGTGTACCCCGACTGCCACACGCTCTGGTATCGCACGGTCGTGACGAAGAACGGATACTCGCGGTTCGGCTTGATCTCGGCCGGCAAGAAAGCGAGTGGGTCGTCCTCCGTCCAGCTCTGATCCTTGGCAACGAAGCGGGCTCGTCCGTCCGGGGTCGGGAAGCCGGTCGCATACAGACGCTCCGTGCCGATTAGCTGCTTGCCCCGCTTCGTGATCGGCAGCTGGATGCCGTTGGTTCCGAGTTGTTCGAGTCGCTTCGGGGACAGAGCGTGAAGTCCGAGATTCTTCCCCTCCTGCGTCTGGCGCATCGCGTTGTAGACCTGACGCCAGTTGCTGAAGTTCCACTCCGAACGGTCGACGAGCCCGTGCCGCTTGGCCAGGCGATTCGCGATCCGCGAGAAGATGAGGTAGTCAGCGACCGCCTCGCCCGGAGGGTCGTAGAACTGTTGGTTGACTCTCACTCTCCGCTCGAGATTCTCGCGGGTGTAGGTGTACTCGCCCCACGCAGCCGCTGGGAGCACGAGGTCTGCGAACTTGCTCGTATCGGACGGACGGATGTTGATGTCGACGACGAACGGCACGTCCTTGACGAAGTCGCGCAGTTGGTTCGTCTGCTGCTGCATCCGCAGCGGGTTCGCGATCGCGAAGATGAGCAGCTCGATGCGGCCTCGCTCGAGCTCCTGCCACAGGTTACGCCGCTGGTCGCCGTCGCCCTGAGGGTGCGGCCAGTCGAAGTCGTACATATAGGCGCTCTGATGGCCCCCCTGCCGTCCGAACACCCGCCCCGGGCGACCGATCGCCCCCACGAGCAGCGCGAGGTTCGCGTAGGTGCTCATCACCGCCTCGTTCTGGGTGCCGGACCAGATGATGCCTTTCTCGAAGAGGATCGAGCTGTCGTTCGGACGGCCCAGCAGGCGGGCCGCCTTGCGTACCTGCGTCGCGGGCACGCCCGTCACCCGGCGCGCGTTCTCGGGCCTGTACTTCTCCTGCAAAACCGTTCGGCGGAGCTGCTCGAAGCTCGCGGGGTCGACGCGCGCCTTGATGAAGGCCTTGTCCTCGCGCCCCTCGGAGAGAATCACGTACATGATCGAGTTGACGAGGACGACGTCCGTGTTCGGGCGGAGCTGGAGGTGGACGCCGCCGAGATCGCGCGCGTTTTGCGCCGGAACCGTCCGCCGCGGGTCGATCACGACCTTCTTGTTCGGCCGTGCGTGCAGGCGGTTGTAGAGCACCGTTCCCGTCTCGTAGGTGTTCGCGCCGGCGATCATGACCGTGTCGGCGATCTCGAGATCCCGGTACGAATAGAGCAGCGTCGAAGCAGAGCCGAAATGCTCGCCGATGCTCGGATGCTCCGAGTTCCACTTCGGCCGGTTGTGGATCGCCCGCACGGCCACGCCGTCGTCGGGCCCGAGCGCGGGGTTGTAGAGACCCCGTGGTGATGGGGCGAAGAAGAGCTTGGTGGTCGCGAAGTTCATCTCGGGGGAGAGATGGTCGGCCGCCCAGAGACCGATGTGATGGGGACCGTGCCGGTCGATGACGCCCTTGATCCTGTCGGCAATCACGTCGAGCGCCTCGTTCCAGCTGACGCGCCGGAGTGGGCCGCCCTTGCGCGCGCGGAGCTGCGGGTAGAGCAGTCGCTCCGTCGGGTTCGTGAGCGGGTGCTTCCGGGTCGTGTAGACGGTGAGCGCGTTGGTGCCGCCGCGCGGCGAGTGGTCACCCTTGTTGACGATGCAATCGCGGTCGGGAACGACGGCGACATAGCTGTCGACGCCCTCCACCTCCGCCCGCGTCACCATCGCCGGGGAAATCCAGTCTCCGAGGGCATCCTTCGGGTACGGCCCGGCCGCGTCCGGTCGCTGCGGATTGCTCTTGACCGGCCAGGTGTACATCTTGTAGCCGCAGCCGACGTTGCAGTACTGGCAGGCCGAGGTCTTCACCCTCGCGTTCGGCGGGGGCACGGGCAGCTCGTCCTGTCCGAGGAAGCTCGCCATCGCACGCTGCTTCGTGGCCTCGTCGGCGGCGAACGCATCTCCGGGTCGCAGGAAACCGGGGAGGGCGAGAGCCCCTGCCCCTCCCAGGAAGCCTCCGATTACCTGCCCGCGGCTGAGCCGCTCTTCATGGTCGTGCTCTTCGCTCACGTCTTAACCTCCCACCGGGTCGCCGGGCGTCAGGTTGCTGCGATAGCCGTAGATCAGACCGTCGATTCCGACAGCCCAGACCGCGCCTCGCCGTACCTCGAGGAGAACCCGCGGCAGCGGCTGCATCGCGACTCCCTGGATGATCGAGCCCTTGCGCTCGGGGTCGTAGCGGGTCTGATGGCAAGGGCAGTTCAGCTCACGTGCGAACGGCCTGTACTCGACCTCGCAGCCCATGTGCTGGCAGAGACGGCTGTAGGCAACGATGCTCCGGTTCGGCCCGACCCCTGCCGGGACGGGTCGACCGAAGTCGACCAGGACGTTCGGCTGCTTCTCGAGCGGGTAGTTGAACTTCACTGCCTTGTTCCGCTCGAGCTTCGAGAGCTGGATGATGCGGAGCCGGGGATACCCGGAGGCCCTTCCCGCCTCGGCGGTACCTGCCGCGACGGCTGCGGCGGAGGCCGCTCCCGCCGCTCCCGCGGCCAGGAACTGACGCCGGGAGACCGATACACCTCCGCTCGATTCCTCGGGGGCACTGCTGAGGCTCATGTGTGCGGGTCTCCCTTCCTGGGGGGCGGAGCCACCGGTCGTGCGCTCGTTGGTGCGAAGCTATATTCCGATTTTGGAATAGTCAAGGAGGCGTGAAGACCCGGGGCGGGCTGCGGGAAGCTCTTCGGGCTCGGCTAGAATCGGCCAGCGATCGTGCCGACCTTCGAGAATCTGCGACCGCTGCCGCTCGCCCAGGCGCGCGTCATCGCGGAGCCCCGCAATCTCACCGTCGAGGTGTTCCGGGCACTCGGCGACCCCGTTCGGCTCGAGCTGCTCGCGCACATCGCGGCGCGCGGGCCGATCTGCGTCTGCCACCTCGAGGAGGCCTTGCCGTACCAGCAATCGCGAATCTCGAAGCAGCTAGCAGTGCTGCGGCGCGCCGGCCTCGTCGCGGGACGTCGCGAGGGCACGTGGGTCTACTACTCCGTCTGCCCGGAGGCGCTGGAGACGGCGCGAGACTTCGTCGATCAGATCGAGCGCTCCACGCGCATCCCGCATCTCGCGGACACGTGTCCCGCGCCCGAGTAGGCGGCACCGGGCCTCGACCTGCCGCCGCCCTCCTCGTCGAGGGCCTCGAGAAGACCTATTCGGACGGGACGCCCGCTCTGCGCTCGCTTTCACTGCGCGTTCCCGCGGGCTGCTTCTTCGGGCTGCTCGGACCGAACGGCGCCGGCAAGACGACCCTGATCGGAGCGGTCGCGGGTCTTGTCCGCGCGCCGCCAGGATGCATCTTCGTCTTCGGCCACGACGCTGTCCGCGACGCTGAGCGAGCTCGGCTGCTGCTCGGACTGGCTCCGCAGGAGGTTCACCTCGACCGGTTCCTGACGGCGCGTGACGTGCTCGTCTACCACGGCCGGTACTTCGGCTTGCCGAAGATGGAGGCGCGCCAGCGCGCGGACGAGCTCCTCGACGTCTTCGACCTGCGCGCGAAGGCAGACACCAAGCCCCATCGTCTCTCCGGCGGCATGCGCAGGCGGCTCCTGCTCGCCCGCGCCCTCGCTCACCGCCCGCGTCTCGTCATCCTCGACGAGCCGACGGCAGGCGTCGACCTAGCGTTACGCCACGAGCTCTGGCGCTATCTGCGCAGGCTTCACCGGGAGGAGGAGACCACCGTCCTGCTCACGACCCACTACCTGGAGGAGGCGGAGCAGCTCTGCGAGCGCGTCGCGTTCATCCGCGAGGGACGAATCGTCGCCGACGGGACGCCCGCGGCGCTCGTCGAGAGGTTCGGCGGCGAGCGCCTGGAGGACGCCTACGTGCAGGCGATGCGGTGATCGACGCGAGGGAGCTCCGCTGGATCCAGCTGCGCGGGACACTCGCTCTCAGCGGCCGGGAGACCCGTCGGGTGCTTGCCTTGTGGACGCAGACGATCCTGCCGCCGGCAGTTACGGGTCTCTTGTTCCTGCTCGTCTTCGGTGGGGCGCTCGGCAGTCGGATCAGGCAGATCGAGGAGATCGACTACCTCGCGTTCATCCTGCCGGGGCTGCTCGTCGTCACGGTCGCCGGCCAGGCGTTCGCGAACAACTCCACCAGCCTCTTCCAGGCCAAGAACGAGGGCTACATCGAGGATGTGCTCACGAGCCCGCTGCGGCCGTGGCAGCTTGCCATGGCCTACGCGGTCGGCGGCGTCCTTCGCGGGCTCGCCGCGGCGCTTGCCGTGGCGGTGGTGGCGGTGCCCGTCGTCGGCGACGTAGCTGACCCCGCGCTCGCGCTCGTGGCGCTCTTCTTGACCGGCCTGGTCTTCGCTTCGCTCGGCGTTATCACCGGTATCTGGTCGGACACGTTCGACCAGCATTCGTTCGTCGCCAACATGGTGGTGACGCCTCTGGCTCTCCTTGGCGGTGTCTTCTACTCCGCGCGCACGCTGGGCGAGCCATGGGAGACCCTGACGCGGTTCGACCCGATCTTCTACCTGGTCGACGTCACGCGCGCCGGCTTCACCGGCTTCCACGAGGCGCCGGTCTCGCTGTCGCTCCTCGTCACGACCGCGGCCGCCGCAGGGGCATTCGGAGTGGCCGTGACGCTCCTCGCGCGAGGCTGGCGCGTCAAGCCGTAGCCGGCGCGAGCGTCCCGGGATCGCCGGCCCGGGTTGTCAGACAGAGCGATCGGTGCAGAAGCCCTGGCGCGAGCGCTTCAGACAGAGCAGGCCGTGCAGCGTCTCGCCGTCCGCTCCGACGACCACGAGGCGGCGGCCGCCCGACGCCTGGAGCCGCTCGAGCGCCTCGCTGACTCTCGCCTCTGGCTCGATGCGCGCGGCGTCAAGACGTGCGAACGGGCGAGCTGGGGCATCGTCCGGTACCTCGGCGGCGATCTCGTCGCGGTCGATCGCTCCCGCATACCGCTCTCCGTCGACAAGGAGCGCTGTCTGCACGTGCGGGTTTCGAAGGAGTGCCCGCACCTCTCCGACGGACGAGTCTGCCGACAGCGTCTTGGGCCTTGACACCATCACGTCGCGGACGGCCAGCGACTCGCGTGGGGAAGGCGACTCGGGGGCTGCAGCTGCGCCCGTCCGCTCCTGGATCTTCATGCCGAGCATAAGCGTCCCAACGGCCGCCACCAGGAGCTACTTCACCATCGGATCGAGCTTGTAGCCGACGCCGTAGCGCGTCTGGATGAAGCTGTGGCGGGAGGCGCGCTGGTCGATCTTCTCGCGCAGCTTGCGGACGAAGACGTCCACCGTGCGATCGCGGTGCGTCGCCCGCCGGCCCCACACCTTCTGCAGCAGCTCGTCGCGGGTGAGCACCCGCCCGCGCTCGAGCGCCAGCGCGTAGAGGAGGCGAAACTCCGTTGGCGTGAGCTCGGCACTCGCCCCGTCGAGGTACGCCTGCACGTTGCCGGTGTCGAGCCGCAGCTCCTCGATCTCGAGCGGCTCGCCGCGCTGGGGTTCCTGCGCTCGCACGCCGCGCCGCGCCGCGGCGCCCACCCGAGCGACGAGCTCCTTCATCGAGAAGGGCTTCACCAGGTAGTCGTCGGCGCCGATCTCGAGCGCGTGCACGCGGTCGTGCTCGGTTCCGCGCGCGCTCACGACCACGATCGGCGTGCCGATGCCTTCCCCCCGGGCGGTCTCGATCAGCTTCCAGCCATCGGCCCCGGGCAGCATGAGGTCGAGCACGCAGACGTCAGGGCGCTCGTAGCGAAGCCGCGCAAGACCTGCCTCACCGTTGGAGACGCCGAGCGGATCGAAGCCCGCCGCGGTCAGGTGCCGCGCCATGCCCTGGGCAATCACCTCGTCGTCCTCGATGATCAGTACCTTCACCACGTTGAGGCATATTGAAGCCCGTTCCGGGTCGAATGGGTCGAGGAGTTGTTACGAAGTGGTGATTGTGGGGTGAACGGTGCACGTCTCCGCCCAGTGCACTGGCGCTCTGTTAGAACCGCGCCGTGAGCACTCAGGCCGAACTCGAAGCGGCGCGCGGACGCCTCCTCGTCGAGGAGAGCCGCGAGAGCGTCGTCGTGCTCGACGAGGACGATCGTGTGATTGCGGCGAGCAAACGGGCGCGCGAGTCGCTCGAGCGTCTGCGGGAGGGAGAGCAGATCCCGCGAACGCTCCTGCTCGGCGCCGACGGTCTCGTGCCGCTGACGTTCGAGTACGAGCTGGGAGGCCGGCGCGAGCGACTCGTCTACCTGAGCGCGCCCGGCGACCTCGCCGCCTACGAGGAGCTCCGCTCCGGTTTCACCGCCGCCGTCTCACACGAGCTACGCACGCCGCTCGCGCGCCTGCTCGTGCTGCTGGAAACCGCGTTCCTCCCGGGTGAGGACACGTTTGCGCTGGTCGAGCGGGCCCGCGGGGAGGTGGAGCAGATCAGGGAGCTGATCGACGACGTGCTCTTCCTGAGCGAGCTCGAGACAGGACGCGTCGTCGTCTCCCTGAGCCGCACGCTCGTCCTGCCGGTGCTCGAAGGCGTGCGCGAAGAGCTCGAGGAATCCGCCGTGCGCGCCGACGTGCGGTTCGACGTGACCGGCGATCCCGAGCTCGAGCTTGCCCTGCGGCCACGGATGCTGCGGATGGTCGCAAAGAACCTCGCGGAGAACTCGATCCGCTACGCGGGACCCGGGTCGACCTTCACGCTCTCGGTCGACCGCCATGGCGACTCTGTCGTGCTGTCGGGAGCCGACGACGGTAGAGGAGTGCTCGAGGTCGACATCCCGCGGCTCTTCGAGCGCTTCTACCGTTCCGATCGGGCTCGCGCGTCCAGGGGCACGGGGCTCGGGCTCGCGATCGTGAAGCACGTTGTCACTTCTGCTGGAGGCACGGTCGAAGCGCGCGGTGACCGGGGACGAGGACTGGAGATCCGGTGCCTGTTCACGGCCACGTGAAGACGTCCGGGGTCCGCGCCGCCGCTGCGCTCGTCGCGTGCACCCTCTTCGCGTGCGTCGCACCTGCGGCGGGAGCCACAGGGAGTGCGGTGCCACCGCTCATCCCGCGCGAGCTCGACTCGCTCGAGCGCTTTCCGGGGACGCTCCTCCAGCTCCAGCCGGGACCGAGGCCCGAGGCGGTTAGGCGGATCCGTGCGGCCGGTGGCGAGCGGGTGTCACACGCGCTGCGGCTCTGGCACGTGTCGAGCGCCCGCGCGAGGAGGATCCTGCCGGCGCTCGCGATGTCGGGCGCGCTCCAGGACTTCGAGCCCGACCGTCCCGTTGCGGTGGCCGAGGGAGTACTCACAGGCGATCCGCTCGCAGCCAGGCAAGTGTGGCTCGGGCAGGTCGGCGGTGACCGCCTCGAGCCGCCCGGCCCGGGCGTTGCGGTGACCCTGATCGACTCGGGCCTCGATGTCGAGCACCCGGAGTTCGCCGGGCGGCCCGACACCGAGCTCCTGAATCCGCAGACCGTGTCCGGCGGCCGCGAGTTCCACGGCACGGCGGTCGCCTCGATCCTCGCTGCTCCTGCGAACGGGGTCGGCGTGGTCGGCATCTACCCCCATCTACGGTTGCGAGTGTGGGACGCGAGCCCGAACGGCTTCCTCAACTCGCGCGAGGCGATCGAGGGCACCGAGGCGGCGAGCGGCCACGGGCCCGGCGTGATCAACCTGAGCTTCGGCGGCCAGAGCAAGAGCCGTTTCGAGGAGGAGGCAATCCTGCGGGCTGTGGCGCGCGGCGTCCTCGTGGTGGCCGGCAACGACGGCACCCGCGGTAGCCCGCGCAGCTTTCCAGCCGACCTGCCGCACGTGCTCACGGTCGACTCGACCGACTCGACCGGCAGCGTGAGCAGCTTCTCC
>Ga0136612_10001191_pt1 | contig 10895 bp, 11 predicted proteins | sample AntDryUQ224A2306_2_FD_106644 | JGI IMG/M metagenome (GOLD analysis project Ga0136612, IMG submission 106644) | Polar desert sand microbial communities from Dry Valleys, Antarctica - metaG UQ224A (23.06) | ecosystem: Environmental > Terrestrial > Soil > Desert | place: Antarctica: Dry Valley...
GTCCCCAGCCGCGCCCCTCGACACCAGCTACCGAAGGTCACCCCTGCACCTGCACCGCCGGCCGCTCGCGTCCCACCACCGTCCGTCCCCGCGACGCGAACCGACAGCGAGATCCAGCTGCCCTCCGCCGCGGAGTTGTCGTCGCACACGCTGCTGCGTCCCCGTGAGGACAGGCCGGCCAAGGGCTGGCGGCGCGCGCTGCACAGAGCCTCGGGGGGCTCGCTGAACCCAGGGCTGTCCGCGACCGAGCAGCGTGAGCGCGACGTCATGCGCCGGATCGCCACCCCGGTCGAGGGCTGTCACCGGATCGCTGTGATCTCCCTCAAGGGTGGGGTCGGCAAGACGACGACAACTGCCTGCCTCGGCCTGACGCTCGCTCACCTTCGTGGTGACCGGGTGATCGCGTTGGACGCCAACCCGGACTCCGGAACGCTGGCCGAGCGGCTGGCCGGACGGGGTGGAAAGAGCGTCAGCGACCTGCTGGCCGGCGTCGACGACGTGCACTCCTTCACCGACATCGCGTCATATACGTCGTTGGCCGAACGCCTGCAGGTCCTCGGTTCCCAACAGCAGCCGGAGATGTCGCACGCCTTTGACGAGGACAGCTACCGGGCCGTCGACGACGCGTTGGCCAGGTTCTTCAACATCGTGCTCGTCGACTCCGGTACGGGCCTGCTGCACTCGGCGATGACAGGCACCCTCGACATGGCCAACTCGCTCGTCGTCGTCGCCGGACCGACCGTGGACGGGGCCGGCCAGGCGGCGAAGACCCTGGACTGGCTGGTCGTCCACGGCTATGGCGAACTCGTGGCGCGGTCGGTCGCGGTGATCTGTTCGGTCCGGCCCGATACCGGGGACGTGAACGTGGAGTTGCTCCGCGCTCACTTCGCTGCCCGCTGCCGTCGCGTGGTCGAGATTCCCTACGACCCGCACTTGGCCACCGGTGGCCGGATCGACCGGGCGGAGTGGCGACGACCGACCGCCGACGCCTTTGTCGCTGTAGCCGCGGCCGTGGCCGAGGGCTTCGCGCACCCGGCCACGGACCCCGGGTAGCAGGTGCCAGAACCCGAGGACGACACCGTCACGGCTGGGCCGAGAAACGATCATGAGCCGACCAGCAACCCGGCAGTGAGATACACCGACGGGCAACGCTGGCAGGCGGCCTGGGAGCGTTTCGGGACGGGGTCGGAGATCGGCGGCAACGCCGAAGTCCCTGTCGCCGCTGCCGCTGCCGCTGCTGCCGAGGAGCCGGTACGCCGGCGGCGGGTGGTCGAGGAGCAGCCGTCGCCGAAGCCGCCGCACCCGGCCGCTTCAAAGCTGCAGCCTGACGCTGGCATCGATCCGCTTACGGACGCTGACGCGGCTGCCGTAGCCGACGTCGGTGCGGAAACCGACGCTGATACGGAAGCCGAAGGCGACGGCCCCGGATCGGTTCGGTCGCCGCGACTCCCTGAAGAGGTGCTCACGCGGCCGGTCGACGCAGTACCAACGCCTGCGGTGCCGACTGCTGCTGCTGAGGGAGCTGACGCCGTACCGGTTGGCGTCGTACCGACTGCCGAAATCGATGGTCCTTTCCCGGCCGCTGTGGAGCGGGCGCCGAGACGGTCGGCGTCGGCCGCCGACCTGGCTTCGGCCACCCTGCTACGCCCTCGCGAGGACGTGCCGAGCAGCGGATGGCGACGCGTGGTGCACACCCTGACTGGCGGTGCGGTCAACCCCGGACTTTCCGCCGCCGAGCGACATCAGGTCCACCTCATCCGGCGGATCAGGACACCGGTCACCGGCCGGCACCGCATCGCCGTCGTCTCGTTGAAGGGGGGCATCGGCAAGACGACGACGACGGCCTGTCTCGGGCTGACGCTGTCGCACTACCGGGGCGACCGGGTGGTCGCGGTCGACGCGAATCCCGACGCCGGCACGCTGGCCGAGCGGTTCACCGGTGAGGCGACCCGCACCGTGCACGATTTGCTTGCCGGCCTCAGCGAGATCGGCTCATACACGGACGTCTCGGCGTACACATATCTGGCTGAGCGTCTGCAGGTGCTCGCCTCTGGACAGGATCCGGAGATGTCGCACGCGTTCGACGAGGAGCAGTACCGCGCCGTCGTCGGGGTCCTGGAGCGCTACTTCAACATCATCGTCACCGACTCGGGGACGGGGCTGCTGCATTCGGCGATGGCGGGAACCCTGGCCCTGGCCGACTCTCTCGTCGTGGTCGGCGCCCCGAGCGTCGACGGGGCCACCCGGGCCGCGAAGACGCTGGACTGGCTCGTCGCGCACGGGTACGACGATCTGGTCTTCCGGTCGGTGGCCGTGATCAGTTCGGTCCGCCCGGCGACCAAGAATCTCGACCTCACGCCCATCCGGGAGCACTTCGCCGACCGCTGTCGAACAGTCGTTGAGATTCCCTACGATCCGCACCTCGTCGCCGGCGGCCGGATCGCGATGTCCGAGCTACGCCGGCCGACCGCGGATGCGTTCCTGGCGTTGTCCGCAGCCGTCGCCGACGGGTTCGCGCTGCCCAGGTAGTAGCCCGCGGCGGCAGATCTAAGCGGGCTGGTCGAGCTCCGGCACATCGCCGGGCCACGGCAGACCGAGTGCCTCCCACCAGGGCAGCGGGCCGATGACGCCGAACTGGTCGAAGACCGAGTCCGTCGCGGCTTCGGCCTCGATCATCGGCTCGGACGCGGCTTCGAAGAGCGCGGCCGCTGCGGCAGCCGCGTCGGCCCGGCCACGTCCTGCCCGCGCGGGTCCGCACCGAGATCCTCGAGCGCAACGCCGACCTCTTCCGGGACGTTCGGATCGGCATTCAGGATGTAGTGGCGGTGCACGGTCCGCACCTCGCCGTCGGTTGCCGCGAGCACCGCCCACAGCGCCCCGAACTCGTCGTAGTCCTCGTCCAGCGCCAGCCGGCCGGTGCCGGCCTGCCGGAGCACACCCGACAGCGCGGGCAGCATCTCGATCTCCCGGAACATCATCAGGTGGCGCTGCCATCCGGCCGGGGACTCCGTGACGTGCAGGGAGCCCCGTTTCGCGAGGGTGAGATCTCGGCACGCAGCGGAGACGTCCGTCCCGCGGGAACGTCCAGGACGGCAAAACTTCCATAGGTACTCACCGCCGCACTGTATGCGGCAGGTCACCCGCGTTCCCGGTCCGTGGTAGGAACGGGCCGTGGCGACGGATCCGACAGCGGCGAATGTGACGGCGCTGGTTCAGGACCTGCTGCCGGTGCTCGTCCCCCAGGCGAGCCTCAGTGACGCAGGTGAGGTGTCCATCCCGGTCGGCGAGGGTCAACGGCTCACGGCGTCGCTGGCCGTGATCGTCGACGAGTGCCGGCACGAGCCGCAACAGCATTGGCCGCGGATGGTCGACAGCTGGCTGAGGGCCATCCAGGAGCAGGTGGTCGACGGGTCTGCGCCATCCGATCTGGCAGTCGTGCGGTCCGGGTTGCGGGCGCGGGTGGTTCCGCGGATGCAGCCGGAGGTTGCTGCCGTGGTAGTCCAGGCTACCGGCCGGGCTGCGGGTGGTCGGCCCGCGGCACGCCGACGCGCGGGTGCTCGCGGTCTGCAAGGCGTATCAGGATGCCCGGGGCTGGCCGGCGCCGGTCGCGACCCGCGGCCGCCACTGAAGGAGTATGACGGCCGTCACGACAACCAGCGCACCGACCGCCTGGACCGGACCTAGCCGGTCACCGAACAGGCTCACGCCGATCAGCACGGTGGCCACGGGCTCGACGCAGGAGACGATCGATGCGGTGGCGGCGCCGACCAGCCGCATCCCGGCGAAGAACGTCCCGACCGCCACCACCGTGCTCACCAGCGCCAGCACCGCCGCCCAGAGCCAGCCCACGGAGTCGAACCCGAAATCCGGGCCACCGCCCGCGACCGTGACGACGGCGTACGTCGCGGCCGCGCCGGTACAGACCAGAGCGCTGAGCGTAAGCCGGTCCAGGCCCGGGTCGATGGCGTCGCCGACGAGGATGTAGGTCGCGTAGGCCGCGGCCGACGCCAGTCCGAGCGCCACTCCCAGTGGGTCGAGGCTGCCGGCGTCGCTGCCGAGCAGCACCGCCGCAACCCCGGCCAGCGCCAGCGCCAAGGCGCCGAGCCGGATGGTGGTCGCCGGCTCCCGTCCCCGCACGACGGAGACGGAGAAGACGAGCACCGGGAAGGTGTAGAGCAGCAGCGTGTCCAGGCTCGGCTGGATGTAGTTCAGGGCGGCGAAGTACAGCGCGGACTGCGTCGCGTAGCCGATTGCTCCCATGGCCAGCCCCCCGGCCGTCGTCCGGCGGCCGGCACCTATACGGGGCCTGCCGCGGTTCCGGTAGCCGACGAGGATCCAGAGCACGGCCGCGGCGATCACGAACCGCAGCAGCAGCAACTCGGGCAGGTCCACTCCCGCGTCGTAGGCTGCGTTCGCCACGAACGGCAGGACCGCGAAGGACAGCGCAGAGACGACGCACAAGAAGATGCCACGCGCCTGCCTGGCGGGCGTCGGCACCGATGTCACGTCGTTCCCGGACGTGGCGGCGCGGCTCATCCGAGGAGTCAATCACCGCTCCCGCCGGTGGATCGCTCAGGCGACCGGCTGCACCCGGAAGCGACCGGCGTCGTGGATGACGAGCACGCCGGCGCCCTTGTCCATCGGCTCGACGAACTCACCGACCAGACCGAGTACAGCCGCCTCGTTCGTCGGGCTGTGTCCGACGACGAGTGCCCGCCCGCCCTCCGGCAGCCGATCGAAGACTCCTCGCAGCGCGGCCGCGAGGGTGGCTGAGTCATCCCGTACGAGAGCGGGGTCGGCCTCGTTCATTCGCGCCAGCTCGCCACTGCCGGCCGCCGTGTACGCCTCCCGCCACCGGTCCTCGTGGCGGGACCGGAGCCCGGTGTGGTCCTCGATCGGCGCCTGGCCGCCGACTGCGGACCGCCAGATCTGCAGGGTCTGGGTGGCTCGGTCCGCACCGGTCGAGACGAAGACGTCGTACGGCGGCGACAGCCGGCTTCCGATCTCCTCGGCCGCGGCAACTCCAGCAGCAGTCAGGCGGTCACCATCGTTGTCGGTGTGCCGTCGCAGTTCTACCGTCTTCATGCCACAAGTGCCGGCTACTCGGACCCGCTGCCGTACGTCCGCGTGATGACTTCCAGGTTGTGCCCGTTGGGATCCTCGAAGTACAAGCCGCGACCGCCGTCATCGGTGTTGATCTCGCCGGCCTTGCTGTGGAAGGGGTCGGCGTAGTAGGTCACGCCTTGGTTCTGCAACCGGCGCAGAACGGCATCGAAGTCCGTCTCGGTGATCAGGAACGCGTAGTGCGACGAGGCGATGTCGCCGTCGTGCTCGATGAAATCAAGGCTGACGCCGTTGTCCAGCTGGACCACCATGAAGGGGCCGAACGGAGTCGGCTCCGGCAGGCCCATCATACCGGCCAGGAACGTGGCGGCTGCCCGTTTGTCCCGGGATCCGACGATGGTGTGATTGAACTCGACCGCCATGGCAACCTCCTGCCGATCGCGACGTCCGAGGGATTGCGCGCGGTACGGCGCTCATCCTGACGGACGCAGCCGTGTGCTGCTACTCGTCCTTACCGTTCTGCTCGGCCAGGAAACGTTCCAGCTCCGCGCCCAGCTCGTCGGCCGTCGGCAGTGACTCCCGGTCGACGGTCATCAACGGCAGCCTGCCGCGGGAGTCGGCGAAGGCGTCGTACTGCTGCTCCAGCGCGCGAACGACTGCCGACACTTCCTCTGAACGGCCGACCTGTTCGTCGATCTTGCCGCGGGTCTCCTCGGCGGCGCTGCGCAGCTCCGCTCGGGGCAGGACGAGGCCGGTGGCGCGGGCGATCGCGACCAGCAGCGTGTCGGCGGCGTCCGGGTATTCTGCCTGTGCCAGATAGTGCGGAACGTGTACGGCGAATCCCATTGCGTCCTGGCCGGCCTCACCCAGCCGGTATTCCAACAGCGCGCCGACGCTGCCCGGGACCTGCACGGTGGCAAGCCAGGGCTCGTAGCCGGCGACGAGTTCCGGCCGGGTGGCGTGCGCGGTCAGCCCAGTGGGACGGGTGTGCGGGACGGCCATCGGGATCGCGTTGATGCCGACGGTCAGCCGGACGTCGAAGCGCTCGATCAGACCCTGCACGGCCGACACGAAACGCTCCCAGTGATAGTCCGGCTCCGGGCCGGTGAGGAACAGGAAGGGTTCGCTCACTTCGTCATGCACGAGATACAGCGCCAGCGAGTGGGGTGTGTAGCTCTCCCAGTGGTCCTCGGAGAACGTCATGACCGGACGGTGCGAGCGGTGGTCGACCAGCTGGTCGACATCGAATGTGACGAGTTCCTGATGGGGCAGCCTGTCCAACAGCTGCCGGCCGAGCAACCGACCGGCGGAGCCGGCGTCCACGAAGCCTGGCAGCGCCTGCACCAGCACCGGCTTGACGAGCTCAGGCAGCTCGGCGGCCACTGTGTAGAGATCCTCGGGGTCCAACACCGCTGTTTCCTTCCGACGGCGAGCGCGCGAAGCACACGCGCCCTGCTGTTCAGAGTGAACGCTCGGGGCGTTCCGATCCATCCCTCGCGGGCTACTCCTCAGCGGCGGCGGCGGCGGAGCATGAGGAGCAGCAGCAGGAGTACGACGCCACCGGCGACGGGCGCAAGCCGCGTCACCAGCGATCCACCGGCCAACTCGAGCAGGTCGATCGGCTCCGGTTCGGCGCTCGGCCGGCGTGCCGGCTGCGCCGGGCGCGGTTCGGCAGGGGGTGCCGACGCGGGTGCTTGCGCGGATGCCGGTGTGGGGGTGGAGCTGGCGGGCTTGTCGGGAGTCGTGGCGGGTGGCGGCGTACTGCTCTCGGCCGGCCCGTCCGGCTGCGGCGCCGGCGGCTCCGAGGGGGTCTCGTCCGTAGCTGCGTGTTTCGCGATGCTCGGCTCGGGAGCAGCGACCGGAGGCTCGGGCTCGGGTTCGCCGCCGATCTTGCCCTCCAGACAGCTGGCAAACTGCCCGATCAGCTTGTTGCCGACGTCGACCATCACGCCGCGGCCGAACTGCGCCGGCTTGCCGGTGATGTTGAGATCGGTGACGACGTTGACCTGGGTGGACTCGCCCTGCCCGACGAGTGTCGCGGTGACCTTGGCCGCCGCCGTGCCGTTGCCGCGGGCGTCCTTGCCGTTGGCGTCAAGGACGACCCGGCGCGCGGCCTCGTCCTTCTCCACGAACGATGCCGAGCCCTTGTAGGTGAGGTTCACCGGCCCGAGCTTGATCTTGACCCGCCCGGTGAAGTTGTCACCGTCGATGGAGTCGAGGACCGCCCCCGGCATGCACGGGGCAACGCGTTCGATGTCGAGGAGGACCTCCCAGGCCTGCTCGACTCCGACCGGGACGGTGAAGGAGTGCTCCAGCTTCATGGGACGGATCCTCTCGATGCGTGGTGTGTCAGTGGATGCGCGCCATAGGTGGCGCGCATCCACCGACAGCGGGGTCAGCCGAGGCCTGCGGCGGCCAGCACCGCCCGCTTCGTGAGCACGGTGGCCAGGTGTGTGCGGTAGTCGGCCTTGCCGTTGAGGTCGCTGGTCGGATTCGTCCCCTCACCGGCGTGCTCGGCCGCTGCGGCGACCGTCTCGGTGCTGGCTGCGGCACCGACGAGTGCGGATTCCACGCCCGAGGCCCGTACCGGGACGGACGACATGTTCGTTAGCGCGACTCTGGCCTCGGCCACAGTTCCGTTCTCCCGGCGTACCGCCGCTGCGACACCCACGATCGACCAGGCCTGCGCGACCCGGTTGAACTTCTCGTAGTGCGTGCCCCAGTCTCCGGCCAGCTTGGGAATGCGGACCTCGACCAGGATCTCGTCCTCGCCAACTGCGGTCGTGAGGTAGTCAAGAAAGAAGTCCTTCGCCGGCACGGTCCGGCGCCCACCCGAACCGGCGATCACCATCTCCGCGTCCAGCGCCAGGACTACGGCCGGCAGGTCTCCGGCCGGGTCGGCATGGGCGAGCGCGCCACCGAACGTCCCGCGGTGGCGGACCTGTCGATCCGCGATGGTCTCGGTGGCCTGCGCGATGAGGTTGGCGTGCGCCCGGACGAGCGCATCCTTGAGCACCTCATCGTGCGTGGTCATCGAGCCTATGACGATGGCGTCACCGTCCTCGCGAACCCCGCGCATCTCCTCGATCCGACCGATGTCCACCACGGTCTCGGGCGCGGCCAGTCGCAACCGCATCACCGGGATGAAGGACTGCCCGCCGGCGAGCAGTTTGACGTCCTCGCCGGCAGCCAGCGCGGCCACGGCCTCGTCCACAGTGGACGGACGGACGTACTCGAATGCGGACGGAATCACAGCGCACTCTCCTCGGTGTCGGCGGTGGCGGAGTACGCGATGGAGCCTTCGGCGGCGCGGTCGCCGCCGCTGGAGCCGTCCTTGACGGCACGCCACACCCGCTCCGGCGTCATCGGCATGAGTACGTCGCTGACGCCGAGGTGGCGCAGCGCGTTGATCACCGAGTTGACGACGGCGGGTGTCGAGGCAATCGTGCCGGCCTCGCCGACACCCTTGACCCCGAGCGGGTTGCTGGTTGCGGCGGTGACGGTCCGGTCGGTGTCGAAGTGCGGCAGGTCGGACGCGGAGGGCACCAGGTAGTCGACGAACGAACCCGTGGTCAGGTTCCCGTCATCGTCGTAGATGGCCTCCTCGAAGAGTGCCTGCGCGATGCCCTGCGCGAGCCCACCGTGTACCTGCCCCTCGACGATCAGTGGGTTGACCACCTCACCCACATCGTCTACGCAGACGTACTTGCGGATCGTGACCCGGCCGGTCTCGGTATCCACCTCGGTGGCGCAGAGGTGGGTTCCGTGCGGGAAGGAGAAGTTCTCCGGGTCGAACGTGGCGTCGGAGTCCAGGGTCGGCTCCATCCCGTCGGGCAGGTTGTGCGCGGCGAAGGTCGCCAACGCGATCTCCTGGATCGACATCTTGCTGTCCGGCGTACCGCGGACGCTGAACGAGCCGTCGGTGAAGTCCAGGTCGTCCTCGCTGGCCTCCAGCAGATGCGCGGCGATCCGCTTCGCCTTTTGCACCACCTTCTCGGCCGCCTTGACCACGGCGATGCCGCCGACCACGAGTGAACGCGAGCCGTAGCTGTCCAGCCCCTTGGGCGAGGAGGACGTGTCACCGTGGATGACGCCGATGTTCTCGAACGGCACGCCCAGTTGGTCGGCGACGATCTGACTCCATGCGGTCACGTGACCCTGCCCGTGCGGCGACGTTCCGGTCACAACTTCCACCGTGCCGGACGGCAGCATCCGGATCGAGGCCTGCTCCCAGCCTCCGGCGCCGTAGGACAGGGAGCCCAGGACCCTGGAGGGGGCCAGGCCGCACATCTCGGTGAACGTCGAAATTCCCAACCCGAGCTGAACCGGGTCGTTGGAGTCACGCCGCTGCTTCTGCTCGGCCCTCAGCGCATCCCAGTCCATCATCTGCAACGCCTTGTCCGTCGCAGCCTCGTAATTACCGCTGTCGTACGTCAGCCCGCAGACGGTGGTGAACGGGAACTCCTCGTGCTTGATCCAGTTCTTCCGGCGCAGATCCATCGGGTCCATGTCGAGTTCGACCGCAAGCTCGTCCATGATCCGCTCGATCGCGAACGTCGCCTCCGGACGGCCGGCGCCGCGGTAGGCGTCGGTCGGGGTCTTGTTCGTGAAGACGCCGTCGCACTGGAACCGGTAGGCGGGGAACTTGTAGATCGCCGGGAACATGAAGGCCCCGAGGACCGGGACGCCTGGGGATACCAGCCGCAGATATGCGCCCATGTCGGCCAGCAGCCGGATCTTCAGCCCGGTCACGGTGCCGTCGCGCTTGGCTGCGATGTCGACGTACTGGATCTGGTCGCGGCCGTGGTGGGCCGACATCAGAGACTCGCTGCGGGATTCGGTGTACTTGACCGGCTTGCGCAGCCGTCGGGAGACCATCGCGCAGATGACCTCCTCGGGCGTCACCTGCAGCTTGCCGCCGAAGCCGCCACCGACGTCCGGGGCGATCACCCGGAGCTTGTGCTCGGGAATGCCGAGCGTCAGCGCCAACATCAAACGCAGGATGTGCGGGACCTGGGTGGACGTCCACATGGTGAAGCCGTCACCCGCGGGCTGCACCACGGTGGAGCGCGGTTCCATGAACGCGGGGATCAGCCGCTGCTGGACGAACCGGCGGCTGACGGTGACCTCGGCATTGTCGAAGGCGTCCTGCGTCGGATCGCCGGTCCCGGCCTCGCCCGCGTCGAAGACGAAAGAGAAGGACTGGTTGCCCTCGGTGTGGGCGTGCACCTTGTCCGCGCCGTCGGCAACCGCGGCTTCCATGTCGAGTACGACGGGCAGCCCCTCGTAGTCGATGTCGATGTGCTCGAGCGCGTCCTGGGCGGCCGACTTGTCCCGGGCCACGACGATCGCCACGGCCTCGCCGACGTGGTTGACCACGTCCACCGCGATCGAGGGATGACCGGGATTGACCATGTCCGGCGTGACCGGCCAGGCACACGGGATCGTGCCCTGCTCCTCGGCGAAGTCCTTGCCGGTGAAGACGGCGACGACGCCGGGTCGGCCTTTCGCCGCGTCGATGTTGACGGCGGTGATCTTGGCGTGCGCCATGGGGCTGCGCAGGATCGCTACATGCAACAGGCCCGGTACGACGATGTTGTCGGTCCAGTTGGTCTGGCCGGTGATGAGGCGGGCGTCTTCCTTCCGGAGTCGGGCCTTGCCGACCTCCGCGGCGGGGCGTTCTTCGGTGACGGTCACAGGGTTCCTCCGACTGTGCTGGTCGCAGCTTCGGCTGGCGCCGACGCTGCCGCAGCCTGAACGGCTTTGATGATGTTCTGGTATCCGGTGCAGCGGCAGAGGTTGCCCTCGATGCCGTCCTTGATCTCCTCGAC
>Ga0136612_10001192_pt1 | contig 10891 bp, 10 predicted proteins | sample AntDryUQ224A2306_2_FD_106644 | JGI IMG/M metagenome (GOLD analysis project Ga0136612, IMG submission 106644) | Polar desert sand microbial communities from Dry Valleys, Antarctica - metaG UQ224A (23.06) | ecosystem: Environmental > Terrestrial > Soil > Desert | place: Antarctica: Dry Valley...
GACGAATCTGGCGGCCGCCCGCGCGTGCAGGCCGAGCGGGTTCACGATGGTGGCGGTGCAGCGCGTCATTTCCCGTCGTCCCTGGCTGGATCTTCCAGACCCTGACCCTGGCTCAATCCTTCCGACCGGCTCGACCCGTCGCCCCCCTTGTCGACGCGGCCCTGATCGCCGCGGAGGAGGTCCGAAGCCACCCAGATGGCACTCCGGCCGTGCTCGCACATCTCCCGCGCCAGTCCAGCGAGATCCGCAGTCTTGTGAGGCCGGGCGAGCTTGATGAGCATTGGGAGATTCACGCCGGTGATCACTTCGACGTGCGGTCCCACAAATGTGACTCCGAGATTTGCGGGCGTTCCCCCAAAAAGATCCGTGAGAACAAGGACTTCTGCCGGCTCCACGTCGGTTCCCCCCGCGAACGTCCCGACGCGCGCAATGGCCTCGCCGATCTCCTCGCGGGCCCTGTTCACGTCGTCGTGCCACCCAATAGACACCGCTGCGAACTGCGGAAGATCGCCGACGATCATCTCCGCCGCATTGACCAGCTCGGTCGCAAGCTGCCCATGGGTTACGACGACGACGCCTAGTTTCAAGGGTGGACTCCTCCATACCTACAACGAAAATCACTCGTTCGCAATATCCCTGTGCTTGACCCTGACCCGTACGCCGGGGATTCCCGACAGTCCCTTTTTCAGTGCTTCGGAAATCGCGACGGATCGGTGTCGTCCACCGGTGCAGCCGATGCCGATTGTCAGATACGACTTTCCTTCGTGTACGTACTGCGGTACGAGGAACTTCAGGAGGTTGAGCGTGTGATCGAGGAACTCATGCGTCGCGCTCGACCGATCGAGGTAGCGCACCACTTCGGCGTCGCGGCCCGTATGCGGCCGCAGCTCCGGAACGAAGTGCGGGTTCGGCAGAAAGCGGACGTCGAACAGCAGGTCGGAGTCGACAGGAATCCCGTGCTTGAACCCGAAGCTCAGGACCGTGACAACGAGCTGGGCGCCTGGTGTGCGCCCTGCGGCAACGCTGGTGAAGGTGTGGCGCAGCTCGTGGACGGTCATCTCCGACGTGTCCACGACGTGATCGGCGAGCTTGCGGATCGGCAGCATTGCCTCGCGCTCTTCCCTGATGCCTTCGATGGCGGAACGATCGGGCGACAGCGGATGAGGGCGGCGCGTCTCGCTGAACCGGCGCACCAGCGCGGGCTCCGCGGCCTCGAGAAAAATCAGGACGGGGTTCAGGTTCCTGCGGCTCTTCAGCTTCCTGTAGATGCCGGGAAACTCCTTGAGCATCTTCCCTTCGCGCACGTCGACGACGACCGCGGCACGTGAGATTTCCGTGCCGGCGCGCAAGGTCAGTTCCGCAAGCATCGGCAGCAGCGAGACCGGCAGGTTGTCCACGCAGAAATATCCGAGATCCTCGAGGGCGCGGATCGCCTGCGACTTTCCGGACCCGGACAGCCCCGTCAGGACGACGAATCGCGACGTGACGGCAGTCCGGGCGGCGCGCCGTGCGGCGTGGCGCTTCTCCCGCATCAGAGATCCTCGCCCGGGTCGACGTCGGACCCGGCGGCGAGCTGCTCGTTGAGGCGGCCGACGAGCTGCCGGGCCGCATGGTGGCCGCGCGCGCGCAGCAGCTGGTTCCGCGCGGCAACCTCCACCAGAATCGAGATGTTGCGCCCGGGGGCGACGGGCATCCGGATCATCGGAATTCGCGTACCGAGCACGTCGTACAGCTGCTCGTCGAGTCCGAGCCGGTCGTACTCTCGCCCGTGCTCCCACCGTTCGAGCTGGACGACGAGCTCCACCCGCTTCGATGAGCGCGTCGAGGCGACGCCGAACAGATCCTGCACGTTGATCAGTCCCAGTCCACGAACCTCCATGTGGTGTCGCGTCAGCTCCGGGCAGGTGCCGATCACGAACGATTCGGCGCGGCAGTGCAGCTCCACGAGATCGTCGGACACCAGCCGATGTCCGCGCACGACGAGATCGAGTGCGCACTCGCTCTTCCCGATGCCGCTTTCACCGATCATCAACACACCAAGGCCGAGAATGTCCATCAGCACACCGTGAACGCTGCCGCGCGGTGCAAGGTGGGTGTCGAGAAGCGCCGAGAGCCTCGCAATCGCATCCGGGGTCGGCGTACGGGTGCGGAGGAGCGGAACGCCCGCGCGATCAGCCTCGGCCAGCGCCTCCGCGGGCGCCACGGCGCCGCCGGTCACGAGCAGGCAGGGCAGCGCGTGGCTGAAGACCCGCCGCAGTGCGGCCGCGCGGTCGTCGGCGCTCAGCGTCTGCAGGTAGTGGACCTCGCTCCCACCGAACACGAGCACGCGCCCGTCTTGCAGGTACGCGTCGAAGCCGGAGAGCGCGAGTCCGGTCTTCTGCGGATGCGAAATCGTGATGCACCGATCGACACCGGCGCTGCCAGCGAGCATCTCGATGTCGAGCGTCCGCGAGTCCGCCAGGTCCTTCAGGACCGTCGCGACGGTGACGCTGCGCGGCGGGTTCGTAGCGGTCATCAGGGTTGTGCCGGGCGGCACTCAGTCGGGCTCGATGACCGCGAGGTTGCCGTCCTTACGACGATACAGGATGCTGAGCGCCTCGGTTTCCGCGTTGCGGAACACGACGAACACGTCCTTGCCACCATCGAGCCGTAACGCGGCATCCTCCAGCGACATGGGCTTCACCGGGTACCGCGCACGAACGACCCGGGGCCGCTCTGCCGTGAGGACGGCGGGCTGCTCGGCCGGGAGCCGTGCGGTGCGCGCCCCCTTCCGCTTCCGATCGTTCCACTTGCCCTTGAGCGTCTGGGCCTGCTGCTCGATTTTGTCGGTGGCCTGCCGGACCGACACCGCCCAGCCGGTGCTCTCGCCATTGCCGCGCAGGATATGGTCCCCGCGCGTATGGACGGCAATCTCCGTACGCAGTCGGTACTTTTCCTTCGTCAGCGTGATGATGGCGGACACCGCGGCATCGTTGAGGACGCGTTCGAGGCGCGCCAGCCGCTTCTCGATGAGCTGCTTGAGCGGCGCCGTAATCTCCACCTGCCGGCCGGTGATGTCGAGTCGCATGAAAGAAGTTTCCAGTTCCGAGTTTCCAGTCACCGGCCCGCGCCAGTTGCGCTGCACTTCTGGCAACTGGGGACTGGTCACTGGCAACTGCCTAAAAGAGCACCTTGCGCTGGTTGGAGGTCGGGATCTTGAGCTCCTCGCGATACTTCGCGATGGTGCGCCGCGCGAGCATCAGCCCTTCCTTCTGAAGAATGCTGACGATCTTCGAGTCGCTCAGTGGTTTGCGCGGATCCTCGTTCTCGATGATCTTGCGGATGCGCTGCTTGATCGTCACCGAGGACACGCTCTCGCCGAAGGAGCTGCTGATCCCGCTGTGGAAGAAGTACTTCAGCTCGAAGACGCCCTGGGGCGTGTGCATGTACTTGTTGTTGACGACCCGGCTCACCGTCGACTCGTGCATGCCGATGTCGTTCGCCACGTCGCGCAGCACCAGCGGACGCAGGTACTCGATGCCCTGATCGAGGAACTCGCGCTGGAAGGTGATGATGCTCGTGGCGACCTTGTGAATCGTCTTCTGCCGCTGATCGACGGACTTGATCAGCCACAGGGCCGAGCGGAATTTGTCTTTCACGTACGCGCGCGTCTCGTCGTTCTGCTCCGCGGCCCCCGCCCCGGCGGCCCCGGTCTTGTCCAGCAGGCGCTTGTAGACGGGGCTGATCCTCAGCTGCGGAAGGCCCTCCTCGTTCAGCGCCGCGACGTACTGGTCCTCCACCTTGACCACGTAAACGTCAGGGATGACGTATTGCGACTGCGAGGGGTTGTAGCGGCTGCCGGGTTTCGGATCGAGGTTGCGGATGATCTCGACGTGCTCCTTGAGATCATCGATCGACATCCCGAGCTTGCGCGCAATCTCCGGCACCTGGTGGTTCTGCAGAAGCCGCAGGTGCTCGGTGACAATCTTCTCGGTCGACGTCCCCTCGAGGCCGAGATGCCGCAGCTGCAGCCAGAGGCACTCCTGCAGGTCGCGCGCAGCCACCCCGATCGGATCGAAGGTCTGGACGTGCTGCAGCGCACGCTCGACGTCGGCGACGGGCCACTCCCCCATCGCGGCAATCTCCTCGACCGACGCCACCAGGTACCCGTCGTCGTCCAGGTTGCCCAGAATCGCACCGCCGATTTCCTTGAGCCGTTCGTCGTCGGTCTGGAGGGAGAGCTGCCAGAGGAGGTGGTCGAAGAGGGAGGCCGCGCTCGACAGGGTGTTCTCAATCGGCGGCAGCTCCTTCACCTCTGAGGGTGTTCGGGAGCGATAACCGTCGTCCAGGTAGTCTCCGAAGAAGTACTCGTAGTCCGCGTCGTCCCACGCATCCCCTTTTTCAGCGGTCGGCTGATCGGCCGGCTTCTCCGCCTGCTGCTGCTGTTCCGCGGGCTGCAGCTCCTCGGTGGGCACCTCTTCGAGCAGCGGGTTCTCGACCATCTCCTGATTGAGCAGGTCCGCCAGCTCCAGCGTCGACATCGGCAGCAGCTTGATGGCCTGCTGGAGCGACGGCGTCAGAATCAGCTTTTGAACGAGTTTGGTGTGGAGTTTCTGCTGGATCGCCATGGGTCAATTGGCCGCTTCCGTCCTTACAATCTTAGTCCAATCGGAAGTCTGCGCCGAGGTAAATCCGCTTCACATCCTCGTCCGCGGCGAGGCTGTCGGGGGTCCCGGCCCTGAAGATGACCCCGTCGTGGACGATGTAGGCACGGTCCGTGATCCGGAGCGTTTCGCGCACATTGTGGTCCGTGATCAGCACCCCGATTCCGCGCTCCTTGAGGTGAAAGATGATCTTCTGGATGTCGGTGACGGCGATCGGGTCGATGCCCGCGAAGGGCTCGTCGAGCAGGATGAACTTAGGGGAGATGACCAGTGCGCGCGTGATCTCGACCCGCCGGCGTTCGCCCCCCGACAACGTATATGCCGGCGCCTTGGCCAGCGGAGTGAGCCCCAGTTCGGCCAGCAGCTCCCGCTGCCTGCTGCGACGCGCGCCCGCATCGAGTGGCAGCGTTTCGAGGATCGCCGCGATGTTCTGCTCGACCGTGAGCCCACGAAAGATGGACGCTTCCTGCGGCAGGTACCCGATACCCTTGCGAGCCCGGACATACATCGGATCGTCGGTGACGTCGATGCCGTCGAGGAGGACTCGGCCGGAGTCCGGCGGCGTCAGCCCCACGACCATCGAAAAGGTCGTCGTCTTTCCGGCCCCGTTCGGCCCGAGCAGTCCGACAACCTCGCCGGACGCAATCTGAAGGTTTACACCCTTCACCACGGTGCGGCCATTGAAGGACTTCGTCAAGTCCGTGGAGCGGAGCGTTGCCATGCGCTATCGCGACTCCGCCGGGCAGGGGATCGGGGTCTGCACAGATCGGATCACGCCATTGCCGGAAGTCGAAACGGAGGCGACGGCTCGCTGAAAAGTCAGGACCGCGCCGACCGACTTCTTGCAGTCTCCGGGCGCCGTTTCAATCGCGGTCACCGGTGTGCCGGTCATCAGGTACGTTTCGGTCTCCACGGTGTAAGTGAGCCGCGCACCGGTGGCGGTCCGTCCCTCCTGCTTCACGACCACACTCTCATTCGCGCCATACCCCTCCACCCGCAACAGCTCGTTCGCATTCGCCTTGAGGAACAGCTCGATCTTCTCGCCCGTCAGATCACCCTCGGGCCCGACGATGCGGGCCGTGTCGGTGTAGGTCGCGACGCGCTTCTCATCGTCGTAGAGGAAATGGCCTGCTTCGCCCACCGTGCGCGTCCCCTTCCGGGCCCCAGTTTTCGCGTCCACCTCGTCGAGCATCATCTCGGTGCGCACCTTCGTATGAGCCTCGAGATTGCCCGACTTGTCGTCGACGATGATGGTGTCGCCGCGAACGGAGGTGTCGCCCTGCCAGAGGCGGGCACTGCCGCTGTAGACCGCATGACCCGCGGCGCCGTCATATGCGAGCCGGTTGGACGTGACCGTGAGGGGCTGGTCCTGCTTCAACAGCCCGGGGAGGTGCGCCGCCTCCTCCCCGGCGGGGCGTGAAGGCGGCGGGTTACCGAGCGGCGCGACCGGTGGGATGCCCCGAGCCGGCTGCTGGGCCTCCGGCCTCATGGAGCTGCGGACCTTCGTGTCCGCGGTGAGCTTTCGAGTCCCGAGGGTCAGCTCGATCGTGCGGGCCTCGACCGTGACCCTGCCGTCCGAGACGCGCGGCGACGACGGGCCCGGGTCCTGAGTGCTCGAGAGCTCGATCCGGCCGCGATCCACATGATAGAGCGCGCGCGACGAATCGGCCGCCACCTGAGGACCGTCGGTGAAGTGCACATGGCCGCGGAAGTCGGCCTGCTGCACGGCTCCGAGTCCCGGCTGCGTTTCGATCACCAGGGACTCCGAGCGGGCCGCCCGCGAGACCGCGGCGACGCTCGCCTTCGCCGCGAGGGTTTCACGATAGACCACGTTCCCCGTGAACGTCCCTTTCTGGAGCCCGGTTCCCGCCGCACCCGAGGCGATGAGCGCCGCGGACTCTATCCGCTTTGCGGGAAGGTGTCCGTCGCCAGGGAGGTCGACCTGCACACGGTCATTCGCCGTCAGACTCGTCACCGTGGCGCCGTCGGGGGACATCCCGATGACCACCGTCCGCCCCGCGATGCGCGGACCTCCCGCCGCCGCGGTCCCTGGCAACTGAACGACCGAATTCTCCGCCAGCTGTGCATGCTGGAGCGTCCGGCCGTCCTGTCCATACGCGAGGTCGATGTCGCGCGCCGACATTGTCTGGGGCGCGCTGGCTCCTCCGCCCCCGGCGATCCGGCTGTTGCCTCGCAGTTCGAGTGACTGCACGCGCTGATCGGGGTCGGCCGGCGTGGCGGGCGTGAGCCTGATCACGATCTCGTCCGCGTCTATCAGCCGGCCGTCGGCATTCATGTGGCCCTTCCCGGTGAGGCGGATGTAGTTCTCCTGGCGGGCCATTCCCGCCGAGGTCGAGGACGACTCGAGCCCGCCCTGCCCGGACTTCTCAGCCGCAACCTTGATTCGGGCCTGATCGAGGAGCCAGAGCACCTCGCGATTCCTGTCGTACGTCGCACCAACGCCGCTGCCCGTCATGCGCCCCCGCGCGAACGTGACAGCACCGGGGATCTTCACGATCCCTTCGGCTTCGGCGTAGCTGGCTTCTTCGGCCGCGACTTCGAGGTCGTTGCTCTTCAACTTCACGTTGCCGACGAAACGGGCCGCCTGGAGGTCGCTCCCCTTCATCGAGATCTCCGCGTCCGTGCTGGACACAGTGAAGGGGCGGCCGTTCCGGTCCGCGGTGAGCGACACGCCGCCAGTCAGCCTGGAACGCCCGTCGGGGTAGGTGAGCTGCGAACCGAACTCGAGCAGGAACACGACGCGCCCGTCCCGCGTCTGCTGGATCCTCCCGGTTCCATGGCCTTCCACTACGGCCGCCGGGTCGACGCGCGTGGGGGCCGGTTCGGAAGGAGGCGCCGGTCTGCGCTGTCGGCCCGTCCAGATCACGCTCGCGACAAAGACCACGACGAACGCCACGAGCCCGAGCCGCGCTTTCTTCTGCCAGGTCATGCAAAGCTTCCGGCTGCCAGCCAGCAGCTACCAGCCAAGGATAGAACGGTATAGCTGGGAGCTGGAAGCTGGAAGCTGGGAGCGCTCATTCCACTTCCCCGGGACACTTGAAATCGGCGACGTTCAGTTCGAGGTAGGTTTCTCCCTTGAACTCGTTCTTCTCGAGAGAAAAGGCGAGATTGACGTTCCCCCGGTTACGCGTCAGAAGGTCGGCGCGCTCGGCGGCGCGCCAGGCAATGGCGCGGAAGCGGCGCCCGTCCTGACTGAACGTCATTTTCAGGTGCCGTTCCTTCAGCGTCCGGGGCCCGTCCACGATCTCCACGCCCGACGCGTGAAAGACCGGGCGCGGATTCGACATTCCGAAGGGCCCCATCGAGTCGAGGTCCCGCATCAGGTCGTGGGTAATGGACTTCAGGTCGAGCGGCCCGTCGATGCGCAGCCGCGGACGCAGCTGATCGGGCTCGAGCCTCTCGTCAGCGTAGGCGTTCACGCGGGCGCGGAATTCAGGAACGCGCGCCGCGTCCATCGTGAGGCCGGCGGCCTGCCGGTGGCCGCCGAATTTCAGGAAGAGATCGGAACAGTGCTCCAGCGCCGCGAGCATGTCGAAATCGGGGATGCTCCGGCACGAGCCGTGCGCAATGTCCCCGTCGACGGACAGCACAATCGCGGGCTTGTGATACGCATCCACGAGCTTCGAGGCGGCGATGCCGATGACGCCCCGATGCCACCCCGCGCCCCCCACGACGAGCACGTTGTGCGCGCCGACCGCCGGATCGTTCTCGATTGCCTTCCTGGCCTCGGCGACCAGCCCCGCCTCTTCCTGCTGCCGCCGCAGGTTTTCCTCGTTGAGCTGCTGCGCGAGACCTCGGGCCTCGTCGCCCATCGCTTCGTCCTTCGCGAGCAGCAGGCGGGTGGCGATGTCGGGACTGCTCATCCGCCCAGCCGCATTGACGCGCGGGGCGAGGATGAACGCTACCTGGTAACTGTCGATGGTCTTGCCCGTCAGCCCCGAAGCGTCGAGCAGCGATCGCAGGCCAATCGTGTGCGGCCCGCGGCTGAGCGACGCGAGCCCGAGCCGCGCGATCACGCGGTTTTCCCCGACGAGCGGGACGACGTCTGCGAGCGTGCCGATGGCAGCGATCTTCACGAACGAGCTGAGGTAGCGCGCTTTGCCGGCCCGTTCGCACAGCGCCTGCACGAGCTTCAACGCGACGCCCACGCCCGCAAGGTGTTTGTCCGGATAAGAGCAGTCGTGCCGCTTGGGATTGATCACCGCAAGCGCAGGGGGGAGGGACCCTTCCGGCTCGTGATGGTCGGTGACGATGAGGTCGACGCCAAGCGCCCGCGCGCGCAGCGCCGCCTCCGTACTGCGAATCCCGCAATCGACCGACACGATGACGCCGACGCCTTCGGCATGGAGACGTTCGATGGCCGCCGGCTGCAGCCCGTAGCCGTCGCGCAGGCGGTCCGGGATGAAGTGGACGACGTCTCCGCCGAGCAGTTCCAGTGCGCGGCGGAGAATCACCGTCGACGTGATGCCGTCGACGTCATAGTCGCCGTGGATGGCAATCCGCTCGTGTTGCACCAGCGCGCGCTCGAGACGCTCGACGGCAAGGCGCATGTCGGCGAGCCGGAAGGGGTCGTGGAGATGTTCGATTGACGGGTTCAGGAAGCGCTGAGCCTGCTCGGGATCCGACAGGCCGCGCATGCACAGCAGCCGGGCGATGATCGGGGTGACCCCGAGCGCCGCCGACAGCGCGGCGGTGTGCTCGTTGTCACACGGCAGGTGCTGCCACAGGCGCGACTTCATGGAGAGCCGGCCTTTGCCGCTCCCCCGTCCGCTTCCGGCATCGACTTTTCGGTGTCGATGAAGGCGCTGCCTTCCTCACCCATGCGGCGGAACTTCTCGTACCGAAGCTGCAGGCGCGCCTCCACCGTCAGCGCCGATACCTCGCCGAGTGCCGCCGACAGCGCCTGGTCGACCAGTGCGGTGGCCGTGTCGGGATCGTTGTGGGCGCCGCCCGACGGCTCTGGCACGATGCCGTCAATCAGCCCCAGCGCGAGCATGTCAGGCGCGGTAATCTTCAACGCCGCGGCGGCTTCGACCTTCCGGTTCGGATCGCGCCACAGGATCGCGGCGCACCCCTCCGGCGGGATGACGCTGTAGACGGAGAACTCCTGCATGAGCACGCGGTCGCCGATCGCGATCCCCAGGGCGCCGCCGCTGCCTCCCTCGCCACAGACGATGACGATGATCGGAACCTCGAGCATCATCATTTCGCGGAGGTTGACCGCGATCGCTTCGGCGACCCCGCGCTCCTCGGACTCGACCCCCGGGTACGCGGCGGGCGTATCGATGAAGACGACGATCGGCCGGCTGAACTTCTGCGCCAGCTGCATTACCCGCAGCGCCTTGCGATAGCCCTCGGGCCGGGCGTATCCGAAGTTCCGGTAGATCTTCTGCTTCGTGTCGGTCCCCTTCTGATGGCCGACGATCGCGACAGGCGCGCCGCGATATTCCGCGAAGCCGCAGACAATCGCGTGGTCGTCCGCAAACCGGCGATCACCGTGCAGCTCGTCCCAGCCGGTGAACAGCCGCTCGACGTAATCCAGCGTGTTGGGTCGGCTGGGATGCCGCGCGACCAGCACACGCTGCCAGGGGGTCAGGTTCGCATAAATTTCGACCCGGAGCTCGTCGGCGCGGCGGCGAAGGCTGTCGATGGATCGCTCCCGCTCCGTCGTGCGCGGCATCATGCTGAGCGCCTCGATCTCCTTGATCAGGACGCCCACGGGCTCTTCGAATTCGAGAATGTCAGCTGCCATGGGGGTCGTTCAACGAAGCTCCACCGTGCCGGTGCCGCAGAGCCGCTCCAGCTCCGCGACGAGTTTGTCGGAGGGCCGCACGCGCTGCGCGACGTCGGCGCGCACGCGCAGCGGGCGGGGCTGGCCGCTGACGTTCAGCTCCAGCGACACCCGGCGATCTCCGCGGTGTCGCGAGAACAGTTCGGCAAGCGCTTCGAACGTCGGACGACCGTGCGGCGGGACGGCGAGGTGGATCGCCACTTCCTTCGTCGTGCGCTCCTTGAGCGCCGCAATGGGCATCAGCTCCGTCGCCACGATGCGCGCCGACTCCTCGTCCTTTTCGAGCTTGCCGCGGACGAGCAGCATCGCATCGCTCTCGATGGCGAGACCGTGCTTCGCAAACGTCTCGGGGAACACCACCACTTCGACGTTTCCCGCCACATCGTCCAGCATGAAGACCGCCATGCGGTCTCCCTTCTTCGTCTTCAGTGGACGC
>Ga0136612_10001193_pt1 | contig 10890 bp, 9 predicted proteins | sample AntDryUQ224A2306_2_FD_106644 | JGI IMG/M metagenome (GOLD analysis project Ga0136612, IMG submission 106644) | Polar desert sand microbial communities from Dry Valleys, Antarctica - metaG UQ224A (23.06) | ecosystem: Environmental > Terrestrial > Soil > Desert | place: Antarctica: Dry Valley...
CGGCGTAGGAGTGTAGGAAGCACACGCCGACGGTGGTGATCCCGCGGTCCCGGAAGAACCGAGCCACCCGTACGGCGTCGCCATGTTCGAAGGGCCGGATCTCGCTGCCGTCCACGGCGAGCCGGCCACGTACGGTCTTGACCCGGTCGGCCGGCACGATTCGCGGTGGCTTGACCCAGACGTAGGAATTGCCGTACCCGTCCGGTACGGATTGCCGTGCGATCTCCAGGAGATGCCGGTAGCCCTCGGTGGTGATGAAGCCCAGGTTCTCGACCTTGCCCTCCAGCAGCTTGTTGGTGGCCACCGTCGTGCCATGACTGACCGCGGTCAGAGCCTCTCCCCCGACCCCGAGCATGCCGAGCACCTTGTCGATACCGGTGAGAAAGCCTTCGGCGGGATCCGCCGGGGTGGACGGGGTCTTGGTGGTGATCAGTTCGCCGCTGTCCTCGTCGACTGCCACGACGTCTGTGAACGTGCCTCCGGTGTCGATTCCCACCCGAACTCGCCGGGTCATCCTTCGTTCCCTGGATACATGAGCCAATCAAACCGGATGCACACGCTCGGCATCGAGCGGCGGGCACGCTGCGACTGCGACGGGCCTACGCTGGACGGGGACCAAGGACGTTTGACCGGAGGGGTCCGTATGGCCGCCTGTACGCATCTCGAGACACTCGGCACCGCCGACCCACCCGCATTGACGACGCAAGGCTGCCAGGAGTGTCTGGCCACCGGGAGCCAATGCGTGCATCTGCGCCGCTGCCTGAGCTGTGGACACATCGGCTGCTGCGACTCCTCGCCGAACAAGCATGCGAGCGTCCATTTCCAGCAGACGCGGGACCCGGTGATCACCTCGTACGAACCCGGTGAGTCCTGGCGTTGGTGCTTCGTCGACGAAGTCGGTGCATGAGCCGAGCCACCGAACCGCCGGCGGACCAGATCCTGGCCTCGGCCACCGCCGAGCGCAGCGGCGTACCACTGCCCGTGCTCCTTACCGTCGACGACGATCCCTCCGTCTCCCGATCCGTGGCCCGGGACCTGCGACGGCGCTACGGAGCTGAGTACCGCGTCGTGCGCGCCGACTCCGGCTCGGACGCGCTCGATGCGCTCAAGGAGATCCTGCGCCGCGGGGGGCGGGTCGCGGCGCTCCTGGCCGACTACCGGATGCCGCACATGAACGGCATCGAGTTCCTCGAACAGGCGATGGATCTCTTCCCGCTCGCTCGCCGGGCGCTGTTGACCGCGTACGCGGACACCGATGCTGCGATCCAGGCGATCAACGTGGTCGACGTCGACTGGTATCTGCTCAAGCCGTGGGAACCGCCGGAGGAGAAGCTGTACCCGGTCATCGACGAACTCCTGGCCGCCTGGCAGGCGACCGGGGAGATCGCACGTACCGAGATCCGGGTGGTCGGCCACCGTTGGTCTCAGCGTTCGTTCGCGATCCGCGATTTCCTGGCCAGCAACGCGGTTCCCTATCGCTGGTACTCCGCCGACGACCCGGAGGGGATCCGCCTGCTGGCCGCCGCGGATGCCGGCCCCGACGCCGTGCCGCTCCTGCTGACACCCGACGGCACCGCGCTGGCGAATCCGAGCCTCACCGAGGTCGCCGACAAGGTCGGCCTGCACACGGTTCCGCAGGGGGACTTCTACGACGTCATCATCATCGGCGGCGGCCCGGCCGGTCTCGGTGCCGCGGTCTATGCAGCCAGTGAGGGGTTGCACACCGTGCTCATCGAACGTCAGGCGACCGGCGGCCAGGCCGGTCAGAGCTCGCGGATCGAGAACTATCTGGGCTTCCCCGACGGCGTCTCCGGAGGGCAACTCACCGAGCGTGCCCGGCGCCAGGCGGACAAGTTCGGCGCCGAAGTCCTGACCGCCCGTCAGGTAACGGGGCTGGAAGTCCGTGGACCGAAGCGGGTGGTGCACTTCCACAACGGGAGCGAGATCGCCGCGCACACCATCATCCTGGCGACTGGCGTCGCCTACCGGCAGCTGCCCGCGACCGGCGTCGACGATCTGGTCGGCCGGGGTGTCTATTACGGTTCCGCCTCCACCGAGGCCGCGGCCTGCGTCGGCCAGCACGTGGTCATCGTCGGTGGGGCGAACTCCGCCGGGCAGGCAGCGGTGTTCTTCGCCCGGCATGCCGCCAAGGTGACCCTGGCCGTGCGTGGGCCGAGCCTGGACCGAGGAATGTCGCGCTATCTGGTCGAACAGGTCCGGGCCCTGGACAACCTCGAGGTTCGGACCAGCACAACGGTCACCGACTGCCAGGGCGAGTTCCACCTGGAGTGCCTGACGCTGCACGACGAGAACACCGGCATGGACGAGGTCGTGCGGGCCAGTCATGTCTTCATCTTCATCGGGGCCGCACCCATGACCGGATGGCTGCCCACGGGCATCCGTCGCGACGACGCCGGATTCGTGCTGACCGGCCCGGATCTGCTCATCGGCGGAGAACGGCCGCCGGGCTGGTCAGCGCAGCGGGACCCGTACCTGCTCGAAACCAGCGTCCCGGGTGTCTTTGTCGCCGGCGACGTGCGGTCACAGTCGGTCAAGCGAGTGGCCTCGGCAGTCGGCGAGGGCGCGCTGGCCGTCACCCTGGTGCACCGGTACCTGGAAGGACGATGAGGCGATGACCGCACCGGAGCCCGCGACGCTGACACCGGACGAACTGCGCACACTGTTCCTGTTGGAGTCCCTGGACGAGGAAAGGTTGCAGTGGCTGACCGACCACGGGCGCCTCGAGGAACGGCGCTGCGGCACCACGGTCTACCGCGAGGGCGAGACCGCGACCTGCTTCTTCGTCCTTCTGGAAGGGACGATCGCACTGAGCCGCCGCGTCGGGGACGCCGACGTCGAACTCACCCGGACCAACCAGCGCGGCGCGTACTCCGGTGCCATACAGGCCTACATACGCACCGACGAGCCCGGTCCCTATCAGGGATCGATGCTGGCCATCACCGACGCCCGCTTCTTCGTGATCGATGCAGCGGACTGGGGTGGAACCGTCCGCAGTTGGTTCCCGATGGCCATGCATCTGATGGAGGGCATGTTCATCGGGATGCGCAACAGCCAGCAGATCGTTGCCCAGCGGGAACGACTGCTCTCGCTGGGCCGACTCTCGGCCGGTCTTACGCATGAACTCAACAACCCAGCAACCGCGGTCGTACGAGCCACCTCGGCATTACGCGAGCGAGTCACCCGCATGCGGCACAAGCTCGGCGCGCTGGCCTCCGGAAAACTGGACGGCGCAACGTTGCACCAGCTGACCGCGGTGCAGGACGAGGCCATCGAGCGACTCCCCAAGGCGCCCAAGCTCACTCCGATGCAGACCAGCGACGCCGAGGACCAGATCACCGACTGGCTCGATGCCCACCACATCGAGGGCGGATGGGAACTGGCACCCACACTGGTGGCTGCCGGAGTCGACGCGGACTGGCTCGAGTCCGGAATGAAATCCGCGGTTCCGATCGACTTCCTTGAAGGCGGGATCCGCTGGGTCACCTATGCCCTCGAGACAGAGCTGCTGATGAACGAGATCGAGGACGCATCGCATCGGATCTCAGCACTGGTCGGCGCAGCCAAGCAATACACCCAGGTCGACCGCGCCGCGCACCAGGAGATCGATGTGCACGAGGGTCTGGATTCCACCCTGACCATGCTCGGCGCCAAACTCAAGGCCTCGCCGGATCTGCACGTGGTCAAGGAGTACGACCGGACACTGCCCGACGTCCCGGCCTATCCTGGTGAGCTCAATCAGGTCTGGACGAACCTGATCGACAACGCGATCCAGGCCATGGCCGGAGTCGGCACGTTGACGCTCCGGACGTCGCGCGACCGGGACTTCGTCCTGGCCGAGATCGGTGACACCGGACCCGGCGTGCCAGCTGGCTTGGTGGAGAAGATCTTTGAGCCCTTCTTCACGACCAAGCCGGTCGGTGAGGGCACTGGGCTCGGGTTGGACATCTCCTACCGGATCGTCGTCCAGCGACACGGCGGGGATCTGACGGTGGTCTCGGAGCCGGGTGACACCCGCTTCCAAGTTCGGCTGCCCCTTCAGGCTCCGGCCGCCGTGGTGCTGCCGAATTGAACCTGTCCGCCCGGGAAGAACCCGAGCCATGGCAGTGGGTCAGTTGCGGCCGCGGCGGGCCAACCAGCCGCCCACCGCTGCACCCAGTAGCGCGATCACCGCTCCTCCGACGCCGGCCAGCAGGACCGGGCGGGCGTCGGGCGGAAAGAGTTCACCGCGACGCGGCGCGGGCAGATAGGTCGTCTCACCACGCGGCACCGTCCGCCCGTCCCCGGCGGCCGCCGATGGCGCGGCAGCAGCGGGCCGCAGCGGCGCCCGGGCGCCGGTGAGCTCGTCGTCGACCGCGGAGAAGAACTGGCCAGCCATCCGCTTGGCCACCGCTGCGATCATCCGTTGCCCGACGCCAGCCACCGGGCCGCCGACCGTGGCGTCGGCGGAGTACGCCAACTGGGTCTGCTCCCCGTCGTCGGTCAGGTCGATCCGGCAGGTCGCATCAACCGTGCCTGCAGCGCCGGCCCCGCGGGCATTCATGACATAGCCATCCGGGCGTACCAGATCGGTCAGCGTGACCTGCCCGTCATAGCGGCCGCGGATCGCGCCGACCCCGGCCGAGACCGTCATCTTGTAGCTGTCCTCGCCGATGAGGTCGAGGGACTCACATCCCGGGATGCATCGACTCAGTACGCCGGGGTCGGTAAGGGCGGCGAACACACGTTCCCGGTCGGCGTGCAGCGTGGCCGTCCCCTGAAGTTTCATGTGCTCTCCTCCTGGTTTCTGCGGGCAGAGTTCAGCGTCATTTCGGCGGTGCCGTCTTGTGCTGCCCGGATCAGGTCGTAGATCTGACTGGGCCCCAACGGCATCGACGTGATCCGGATTCCCAGCGCATCCTCGAGGGCAGCTGCAATCGCCGCCGACCCGGGGATGACTCCGGCTTCCCCGGCGCCCTTGATTCCCAGTGGGTTCAATGGTGACGGCGTCTCCTGGTGTCCGATGTCGATCCGTTGTGGCACTTCGGAGACATAGGGCATCAGGAAGTCCATGAACGACGCGTTCTGCAGTTGGCCCATCTCGTCGTAGGCCATCACCTCGTACAACGCGCCCCCCACGCCTTGGGCGACCCCACCGTGAATCTGCCCCTCCACGATGCGCGGATTGATCAGCCGGCCACAGTCGTGCACCACCGCGTACTTCTCGATCGTGACCGCGCACGTGCCCGGATCCACCTCGACGATGACCGCATGCGCGCCGCTGGCGAAGGTCGAGCGGACCGGCGAGTAGTAGTCGCGGCCCTCCAGACCGGGTTCGTCGTCGTCGGCGACCGGCGGCTGGTCGTCGGAGGCGAAACGGGCGAACTGGGTTGCCGCTCTGGAGGCTTCGTCGAAGGCGTATCGCAACGGGTTGGACAGGACCGCAACAGAGGACAGCGGCAGCACGGCCCCTGGATCGCCGCGTACGCCGACGACTCCGTCGACGATGTCGAGGTCGGCCGCATCGACCTCGAGCACCTCGGCAGCGATTCTGAGCGCCTTCTCCCGGACGGCCCGGGCGGCCAGCGCAACCGCGTTGCCGCTCATCACCGCCGCCCGAGATGCGAACGTCCCGACCGCGTAGGCGAAGCGCCTGGTGTCGCCGGTGTGCACCTCGATGTCCTCGATCGGGACGCCGAGTTCCTCGGCAACGATCTGCGCGAACGCGGTCTCGTGTCCTTGGCCCTGACTGGTCAGCCCGGTGGAGACCAGCACCTTTCCCGATGGCAGTACCTGGACGTGCCCACCCTCGTACGGTCCGACGCCGGTGCCCTCGACGTAGAGCGCCATGCCGATGCCCAGCCACCGGCCGTCGGCGGCGGCAGCCGATCGTCGGGCCTCGAAGCCCTCCCACCCCACCAGGTCTCGGAGCTTGTCCAGCATCGACGGGTAGTCGCCGGAGTCGTAGATCAGCGGCCGGCCGTCCTGGAAGATGAGGTGGTTGTCCCAGGGGAACTCGTCGGCGCGGATGAGGTTGATCTCGCGCACTGCCGCGCGGTCGAGGCCGAGGTCGTCGGCGACCCGGTCCATGGTCCGTTCCATCGCGAAGCAGCCCTGTGGCCGGCCGGCTCCTCGATAGGGCGTGACGATGACCGTGTTGGTGTAGACCGAGTCGACCTGACAGCGGTAGTTGGCCAGGCGGTACGGGCCGAGCAGCTGGGTGCTGGTGATGATCGGCACGACGATCCCGTACGGGGTGTACGCGCCGTGATCGTGCAGGATGTGCGCGTCAAGAGCCAGCAGCCGGCCCTCGTCGTCATAGCCGGCGGTGATTCGCTGCAGCTGACCGCGCTCGTGCGCCGATGAGACGAAGTGTTCCCGGCGGTCCTCGGCCCACTTGACCTCGCGCCCCAACCGGATGGCAGCCCACGGGATCAGGAGTTCCTCCGGCCAGGGGTGCACGATCTTGACCCCGAAGCCCCCGCCGACGTCCGGGGCGATCACCTCGACCCGGTCAACTGACAGGTCGAGCTTGGTGGCGATCGCGGCGCGTACCGAGGTCGAGGTCTGGGTGGAGGTGTAGACCCGTAGTGACTCATCGACTGCGTCCCAGCGGGCGTGAACGCCCTTGCCCTCCAAGGGCATGCTGGCGCTGCGCTCGATCGTCTGGGTGAAACTCACCGTGTGCGGCGCTTGGAGCAGCGCCGCGTCCACGTCCCCGAACTCCTGTACGAGCCGGGCGGCCACGTTGTCCGGGATGTCTTCGTGCACAGCGGAATCGGCCCGCTCGGCCGCCTCGACACCGACCACCGGGGTCCGGAACTCGTAGTCCACCACGATCCGCTCGGCCGCATCCTCGGCGAGGTAGCGGTCGTCGGCGACGACCATCACGATCGGCTCGCCGACGTGGCTGACTGACCCGTTGGCCAACGGGTACCCGGTCCGGGGTGCGGTCAGGGAGGGATGCGGAATCAGTACCGGCAACGGCTGCGCCATCGGACCGTCGAGATCCTCATAGCTGTAGATGGCGTGCACGCCCGCCACCTCGACAGCCGCTGAGACGTCGATGTCGAGAATCCGGGCGTTCGCGTGCGGACTACGGACGAAGGCCACGCCGAGTGCGCCGTGGCCGATGTCGTCGAGATAACGGCCCTTGCCGACGATCAGACGGGCATCCTCGCGGCGCGCGATCGGTTCGCCGAACAGCTTCGTGGTCATGTACTGTCGCGATCCGTCGCTTCATCACCGGAAAGCCCGGCCCGCTGCGTTCGGATCTCCTGAGCGCGCCCGACTGCCTTGACGATGTTCTGGTAGCCGGTGCAGCGACACAGGTTGCCGCCCAGTATCTCTCGCGCTTCGTCAGCACTGATGGAAGCGCCCGGTGGGTAGTCCTCGAGAGCCGCCGCAATCGTCGTCAGGAAGCCAGGCGTACAGAATCCGCACTGCAGCCCATGGCAGTCCCGGAACGCTTCCTGTACCGGGTGCAAGCGACCGTCGGCGTCGGCCAATCCTTCGACCGTGGTGACCTCGTGGTGCTCGGCCTGTACGGCGAACATCAGGCAACTGCGGACCGGCACGCCGTCCAGCAGGACGGTGCACGCCCCGCAGACCCCGTGTTCGCATCCCACGTGGGTGCCGGTCAGTTCGAGATCATGGCGAAGCGCGTCGGAGAGCAGCCGTCGAGCCGGCACGGTGACCGGCCGTCTCGTACCGTTGACCGACAAGCTGACCACGAACTGTTCCTCGCCAGACATCAGGCAGCTACCTGCGTCCGGGCGACGGCATCGGCGGCTGCCAGTGGCAGAGCGCGTTCGGTGAGTACGGAAACGAGCCGGCGACGGTAGTCCGCGCTGGCATGCAGGTCGCCCTCGGGCTCGACCAGCGACGCAGCCAACTCCCCTGCGGCGCGCCAATCCGCCGCCGAGTAGCGCTGACCGGCAACGGGAGCGGTCAGGTCGTGGACGTCCGGAACTGGTCCGACCGAGAGGTAGGCAGCGCGCACGGTCGTCACCTCGGCGCTGACATCGAGAGTCACCGTCACGGCGACTCCGCACATCGCGTAGTCCCCCTGGCGCCGGGCCAACTCGAGAAACGCGCTACCGCTCCGAGGAGCCGGTGCGCCGAACCGCACGGACACCGCCAGCTCCCCAGGTCCCAAGCAGCTCTCCAGCGGTCCGAGAAAGAATTCCGGAGCGCCGACATCGCGGGTCCGCCTCCCGGCCGCGGCGATCTGCACGCTGCCGCCCGTTATCGCGAGAATCGCGGTCATCTCCCCGGAGGGATCGGCATGGGCCACCGAACCGCACGTGGTCCCGCGGTTGCGGACGGTGGCATGCGCGACGTTGCTGGTGGCCCGGCGCAGCAGTGGTAGTGCCTCGAAGGCCTGCGCATGGGCTAGCAGTTCGGCATGCCGGACCAGCGCGCCGACGATCACCGAGCCGTCCTCGGCGACCGTGACGTCGGCCAGGCCCGGTATCCGGTTGATGTCGACGAGGGTGTGCGGGGCGGTCAGCCGCATGGACAGCAGGGGGATCAGGCTCTGCCCTCCGGCCAGGACCTTTCCGTCGTGACCGAGGTCGGCGAGCACGGCGAGCGCCTCCTCCACGCTGCGCGGCGCCGCGTAGCCGAATGCCGGAGGCTTCATCGAGACGTCACCCTTCCATCAAAGCGGACTGGCCACGCGTTGGGGCGGCTCGTCGGGGGTCAGGATCATCGCTGGTCGAGCTGCGCGAACTGCAGCACCGACCACGGGCTGAGCAGCCATGGATGCTGGCGGGCCAGCGCACTCGCCTCAGCACGGGGCAGCCACCTCCAGTCGACGACCTCGTCGGGATCGACCAGTGGGGTGGGTCGATGACCGGCGACCTGCATGGTGAACACCGGGCAGACCTCGTTCTCCACGATTCCGCCCGGGTCGCGGGCGCGGTAGGCGAAGTCGGGAATGGCGAGGGCCAGGGAATCGGCGACCAGTCCCAGTTCGCTGCTCAGCCGACGGGCCACCGCGTCTGGCAGCGCCTCCCCCGGTCCCGGGTGTCCGCAGCAGGCGTTGGTCCACACCCCGGGCCAGGTCCGCTTCGTGACCGCTCGCCGGGTCAGCAGCATGTCGCCGCCGTCGTCGACCACGTGGGCGGAGAAGGCAAGATGCAGCGGGGTGTCGGCATGGTGCACCTCGGATTTGAGCTGAGAGCCGATCGGACGGCGCTGCTCGTCGAGAAGCACCACCCACTCTTCGGCGACTACGACTACGTCACCGCTTCTTCCGGACTGCCTTGGTCGGTCGTGAGCCGGCATTGCCCGACGGTCCCGAGCGTGAGCTGTCGGCCCCGGACCGGGCCGCATCCGTCCTCTTGTCGGTCGCGGTCTTGGACGCTGCACGGGTCGGCGCGTCATTGCGCATTCCGCTTCGCCTGTCGGCACGGCCGTTCCCCACCACATCGCCCTCCCCGGCGAGCCTGCCCTCGGTGGTCAGCGCCTCCTGGAGTTCGGCCGGAGCCAGGACCCGAGCAAGATGCCACCCGGCAACGACGACGATGGTGCCCAGTGCAATTCCCTGCAGGCTGAACGTGTCGGTGACATTGAGGGTGACGTTGCCGATGGCGATGATGATGCCGGCGGCCAGCGGGACCAGGTTGATCGGATTGGCGAAATCGACCCGGTTCTCCTTCCAGATCTTGGCTCCGAGCAACCCGATCATCCCGTACAGGACCACGGTGATTCCGCCTAGCACTCCGCCCGGCGTCGCCGCGATCAGCGCGCCGAACTTGGGAATCAGTCCGAACAGGATGGCGACCAGTGCGGCGATGTAGTAGGCCGCCGTGGAGTAGACGCGGGTTGCCGCCATGACCCCGATGTTCTCGGCGTACGTCGTGGTCGGCGATCCACCCACCGACGTGGCGACCACGGTGCCGACACCGTCAGCGAAGATCGCCCGGCCCAGAACTGGGTCGAGATCGCGCTTCGTCATCTCGGCGACGGCCTTGACATGGCCGGCGTTCTCGGCGACCAGTGCGATGATCGCGGGCAACACGAGCAGGGTGAAGTTGATCGAGAAACTCGGCGCGACGAAGTCAGGTAGGCCGAACCAATCGGCGTCTCGCACTGCGGAGAAGTCGGTGCGCATGTGTGGTCCTACCTCGCCCGTTGCCGGCATGAGCGAGGTGATCTCTCCTACGGTCTGGTCGAGGATCCAGGACAGGGCGAAGCCGAAGACCAGTCCGAGCAGGATCGAGATCCGGGCCAAGAAGCCTCGCAAGGACAGGGCCGCAACTATGACGAAGGTCATGGTGGCCAGCGCGACCCATTGGTCCTGGGGCCAGTAGATATCGGCGACCACCGGTGCCAGATTGAACCCGATCAACATGACGACCGCGCCGGTCACTGCCGGCGGCAGGATCTTGTTGATCACCCTGGCCCCGGCGAAGTGAATGATTAGCCCGACGATGGCCAGCGCCACCCCGGCGATCAGGATCGACCCAACCACGTCGCCGCTGTCCCCGCCGCCGGCTCGGATCGCGATGACCCCACCGACGAAGGACGCGCTGGTGCCGAGATAACTCGGCACCTTTCCCTGCACGATGAGCAGGAAGATGATCGTCGCGATCCCACTCATCATGATCGCGAGGTTGGGATCCAGGCCCATGATGATCGGGAAGACGAAGGTCGCGCCGAACATGGCCACGACGTGTTGGGCACCGATCCCGGACGTGCGCGCCCAGGTCAAACGTTCGTCGGGCGCCACCGCCTCACCGATCGGCGGGGTCTTCCCGTCGCCGTAGAGCTTCCAACTGAACGCCATTCCAGGCCTCCTGCACAGGGGTCGCACACCGAAGCGATCATCGACGGTGTCGATCATCGGCGTGCAGTGTGCCGCGCCAGGTGTCGCTTGTGAAGGGC
>Ga0136612_10001194_pt1 | contig 10885 bp, 8 predicted proteins | sample AntDryUQ224A2306_2_FD_106644 | JGI IMG/M metagenome (GOLD analysis project Ga0136612, IMG submission 106644) | Polar desert sand microbial communities from Dry Valleys, Antarctica - metaG UQ224A (23.06) | ecosystem: Environmental > Terrestrial > Soil > Desert | place: Antarctica: Dry Valley...
CATCGCAACGTGACCGTGTATCTCGACGAAGCCGCCGCGTCCCGCCTCGGTGCAGCCGCGCGCACACGGTACGCCGGCTGAACGCGCCTATAATTGGCCAGTCACAACGATGCGCGCCGCCGCGCCAGGAGCTCACATGCGCCTCCAGTCAACCGACATGCAGAACACCGTCCGACATGCGATCCGGCCCGGTTTCGTCACCCTCGTGGCGTTCCTCTTCTCTGCCGTGCCCGTTCCTGCTGCCTTCGCGCAGGGTGCGGCGAGCGGTCCGACGACAAACTCCGCGGCCGCTCCCAACACCCTGACAGCCGAGGAGAAGGCCGCCGGGTGGAAGCTGCTGTTCGACGGGAAGACGACCGAGGGGTGGCGCGGTTTCCATGCGGACACCTTTCCGGCACAGGGCTGGAGCATCCAGGACGGCGCCATCAGACGGGCCTCCCCGGTGCAGGGGCAGACCGGAGGCGGCGGCGGAGACATCATCACGACCGGCACGTACGGGAGCTTCGAACTGGCGCTCGACTGGAAGCTGTCCGTGGGTGGCAACAGCGGCGTGAAGTACCTCGTCGCCGAACAGCCGGACCGCAAGGGCCGCTCCGGTGTGAGTTACGAGATGCAGATTCTGGACGATGAGAACCATCCTGACGCAAAGGCGGGAATGAACGGTAACCGGAAAACAGGTGCGCTGTACGACCTCATCGCGCCGGCCACGCCCTCGGCGAGGCCCGCCGGCGAGTGGAACCACTCGCGTGTGATCGTTCAGGGACGGCGCGTCGAGCACTGGCTGAACGGGCAGCGCATCGTGCAGTTCGAGATCGGAAGTCCGCAGATGAAGGCGCTGATCTCAAATAGCAAATACAAGGACATCAAGGGCTTCGGCGAGGCCGCCACGGGTCATATTCTTCTGCAGGATCACGGCGACGAGGTCTCGTTCCGGAACATCAAGGTCCGGGCGCTTCCCGGCGGCGCCGCGAAGCCGTAAGCACCCGAAGGGCACATGTCGTTCATCCAGGACGGGTTCCTGCTCCAGACCCCGGCGGCTCGGCGGCTCTACGATGCACATGCGAGCCGGCAACCGATTTTCGATTACCACAGCCACCTTCCGCCGAAGGACATCGCCAGCGATCGCAGGTTCGCGAACCTTTTCGAAATCTGGCTCGAAGGCGATCACTACAAGTGGCGCGCGATGCGGGCCAACGGCATACCCGAGGTGTATTGCACCGGGGACGCGGACCCGTACGAGAAGTTCAAGGCATGGTCGGCGACGGTGCCGCGGTGCCTGAGGAATCCGCTGTACCACTGGACCCATCTCGAGCTGAAACGCCACTTCGGGATCGACGAGCTCCTGAACGAATCCTCCGCCGAACGGATCTGGGCAGAGACTGCGGAGCGGTTGCAGTCACCGGAGCTCTCCGCCCGGGGCATCCTGACAAAGTTCGGGGTCAAGGTCCTTTGCACGACCGACGATCCCGCGGACGATCTGGACAGCCATGCCCAAATTCGCGCCGCCAGCCTGGCGACCGCGGTCTACCCTACGTTCCGGCCGGATCGCGCACTCGACGTGCACCTCCCCGCCATCTTCAACCCCTGGGTGGATCGCCTCGCTGCCGTTTCCGGGGTCGACATCACCCGATTCTCCGATCTGCAGGACGCGTTGCGACGCCGGCACCAGGACTTCCACGACGCTGGAGGGCGGCTGTCGGATCACGGCCTCGCCCGCTGCCCGGTCGCGCTCTCGACCGAGCGGACAGCGGCCGCCACATTCGACAAGGCGCGAGCCGGACAGACAGTCAGCCCCGAGGAACAGGAGGGCTTCGCCTCGCTGATGATGCACTTCTTCGGAAAGCTCGACGCGGAGAAAGGGTGGACGAAGCAGCTCCACCTGGGCGCGCGCCGGAACGCGAGCACCCGCGGATTCGAATCGTCGGGCCGCGATAGCGGGTACGACTCCATCGGGGACTGGCCGCAGGCAGACGCACTGGCGGTGTTCCTGGACCGGCTCGACCAGGAGCAGGCACTCCCCAGGACCATCGTCTACAACGTCAATCCGGCGGACAACTACGTGATGGCGACGATGGTGGGCAATTTTCAGGATGGGAGCGTCCGGGGCAAGATGCAGTTCGGCAGCGGATGGTGGTTCCTCGATCAGAAGGAAGGGATCGAGTGGCAGCTGAACGCGCTGTCGAACGCCGGACTCCTCGCGCACTTCGTCGGGATGATCACGGACTCGCGCTCGTTTATGTCGTTCCCTCGCCACGAGTACTTCCGCCGGGTCCTGTGCAACCTCGTCGGCCGCGACGTCGAGACGGGGGAGCTTCCGGACGACCCGGCGCTCGTCGGGCGGCTCATCGAGGATGTCTGCTCGGGGAACGCCGCACGCTATTTCGGATGGCCGTCACAGCTCTGAAGGTCGAAGTCTGAGTTCGAACCTCAGCCTTCAGACTTTTACTATCTGCCCCGTCCGGCATGAGCGGTAGATTGCGTCGACCACCTCGAGCGCCTGGTAACCCTCGTCGCCGCCTACGCGCGGTCTGCGCCCGGTCCTGATCGCCTCGCCAAAATCGAGAAATTGCCGCTCGAATGTTTCAAGCGAAATGGCCATGGGGTCGGACGCACCCGACGCGAGGCTCTGCGTGAGCGGCGGAGGCTCGCCGGCGTCCGCCCGGACGTCCCAGGTCGTCAGCTTGTCGCCGGTGATGACGGCGGTGCCGTTCGTGCCGTGGAATTCGATCCGCTCCGGGTAGCCAGGCCAGAATGCCGTGGCCGCCTGGATGACGCCCGTGGTTCCGTTCGCGTAGCGCAGCACGGCCGTGACCATGTCCTCGGACTCGATCGTGTGCGCCGCCCCGATGGTCCAGACAGCGAACACCTCCTGGACAGGGCCGGCGAGCCAGCGCAGGAGATCGACCTGGTGGATCGCCTGGTTGATCAATGCGCCGCCGCCTTCGGTTGCCCAGCTGCCCTTCACAGGACGTGAATAGTATTCATCCGATCGATACCATTTGACGTAGGCGTCGCATTGGAGCAGCTTGCCAAGCCGCCCCTCGTGGAGCGCCCGGACCATGAACTCGCTTGCGGCGTCGAAGCGGTGCTGGCTGACCACGCCAAACTGAATGCCTGCGGCACGCGCCGTGTCAATCATCTGGCGTGCCGTGGCGAGGCTCGTCGACATCGGCTTCTGCACCTGGATGTGCTTGCCGTGCGCCGCGCACAGCTCCAGCGGCTGCAGCCGAAAATCCGGAAACGTGCAGACGTCGACGAAGTCCACCTCCGGGTGGCTGCAGACTTCTTCGTAGCTGTCGACGAACAGTGCCCCGTACTCGGCGGCAAAGCGACGTCCGGCATCGCGGTTGTGAGTCGTGCAGACCGTGATCGGGTACCCGATGTTCCTGTAAGCCCGGGCGTGCAGCGTCGCAATCGCACCCAGCCCAATGATCCCTACGCGCAAGCTCAATCGGTGCCTCTCTCAGCTTTCAGCCGCTCGTTTGCTCGTAGTTTGCCGTCCGCAGACCTGCAACAGCTGGCGAACCGTGGCTGACGGCTGATAGCTCGTAGCTGGTCGCTCTATTGTCAGTCTTCCGGCAGCGGCTTGCCCTTGGTTTCGGGCGCCCAGATGAGCGCGACGACGCCGACCAGGTACACGCTGGACATGAGCACCGCCGCGCTGCGGAACGACATCAGGCTCGCGAGATGGCCGAACAGGATTGGCGCCGGCGCCGCGAGGTATCGCACGGTGTTGTAGCAGAAGCCGACTCCCGTGCCGCGCAGGCGCGTGGGAAACAGCTCCGGAAAATAGATCGAATAGCCGGCGAAGACCGACAGCTGCGCAAATCCCATCATCGGCAGCATCCAGTACGCATCGCTCGCGCTGTTGAGCGACCTGAAAACGAACATCGTGACCACCATGCTCAGCAGCAGCGCGCCGAGGAAAGCGAGCCGCCGGCTCACGAACGACGCGACGATCGTGAAGGTGACCATGCCGAAGAATGCACCAACATCCTGAAGCGCCGTGCCGAGCCCGCGGACCCGGTCGACGACCTGCTGCGGCGCACCCGCCAGCGCGGTGGAAATCAGTTCCGGCGAGAAGAACCCTATCCCCCACAACCCGATCATGCCGGAGACCCCGAGGAACAGGCCGACGATCGTGTTCTTACGCCAGCGCTGATCCCGAAAGAGCTCGACAGGCGACCCGATGTTTCCCTTCTGCAGAGCCCCCGCGGCCGCGGCGGCCTTCGCTTTCAGCCACGACTCCGGCTCCTTGAGCACGAAAATAATCGGGATCACCATCAGCGCCGGCAGGATGCCGACGAAGAAGAGCACTCGCCAACCCGCATAGCCGCCGACGAAGCTCACTGCCCCGGGAGGAATCCAGAGGCTGATGAGCGAACCCATGATGTTGCCCATTGCGGACAGGGCCTGCAACGACCCAAGCGCCATCGCCCGAAACTGTCCCGGGACGCTTTCCGCCACCAGCGTCGTCGCGGCGCCGAACATGCCGCCGACGCCGAGACCCACGAGGAAGCGGTAGATCGTGAAATCCACCCAGCTCTGCGCAAATCCGGAGAGCCCGGTGAAGCCGGAGTAAATCAACAGCGTCGCGACCATCGTTTTCACCCGGCCGATGCGATCGCTCATCATCCCGAAGATGATGCCGCCCGTCGCCCAGCCGAGAATCATGGACGTGGTGGCGTACCCGATGTGGGTCTTGATGGAGGCGAGCGCGTTTGGATCGTCGGCCAGCAGCTCCTTGAGGGCCGACTCCCGCGCCAGAATGAAGAGCCGCTGATCCATACAGTCGAACAGCCATCCGCACGAGGCGATGACCACCACGAGCCAGTGATACGGCGTCACGCCGTCGAACACGCCCTGGCCCTTACTGTCGATTGACGCTGCTGAGGGATGCATGGTCCGGGGATTATACCGGAGGGTGCTGAAACGGTTCCGGGTTCGGGGTTCGGGGTTCGGGGTTCAGGTTCGGGGTTCAGGTTCAGGGTTCAGGTTCAGGGTTCCGGGTTCAGGTGAATTAGGCGTTCAGGTTCGAAATTCACGCCTGCGCTGCTGTGAACGCTGAACCTGGAACCTGAACCCGGAACTCAGAACCCCGAACCCGGAACCTTCACTGACTGACCAGCTCGCGCAGGTTTCTGCCGCAGACGATGCTCGCCTGCAGCCGATCGCCGTCGGCACCGCGCCAGTGGGTCTCGAGGCTGACAGCTCCCTTGTAGCCGTCGCGCACGAGCGCCGCCACCTGGCCCTTCCAGTCGACGCCCATCTCTCCGAGCGGGCCCCACTCGGGCTTCTGCCCCGCCATGACGCAGTCCTTTGCGTGGACGTGAACAATCCGGTGTGCGGGAAGCGCCGCGTACCCTGTCGGGTACGGGGTCTCGCCGAGGATGAAGGCGTTTGCGGGATCCCAAATCAGCTCGAGGGCCGGGTGGTCGACGGCGGCGAGCATCAGGGCTGCTTCCGCCCCCGTGCCCACGTTGCACGCGTGCTCATTCTCCAGCCCTATAACGAGGCCGCGGCCGAGCGCCTGGTCGGCGAGGTCGCGCAGCGCCGCGGCGATGCGATGGTACTCGCGCTGCGGATCAACGGTTCGCCAGTACGAAAAGACCCGGATGACTCGGGCACCCGCCTGCTCCGCAATATCGAGTGCGCGCCGTGTCAGGCGCGGTTGATCGTCGAACGTGTAGGTCGACCCGAACACGTCCTGCTGAAACCGCTCGTCGAGAGGCGGCCCCCCAGGAAGCACGCACTTCAGCAGCGGCGACGCGATGCTCAGCACTCGCATGCCATGCGCTTCAACCTGCGCCCGGGCGCGGGCGACCTCCTCGTCCGACAGGTCGATGATGTTCCGGCCCGACACGACTCGCAGTTCGGCGCCTGTCATCCCGATCTCCGCCATCGCGCGCAGGGCGACATCAAGGTCATCGGTGGCGAATTCGTCGGTGATGGCGGCGATCGGAAAGTGCTGCATATGCGCTGCCTCAACCCGTGACGTCTGCTTCGACGTAGGACTCGAGTGGAGGGCAGGAGCAGACGAGGTTCCTGTCGCCGTATGGATTGTCGATCCGACCGACCGAGGGCCAGAACTTGTTCGCGCGGACGAACGGCAGGGGATAGGCGGCCTCCTGGCGCGAATAAGGATGCGTCCAGCTGTCCGCCGTCAGCTCGTCAGCCGTGTGCGGCGCGTTCTTGAGCACGTTGTCCTTCGGATCGACCTTCCCGCTGACGACGGCCTCGATCTCCTTCCGGATCGCAATCAGCGCGTCGCAGAACCGGTCCAGCTCGTCCTGGGACTCGCTTTCGGTCGGCTCGATCATCATCGTTCCCGCCACGGGAAAGGAGACCGTCGGGGCATGGAAGCCGTAGTCCATCAGACGCTTCGCCACGTCCTGCTCGTCGACCGATGGACCAGCGCCGTGCTTGAAAGGCCGCAGGTCGAAAATCATTTCGTGCGCCACGCGCCCGTTGTGATTCGCATAGAGCACGTCGTAATGCCCCTGCAGCCGCGCCTTCAGGTAATTCGCATTGAGGATGGCGTATCGCGTCGCGTCGGTGACGCCCTGCGCGCCGAGCATCCGGATGTACCCATAAGAAATGAGCAGGATACTGGCGCTGCCCCACGGCGCTGCGGAAATCGCCGGAATCGCTTTCTCCCCGCCGACCGTCATCACCGGGTGGCCGGGCAGATAGGGCACGAGGTGCGCGGCGACGGCTATCGGGCCCATGCCCGGGCCCCCGCCGCCGTGGGGGATCGCAAACGTCTTGTGCAGATTCAAATGGCACACGTCCGCGCCGATCGCCGCCGGACTCGTCAGGCCGACCTGCGCGTTCATGTTCGCGCCGTCCATGTACACCTGGCCGCCATGCTCGTGGACGATGGCGCAGATCTCCCGGATCGCCTCTTCGAACACCCCGAAAGTGGACGGGTACGTAACCATCAGCGCCGCCAGCACATCGTGATGCTCGCGCGCCTTCGCGCGGAGATCGTCGACGACGATGTAGCCGCTGCGGTCACACGCCACGACGACGACCTTCAGCCCGGCCATCGACGCGCTGGCAGGGTTCGTTCCGTGGGCGCTCGCGGGAATCAGCACCACGTTGCGTGCCGCGTCCCCGCGGTCGCGATGGTAGGCCCGGATGGCCATCAGCCCCGCGAACTCCCCCTGGGCGCCGGAGTTCGGCTGGAGCGAGACGGCGGCGAAGCCCGTAATGTGGCAGAGCGCCTGCTCGAGCTCGGTGAAGATCTGCCGGTACCCCGCGGTCTGTTCAGCCGGCGCGAATGGGTGAAGCCTCGAGAACGCCGGCCACGTCACCGGAATCATCTCGGACGCGGCATTCAGCTTCATCGTGCATGAGCCGAGCGGGATCATCGACGTGTCGAGCCCGACATCCTTCCGTTCGAGGTTCCTGATGTAGCGCATCATCTTCGTTTCCGAATGATGCGAGTTGAAGACCGGATGGGTCAGGAACGGCGTCGTGCGCAGCAGCGCGCGGGGCAACTGAGGGGCCGCGTGTGCCGGGCGGCCCCCGCTTGCACGCCCACCGGCGAGCGCGGCCGCGCGCGTGAACACCGCCACGATCTCGCTCGCGTCCTCCCCTGTCGTCGTCTCGTCGACGGAAATCCCGATGGCGCCGTCGTACGCGTAGCGGAGATTGATCGCGGCCGCGTCGGCCTCGCGCCGCACTGCCGCGGCGTCCGCCCCCTCGATCCAGAGCGTGTCGAAATAGGCCCGGTTCGTCTGTGTAAAGCCGATCGTCGACAGCGCCTGGTCGATTACGCGCGCCGTCGCGTGGATGTGGGTCGCAATCGCCTTCAGCCCCCGCGGACCGTGGAAGACCGCGTACATCGCAGCGATATTCGCGAGCAGGGCCTGCGCCGTGCAGATGTTGGAGGTGGCCTTCTCCCGGCGGATATGCTGCTCGCGAGTCTGGAGGGCCATGCGATAGGCTGGGCGGCCCGCCGCATCAACCGAGAGCCCGATGATGCGTCCGGGAGCCTGGCGCACGAACCGTTCGCGCGTCGCGAGGAAGGCGGCATGCGGCCCGCCGTACCCGAGCGGCACCCCGAACCGCTGCGAGTTGCCGACGACGGCGTCCGCCCCCATCTCGCCCGGAGGCATCAGGAGCGTGAGCGACATCAGGTCGCTCGCAACCGCCACCAGAAGGCCGGCCGCGTGCGCGCGTTCGATGAGAGGCCGCAGGTCCGATACCTCGCCGCGATCGTCGGGATACTGCACGAGCAGCCCGAAGGCCTCGGCGAACCGGTCGTCCGTGAAGTCGGCGACATTCCCGATCTCGAGCCGGATGTCGATCGGCTCGGCGCGGCCGCGAAGAACGTCGATCGTCTGGGGAAAGCAGCGGTCGGATACGAGAAAGACGGTCTCCCGGCCGGCGGGGGCCTTCTTCGCCTGGAGCCGGTGGAACATCGTCATCGCCTCGGCCGCGGCCGTGCCCTCGTCCAGCAGAGACGCGGTGGCGATCTCCATCCCCGTGAGGTCCTTGACGACCGTCTGGAAGTTGAGCAGCGACTCGAGCCGGCCCTGCGCAATCTCCGCCTGGTACGGCGTGTAAGGCGTGTACCAGCCGGGATTCTCGAACACGTTGCGCAGGATGACGCTGGGGGTCACGCAGTCGTAGTACCCCATGCCGATGTACGAACGGGCCACCACGTTGCGGGCGGCGATTCCGCTCAGCCGACGAAGGTACCCTTGTTCGGTATCGGCTTCCGGAAGTTCCAGGGGCTGATCGCTGCGTATCCCCGGGGGGATTGTCTGATCGATGAGCGCACCGAGTGACGCGAGGCCGATGACGCGAAGCATGCGATCGCGGGCGGCCGTATCGGGCCCGATGTGCCGATGCTGGAAAGAACCCTGCGGGTCAGATGTCATGAGGAAATGTCACTTCGGACGCTACTTCGTCAATTCGATGTACTGGGCCGCGTCGAGCAGATCGGATGTCTCTCCCGCGTTGGCGATCTGCAACACGATCATCCAGGACCCGTGGGGATCGGAGTTGACCCCTTCCGGCTTCTCCGTGAGACGCGCGTTGACCTCAGCCACCTCGCCGGTCACGGGAGAGTACAGTTCCGAGACCGCCTTCACGGATTCGATCGTGCCGAACACGTCACCCTTGTTCAGTCTCCGGCCCACGTCCGGCAGCTCGAGGTACACGACATCCCCAAGCTGCTTCTGTGCATAGTCGGTGATGCCGACCTGCGCCTGCTGCCCCTCCACGCGAACCCACTCGTGATCCTTGGTGTACTTGAGATCTGACGGATACATGTCGGCTCCTGCAACCTATTTCGGGCGCTTGTAGAAGGGCATCGGGACCACGACCGCGCGCATACGCCGGCCCCGCACGTCCACCTCGAACTCTGTGTTCGGAACCGCCCGCTCAGCGGGCAGGTAGGCCATCCCGATCGCTTTCTTCAGAAATGGCGTCTGCGTTCCGCTCGTCACCACTCCGCTTTTCGCGTCCCCGAGGTAGACATCGTAGCCGTGACGCGCAATGGCGCGGTCGAGCATCTCGAAGCCGACGAGCTTGCGGGGAGCGCCCTCGGCCTTCTGCCGGTGGAGGACGTCCGATCCGAGGAACGCCGGCTTCTTCCAGCCGACGATCCACCCCAGGTCCGCCTCGAGAACGGTGGTCGTCTCGTCCATGTCGTTGCCGTACAGGCGCATGGCGGCTTCCAGCCGCAGCGTGTCTCGCGCGCCGAGGCCCGCCGGCACGACTCCGGCGTCACGGCCGGCCTGGAGAATCGCATCCCACACCCGTTCCGCCGAAGCCGGCGGCGCGAACACTTCGAACCCATCCTCGCCCGTATAGCCGGTGCGGGAGATGGTACATCTGACGCTCGCGACCTCGCCGGTGGTGAACCAGTAGTACTTGATGTCCGCGAGGTCGACGCCTGTCAACGTCTGAAGCACGTCTCGCGCACCCGGTCCCTGCAGGGCCAGGAGGGCGTGTCGCGAGCTCGTGTTTACGGCGACGACGTCCCCCCGCCCGGCAATCTGATCCGTGATCCAGTTGTAGTCCTTCATGATGTTCGACGCGTTGACGACCAGCATGAAGTGCTCATCCGCCAGCTTGTACGTCAACACATCGTCTACGAAGGTTCCCGCCGCTGTCGTGAGTGCCGAATACTGGATCTGGTGCACCGCCAGGCGCGAGGCATCATTGGATGTGATGTGCTGCACCGCGGCAAGCGCGTCCGCTCCGGCAATCTCGATTTCCCCCATATGGCTCACGTCGAACAAACCGGCTCGCGCACGCACGGCAAGGTGCTCATCCGCAATCCCGGTGTACTCGACCGGCATGTCCCAGCCGCCAAAGGCAACCATTCGGGCACCGAGCGACCGGTGCCGCGCATTCAGAGGGGTCTTCTTGAGCGCGCCGGGAGCGGGCTGGGGCATCAGCGGTGATCGGTCAGACACATGTAGGCGGATCTGACCGCAGAACTGTTCAGGGTGCGATCAGATGATCGAAGGTACTATGCCGCTCGTCCGGGGGTCAAGGTGGCGGATGAGGCCGCAGACCGAATCGCCTCCTGAGATCAGACGAACTTCAGACCGGCTCAGCGGGCGCCGAGCGGTACGGCCGGAGAGGCGAGCACGCGGCGAAGCTCCGCGACCAGATGCGACGGAACGCACGGCTTCACCAGCACCGCCCGCATGGAGCACTCCGCCGCCTTGCCTCGGACCTCCACCCCCCAGTGCGCCGTCAGTCCGATGACCGGGATGTTCCGCGTGCGGCTGTCGTCGTGGAGTGCGGAGGCGAGCGCGAACCCGTTCATCCCGGGCAGTGTGATGTCGGTGACCACCACGTGCGGGGGATGCTCGATTGCGATCCGCAGCGCTTCAGCCCCGTCCGACACCCCCATTGG
>Ga0136612_10001195_pt1 | contig 10883 bp, 8 predicted proteins | sample AntDryUQ224A2306_2_FD_106644 | JGI IMG/M metagenome (GOLD analysis project Ga0136612, IMG submission 106644) | Polar desert sand microbial communities from Dry Valleys, Antarctica - metaG UQ224A (23.06) | ecosystem: Environmental > Terrestrial > Soil > Desert | place: Antarctica: Dry Valley...
CTCGATGGCGCCGCGAATCGTGCCGATGTCGGGGGGCTGCTGATCGAACTGCAGGATGACGATCGTACCGCCCGAGAACTCGACCCCGAGCTGGAGTCCCCGGGTCATCATCACGCCGAAGCCGGCGAGAATCACGAGCCACGACAGCGCCAGCGCGTACCACCGCCACCTCAGGAAGTCGAACGTCGGTGTCTTGAAAATCTTCATGATCGGATCTTAGATGCTGAGCGAAGGGGTCGTGCGCTGGGCGAGCTCGGCCTCGAACAGCGTCTTCGACACGAAGGTGGACGTGAAGAGGTTCGACAGCAGTCCGATGGTCAGCGTCATGGCAAACCCGCGAATCGGACCGGTCCCGAACTGGAACAGGAACGCGGCGGCAATCAGCGACGCGATGTGCGTGTCGAGGAGTGTCAGGAAGACGCGCCCGAAGCCGGCGTTGACGGCCGCGCGAACGCCCCGCTGCGCGGCCAGCTCCTCCTTGATGCGCTCGAAGATCAGCACGTTCGAATCGACGCCGATGCCCATCGTCAGCACGAAGCCCGCGATGCCGGGAAGCGTCATGGCGGCGCCGATGTAGGCCATCAGGCCGAGCAGAATCACCAGGTTGAACAGGAGCGCGATGACGGCGTTCACGCCGGCCGCCTTGTAGTAGATGATCATGAAGACCACGACCAGCGCGAGGCCGATGAGCGACGCCAGCACGCCGGAGCGGATGGAGTCGGCGCCGAGCGAGGGCCCGATGACGCGCTCCTCCAGCGTCACCAGGTTCGCCGGGAGCGCTCCCGAACGAAGCGTCAGCGACAGGTCGGCGACTTCCTGCTGAGTGAAGCTGCCGCTGATCCGTCCTTCATCCGAGATGCGGCCCTCGAGCCGCGGCGCCGACACGACGCGGTTGTCGAGCACGATCGCGAGAGACCGCCCGATGTTCTCCCCCGTGATCTTCCCGAACTTGCGCGCGCCTTCGTTTCTGAGGGAGAAGCTCACCGCCGGCCGGTTGTTCTCGTCAATTGTGGGCTTCGCGCCGCGCAGGTCCCGCCCGGAGACCGCGGCGACCTTGCGCACCAGATAGAACGCGGTGCTCCCGTCGCCGGCGTCCGAAGCGCCCGAAATGACGTCCATGTCCTGCGGCACCTGCCCGTTGTAGCTCTGAAGCAGCGCCTCCTTCGTCGGGGACGGACCAGCCTCGACGATCTTCAACTCCAGCAGCGCGGTCTTCCCGATGATCTCCTTCGCACGCGCCACGTCGGCCACCCCGGGCATCTGCACCAGGATATGATCCTGCGAGCTCCCGTACCGCGAGATGTTCGGCTCGGCCACGCCGAGCTCGTTCACCCGGCGCTCGATCGTCTGCAACGCCTGCACGACCGTCTGCTCGCGCATGTCCTTTTCGATGTTGGGCTTCATCCGGAACTCGTACGCCCCGCTCGCCCCGGAGCTGCGATCGTACGAGGCGGCGCTCTGCTCGTCCGCCATCCGGCGGAACTCGGCGTCGCGGTCGGCGGGCACACCCTGCACCTGGAAAACCGTCGGTGACCCGACGACGATGTTGCCCGGGGTCACCCCGCCGGTGCGGAGCGTCTCGCGCAGCTGCTCACTCGTCGTCGTCGTATGAATGCGGAGCGCGTCGTCGGTCTGGACCCGCAGGACCAGGTGCACCCCACCCTTGAGATCGAGGCCCAGTCGAAGTTGGTGCGCCATGAGCCAGGACGGCGCCGGCAACTTCGGAAACTTGTTGACCAGGAGCGGATAAATGCCGACGGCGAAGAACAGGACGAAGACCGTCAGGCTGGTGATGAGCTTCCAGCGGAGATTCTTGTTCATGATTATGAGTTCGCCGATGGCTCCACGACCGGAGCCTGCCCCTGGTATCCACCGACGGAGGCGCGGGCCACCTCGATGCGGACTTTGTCGGCCACCTGCAGTTGTATCGACTTGTCGTTCACCTTGGTGATCTGGCCGTAGATGCCGCTCGTGGTCACGACCTTGTCGCCGGCCTTGAGCGCATCCTGGAACTCCTGGATCTTTTTCTGCCGCCGTTGCATCGGCATCAGGATCAGGAAATAAAAAATGGCGAGGATGAGCGCGAACGGCAGGACGTTCACGAGCTGGCCCGAGTCACCGAGGCCCGACATCGCTATCAAGAGAGGATGACACAGCATCTATTTTTGAGGTCGGCGCGAGAAAGTTTGATGGAACTCCTGGCGGAGCTGTTCAAACGAGCCGAACACGATAGCCTCCCTAATCCTCCGCATGGTGTCAAGGTAAAAGTAGAGATTATGCAACGAGTTGAGGGTGGCGGCCGTCATCTCCCCGGCCATGAACAGGTGCCGGAGATAGGCGCGGGAAAAGTTCCGGCAGGTGTAGCACGCGCAGTCCGGATCCGGGGGGGAAAGGTCCTCCGCATAGCGGGCATTCCGGATGACGATCGGCCCACGGCTCGTGATCAGCTGCCCGTTCCGGCCGTTCCGTGTCGGGAGCACGCAGTCGAACATGTCGATGCCGCGGGCCACGCATTCGAAGAGGTCGTCCGGCATTCCGGCACCCATCAGATACCGTGGGCGGTCCGGCGGGAGCAGCGGAGCGGTGTGCGACACCACGTCGTACATGACGTCCACCGGTTCGCCGACGCTGAGCCCGCCGATCGCATAGGCCTCGAACCCGATCTCGACCGTCTGCGCGACGCTCTCCGTTCTCAGGTCCGGCGACGTGCCGCCCTGGATGATCCCGAACTGCGCCTGCCCGGGATTGCTGATGCGGACCTCGGGAGCCGAAGCCGGGTCGTCACGCAGCCGCAGCTGGCGCTGGCGGGCACGCCGTGCCCAGCGCACGGACCGTTCCATCGCGCCGCGTACCGGATCGACGGCGATGCGTGCCATCCGCCGGCCGGGGTCGGACCCCGGCGGCGACGAGGCCACGCACTCGTCCAGCACCATGGCGATGTCGGAACCGAGTTGCAGCTGAATGTCGACCGCCTTCTCGGGCGTCAGCAGGTGCAGGGAACCGTCGAGATGCGAGCGGAACTCGGCGCCTTCCTCCCGAATCTTCCGGATCGCGGACAGGCTGAAGACCTGGTAGCCTCCGCTGTCGGTGAGGATCGGCCGGTCCCAGGCGATGAACCGGTGAAGGCCGCCGCAACGCGCGATGAGGTCGTCCCCCGGTCTGAGGTACAGGTGGTAGGTGTTGCCGAGAATGATCTCGGCGCCGAGATCCTCCAGGTCCCGCTGCGTGATCGACTTCACCGCCCCGCGCGTGCCGACCGGCATGAAGGCCGGCGTCTGCACGACCCCATGCGCGGTCGTCAGCTCGCCGCGGCGCGCCCCGCCGTCGCGATGGAGAATTCTGAAGCGGAAGGCGTCGGCCACGAGCGCTTCAGCATAGCAATTCTGCCCGCGCACGCTTCCGCCCGACTCGCATCTCCTATATCCTTCCGGTGTGAAGCGACTCAGGGTCGGGGTCTTGTACGGCGGCCGCTCGAGCGAACATGAAGTCTCGCTCGCATCGGCCGCCGCGGTGTTCGCGAACCTGGACCGCGCCCGCTACGAGCCGGTGCCCATCCGGATCGAGAAGGACGGACGATGGGCGCTCGCGGATCGAGCCCCCATCGCTGTGTCAGCCGCCGAGGTGATCGAACACGCGCGGCTCGAAGCCGCCCGCCCCGCGCGCAGCGGGCGCGAGGTGCACCTCGTCGCGAGGCCGAGCGCCGAAACCATCCTCTCGATCGATCGCCGAACGGCCGAACGGCCCGACGAGGGTCACGCCGTCGTGACCGGGCTGAACCTCGATGCGATCTTCCCGGTGCTCCACGGTCCCTTCGGCGAGGACGGCACCATCCAGGGGCTTCTCGAGCTCGCCAACGTCCCGTACGTCGGCGCGGGCGTGCTCGCCTCCGCCGTGGGGATGGACAAGGCGCTGATGAAAGTCGTGTTCGCCGGGGCAGGCCTGCCGATCTGCCCGTATCGCGTTGTCCTCCGGCACGAGTGGCAGCAGCGCCCGCAGGCGATGGCCGCCGAAATCGAGGCCGCGCTCGGGTACCCGATGTTCGTCAAGCCGGCGAATCTCGGGTCCAGCGTCGGGATCTCCAAGGCAAAAACGCGGGGGGATCTCATTGAAGCGGTGGAGCTCGCCGGAGAGTTCGATCGGAAGATCGTCATCGAAGCCGCCGTGCGCGAGGCGCGGGAAATCGAGTGCGGTGTGCTCGGCAACGACGTACCCCAGGCCTCCGTCCCTGGCGAGGTGGTGCCATCGCGGGAGTTCTACGACTACGAAGCGAAATACCTCGACGCCGCGTCGACGGTCATCATCCCGGCCGACCTCGAACCGGCCATCGCCGCCGAAGTGCAGCGCCTGTCAATCGGCGCCTTCCAGGCGATTGACTGCGCCGGGATGGCCCGCGTCGACTTCCTCCTCTCGAAGGCCGACGGCGCGATCTTCGTCAACGAGGTGAACACCATCCCAGGGTTCACCACGATCAGCATGTATTCGAAGCTCTGGGGCGCGAGCGGCGTGACATACCCCGTCCTGCTGGATCGACTCATCGCCCTGGCTCTCGAGCGCCACGCGGAGAAACAGCAGCTACGAACCAGCGTCACATGACGGTTACTCCGTGGCAGGGGGCCGTGGCCGTCTGCGCGGCGCTCCTCGCCGCAACGCCCGCGCCGCCCGGCATTCGGGAGCTGGACGCGCCCGCGCGCGACATCCGGGGCGTCGACGCCCTCGCGCGGGTGTACGACTTCATCCTCGAAGCCCGGTTCGACCAGGTGGACGCGGAGCTGCGCCGGGCCTGCGGACCGGCACCTCCCGAGGCGTGCGAAGTTCTCAGCGCGACGGCCCTGTGGTGGCGGATCCTCCTCGACCCTGAAAATCGCGGTCTCGACGACGAGTTCTCGGCCGCCGTCGACGCGGCGATTCGCGCGGCTGAAGCGTGGACGGTGCGGTCGCCGGACGACGCCGAGCCCTGGTTCTATCTGGGGGGAGCGTACGGGGCGCGCGTGCAATGGCGCGTGCTGAGGCAGGAGAAGCTCGCCGCGGCACGGGACGGCAAGCACATCAAGGTGGCGCTCGAACGGGCCGTCGCACTCGATCCCAATCTGGACGACGCCTACTTCGGCATCGGGCTCTACAAGTACTACGCCGACGTCGCACCTGCCGCCGCCAAATTCCTGCGGTTCCTCCTGCTGCTGCCGGGCGGCGATCGCAAGGAAGGGCTCGAGCTGATGCTGCGCGCGCGGGACCGCGGCAGACTGCTGCAGGGGGAAGCGGACTTCCAGCTGCACGTGATCTATCTCTGGTACGAACAGAACACCTCGCGGGCGTTGCGGCTCCTCGAGGAGCTGCACGAGCGGTATCCGGCCAACCCCATCTTCGTCGCGCGCATTGCCGAGATCCAGGACGAGTACGAGCACGACATCACCGCGAGCCTGGCCACGTCGCGGGGACTGCTCGCGGCCGCGCGCGAGCAGCGCGCCAACGCCCCGCTGCTGAGCGAGGTACAGGCGCGACTGGGCATTGCCCGGCAGCTCGAGGCGCTGCACCAGACCGACGACGCAATCGAGATGCTCCAACGGGTGGTCGCGCTCCGTCCGACCGCCCCGTACGGATCGCTGCCGCTCGCCCACCTGCGCCTGGGTGAAGCTTACGATCGCCTGGGTGCCCGCACGGCTGCCGTGGGGGCCTATCGCGCGGCGCTCGCGACCGTGCCGAATCCCGATCCGCACGACGTGCGGCAGCAGGCGACGGATCGATTGCGGCGCCCGCCGGACGCCGTCCGCGCGGAAGCGTACCGCCTGTCGCTCGAAGGCTGGCGGCTTTTCGAGAGCGATGAACTTGCCGCCGCGATAACCGCCCTCGACCGGTCCGTGGCGTTGCATGGATCCGAGCCCGTCGCGCAGTACCGCCTCGGGCGTGTGCTGCAGGCGCGAAAGGAAGACGCGTCGGCGCTCGCGGCGTTCGAGCAGGCGATTCGCGGCGCACGCACGTGCCCTGCCCCCATTCTCGGGACGGCCTATCTGGAAGCCGCGCGCCTCTACGAGCGCATCGGCCAGGTCGACGACGCCGTCGGCTACTACAAGACCGCGACGTCTCTTTTCGGCGCCGCCGCGGACACGCGCGTGGCCGCCACTCGCGCGCTCTCCCGTCTGCGCGCGCGCTGAACGCGCGGCGCGCCACCATTTCCGTCACGCCGATCACGATTCCGCGCTCCGATCGACGCGCGCGATCGGCGCCGGCCAAACTTTTGTGCGTTTTTTGACAAACCGATGCACTTTGTGCTTGACACTTTATTTTTCTCATCCATAATCTACATCTTGTATGAGGGTGGATCGCTCAGCCCACCTGTTGTAACCGTCGACCGTCGGAAACATAGCTGAGCTGCCGAATTCCAAGGAGGAATCATGGCGAAAAAGACTGCAAAGGGCGGAAAGAAGAAGGCGGGCGGGAAGAAGCGCTAGTCGCTTCCGCCTAACGACTGGGGGGTGTCGCGAGTTGACACCCCCAATTTTTTAGGTGCTGACCGTCCCGCGCGCGCGGGACTTTTTCGGCAGAGCCAACGGGCGCCGCGAGACGCGAGACCGACGTGCCAGGCGGCAGCGGTTCGCGAGCGGTAGAAGCCCGGGGCCTCTGAATCCCAATAGTGAAGGGGGGGATGAGCGCAATGGCAAAGAAAGCAGCCAAGGGCGGGAAGAAGAAGGCCGGCAAGAAGCGGTAAGCCGCCTCTCCCGTAAAAAAAGGGGGCGCATGGCGCCCCCTTTTTTGCGTACGCTCGCGACCCGCCCTCAGCGCATGGTCTTGCCGTCCCACACCCGCACCCGCTGGATCACATCCCCCTGCTGGACCCCGTCCACGACCTCCATGCCGTTGACCACCCGGCCGAAGATGGTGTACTTCGCGTCGAGGTGCGGCTGCGGCGAGTGCGTGATGAAGAACTGGCTGCCGCCCGTGTCCGGGCCAGCGAGCGCCATGCCGACGGTGCCTCGGACGAACGGACGCTCGTTCAGTTCGTCGCGGATGCTGTAGCCGGGGCCTCCCCCGCCGTCGCCCCGCGGATCGCCCCCCTGCACGACGAAGTTCGGCACCACGCGGTGAATCTGCAATCCATTGAAGAAGCCCCTGCCGGCCAGCGCCATGAAGTTGCTCGCGGTCTGCGGCGCGTCGAGGACCGCGAGCTCCAGCTCGATCGTCCCCTTCGCCATCTCGATGAAGACGTGTGGAGAGACGGGCGGCGCGATGAGCTGCGGATCGTCGTACATCATGGCCGGCGTCCCCGGCGCGGGGCGGATGACGCGGCGATAGTCGCCCGACGGATCCGATTTCGTCAGCATCTGCGCCGCCTGCAGCCGGATGGACCAGTCGGCGTCGGTCAACGCCTCCTCGAGAATGCCGGACGCGTCCGCCGGGCCGTACTCGGCGAGCGCCGAGAGGATCGCGCCCCGCGCGTCCGCGGCCGCGTCGGCAACCGCGAGGGCATAGGCCGCGCGCAGCGCCTCGGCACCGCCCGCGGGCTTCAACTCCCCGACGATCCGTGCGGCCGCCGCCCGCACCGCGTAATCCGGTTCCTTCAAGTGCGCGAGCGCCGTGGAGGCGGCATCCGGCATCTTCAGCCTGGCGAGCGAGGCAAGGACCGCGGGAATGACGCGCCTGTCCTCGTCGCGCAGCATCGACTGCACGCGCTCGAGCACGAGCTCTGCCGGCATCGTGCCGAGCACCTCGGCCAGGGCCGCGCGAACAATCCACTGGGGATCGGGATCCATGCTCGAGAGGACCAGAACGAAGCTCTCCGGGTCGATCGCAGCCGCAGCGCGGAGCGCTGCCGCACGCATCGCCGGCCAGCGGTCCGACAACAGGTCCTGGACAACGGGCAGCCCTTCCGGCCCCTTCACCGACCCGAGAGCCTTGACGATTTCGAGCCTGAGATTCGCGTCAAGCTGGGCCTCAGACGCGAGTGCCGCGAGCGGCGCCGCCGCGGCGCTGTCACCGATTTCCCCGAGCGCGCGGACGGCCGAGACCCGCACCTCCGCAGGCGCCTTCGCGCCGGCGGCCACCGCACTGAGCGCGACGACCGCGGAGCGGTCCTTGATGACCCCCAGGCCGCGCGCGGCAAACGCGGCCGGATATTTTCCGGGGCTCCCGAGCAGCTGCTGCAAGTGGGGCTGCGCCCGCGGCTCGCCGATGCGGCTCAGCGCGTACGCCACGGGCCACCACGCGGTCACTGGACGGCCCGCTTCGATCACCGCGCCGGCGAGCGGGTCGTACGCCCGCAGCCGGACGAGCGCGTAGATCCCCAGCCGGAACGCTTCGGCTTCCGGGGCGGCAGGCCACGCCTCATCATCGGCTGACAGCGCACGGACAGCGGCCGATCGCGCATACTCGGCCGCCATCCGGCCGATCGGTTCAGCAGCGGCGCGTCCGACCTCCTCTGCGCCCTCCCTGGATCCGATCAAGCCGAGCGCCTCTGCTGCCCTCCCTCGCACGACCGGGGATCCGTCGGCGAGCGCGGTCGTCAACGCAGGAGCCGCGGTGGCGTCCCCGATGAGGCCGAGCGCGAACGCTGCCATCCCTCGCACCTGCGGATCCGGGTCGACGAGAGTCGCGGTCAGCGGCTTGACTCCTTCGGACAGTCCCACCCGGCCGATCGCGACGGCCGCGCGACGGCGTACCCGTGGCTCTCCGTCCGTGACCAGCGCCAGCAGATCAGGCGTGGCAGCCGGCGCGGGCGGCGGCGGGGTGCGTCCCCTTCTCGGCGCGGCCGGGGCCGGCGGTGGTGCACTCTCAATACGGAGCACGCGACGGTTTTCGAGCTGGAGCATCCAGGCCATCTTCTGCTCGAACGTTGTCACCGGCCCTTTGACGGCCGCAGGAGCGCTCGCGCAGGCGGCCCCGCCCGCTCCTGCGAGGAGAGAGACGGCGAGCAGCCTGCGAAGCCGGACAACGGTCAGCAGCGATGCGGAGGGATCCGTGGGCACGGGACAATGCTATCGCAATCGCCCGCGCGGTTTGGCTATACTTCCTCACCGCCGAGGCGCGCACGACGGACGCAGCTGATTACCCGTGGGCTCAACGCTGGATTTCCGTTACATCGCCATTGAGGGGCCGACCGGCGCTGGCACCTCGCTGCTGGCCGATCGCCTGGGCTCCCGCCTCGATGCGACGATCGTGCTCGACGAGACCGAGAATCCCTTCCTGACGGATTTCTATGCCGAGCGGCCGGGTGCGGCCTTCCAGACGCAGCTGTTCTTTACGCTCTCGCGCCACCGCCAGCAGACCGCGCTCCGCCAGAATGATCTCTTCAGCCAGCTCACGATCTGCGACTACCTGTTCGATCGAGACAAGATCTACGCCTACCTGAACCTCGACGACAATGAGCTGTTCATCTACCAGCGGCTCTACGAGCTGCTGGCGGCAGACATGCCGGCGCCGGACCTCGTGATCTACCTGCAGGCGCCGACCGACGTGCTCAGGCGCCGCCTGCGAGCGCGGGAGCGCGCCAATCCGGAGCTCGCGCCGCTTCCGGACGAGTACGCGGGCGAACTGAACGAGGCGTACAACCACTTCTTCTTCCACTACACCGCCACACCGCTCCTCGTCGTGGAGACATCCCAGTTCGACCTCTCGTGGGGCGAGGACGCCCTCGCGGACCTCGAACGGCAGCTTCGCGACATGGGGCGGGGCACGCGGTATTACGTGCCGCGGACCTGAGGGGGCGATCGCGTTCGAGGCGGTTCCTCCACCTCGGCGCTGGTATATGCTCCAGTAATGTCCTGGTTCCAGAAGGTCCGGAAGCCTATAGAGCCGCCGCCGGACAAGAGCCGGGTGCCGGAAGGCTTGTGGGTCAAGTGTCCCCCCTGCGGACAGGTCATCTACAACAAGGATCTCGCCGCGAGCCTCAGCGTCTGTCCCAAGTGCGCGCATCATTTTCGGCTGACCGCGGCCGAACGGCTGCGCACCCTGTTCGACGGCGAATGGCAGGAGCATGACTCGGGCCTCACGTCCACCGACCCGCTCAGTTTCACCGACACGAAGGCGTACCGCCACCGCCTGCAGACGAGCATGGCGGGCACCGGGCTGAAGGATGCGATCATCACCGCGACAGGCACGATCGGCGGGCTCACCTGTGTCGTGTCGGCCATGGAGTACGGGTTCATCGGCGGCAGTATGGGTGTCGTGGTGGGGGAGAAGATTACGCGGGGAATCGAGCGGGCCATCGCGGGGCGGCTGCCCGTCATCATCGTGTCCTGTTCCGGCGGAGCCCGCATGATGGAGGGGGCACTGTCCCTCATGCAGATGGCCAAGATCAGCGCGGCGCTGGCGCGGCTCGATCGCGCGCGGCTGCCCTACGTGTCGATCCTCACGGATCCCACGACGGGGGGGGTGACCGCGAGTTTTGCCATGCTCGGGGATGTCAACATCGCCGAACCAAAGGCGCTCATCGGCTTTGCCGGGCCGCGCGTCATCGAGCAGACCATCCGCCAGAAGCTGCCGGACGGGTTCCAGCGCAGCGAATTCCTCGTCGAGCACGGCATGCTGGACCTGGTCGTGGATCGGCGCGAGCTCAAGGGCGCGGTCACACGCGTGCTCCGGTTCGGAGGAGCCGGACTGCCACGGCCCGAGGTGCCTGCGGCGCTGCTGTGATCCCTTTCCCGGACGATCCGATCGATTTCCTGTTCAGCCTCGAACGCCTCGGGATGAAGTTCGGCCTCGAAAATATCTCGAGGGTGTGCGCCGCGCTGGAGCATCCTGAACGCGCCTTCCGGTCAGTGCTCGTGGCAGGAACGAACGGCAAGGGGTCGGTCACGGCCACGGTGGAACGGGCGCTGAGGGGGGCGGGACATCGGACGGCTCGCTACACCTCGCCCCACCTCGTTCGCCTCGAGGAGCGGTTCGTGATCCAC
>Ga0136612_10001196_pt1 | contig 10878 bp, 9 predicted proteins | sample AntDryUQ224A2306_2_FD_106644 | JGI IMG/M metagenome (GOLD analysis project Ga0136612, IMG submission 106644) | Polar desert sand microbial communities from Dry Valleys, Antarctica - metaG UQ224A (23.06) | ecosystem: Environmental > Terrestrial > Soil > Desert | place: Antarctica: Dry Valley...
ATCCGGCTCCGCAGCCTGCGCCGGGCCGCAGCATGAGCGTCGATCGACGGCGAGGGCAGAGGCGTCAGGTCGCGTGTCACCGCCGGCCCGGCGCCATCCGGCGCCCCCCGGAGGAGTGGGACCGATCCGAACAGCCCGGCGACGGTGGCCGGGGTGAGGATGGGGCTGGTGGTCAGTCCGCGAAAGAGGGTCACCAGCTGCGTCCGGGAGGCCTGCCAGCCCGGCGGTGGCGTCAGCACGACGCCACGGCTCGCATCCGGTGCTTCGTCGTGGATCACGGCGAGCTCGGCCAGGAGGTGGTGGGCTGCAAGTTGCGCGTCCGCGGCGAAGCTGAAGCGGCCGGGAAGACTGTCGTCGATGGTGACCGCCTCGAGCGGGCTGGCCAACGGCGTGGACACCTCGAACGGCTGGATCGCGGTTGCCGCCTCGTCGGCATCGGCGTCCGCTGCGACAGATCCCGCCGGGAGCAGCAACCGGCGAACCCCCAGGGTCCAGAGCTTCGTCGCCGCATCGGTGGACAGCTCGCGTGTGCCCAGCCAAGTCGTGCCGTCGACCGGCCCCACCTGTTCGGTGAGGATGGCGTTGCCCTGCACGCGCTCCCGATTCAGCTCGTCGTCCATGCCCGCCTCGGTCCACGACGTGAGTGCGACGTCCACGTACGGACCGTCCAGGACCTGGAGCCGTCCGGTCGCGCGGCGGAGCTCGAGGAGGAGCTCGCTCGGCACGCCCCCGGCGCGAGCCATGGCGTCGATCGTCTCCGGGGTCGGAGCCAGCGTGAGCGGCAGGTCGGGGACCTCGGCCATCGCTCGCACCCGCGCCGCGATGTCGGCCAGCGCCCTGGGGGAGAGCCGCGCTTCGCCGTCGGGCGCGATGCTGGGCGGGGCGTGGAGGGGGAGGAGCACGGACACGGTGAGCGGGGTGAGGTCCGTGTCGGGTGTTGGCAGGCGGATGAGGTAGGTGACGAAGCTGGCCAGGTCGCGGCCATCGTCGCTCACGAGGCGCACCAGGAGGGGATAGACCCCGGGTCCACCGAGGCCGCGGACGAGGGAGATCTGCCCGGGTGAGGATGGGCCCGACTGGCGCAGCCTGATGATGATGAACACGCGTCGAACGCCCCCTTCGCCGGCCACGTCGTCGAGCATGACGGGGGGCGGCGTCGCCTTCGCTGGGCCCAGGTCGTCGGCGAAGAGGGATTTCAGGAATGCGGAACGGTCCGGCACCTCGGAGTACAGCGACGACTCCACCCTGGAGCCGGCCGGAGCGGAGCTGACGTCGACGCCCAGCAGGAATGTGCCATCGGCTTGCACCCATTGCGTCTCGTCGACCAGAGCGAACCGGGCCGGGCCCGCCGGGCTGTTCTGGGCCGGACGCTGCTGGGCCCGGGCAGGCACGGCATCGGCACCGACGGCGCCGGCGGCCAGGACGAGAGCGGTCGCGACCAGAGCGACCCTCACGGGCGGCGACCGGTGCTGCGAGCGAGCACGGCCAGGCCCTCGGGTTGGCGCCGGAACCCGAGTTGCTCGTAGGTGCGGAGTGCGGCGGCGTTGTCGGCCTGGGTGTTGACGACGGCCTGGAGGACTCCGTGGCGTCGGAGCCAACGCAACCCGTCGATCACGAGTCCGCTCGCCACCCCCTCGCGCTGTCGGGCCGGCCGGACCGCCAGCCGTTGCACGTAACCACGCGTGCCGGCTCGCCCGGTGATGGCGTACCCGATGACACCGGGGTCGAGGGCGACACGGAAGCGACTGGCCCCGGTGGCCTCGAGTGCATCGGACAGCCCACCGTCGTCGAGCCGCCAGAACTCGTCGAACGCGACGTGGTCGACGTCGAGCACGGCCGAGCGCTCCGCCCGCCGCGCCCGTCGCATGCGCAGGTCGGGCGGCGACGGGGGCAGGGCGCGAAGATCGTGGGCGAGGAGGTGAAGGTGTTCTCGCACCTGGAAGCCGGCGGCCAGGAAGGACGCCTGCTCGCCCCAGGAGAGCGCCGAGGTGACCAGGTGATGGATGCCGCGACCGGCGAGCACCTCCACGCAGCGCTCCACCGACGTCCGTTCGAGCGTGGGACCGCCGGGCACCGGCGACACGAGGGCAACGCGGTCGTCACCCCGCCACGGGACCACGCGGAACTGATCAGGACCGAGCCGCAGCAGGGCGCTGCCGGTCATCGACCGTCGGACCACGAGGTGAGGTGCACGCACCGGTGAGGATACGGCCGCAGCCGGCTCCATCCGGTACCACCCGCTGCGCCGACCGCGCCGACCGCAGAGTCGGTGCTGGTCGAAGAGCGGACGGTGTGAGCTGATGGCGCCCTCGGTCGGGTGCCCTCGGAGCCGCTCCCTCTGGAGGCACGGCCGGTGTCACCCTCTATCGTCGTGGCCTGTGACCTTGCTCGTCGCAACCCACGCTCGGTTCATGGATCACGAGTCCGGCGCCGGCCATCCTGAACGGCCGGCGCGACTGCAGGCGGTGGAGCGGGGCATTGTCAGCGCCGGACTATCCGAGGCGATCTGCGTGGTCGAGGCCACACCGGCTCCGCGCGCTGCGGTGGAGCGGGTGCACCCGGAGCCGTTGGTCTCGGCGCTGGAGCGCTTCTGCCGGGCCGGGGGCGGCTACCTCGACGCCGACACCCACGCCGGGCCGACGTCGTTCGACGCCGCGCTCCTCGCCGCCGGGGCCGGCCTCGAGATCGTGGGCCGCCTCGACCGCGGCGAAGGCGACGCCGGCTTCTGTGCCGTTCGGCCCCCCGGTCACCATGCCACCTCGAACCGCTCGATGGGGTTCTGCCTCTTCAACAACGTGGCGGTCACCGCCGCCGCCCTCGCGGATCGGGGAGAGCGGGTGGTGGTGGTCGACTACGACGCCCACCACGGCAATGGCACCCAGGACATCTTCTATGCCGATCCCCGGGTCTTCTACGTCTCGCTCCACGAGTGGCCGCTCTACCCCGGCACGGGGGCGTTGAACGACCACGGACGCGGCGACGGCGTCGGCACGACCCTGAACTTCCCCCTTCCGGCGGGCGCCACCGGTGACGTGTACCGCCGGGCGGTGCACGAGGTGGTGCTACCGGCGATGGAGGGCTTCGCACCCACCTGGCTCCTGATCTCCGCCGGCTTCGACGCCCACCGGGCCGATCCCCTCACCGGTCTCGCCCTGACCGCCGGCGACTACGCCGACCTCACGGCCGACCTGCTGGTCCTCGCCCCGCCCGGCCGGCGGTTGCTCTTCCTCGAAGGCGGCTATGACCTCGACGGCCTGGCCGACTCGTGCGGCGCCGCCCTGGCCGCCGTCATCGGAGCGCCGTACCGGCCGGAGGCTCCCTCCTCAGGTGGTCCCGGAGCCGAGGTGGTGGCCGCAGCGGCACTCCGGTGGGTGGACCGGCCGCGCACCTGAGGAGCCCGTGCCGAGAGGCGAGCCGACCCGACGAGCACGGCGCTCGCCGCGGAGCAGCCGCACGGCTCGGCCACCACCACCGCACCGGCGCGCCCGTCGGCGACAGTGGGAAGGACGGCGAAGCATCCCGCTTCGAGCCCGCCGTCGGCCCCGGTACCGTGACCGGGTGATCCCGCCTCGGCTGCAGCCCGTGCTCGACCAGGCCCGACCATTGGCGGACGCGTTCGCCGCCGCTGGGTTCCGGATCTACCTCGTCGGTGGCATCGTCCGCGACCAGCTCCTCGGCCGAGAGCTCACCCCGGACGGTGACATCGACCTCACCACCGATGCTCCGCCGGGTCGGGTCAAGGAACTGGTCGCTCCCCTGGCCGAAGCGGTGTGGACCCAAGGCGAGCGCTTCGGCACCATCGGCTGTCGCATCGCCGGCCGGGCGTTCGAGATCACAACCCACAGAGCGGAGGTGTACGGCCCCGACTCGCGAAAGCCGGCGGTGGTCTTCTCCGAAGCCATCGAAGCCGATCTGTCGCGTCGGGACTTCACCGTCAACGCCATGGCCCTGACGTTGCCCGACCCGATGCTCGTCGACCCCTTCGACGGCGCGGCCGACATCGCCAACGGCCGTCTGCGGACACCCCTCGCGCCCCGGGAGTCCTTCACCGACGACCCTTTGCGGATGATGCGTGCGGCGCGCTTCATCGCAGGCGACGGTCTCGTCCCCGATCCCGAGCTGGTTGCCGGCGTCGTCGAGCTCGGCCCCCGGCTGGAGATCGTGTCGGCCGAGCGCATCCGCGACGAGCTGAACAAGCTGATCGTGGTCGATGATCCCTCGGCCGGCCTCTGGTTCCTGGTCGACACCGGGCTGTGCGAGCACTTCCTCCCCGAGCTCCCGGCCATGCGTCTCGAGCAGGACCCGATCCATCACCACAAGGACGTCCTGGCCCACACGATTGCGGTCGTGGCCAAGGTGGCCCCGGTCCGTCGGTACGAGCCGAACCAGGGGCTACCCAACCAGACGGTGCGGTTGGCTGCCCTGCTGCACGACGTGGGCAAACCGAAGACCCGCTCGTTCACCCGGGGTTCCGGGGTCAGCTTCCACCACCACGAGGTCGTCGGTGCCCGGATGGCTCGTGACCGGATGCAGGCTCTGCGCTACCCCAGCGCCGAGATCGATGCCGTGAGTCGGTTGGTCTTCCTCCACCTGCGGTTCCACACCTACAGCCTGGGCTGGACCGACAGCGCCGTCCGGCGCTTCGTGCGCGACGCCGAGGACCTGCTCCCGGCGCTGATCGAGCTCACCCGCTGTGACTGCACCACCCGGAACGAACGCAAGGCCAGGACCCTCTCGCGGCGCATGGACGAGCTGGAATCCCGCATAGCGGTCCTCCGCCAGCAGGAGCAGCTCGCCGCCATCCGTCCGGACCTCGATGGGCGGGCGGTGATGGCCCGCCTGGGCGTGCCGCCGGGGCGCGTCGTGGGCGACGCCCTCGATTTCCTGCTCGAGCTGCGCCTCGACGAGGGCCCACTCGGTGCCGAGGAGGCTGGCTCCCGTCTCGACGCCTGGTGGGCGGCCCACCCCGACCGATGACGTGCCGTGGAGATGGCGGTCGCTAGAAGCCGTGTTTGCGGGCCCGGAAGATCACCGTGGCCGGCACCACGGCCATGAGGTCGGTCCAGTGGGTGCTCCGAGCGGCCGCCTCGCTCACGCCGGGCTCGCGCAGCGTGTCGACCCGGAAGTTGGCCCGGGTGAGGCTGGTGAAGACCTCGCTGATGGTCCGGGGGTGGTCGACCACTCGCCGATCGCCGTCGCACCAGATGGTCGGCTCGGCGTCGTGGTAGCGGCGTCGGATCGTCAGCGGGTCGGGAGCGGCCGGATCGAGCATGGCGAACGCCGGGTGCGGAAGGGAGAACACGAGCGGACCTTCCTGTTTCAGCACCCGGTGGACCTGGCGGAACACCCGATCCAGGTCGGGCGCCTCTGCGAGTGCGAAGGCGCTGAACACGACGTCGATGCCCTCGGCCCGAAGGAACGCGAGCTCGGCCAGGTTCGCCTGCTGCAGCTCGATGCGCACGTCCGCTTGTTCGGCTGCCTGCCGAGCCTCGTCGAGTTGATGGGCGCTCGGGTCGACGGCGATCACCTTTGCTCCGTGGCGGGCGAAGGTCACCGAGGCGTGGCCCGCCCCGCAGCCGAGGTCCAGCACCCGTTTCCCATCGACCGCGCCCAGCAGGCGCAGGGTCGATTCGGTGGCGATGTCAGCGCCGTAGCGGGCGACATCGGTCGGTTGCTCGCGACCGTCGGGGGCAGCGGCCGTGTAACGGTGCCACGAGGCAGTGACCGGACGGACGTCGGGCAGGGTCGTCGGGGGGGGCGGTGGGGCTTCGGCCATGCCCGCAGTCTGCCCCGAGCGGACTCCTGGTGATGCGTCCTCTGCCAGGCTCGACGGCATGAGGGTGGTGACGTTCAACATCTGCCACGCCACCCGCGGCCGAGGGACAGCCGTCGATCACCTGGCCCTGGTCGCGGCGTGCGTGGCGCTCGACGCTGACGTCCTCGCCCTCCAGGAGGTCGACCGTGGCACCCGCCGCTCGGACGGGGTGGACCAGCTGGCGCTCGTGGCCGAGGCGTGCCACATGACCCATGCGTTCGTCCCCGTGCTGAGCGTCGGCGGCGGCTGGTCCGGCAACGCCCTGCTCGTGCGGGGGCGCATCCACGAGGTGGAGACCGTCCGGCTCCGGGGCCGGGCCCGCTGGCCCCGGCCGGACCGACGTGGTGCGCTGGTCGCCCGTGTTGCCGTCGGTGACGTTGCCGCGACGGTGGCGGTGGCCCACCTCTCGCTCGCGGTCCTCGACAACGTGGCGCAGGAACGTGCCGTCCTGGCCCGTCTCACATCGCGGCCCGGACCCCATGTGTTGCTCGGCGACTTGAACCGGCGCCTCCCATGGGTGCGGTGGCAGGTGGAACGGGCCGGCTTGGAGCTCGTCAGCCAGGGAGGACCGACCGCACCTGCCGATGCGCCACGCTTTCGGATCGACCACATCGCCGTCGGAGGCTTCACCGTCACGGCGGTCGAGGTCGTCGACACCGGGACCAGCGACCACCTGGCGGTGAGCGCCGAGCTCGTGCCCACACCCCCCGCCAACGATGCGAGCGGCGATGGTCACCACTAGCCTCGATCCGTGCCCATCAGGCCCGACGTGCGTGGTGACGGAACCGACGGTTCCGGGGAGATCGACTACCGCCTGGCGCGTCAGGCCGTCATCTCGGAGTACCGCAAGGGCCGACTGGCACGGCACGAGGTGTGTGACGCCCATCCAGAGCTCCGCCGAGCCGCCGAGCAGGTCGGCGACCCCACCTCGCAGGCGTGCCCCATCTGCGAGGCCGGGAACGTGGTGCTGGTGTCGTACGTCTTCGGTCCCCGACTCCCCGCCTTCGGCCGCTGTGTCACCACCAAGTCGGAACTGCAGACCTTCGCCAAGCGGTCCGGCTCCTTCTCGTGTTACGTGGTCGAGGTGTGTCCCGCCTGTTCTTGGAACCACCTGGCCCGCACCTTCTTGCTGGATTCGCCCGGACGCCGATCGGTCGCGGCGCGCTGAACGAACCACCCGCTCGGATCGAGAACGCTCCCGTGACCCATGTCGGGCGGGTTCGCGCTGACGGTGGGTTGCTCGGGCCGGTTGGTACCCTCGGCCGCTCCGGCGCGACCGGTCGAGACCCATGCGAACCCGCCGAGCCATCCCCGCCCACCACCTCAAGACCACCCGGTCGGGCCGGCTGAAGCGACGCAGCCTGCTCTGGCGGTGGCGCCGGTGGTTGTTCCTGTTCGGTCTGCTGTTCGTCGTCGCGATCGCGGGTGTCGGCTACGTGCTGTCCCAGATCGAGCTCCCCGGCCCGCCCCCGGAGTCGGCTCAGACCACCTTCATGTGTGATGCGAGCGTCGCCGTCGGCCAGTGCTCGGCGTCCAATGCGCTGGCTGAGCTGCACGGCGAGGAGGATCGGGTCTTCGTCCCGCTCGAACGCGTGCCCAAGGTGATGCAGAACGCCGTGCTGGCGGCCGAGGATCGCGACTTCTTCACGCACAGCGGGGTGGATCCGATCGGCATCGCGCGGGCGGCTTGGACCGACATCCGGAACGAGGGCTCCCGGCAGGGCGGGTCCACCATCACCCAGCAGTACATCAAGCTCACCTATCTCAGCCGGGAGAGATCCCTCCAGCGCAAGCTGAAGGAGGCGGTGCTCTCGGTGAAGTTCGAGCAGAAGTACTCCAAGCGCGACATCCTGGAGCGCTACCTCAACACCGTGTACTTCGGACGGGGCGCCTACGGGATCCAGGCCGCCTCCCGCGCGTACTTCGGGCACGACGTGCAAGCGCTCACGCTCCCTGAGTCGGCGCTCCTGGCCGGGTTGATCCGATCACCGGCCACCGCCGAGCCCTATCGCTACCCCGAGGAGGCAGCCCGACGACGCCGAACGGTGCTGCAGGGCATGTTCGATGAGGGCAAGATCACCAGGACGCAGTTCACGCAAGCGGATGCATGGCGGTTCCACCCGTTCTACGGACTCCGCTTCGCCGAGCAATCGGTGAGCGTCCGGGTGCTCCAGGGCGGGCGGCAGAGGGACACGGCCACCTACGCCGCAACCCAGTACTTCGTGGAGCACGTCCGCAAGCAGCTGGTGGAGGCCTACGGCGAGGATCGGGTGTACGGCGGCGGACTGCGCGTGTACACGACCCTCGACCCGAAGATGCAGAAGGCGGCCTACGACGCCGTGACCTCGACCCTCGACCGCCCCGACGATCCATCCGGGGCGTTGGTCGCCATCGATGACCAGGGGCGGGTCAAGGCCATGATGGGAGGGCGCGACTACACCGCCAGCCAAGTGAACCTGGCCACGGGGACGCGCGGCGGTGGCACGGGCCGGCCCCCGGGGTCGACGTTCAAGGCCTTTGCCCTCGCCCAGGCGGTGCGGGAGGGGTACTCGATCGAATCGACGTTCCCGTCACCCCGCCAGAAGGACATCGCGCTCCCCGACGGCGGCGTGTACCCGGTGAGGGGTGGTTGCTGCGGGGGCAGGGCCACGTTGGTGGAGGCCACGCAGGAATCGGCCAACACCGTCTTCGCCCAGCTCATGGTGGACCTCGGCCCCGACAAGGTCGTCGCCATGGCGCACGATCTCGGGGTCACTGCGCCGTTGGAGGATCCGGTCCCGTCCTACGTGCTCGGTTCAGGTGACGTGTCCGTGCTCGACATGGCGGCCGGCTACTCCACCTTCGCCAACGAGGGCACCCGGATCACGCCTCGGGCGATCCTCCGGGTCGATCGCGCCGACGGCAGCCTGGTCGACGACTTCGCCCCGCAGCGGACCCCCGTCCTCACCGCCGGTCAGGCCGCCAAGGTGACCTACTGCCTCCAGCGGGTGGTCCGCTACGGCACCGGCCGGGCGGCTGCGATCGGCCGGGACCAGGCCGGCAAGACCGGTACCACCCAGGAGAACAAGGACGCATGGTTCGCCGGTTACACGCCGCGGCTCACGGCCGTCTCGTGGATGGGCTACCTCACGCCCCGGGCGATGGACGACGTCCACGGACGTACCGTGCAGGGCGGCAACTTCCCGGCTGAGATCTGGCGTCGGTTCATGGAGCGAGCCACCGCCGGCGTCGACACCGGAACCTTCCCTCCGGCCCCGGCCGACCTCACCGAGGGCCGCGACCTCAACCCGGGCCTGAGCCCGGACATCCCGAGTCGAAGGCGGTCCGGCAGCTCCCGATCCCGCTCTCGCACCACGAGCCCGCCGCCCGCTGCACCGACGTCGTCGACCCCGCCCCCCTCGGTCAGCACCAGCCCGTCGACGGCGTCGACCGCCCCGAGCACCGCGACCACGCCCACCACGGCGGAGCCGCCGTCGACATCGTCGATCCCCTCCGCATCAACGGCCCCGATCACACCGACCACCGCAGCCGGCGAAGGCGCACCCCCCGAGACATGAGCGACGAGGTGGGGCCGTCGTCCCCGATCGCCGTGCGGCTGCGCTCACCGCTTGCGCCGTGTGGTCGGGTCGCCTCGCCTATCGGCTCGGCTCCTTATCGGCTCGGCTCCTTATCGGCTCGGCTCCTCCAGGGGCATCGCAACGGGCGAGGCGCGAGGAACGGGTCAAGGACCGGCCGTCACCGCCTCGTGGGGGTAGTGGGTGCGGCACGGGAAGCACCACCACTCGATCTCATCGATCCGGTCGACGGAACCGGCCGTGTCCCACGACTCGGGCGTGACGTAGAGGCGACGGACGGCAACCAGGTCGTCGCGCTGGTCACCACAGCTGCCACAGGCGCCGGCTTCCATCAGGATCACCCTACCGAGACGCCGATGGGCCCCTGCGGTCGCTCGACGGCTCCGTGTCGACGTAGGCTGCCGCGGACCGCTGGCAGCCGGATGGCGCTGGACGGAATCAAGGAGGCTCGCATGAGCTCGATGGTTGCCCCCCCGACGGGTTCCCCCCTCACCGTCCCGGTCGTCCGCGCCCGGAAGGTGCGCAGGGGCGACGATCCGTTGGTCATGCTCACCGCCTACGACGCTCCTGGTGCGCACATCGCCGAGGAAGCAGGGGTCGACATGATCCTCGTGGGCGATTCGGTGGCGATGGTGGTGCTCGGCTACGACGACACCCTGCAGGTCACCGTCGACGACATCGTCCACCACGTCGGGGCGGTGGCCCGAGCCAAGCCGTCCTGTCTGATCGTGGCCGACCTGCCCTGGATGAGCTACCACCTCTCAGCCCTCGGCGCCGTGGCCAACGCCGCTCGGCTGGTTCGCGCCGGTGCCCAGGCCGTGAAGCTCGAAGGCGGCCGGAAGCGGGCCGGCGTGGTCGAGGCCATCGTCGACGCCGAGATCCCGGTGATGGGCCACATCGGTTTGACTCCCCAGTCGCTGCACGCCATGGGCGGGTTCAAGGTGCAGGCCCGAACGTCAGAGGCGGCCCTGGCGCTGGTGGCCGATGCCAAGGCGTTGGCCCACGCCGGTTGCTTCGCCATCGTCCTCGAGGGTGTACCCGACGAGGTGGCCCATCTGGTCACCGATGCGGTCGACATCCCGACGGTCGGCATCGGCGCCGGTCGTCACTGCGACGGCCAGGTGCTGGTGATGCACGACGTGCTGGGCATGGAGGACCGCATCCTCCCCAAGTTCGTGCGGCGCTACGCCCGGCTGAAGGACGATGCGGTATCCGCCGTGTCGGCCTTTGCCGCCGACGTGCGCAGGGCCCGGTTCCCAGCCGACGCGGAGAGCTACCACCTGTCCGACGACGTGGCTCAGACCCTCGGCCTCTATGGCGGAACCGATCCGAGGTCGTGAGCATCACGTGAGTCGACGCGATCGGCCGGCCCCCATCGGTCGACGATCGACCTGGGCCGGTCTGGTCGCGGTGGCGATGCTCGTCACTGCCTCCTGTCGGGATGACGTGCGCTCGACCGGACCGGCGTCGGATGCCACGGGGTCGACC
>Ga0136612_10001197_pt1 | contig 10876 bp, 5 predicted proteins | sample AntDryUQ224A2306_2_FD_106644 | JGI IMG/M metagenome (GOLD analysis project Ga0136612, IMG submission 106644) | Polar desert sand microbial communities from Dry Valleys, Antarctica - metaG UQ224A (23.06) | ecosystem: Environmental > Terrestrial > Soil > Desert | place: Antarctica: Dry Valley...
CTGCTGATTCGGTATGGGATTGGGAAACCCTACGCTGAGGCTGGGACGCGATGCCGCGTATTTTCGACAATCTCTCCCCGGAGACACAGCTCATCGGCGGGCTGCGCGAGTCGATGCACGGCGCGACCCGCGCCGATTTCTGCGTCGGGTACTTCAACCTGCGCGGCTGGGCGGGACTGGCCGAGCAGATCGATGAGCTCAGCAGCGCTGAAAGTCCCGCCTGCCGCGTCCTGATCGGGATGCAACGAGCTGGCCGGCAGGAAGTCGAGCGCGCCTTCGCTTTCGTCGAAAGTCCGCAAAGTCCCGATTTGCAAACGGTGAATCGACTCAAACAGCAAATGGCCGAGGAGTTTCGCGAGCAGCTGACCATCGGCAAAGCGACGAATCGATCAGAGGCAGCCCTTCGCCGCTTACGCCGTCAGATACTGGACGGCAAGGTCCAGATCAGGCTCTTCCTGCGCCATCCATTGCACGCGAAGCTCTATCTCGTGCATCGCACCGACGCCGTCACCCCGAAAGTCGGCTTCCTGGGCAGCAGCAATCTCACCTTCTCCGGACTTTCGAACCAGGGCGAGCTCAACATCGACGTGCCCGATCAGGATGCCGCCAACAAGCTGCATCGCTGGTTCAATGAGCGTTGGGACGATCTCCGCTGCCTCGACATTTCCGATGAACTGGCCGAGATCATCGATCGGAGCTGGGCAGGCGACAAGCTCATAGCCCCGTACCACGTCTACATGAAGATGGTCTATCACCTCTCGCACGAGGCGCGCGCCGGGCTTTCGGAGTTCAAGATTCCTCGTGACTTTGGAGCCGAGTTGTTTGAATTCCAGAAGGCGGCGGTCAAGATCGCCGCGCACCACGTCCACAAGCGCCGTGGGGTGATGATTGGCGACGTGGTCGGGCTCGGTAAGACATTGATGGCCACGGCGCTGTCCCGCGTGTTGCAGGACGACCTGCATACGGAGACGTTGATTCTCTGCCCGCCCAATCTGCAGTCGATGTGGCAGAGCTATGCCGAAAAGCATCGACTCTTCTACAAGATCGTCCCCACCAGCCGGGTCATCGAAGAGTTGCCAGAGCTGCGGCGCTACCAGGTGGTCCTCATCGACGAAAGCCACAACCTCCGCAATCCCGAGGGACTGCGCTACCGCGCCATCCGCGACTACATCCAGTTGAACGACAGCCGGGTGATTCTGCTGTCGGCGACGCCCTATAACAAGGCCTACACCGACCTTTCGGCCCAACTGAGCCTCTTCGTGCCGCCAGACGAGGACATCGGCATCCGCCCCGAGGCGCTGCTCCGCGAGATGGGCGAGGACAAGTTCCAGCAACTCCACCAGTGCGGGCTGCGCACCCTGCGTGCGTTTGAGAAGAGCGAAGAGACTGACGACTGGCAGAACCTGATGCGCCGCTATCTGGTGCGGCGCACGCGCGGGTTCATTCAGCAGCATTACGCCGAATGGGACGCCGATGGGCGGGCTTTTCTTCGGCTCGATGATGGGCGGGAGTTTCCCTTTCCGGATCGTGTCCCGAAGACGGTCGCCTTCGCCTTCGATGCCGATTCTGACGATCCCTACCCAAGGCTCTTCTCCGACGACGTAGTCGACATCATCGACGCGCTAAAGTTGCCCCGCTATGGACTGGGAAACTTCATCATCAGCGCACCTTCGCTCAAACCAACGCCGGCGGAAAGGGAGGCGATCAAGAACCTCGGGCGAGCTGGCAGCCGGCTGATCGGCTTCAGCCGCACGAATCTCTTCAAGCGCCTGGAGAGCGGTGGCCCCGCTTTTCTGCAATCAGTCGATCGCCACATCCTGCGCAACTTCGTGTTTCTCCACGCGCTTGAGCATGGGCTCGACTTGCCCATCGGGGCCATGGATATCCGTGACTTCGACACGCAGTTCGCCGACGATGACATGGATGATGAGGAGGTGGAGCGTTGTGGCAGCCGATCGGAGGCGGACTACCGGCAGGTCGCGGAGCTGGCGTACACCCGCGCGGTGAACGAGCGTAGTCGCGGCGTCAAGTGGCTGCGCGCGGGGCTGTTCAGCGACGCGCTGGCCCGCGATCTTCTGCACGATGCCCGCGCCCTGCTGGCGATTCTGGATCGCTGTGGAGAATGGGACCCGGCACACGACACCAAGTTGCTAGCCCTGGCACGCCTGATACAGGAGACGCATCCGCGGGAAAAGATTCTGGTCTTCACCCAGTTCGCGGATACGGTTCACTACCTGACGGAGCAATTGCAACGCCTGGGGGTGTCTGATCTGGCAGGGGTGACCGCCGCCTCCGCCGATCCGACGAAAGCGGCCTGGCGCTTCAGCCCTCGTTCGAACGAGAAGTTGGCCTTCGCGGAGCGGGAAGGGGAACTGCGCGTCCTGATCGCCACCGACGTCCTCAGCGAGGGGCAAAACCTGCAGGATGGGGCGATCATCGTCAACTACGATCTGCCCTGGGCCATCATCCGCCTGATCCAGCGGGCCGGGCGCATCGACCGCATCGGGCAGCAATCACCCCGCATCCTCTGCTACTCCTTCTTGCCGGCCGATGGCCTGGAGCAGGTCATCAATCTGCGTGGCCGCCTCCGTCAGCGCTTGCGCCAGAACGCCGAAGTGGTCGGCACCGACGAGGCCTTCTTCGAGGACGACGGCGACACCCGGCCGCTGATCGATCTCTACAACGAAAAAGCGGGCATCCTGGACGACGCCGACGACCTCGGCGTCGATCCGACCTCGGAGGCCTACCAGCTCTGGAAGGACGCCATCGACGCCGATCCGAAGCTGCAAAAGATTATCGAGGCGCTTCCCGACGTGGTCTACGCCACGAAGGCCTTTGCTGGCAATGCGTTTGCACCCTATGGCGTGCTGGTCTACGTGCGCACCCCCGACGGTAACGACGCCCTCGCCTGGCGGGATCCGATGGGCTACATCGTCTCTGAATCGACGGTCGAGATCCTCCGCACCGCCGCCTGCCTCCCCGGCACACCGGCGCTGCCGCGCGGCGAGCAGCATCATGAGATGGTCACTGCTGCCGTTCAGCACATCCTCAAGGAGCAAAGTGCCGTTGGTGGCCAACTGGGGCGCCCGACCGGGGCTCGCTTCCGCGCATACACCCTGCTGACCGAGTACGCGAACTCGCTGGTTGGCACGATGCTCCCCTGGGATGCGCCGAACCTCGATGCCCTGAAGCTCGTCATCCAGGATCTGCACGACCACCCCTTGCGCGATGGCGCGCGCGACAGCTTGAACCGGTTGTTGCGGAGTGACGCCTCCGCCCCAACCATTGCTCGCGTGGCTATCGACCTGCGCGACCGCGACGCGCTTTCGGTGCAGACCGAAAGCGGCGAAACGCGTGAGCCGAAGATCATCTGCTCGATAGGCCTCGTGCCCGCGCCTTGAGGGAGGAGACGCCGATGGCCGCCACGAACCAGACGCTGCCTCTCTCCGCCATCCGCGAGCGGCTGCGCGCTTTTGCCTTTCGCGACCTGTTCAACGAGCTCGGCTGGGATCATCTCCAGCGGAGCATGACCGTGGAGGCCGAAGGGGACGACTACGACCTGCAGGGCATCGCCCACAAGCGCGGGTTTCAGGTCTACCACTGCGCCCCCGGCCCGGATGGCGCCATTCCCAACCGATCGATCCGCCGCCGCATCGACCGCGAGGTGGGCAAGGGGGCCCAGGAACACCTGCTGATCTTCACCGACGCGGCCAACACCGCCCAGGTCTGGCAGTGGTCCCGGCGCGATCCTGGGAAGCCCTTCCAGCATCACGAGCATGAGCTGCACGCCGGCCAGTCCGGCGAAGCCCTGGCACAGCGCCTGCAACGCCTCTACGTCTCGATCGAAGACGAAGCTGCGCTGACCATACCCGATGTCGTCAGCCGTGTCCGTGGCGGCCTCGGCGCGGCCGAGCGCGTCACCCGCGCCTTCTACACGCGCTTCAAGCAGGAGCACGAGGCCTTCCGTGGCTTCATCGAGGGCATTTCAGCGGCGACGGACCGCGACTGGTACGCCTCGCTGATGCTCAACCGGCTGATGTTCGTCTACTTCATTCAGAAGAAGGGGTTCCTCGACGGCGACCAGGACTATCTTCGCCACAAGCTGGCCGAGGTCCGCGCCAACCAGGGCGAGGGCCAATTTCTTTCGTTCTATCGGCATTTTCTCAGGAAGCTGTTCCATGGGGGACTCAGCCAACAGGAGGCCGAGCGAACTCCAGAGCTGGACGAGCTGCTGGGCAGCGTCCCGTACCCGAATGGCGGCCTCTTCGATGTGCACGCCCTGGAGAGCCTCTACGCGGAGATCGATGTCGCCGACGACGCCTTCGCCAAGCTCTTCGACTTCTTCGACTCCTACCGCTGGCACCTCGACGAGCGCCCTCTGCGGCAGGACGACGTGATCAACCCCGACGTGCTCGGCTACATCTTCGAAAAGTACATCAACCAGAAGCAGATGGGCGCCTACTATACCAAGGAGGACATAACAGGATACATCGCCCGCAACACCATCATCCCGGCCCTCTTCGACATGGCGCGGCCGGAAGCGCGCATCGCCTTCGAGCCGGGCAGCGCCCTCTGGCGACTGCTCCAGGAGAACCCGGACCGTTACCTCTACCCGGCCATGCGAAAGGGGATGGACCTGACGCCGTCGGCGGAGATCGCTGCCGGGGTGGACGATATCTCCGCGCGCGGCGGCTGGAACCGTCCGGCAGCCGAGGCCTATGCCCTGCCGACCGAGACCTGGCGCGAGCACATGGCCCGTCGCCAGCGCCACAACGAGATCAAAAAGAAGCTGATTGATGGCGAGGTTCACCAGATCGACGATCTGATCACCCTCAACCTCGACATTCACCAGTTCGCCATCGACGCCATCGCCGAGTGCGAGGGACCGGAAACGCTGCGGGCGTTCTGGCGAGCCATTTCGCGCATCAGCGTGCTCGACCCGACTTGCGGCTCCGGGGCCTTCCTCTTTGCCGCCCTGAACATCCTCCAGCCGCTAGCCGAGGCCTGTCTGGAGCGCATGCAGGCTTTCATCGACGAGACCGACCACGCAGAGCCGCCGCCGCACGCCGAACGCTTCCGCGACTTCCGCCAGACGCTGGCTGACGTATCCCGCCACCATAACCGCGAGTACTTCGTCCTCAAACAGATCGTCCTGAACAACCTCTACGGCGTCGACATCATGGAAGAGGCGGTCGAAATCTGTAAGCTGCGCCTCTTCCTGAAGCTGGTGGCCCAGGTGGAGACGGCCGACCAGATCGAGCCTCTTCCCGACATCGACTTCAACATCCGCGCCGGCAATACCCTGGTTGGGTTTGCCTCACTCGAAGAGGTTGAGCGCTCGCTCAATCGTGCTGCCGCCGGTCAAGTGCGGATGGTTGACGCTGCGACCTCGGCGGAGTTCGCCCGGATGAAGGAGGAAGCCGAAAAGGCGGCCATGGCCTTCGCCCGCTTTCATGACCTTCAGGAAACAGGGGACGATGCAAGCGCGCAGCGCGCCGCCAAGAGTGATGTCCGTCAAAGACTCGCCGCGCTCCGCGGTGAACTCGATGTTCTCCTGGCGCGGGTGTACGGCGTGGAGCCAGTTGGCGCGAGCTACGCGGCTTGGCGCGCAAGCCACGAACCCTTCCACTGGGTCTCGGAGTTCTACGACATTGTTCATGAGCGCGGCGGGTTTGATGTCATTGTCGGAAATCCTCCCTATCTCGAAGTTGGAAAGTTGCTTGGTGCGTACCGCCCAATTGGGCTGGAATCGATTGGATGTCGAGACATCTACGCTTGGGTCGTAGAGCGTTGCATGCACATGCAAAGGAAAAGCGGAAGAATTGGGTTGATCGTACCTGTATCAATTGGATCTTCAACATCGTTCCAGCCGCTGCGTGAAGCGATCGCCAACGCCGCACCCACTATCTGGCTGGCTAACTTCGCTAATCGCCCGGGGCAGCTTTTTTCAGGAGCACAGAACCGACTCTCAATCATTCTGATTGGTCCGACATCTAGTTCCCCAGAATTCCTCTCAACCAGATACAACCGATGGGACGGAACTAGGGGACGCAGTGCCCTATTTGAGACTCTTGGCTTCACAGCTATTGATATCGGCAAGGTTTCATTTCACGAGCTTTGGCCCAAGGCCGGTGATCCGATTGCACATTCAGTTCTAGTGAAGATTTGCAACGGACCCAAACTTGCATCATTCGCGTCGAACTCCGGTTCGAGCAGCGTGTTCTGGGTTCGTGTACCGGGTTACTTTTGCCAGTTTTTTCAGTATCCTCCAATGGCGAGTCCTGAGGCTGGTGGTCAGGAAAGAATCAGAGGTGAGGTCAATGACATTTCATTCAGTTCTGTAGTAACTCGAAATCTAGTTCATGCATGTCTGAATAGTTCCATGTACTTCCAATTCTTCAGTAGCTATACAGATGGACGACACATCAATCCTTCTGATGTCAACGGATTTCCGCTTGACCTTAACGCTCTATCCACCTCAACCGCTAATGACCTAGTTTCGTTGTCCGATCAACTCAGTGATTGCATGGTAAGCAACATGGGGAAGCTGCGTAAGAGTGGACTCTTGATTGATTCCGTTGATTCCAAAGAGTGTAAGGCTCTCATCGACCGAATCGACCGAGTCCTCGCTCAGCACTACGGCTTTACCGACGAAGAACTCGATTTCATCATCAACTACGACTATAAATACCGCATGGGTGTGGCCGGTGATGACGAGGCCGCGTAGTGGCGACCACTCCGGCGCGACCTGAGATTCTTGGCTACGTGGCAATCCTCGATCAACCGCTGCTGGCCCTGGCCTCGTCTACCAAAGTACCCCCCGGTCTTGTCCTCCGCGCCTATGACTTGGCCAGCATCCTGCGTGACTCCGGTGTCGCGACCATCAGCGGCTTCCACACGCTCATTGAGCGCGATTGCCTCCATTTTCTTCTGAAAGGAAAGCAGCCGGTGGTCATCTGCCCGGCGCGCGGCATCGCGCGCATGCGCGTGCCGCCGGAGTGGAAAGCCTCGATTGCCGAAGGTCGGCTCCTCGTCGTCTCCCGCATCCCCGCCCACGAACGCCGCGTGACCGCTGCCTTGGCCGCCGAGCGCAACCGCTTCGTCGCCGAGCTCTGCACGGCGGCCCTGGTCATCCACGCCAATCCCGGCAGCCGCACCGAAGCGTGGTGTCGCGACGTCCTGGCCCTCGGCAAGCCGCTCTGGACTCCCGCCGCGGCGGAGAATGCCCACCTCGTCGCGCTCGGGGCGCGGGCCTTCGAGATCGAGCGACTTCCCCTATTCTTTGAGGCATAACGGGTAAACGCGCGCGGGGGACCGCGGGGTGTGCGGAGGCCGACCTGTTCGGGGAGTACCCTGATTAAAGCAAACAAGGACGCCGAAGCGTCCCAGTTCGCCGACTAGCCAAGAGCTAGCCCATTACCTCAAGTATTGACTACGCTCCCCGACAAATCAAGTAGTTCCGCGCCACGTCCGGCCGGCGGCTGCTCAGAGGGGGAGGTATTGCGAAAAGGCTGCTCCCGTCGCGGAAAACCCTCACCCCAACCCCTCTCCCTGTGTGCAGAGAGAGGGGCTTATTGTCGTGTGCAAGGCGGCATTTCGCGCATACCTCTCCCTGTCAGGGCGGCGGCTGGGGTGAGGCAATCCTGATTCGCGCACAACAAACGAGAAGCGCTGCCACCGCGGAGATGAGATCATGACCGCATGAACAGAGCACAGCTTCTGCACAATTTCGAAACCGCCTGGACGGCGCTCAGGTTTTCGTACGATGGCCTATCAGACGCACGTCTGACGGAAGCAGGCGTCGTCGAAAACTGGTCCGTACAGGACATCCTTGCCCACGTCACCACGTGGGAGGAGGAAGCGTTGACGCATCTGCCGGTCATCATGGCAGGTGGTCGGCCGCCTCGCTACGCCGCCCAGGGCGGCATCGACGCCTTCAACGCCCGGAAGACGGCGGAAAAGCGCGATATCACGCTCGCCGCCGTCTTGGAGCAACACGAGGAGACCCACCGTCGCCTGATCGCCTTCCTCGCCACCGCGCCAGAGGAGCACTTCACGCGGGAAACACGCTTCCGGCATCGCTTGCGCCTCGACACCTATAGCCATTACCCCATCCATACGGTAGCGATTCGAGCCTGGCGAGCGCGGACAGAATCGGGTGCGAACGCCGGCGAGACGCCCGGCCCCTAGCCCGGAACGGTGGCGAAGGTTGCCACTCCTCCAGCGTCCCGTAGCCTTTGCGGCCTTTGCAACCTTCGCCCCCGGTCAGCGCGCCTCCATCGCCCTCGCACGCATCGTTCAGGTCGCGCGAAGGAGGCGTCCGCTACACACCGCGATTCATGGATCGCGCCAACCGCCCGGAATTTGACTATCTCTTGACACTTCACGCTCCCGGCGTCTTTAGGCTCGAAAAAGGCGTGGTGCATCATCGCGCTTCCCGCGCGCGCGCGCGCGTGCCGGGACGATCCCGAAATCGGAGTAGGTCAGGAGTCATAACATTGGCCGCGAGCCGTTACGAGCAGGATGGACCGGAGATTCTTTCCACCGCGGGACGCGGTGAGACGTTCGCGGCGATCATGGCCCGCCGCCTCAGCCGCCGCGGGCTGATCCAGTCCGGCGTGGCCGCCACGGGCCTGGTCCTGGCCGGGCCGCTTGGCGGCAGCCGCGTTGCCGCGCAGGCCACGCCCGAGGCCGCCACCCTCGACTTCGCCGCCATCACCGCCAGCCCCGGTGAGCTGACCGTGGCCGATGGGTATACGGCCATGCCGTTCCTAAGCTGGGGCGATCCCCTCGTCTCCGGTGCGGCCCCCTTTGACCCCGCCTCGCTCACCCCGGAGGAACAGGCCCAGCGCATCGGCTACAACCACGATTACGTCGGCTTCCTGCCGCTTCCCCTGGGCTCGACCAATTCGGATCATGGCCTGCTCGTGATCAATCACGAGTACACCAACCCCGAGCTGATGTTCCCCGCCTACATGGTTCCCAACCCGGCGGCCGCCACGCCAGTGGCCGAGGGCGAAGAGGCGCCCGATGCGCTGCTGCCCGAGCCCACCGCCGACAATGTCGCGGTCGAGCTGGAAGCGCACGGCATCGCCGTGGTCGAGGTGATGCGCGACGATGCCGGGGCCTGGAGCCTCGTGCTCGACTCCCCGTACAACCGTCGCGTCACCGCCACGACCACGACCACCGTCACCGGGCCCGCCGCCGGACACGATTTACTCAAGACCAGCGCCGATCCCACCGGCATGGATGTCGCCGGCACGCTGAACAACTGCGCGGGCGGTCTCACCCCCTGGGGCACGTTCGTCTCCTGCGAGGAAAACTTCCACCAGTACTTCGGCAACGTCGCCCTGCTCAATGAGGACGATCCCGTGCTCGCCCTGCATAGCCGCGTCGGCATGCCCGAGGCCGCGTCCGAGCGGCAGTGGGAGCGGTTCGTCGATCGCTTCGACGTGACCAAAGAGCCGAACGAGGCGTTCCGCTTTGGCTGGGCGGTCGAGATCGATCCCTACGATGCCGCCTCGACGCCAAAGAAGCCCACCGCTCTGGGCCGCTTCAAGCACGAGGCGGTCAATCTGGTCGTGGCCCCGGACGGACGGGTTGTCCTCTATTCCGGCGATGACGAGCGCTTCGAGTACGTCTTCAAGTTCGTCAGCACCGGCGCCTTCAATCCCGACGATCGCGCGGCCAACATGGATCTGCTCGACGAGGGGACCCTCTTTGTGGCCACGTTTGCCGAGGACGGCACGGGAGCCTGGTTGCCGCTAACCTTCGGCGAGGGAGCGCTGACCGAGGAGAACGGCTTCACCTCCCAGGCGGATGTGCTGATCAACGCGCGCGGCGCGGGCGATCTGCTCGGCGCCACCAAGATGGACCGGCCGGAGGACATCGAGCTCAACCCGGTCAATGGCAAGGTCTACATGGTGATGACCAACAACATCGAGCGCGGCACGCCCGAAGGCGATGAAGGCCCCACGGCCTCCAATCCGCGGCCGGAGAACCAGCATGGCCACATCATTGAAGTGACCGAAGATGGGGATGTCGCCGCCACCAGCTTTACCTGGGATATCTTTCTGCTCTGCGGCGACCCGGCCGATGAATCGACCTACTTCGCCGGCTACCCCCGGGAGAAGGTCAGCCCCATCTCCTCCCCCGACAACATCACGTTCGATATGGACGGGAATCTCTGGATCTCGACTGACGGCCAGCCCCGCACGCTGGAAGTGAACGATGGGCTTTACGCCGTGCCCGTTTCAGGTCCAGAGCGCGGCTACCTGCGCCAGTTCTTCAGTTCTGTCGTAGGCTCCGAGGTTTCCGGGCCGATGTTCACGCCGGACAACACCACCCTCTTCCTCTCGGTCCAGCACCCTCGCGAAGGCGGAACCTTCAACGAGCCGATTACCAGTTGGCCCGGCGCGGACGGACCTCCCCGCCCGGCGCTGGTGGTGATTCAGGCCGCGGACGGAGGGCGCATCGGCGGCGCCTGAGCCAGGGGTCGCGCGGTCACCATAATCGCGAGATCGGCATCGAGAGCGGCGGGGGCAGCCCTCACTGTCCCCGCTGCTCTGTTTGTGCCACCATCATCATTCACCGGAGGGTGATGCAATCCCTCCCTGGAACACCCGAACCACGAGGGGAGCTCCGTGAATCGCCTACCTCGAACCCTCGGCATCGCCATCGTTCTCGGAGGACTTACCCTCGGCGGCTCGCTCGCCACGGGTGTAGCGCAGCCTGCCACCCCGATCCCCATAACGACGCTGATGCTGGTCGAGCACAACATGAACGTCGTGATGGCGGCCTCCGACTGGATCGTCGTGATCAGCTTCGGGGAGAAGATCGCCGAGGGCCTTCCGGCCGAGATCCGTGCCAACCCGAA
>Ga0136612_10001198_pt1 | contig 10874 bp, 10 predicted proteins | sample AntDryUQ224A2306_2_FD_106644 | JGI IMG/M metagenome (GOLD analysis project Ga0136612, IMG submission 106644) | Polar desert sand microbial communities from Dry Valleys, Antarctica - metaG UQ224A (23.06) | ecosystem: Environmental > Terrestrial > Soil > Desert | place: Antarctica: Dry Valley...
CCTCTACACCTGCCAGGGCCACCAGGCCGGAGCGGACAAGGAAATCCAGGTCATCGCCTGGACGGTGGACACCGGCTACACCGCAGCGACCCGGGTGGCCGATCCGCTACTCGGCGACATCCCGGTGAACGCGAGCACCGGCCGGCACGGCGGCTGCCGACTGCGCTTCGACACCACCGGTTCACTGATGGTGAGCACCGGCGACAACGCCGTCGGGAGCTTCCCGCAGAACGTGGCGTCGTTGGCGGGCAAGATCTTACGGATGAATCCGATGACCGGCGGCCCGGCCGCCGGCAACCCGCGGATCAACGCCGCGAACCCCAACACCCGGCTGATGTGGAACTACGGGCACCGCAACCCCCAAGGGCTGGCGCTACGCCCTAACGGTCAGATGTTCAATATCGAACACGGCTCGTTCCGTGACGACGAGGTCAACCTCGTGCTCAAGAATCGCAACTACGGCTGGGACCCCAACGGCGCCGGTGGCGGCTACGACGAGTCGGTGCCGATGACCGACCTGCAGCAGTTCCCGACTGCCAAAACCGCCTCGTGGACCTCCGGTCCGACCACGGACGCCACCTGTGGCGCGACCTTCCTCGTCGGCCGGCAGTGGGGCTCATGGAACGGATCGATGGTCGTTGCCCAGCTCCAAGGCGAGTCGCTGCTGCGGTTGACGTTCGGCAGATCCGGCCAACTGACCAGCGAGGAGTTGATTCCCGAGTTCACGGGCACCTACGGGCGGCTGCGAACCGCACAACTCGGTAGGGACGGCTCCCTGTATCTCACGACCGCCAACGGCGGCGGGACGGACGTCATCCTCAAGGTCACGCCGACGGGGTGACTCCGCGCTGCACCGGATCGGACCCGCGCGCGTCGGCAGGCACACCTGCGCCGACATCGTGCAGGTGATGAAGAATGTCGTGCAGGAGGTACCGGGCGAACGAGTCGACGGTAAATCGCGCACCATCGCTGCGCCGGCCGCTTCGCTGCCACTGATCGTCTCGCACCTCAGCGAAGTGCGCGGCCAATGTGTCGGCGGCACGGCCGAGTTCGACCGCCACTTCGGCGGGATTCTGCTCGCCGTAGCGGTCTGTGATCGCCGTCGCGTCCTGGTCCCAGTTTCCGAACTCGGGATCGGCCTGGGTCAGCATCAATGCCAGCCGGTCGTCGAAGCGGGAGCAGACATCACGTACGTGGCATGCGTACTCCAGCGGTGACCAGGTCTGGCGAGCCGGGCGAGTCCCTACGTCGTCACGGCGCAGCCGGATCTGCCAGGTTTGCGCAGCGCCTCGCAGCATCGCCGCCACGTCTGGTCCAGCAACCGCAGCTGCGTCGAAGCCGCAGTCCGGGCATGCTCGCTCGAGCACCCAGGTCCAGTCCTTGGCGTCCGGCACGATGTCCATTCGCCGGAGGCTACGGCGGCCTCGTGCCCGCGGGCTACCAGCGGCCGTGATGCACCACCTCGTCGGCGCCGCGACGTCCGCGGCGCAGCGATGGTGATGCCTGATCCGCCCTTCGGTAACCGACCGAGACCACCCCGATCGGCGAGAAGGGCTCGGGTACGCCGAATGCGTCTCGCAGTGGAGGGATGAACTCCGGCGGGATCCCGAAGAAGCAGGCCCCCAAGCCTTGATCGACAGCCGTCTGCAGGATCATCAACGCGGCCATTCCGGTGTCGATGTCCCAGTACGGAACCGGCCAACGGTTCTCGTCGCGGTCGGTCCAGCCCTTGTCCGGCTCGGCGTACCGGTCGAGGTAGGCGGCTTTGTGGGAGAAGCAGACGATCAGCAGCGGCGCGTCGGTCATTCCGCTCAGCCACGAGTCGGCCTCGCCCTCCTCCGTGGTCACCGACCAGAACAGGTCCCGGTCTGCGCCGGCTTCCAGTACCAGGAACCCCCAGCCCTGAGAGAAGCCGGCCGACGGTGCATGCCGGGCGTTGGCCAACAGCTTGTCCCGGATTCCAGGGGGGACCGGGCGGCTCGGATCGTAGGCGCGCACCATTCGCCGGCGCCGCACAACCTCGGAGAACTCCATGGCGCCCAGCATGCCCTTTCCCTCTGACGCGCTGCCGGCCTCTTAGGCTGGGTCGGTGAGTCTGATCCTGCTGCCGGCCGTGGACGTTTCAGGCGGCCGAACCGTACGCCTGGTCCAGGGTGAGGCCGCAAGCGAAACCTCCTACGGCTCGCCGCTGGATGCAGCCTTGGGCTGGCAGCGCGACGGTGCGGAGTGGATCCATCTCGTCGACCTCGATGCGGCCTTCGGGCGTGGCCACAATCGAGAACTCATCGCCGATCTGGTGGGCAGACTGGATATCGAGGTGGAACTGTCCGGCGGCATCCGCGACGACGCCTCCCTGACCGCCGCGCTGGCAACGGGTTGCGCCCGGATCAACCTCGGTACGGCGGCGCTGGAGGACCCGGACTGGACGGCTCAGGTCATCGCCGAACATGGTGCAAAGATCGCCGTCGGTCTGGACGTTCGCGGGAAGACGCTGGCAGCCCGGGGATGGACCAGCGAGGGCGGAGATCTCTGGGAGGTCCTCGCCCGGCTGGACGCGCAGGGCTGCTCCCGCTATGTGGTGACTGACGTCGAACGTGACGGAACGCTGACCGGCCCCAATGTCGGACTGCTCCGCAATGTCTGCGCCGCCACGGACCGGCCGGTCATTGCCAGCGGCGGAGTGTCCAGTTTGGACGATCTTCGGGTGCTCGGTGCTCTGGTACCCGACGGCTTGGAGGGGGCCATCGTCGGAAAAGCCTTGTATGCCGGCGCTTTCACCCTTCCTGAGGCGCTCACGGTGGCCTGGTGAAGCCACCCACGCCGCCGGCAACCGGGGCAACGAGATGACGCTGCGACGAATCAGTTCCGGCGGCCCGTACGAGGAAAGGGTCGGCTACTCGCGCGCGGTTGTTGCCGGCCCGTGGGTACTCGTCGCCGGGTCTACGGCCACAGTGGACGGCGAGGTGGTTGGACTCGGTGATCCGTACGCGCAGACCCGCGCCGCCTTCGGCATCGCGCTGGCCGCCGTACGGGAAGCCGGTTTGGACGTGACAGACGTGGTTCGCACCCGGATGTACGTCCGCGACATCAGCCAGCAGGACCAGATCGGACGCGCCCATTCCGAGCTGTTCGATGCCGTGCGTCCAGCTGCAACCATGGTCGAGATCAGCCGATTGGTGCACCCCGATCTGCTCGTCGAGGTCGAACTAGAGGCCTATCGCTCCCCCGACGGTTCCCCCGGCGGATCCGACACCAGGCCGTGACTGTCGCCGTCCGGGTGATCCCGTGCCTGGATGTCGCCGGCGGACGGGTGGTCAAGGGAGTCAAATTCGTCGATCTGCGTGATGCGGGCGATCCGGTGGAGATGGCCCGGATCTACGACGCCGAAGGCGCCGATGAAATCACCTTCCTCGACATCACCGCATCCGCTGACGAGCGGGAAACGACCTACGACGTCGTACGGCGCACCGCAGAGACCGTGTTCATCCCGCTGACGGTCGGCGGCGGCATCCGGTCGACCACAGACGTGGACCGGCTGTTGCGTGCCGGAGCGGACAAGGTGGGGGTCAACACCGCGGCGGTGACCCGCCCGGCTCTGATCGACGAGATCGCCGCGGAGTTCGGCTCCCAGGTCCTGGTGCTGTCCGTCGATGCCCGCCGCGCGCCGGGCACCGGTACACCGTCCGGATTCGAGGTGACCACTCACGGCGGGCGCAGCGGCACAGGCCAGGACGCCTTGGCCTGGATCTCCGAGGCCATCGGGCGGGGGGTGGGGGAGATCCTGCTGAACTCGATGGACGCCGACGGCACCCGGGCCGGCTACGACCTGCGGATGATCCGGGCAGCTCGGGCAGTCTCCAGCGTGCCGCTCGTGGCCAGCGGCGGCGCCGGAAAAGTCACCGACTTCGAGACAGCGGTTGCTGCGGGGGCAGACGCGGTACTCGCCGCCAGCGTCTTCCATTTCGGCCAACTACGGATCGGCGACGTCAAGGCAGCACTGCAGGAAGCCGGATTGGCGATCCGCTGAACAACTGGTTACCCATGCTAAAGAGTCTTCGACGGTCGGTTGTAAGCTGGGGCCATACCCCCCGCTGAACGGAGTTGCTGTGCCACGCCCGCATGACCGCGTACTCCGGCGCGGCTTCCGGCTCATCGGCCAGGCGATCCGTGCACAACCGAAGATCTTCGCGGCGGCCCTGGTCGGGAGTGCGCTGTTCGGAGCGATGAGCGTGGGATCGGCCTATGTCATGGGCGCTGTGACCGGCCGGGTGATCCTGCCGGCCTTCGCCGAAGGCCGAGTCACCACCGGAGCACTCGTACTTGCCGGTCTGGCCATCGTCGGGGTCGCCATCCTGAAGATAATCGGCATCGTCGGACGCCGGTTGTTCGCCGGCATCATGCAATATCGACTGCAGGCTGGATACCGCCGACAGGTGACCCGGCAATATCTGCGTCTTCCGCTGTCCTGGCACCAGCTGCATCCGACGGGACAGCTGTTGTCCAATGCCAACAGCGATGTCGAGGCGGCCTGGTTCTTCGTCGCCCCCCTTCCCTTCGCCTGCGGTGCTCTGCTGATGCTGGCGATCACGATCGTCGCGCTCTTCCTGACCGACCCGGTGCTCGCCATCGTCGGCGGCGTCGTCATCCCTTTGGTCTTCGCGGTCAACATCGCCTATTCGCGGGTGATGTCGCCGCGGATCAGCCGGGCCCAACAACTGCGGGCCGAAGTGAGCGAGATCGCCCACGAGAGCTTTGACGCGGCCCTCGTGGTGAAGACCCTCGGACGGGAGCAGCGGGAGATCGACCGCTTCGCGGAACGCACCGCGACGCTCAAGGACTGCCTGGTCTCCGTCGGACGCGTTAGAGGGCTCTTCGATCCGATCATGGAGTCGCTGCCCACCCTTGCCACCTTGGCCGTTCTGACCCTTGGTGTCGGGCGGGTCGCCTCGGGGGACACCGCCACCGAGGACCTGGTCTTCATCGCCTACCTCTTCACGGTGCTGGCGCTGCCGATCCGCGCCCTGGGCTGGGTGCTCGGCGAACTGCCCCGTGCGGTTGCCGGCAACGATCGGGTGACCGACGTGCTGACTGCGAAGGGCGAGACGCCGTACGGAACGCAGGTTCTTGCCGCAGACGACGGCCCGGCCCGTCTGGCAACCGAAGACGTTGCCTTCGGCTACGCAGGTGAACCGACTCCCACCCTGCAGCGGATCACCCTGGACGTACCGGCTGGTCGTTCGATTGCCGTTGTCGGACCTACCGGATCGGGAAAGTCGACATTGGCCAACGTGCTCCTGCGCCTGGTCGATCCGGACAGTGGCACGGTGCTCGTCGACGACGTCGACGTCCGTGGGCTGCGTCAAGGGGAGCTCACCCGCGATGCCACGTTGGTGACCCAGACCACCTTCCTCTTCGACGACACCGTCGCCGGTAACGTGACGCTCGGAGCTGAATACGGCACCGAACAGGTCTGGCAGGCATTGCGACTGGCCGCCGCCGATGAGTTCGTCCGAGCGCTTCCGGACGGGATCGACACCCACGTCGGCGAACGCGGCGCGAGCCTGTCCGGTGGTCAACGCCAACGAGTCGCCCTGGCGCGCGCACTGGTTCGCCAACCACGACTGCTGGTGATGGACGACGCGACCAGCAGCGTGGACCCCACCGTCGAGGCGCGCATCCTGTCCGGGCTCCGCAGCGCCGGTTGGCCGGCCACAGTCGTCGTGATCGCCTACCGCAAGGCGACAATCACTCTCGCCGACGAGGTGATCTTCCTCGCCGACGGTCAGATCGTGGCTCGTGGGAGTCACGAGGAGTTGGAGAGCACGGTGCCGGGCTATGCCGCGCTCGTGCAGGCCTACGACGGGATAGCTGCGCCCGACGACGCACTTGTCGCCGCGGAGGAGCGATGAAGAATGCCTAGGGCCATGTCCCTGGAAGAGGGCGACGAGCTCGCCGATGCCGGCCTGCTGAGCACCGCCGAGGAACATCGTAACGACGGCGCTATCAAGACCCTGGTTCGTGGCGCGCGGATGCTGCCCGAATTGCGGCGCGGCCTACCGGTCACCCTGGGTCTGGCCCTGCTCGCGACCAGCGGGCGGGTCGTGGTGCCGATTGCGATCCAGCAGTCCATCGACCGCGGCCTGACCACCCAAGGCGGCGCGAATTCCGGGTTCGTGCGGAGTGCTGTACTGATCTGCCTCGGTGTTGTCGTACTGACCGGGATCGCGGCCTACTTCCTCAACTATCGAGTCTTCCGGACCACCGAGGGTGCGCTGGCGACCCTGCGGGTCCGGGCCTTCGGCCATGTACACAACCTCTCCATGCTGCATCAGCAGACCCAGCGCCGCGGCACGCTGGTCTCCCGGGTGACCAGCGATGTCGACCAGATGTCCACCTTCATGCAATGGGGCGGAATCCTCGGCGTGGTCAGCCTCGGACAGATCGTCATCGCGACGGTTGTCATGGCCATCTATTCCTGGCAGCTCACGCTGCTGGTCTACGGGTGTTTCTTTCCGCTGGCTTTGGCTGTGCGGTTCTTCCAGCGCCGGTTGTCGGTGGCCTACGGATTGGTCCGGGAGCGCGTCGGAGAGATGCTGGGTGCGGTCAGTGAGTCCGTGGTCGGCGCGGTGACAGTGCGCGCGTTCGGCGTCGGAGACCGCACGGCGACCCGAGTGGACAAGGCCATCGATGCGCACTACCGCTCAGCGGTGAAGGCGCAGTCGCTGGTCGCCGGTTTCTTCTCGGCGGTGGAGTTCGCCGCGGCGGTGGCCACCGCCGGGGTGGTGGTCCTCGGTGTCGTTCTCGGAGTCGGCGGAAACCTGAGCGCGGGCACCGTCGTGGCCTTCCTCTTCCTCGTCACGTTGTTCCTCACGCCGCTGGCAACGGCGAGCGAGGTTCTCAACGAGGCCCAGAACGCCCTGGCCAGCTTCCGGCGGGTGCTCGACATCCTCGACACCGAGCCCGATATCACCGACCCTGGGAAGGGCGGCGTCGACCTCCCGGGCGGCTCGCTGTCCGTGGACTTCGACCATGTCCACTTCGCCTACGGCGATGGCCCGGAGGTGCTCACCGACGTGCATCTCGGCATCGAACCCGGGCGCCGGGTCGCGGTCGTCGGCGAGACCGGTTCCGGAAAGACGACGATTGCCAAGCTGCTCACCCGGTTGATGGACCCAAAGGCGGGCACCGTCCGGGTCGGGGGTGTCCCGCTGGATGCGGTGCGGTTCGCCTCGCTGCGTGACCGCGTCGTGATGGTTCCGCAGGACGGGTTCCTCTTCGACGCGACGATCGCGGACAACGTCCGGTACGGCAAGCCGGATCGCACGGACGCGCAGACCGAGCAGGCCTTCTCCGACCTGGGTTTGGCCGACTGGCTGGCGGGGATGCCACGCGGCGTCTCGACCCGGGTCGGGCAGCGCGGGGAGTCCTTGTCGGTGGGGGAACGACAGTTGGTCGCGATCGCCCGCGCGTACGTGGCCGACCCGGATCTCCTGGTGCTCGACGAAGCGACCTCGGCGGTGGATCCAGCCACCGAAAGGCGGCTGACCATGGCCCTGGACACGCTGACCCGCGGACGGACGACGGTCACCATCGCGCACCGCCTGTCGACGGCCGAACGCGCCGACGAGGTGATCGTGGTCGACCGGGGGCGAATCGCCCAGCGCGGCACTCACGCGACGCTGGTAGGAGCCGACGGTCCCTATGCCCTGTTGCACGCATCCTGGCGGCGGACTGCCGGTCGGGACGCCGATCCGGAACCGCGGCGCGTTCTTGACCGTCCCAACGTCGGGAGCCTCTAGGCTTTCCCGTGCCGAGAGAGGAAACTGTGACCCAGCCCGACGAGAACCACAGCACACAGAACCCGACCGCACACCAGTCGACGGGACAAGGTTCTTCGCCGGAGCAGGCCTCGGCGCCGTACTCCGGACCGCCGCCGAGCCAGGGATACCCGCGCCAGGAGACGCTTTCGACGAGCTACGGCTACGACGGACAGAGCCAGTACCAGGCACCGACCGGCTACGGCCACGACGCGCCGCCGACCGGCTACGGGCCTGCCCAGCCGCCCGGCTATGCGCCCAACCCCGGCTACCCCGGCCCGTACGGCTATCCCCAGTACGGATACCCGCTTCAGCAGGGGCCGGTCCGGCCGGGAGGTGCGACTGCCTCGGCCGTTCTGATGTTCATCCAAGGCGGGATCGTGTTGTTCTCGACGGTGTACGTCCTGTTCTTCGCGTCCCTGGCCGGTGGGGTCAGCGCAGCGGGTGTTTCGGAGGCTGATTCCTACGAGACCGAATTCACGATCATCGGCATCCTGCAGTTGGTCTCGGTCGGTCTGCTGATCTTCGGCGGCGTGCAACTGCTGAGCGGCAGCGCCAACGGCCGCGTGCTGACGATCCTCGCCTGCGTCGCGCAACTCGTCTTAGTCCTCTACTGGATGATTCGGATCGGCACATTCCCGGACTTCGGCGACGACGGGGGCGTCGTCTTTTTCGTGGTCCCGCTGTTCTACGCGGTGCTCCCCGTCGTGGCCCTGCCGTTGGCGCTCGGCAAGCCGGTCACGGACTATGTCGCGGCAAAGCAGGGCATCCGGAACGCCACTTCCTGACAAGGGTCGAGAATGTCTCCGTGACCCAAGCTCTGGATCCGAGGATCGCCGAGCGGCTTCGTCCCGACGAACGCGGGCTGTTGCCGGTGATCGTGCAAAGCATCGACTCCGGCGAGGTGCTCATGCTCGCGTGGATGGACGCCGAGGCGCTTCGCCGGACGCTGAGCAGCGGCCAGGCGACCTATTGGTCGCGCAGCCGGGCCCAGTACTGGGTGAAGGGCGAGTCCTCCGGCAACAGCCAACGGGTGAGCCAGGTCCTGCTCGATTGCGACGGCGACAGCATCCTGTTGCGCGTCCAGCAGACCGGACCCGCCTGCCATACCGGTGCCCAGACGTGCTTCTTCACGCAGTTGCCTGCTGAGCCCGGGCGCGAAGCACTCGCCGGGAACCCGTGAACAGCGTGGCCAGCCCGGGCCGCGATGAGGTGATCGAGCGACTGGGCACCGAGCCGGTGGTTCCGGTCACCCGCAGATTGCTCGCCGACGGGGAGACCCCGGTCGGGCTCTACCGCAAGCTGGCCGGTGGTTCGGGCACCTTTCTGCTCGAGTCCGCCGAACCCGGGCGCTCCTGGTCGCGGTACTCCTTCGTGGGGGTCCGCTGCCCGGCTACGTTGACCGAACGAAACGGCGTTACGCACTGGATCGGCGACCCGCTGATCGTGGACCTGCCCGAAGACCCACTCGCCGCCCTCGGCGCCACCGTCGCCGCCCTGCGCTCCCCGCGGGATGCCAGCCTGCCGCCGTTGACCGGCGGACTCGTCGGCTACCTGGGTTATGACACCGTGCGTCGGCTCGAGCAGCTGCCATCCACCAATCCCGACGAGCTGAACCTTCCCGAACTCTGCTTCCTGCTCGCCACCGACATCGCCGTGCTCGATCACGTCCAGGGCTCGGTGCTGTTGGTGGCCAATGTCTTTGCCGCGGCCGCCGAGCACGGCGTCGCCTACGACAAGGCGGTGGCTCGCCTGGACGACATGACTGCCCTGCTCGCCCGACCCGCGCAACATCCGGTCAACACGCTGTCAACGGGCGTCCCTGACTACACCTCGCGTACCGCCACCGGCGACTACGCGAAGTCCGTCGAGGTGGCCAAGGACCACATTCGGGCGGGGGACATCTTCCAGGTGGTGCTGTCTCAGCGGTTCGAGGTGGCGACCACGGCCAGCGCCCTGGACATCTACCGGGTCATGCGTACGACCAATCCGAGCCCATACATGTACCTGCTCCGCTTCGACGACGGGCTGGACGTGATCGGCTCGTCACCGGAGGCGCTGGTGACGGTCAAGGACCGGACCGCAGTCATCCGCCCGATTGCCGGCACCCGCCCGCGCTCTGAGGACCCGGAGGAGGACCAGCGCCTGGCCGCCGAGCTTTTCAGCGATGCCAAGGAGCGCGCCGAACATCTCATGCTGGTCGATCTCGCTCGCAACGACTTGGGCCGGATCTGCCGTCCGGGTTCGGTTGAGCTCGTGGAGTTCATGAGCGTGGCTCGCTACAGCCACGTCATGCATCTGGAGTCAACCGTCTCGGCACAGCTGGACGCCGAGGTCGCACCCTTCGACGTTCTTCGCGCTGCCTTCCCTGCCGGGACGCTGTCCGGTGCACCCAAACCGCGCGCGATGGAGCTGATCGAGGAACTCGAACCGGCGCGCCGGGGCGTGTACGGCGGGGCAGTCGGCTATCTCGACTTCGCCGATGACATCGACGTCGCCATTGCCATCCGTACTGCAGTGCTGCGCGACGGGGTGGCCTTCGTGCAGGCGGGTGCCGGAATCGTGGCCGACAGCGATCCGGTAGCGGAGGAGGCCGAGACCCGGCACAAGGCCCAAGTCGTGCTGCAGGCCATAGCCACCGCGGAGAGCATGCGTGAGGTTCAGTGAGCGAGCATCGCAGCGAGGACCGAGCGAGCCCCGCGATGGACCGGCGCGGTCTGCTGTTGGCGGTCATCGGCTGCGTCGGATCGGCGGCGGCCATGCTGCTGGCTTCCGGACAGGGCTGGTTGCGCGTCTCACTCCCGGCCAGAGCGCCGTTGCCCGGCGCGAGCCAGACTTTGACGGGGCAGGAGGTCGTGGACGCGCTGGTGCCGCTCGGCATCCTGGTCGGCGTCGCTGGCCTGGCACTGATCGCGACCCGCCGCATCGGGCGCCTGCTGGTGGCCTCGGTGGTGCTGCTGGCCGGCCTGACGGTGGTTGCCGTGGTGGGCTTCTTCCTCTACGACGACGGCAGTCTGCAGGCTTTACAGTGGGCGCAGGCCCGGGCTCCGGTAGGAG
>Ga0136612_10001199_pt1 | contig 10862 bp, 7 predicted proteins | sample AntDryUQ224A2306_2_FD_106644 | JGI IMG/M metagenome (GOLD analysis project Ga0136612, IMG submission 106644) | Polar desert sand microbial communities from Dry Valleys, Antarctica - metaG UQ224A (23.06) | ecosystem: Environmental > Terrestrial > Soil > Desert | place: Antarctica: Dry Valley...
CAGCCGGATCCGCGGGTCGATCTCCCGCAGCAGCTGCAGGCGCTTGCCGGTCAGGCCGGGCGCCAGCTGGCTCGGCCCGGTCAGGTTCCCGCCCGGCCGGGCGAGGCTCTCGGCGTAGCCGCTAGCGACCGGGTTGGCGGCGGTCACGAACACGATCGGGATCGTGCTCGTGACCTGCCGGGCGGCCTCGACCGCCACGACGTTTGGGCAGACCAGCACGTCGACCGGGATGCCCGCGAGCTCCGCGGCGACCTCCGGGACCCGCCTCGCCTCCTCGACGTAGCGGTACTCGAGGACGAAGTCCTCGCCCTCGGCGTGACCGTGCTCGCGCATGCCGGCCCGGAAAGCGTCCACGTAGTCGAGCAGCGGCGGCTGCTTGAGGAAGCCCACCCGCGGGAGCCGCCTGGGAGCCGTCACCCCGGGCAGCCCGCTGCCGCAGCCGGCGAGCAGGCCGAGCCCGGCCAGGCCCAGGCTGCCCTGCAGGAACGAGCGCCGTCCGACGCGGGATTCTGTCCGCCCCATGCTGCCGCCAGTATAGGCTCCCTCCGGCCCGGCGGCTATGAAGCATTTCACACGAGCCACAATCCCTTGTTTGAGAGACGTGGTGAACGGCTTGTCAGCAGCTAGGTTTCAAAGCTGACGGTTGGGGTCATGATCGGGACCTTTTGGTACTAACGGTGACGTGCCCGCTCGATGGTTGCCGGCGGCGGTCGGGAGCGGCGCCTGCGGCCGAGGCCGGCGGCGAGCGTCGCCGCCCCGACCGCCGCCAAGACGTCCGGTGGAATCCCGGTGGGCCCGCCGGTGCGAGGCAGTTCGGCCGGAGCAGGTGACGCCTGGCCCGCTGCGGCCCGGACAGCGGCTTGGTAGGTGGCGGTCTGCGCATCGCTCGTGTCCGGGATCGAGCTCCAGCGGGCGATCTTCCCGCCGCGCAGCTCGACGGTGAAGTTGCTGATCACCCGCTCGGCGCCGCGGGCGCGGAACGTGTCGCTCCGCAGCTCGGCGCGGGCGTTCACGGTATCTCCGTCCGCCCGCGCCTCAAGCACGTCCGCCCGGAAGTGCTCCGCGATGTTTTGCTCGAACGAGCGGCGGAGCGCAGCCGCCCCGACGCACGGCGGCTGGCAGGACCCGTCCTGGCGCACCGCGTCGGGGGCGAACTCGGCCATGAGCGCGTCGAGGTCACCGCGGTTGCGAGCCTCGACTGCCCGGCGGAACACCGCGACCTGATCTTCCTGGGCCCCGGCCGCCGGCGGCCGGGGCGCGAAGGCGAGCACCAGGAGTGCGACCGAACCGATCAAACGAAACAGCATGAGACCTCCCCCGTTCTACGCCCCGCGTCATCCGGTATGAGTCCGCTGAGCATAGCATCTCCGAGGCGGACGCGCTATGAAACACTTCACAGACCAGCAACCGAGGACGAGACCGGAAGGCTCCGCCAGTCGGACCTCACCTCGGCTCCCGCACCATGTGGGCGCACGTCGAGGTGCTCGAGTTTTTCCTGCCAAGTCAACTGCACGCCGGCGGAGCCACTCATGTGGCGAGGTCTGGGCCTTGACCTTTACCTCGCTCTCCTTCTGACCGTGCCGCGCCGCGGCGTCACGTCCAACAGCAACGCCGCGACCGCCTCGGCAAGCTGGGCGATGGCTTCAATCTGCCACCCGTCGCCCGCCCGCGCCAGTGTCGCCAGATTGTCGGACGTGCCGTACTCAAGGGCCACTCGCTCAAGGGCATCTGTTGCCCTTCCACGCGCCCCTGATTTCGTATCGGTCGGCACTTACATCCGTGAATAGCGACCCGACGCGCGCATCTCCGCCTTCGTCTGCTCGATCAGCCGATCATGAGCGCTCAGCTTCGAGACGGCCAGCTCGGAGAGATGCCGACGCTTGAGCTCAGGCCAGGAATCGTTGAACTCAGCAGCCGAACCACCCGAGCCGAGCCAGGCCGCCCGCGCATGCTCTCGGTAGTCGGACAGCTCGGCAGCGCCGACCGCGGCCTGCGCCGCCTCCCGCTCAGCAGCGGCCGCCGCCTCCCGCGCCACACGAGCCTCGACGGCGCGATTGACGCGGGAGGTCTCCGCCGCGCTGGCCGCTGCCAGTTGCGCGGGCGTGACGGTCGTTGGGGCGAGCATCTCGCCGCTCGGGCCAGGGACAAATCCTCGATATCCAGTCATGATCGTTCCTTCCTTTCTGTGTCGCGTTGTAGGCAAATGTCGCAGCGCACTTTGTCATCGCTGCATGAGTAGAGCCGCTGAACCCGCCGTCCGCAAGAGGCGCACGGTCGCCACGCTTGCGGCTCAGGCCAACGGCTCGGCGGGCGTTCGAATTCTGGAATCATCGGGCCGCCTGTCCGCCTGCCGCGTTGGGCGGCCAGCTCGCGCAGTATTCGACGTGAATCTCTATCGGCTCGTAGCCGCATCTCGGGCAGCGTTCGGGCGGTTGAGGCTCGCGCGGCCCGTGCTCGGCATCGTTGACGTACACCACGCGTGACGGCGCCCACCCCGCGCAGTCGGCACAGCGGGGCGTCGGCATGCCGCCCTCCAGGCGTCTGAGGCGGTCACGCAGCGCCATGATGCCCCTCGAGCAGCACTGCCACGCGCTCCGCCGACGCGATGGCTTCGGCGGTCTCCGCAGTCGAGAGACCGTGCCGCGCAGCCAGGAAGCGCACCAGCTCGGCAACGTCGACCAGCCCGCGGCCGAAGCGCGCCAGCACCGCGGCCTGGTCGTCTGGGTCGACCGCCGACCACTCGTACGCTTCATCGAACGTGATGCCTTCCAACGGCGCCACGACTGCCGCGACACGCAGCCGAACGCGGCGGCTGCGTTCGGTCTCAAGCGTCACCAGGCGTGTCTGTAGACTCACCAGCGCCCCCCGATCCGCCGTTGTGCGCCAGTGGTCGGCAGTTGCGCCTCGAGCGCTGCCAGGCGCCGCTCGAGATCGGACGCCTCGATAAGCTGGCGCTGGATGGAGACGCCATACAACACGGCGCGGGCAACATCGGGCGCGATCCTGCCGCTCAACACGCCGCCCAGGATCAAGCCGACGAAACCGATCAACGCCCGCGGCGAGTCGAATCTCGGCTGGCGACTCTTCAGCGCCCGCACCGTGCCGCCCTTGCTTGCGCCAGCGGCACGGGCCTGTCTCATGCGCTCGGCGTTGCTGGGGTCGTGCGGGAAGCAGTACCGATTGCCGACGGCGACGAAGCTCCGACACGGGGCGCCCGCCTTCGTCACGCTTTCGCATGGCGGCCGCGGGCTCACTTCTGTCCCCCTTCGCGCGCCAACGCACCCCCCGCCCCGACCACCTCGCGGAGCGGCACGGGTGCGCCGAGCTGGGGAAGCACCCGCTTGTAGAGCTGGAAGAACACGTCGCGTCGGAACGCCGCGGTCGTCATCCTGATGAGCTCAGGCGGGCCAGCCGCGACGCGGGTCACGTGGGCGGCAAGGCCGTCGGGGTCGCCGTTGCGGATGTAGATTACGCAGGTGTCGCAGGCGCCCCAGTCGCCCGCAAGCGTGGTGCTGGCGGTCCCGTAGTCGCCCGTCGCCTCGAGGATCAGGTCGGCGCAGGGCAGGGACCAGGAGGGCCAGGCGGCGTTGCAGAAGTCGCACGGTGGCGCGGTCATAGCACCATCCCCGCCGACGCATCGCGCAGCCGTCGTAGCTCATCGACCACGCGGGGCAGTCGGTCGGGGCACTCCTGAGCGAATGCTTCCCACGCCTTCCGGCCCTGCCGAATGCGGAGTTCGCCCAGCACGTGCGCGCGCCAGCGGACAATACTGCCGTGCGTGAGGAACGCCAGTTCCCACGGCGAGCGCGTGCCGTCGGTCGGTTCGTCAAAGCCGCAATCGGCCTCTGGCGTGGGGGGCGCGGGCTCTGAATGTACAAGATGTACGTCAGGGGTACGTCGACACATGGAGAGGGGTGGGGGGCGTTGGGCGTCTGAATGTACAAGATGGACATTCAGGGCGTCCTGGGGCCTGCGCACGACTGTTTCGGGGCTGCCGATGGGCTCGTGGCACACGCTGCACTCGAGCGCCGTCGTTGCCAGGACCGCGGCCTCGGGGTGCTTGGCGCACGCTGGCCGCTGGCGCCCCGCGCCGCCCCACGCGGGTTTGTCCTGCGGGCTGAACGTGGCGCCAGCGTGCAGCAAGTCGGGCGCTGCCCTGGGTGTCGGCGCCAGCTCGATAGCCGACACCCATTCGACCAGCTCGCCCGTCACGGGGTTGACGAGCGGCTTGTCGAGCCGCACGCGCGTCACGGTCTTGCGGAAGGGTGCGCCGCTATCGTCGGGGTTGGACAGCCGATCAATCGCGCGCCCGACCGCCCGATCACTGCTGCCCGTGCGTCTGGCGAATTCCTTGACTCGGATCGTGTGCGGCTCGCCGTTCCAGACGAATTCATTGACCAGCGCCCAATGGGCCAGCTTCTCGGCAGCCGACAAGTCAGGATTGCGGAAGAGGGCGGCCGTCTCGGCGCGCCAGCGGCGCATCTCGCCAACGTGCCGCGCGCAGTGTGGCGAGCACTCGCCGTTGGCGGGCCCAGCTACCGACGCGTCAACCGCGAGCGTCGGCCAGGTCAGCATGTCCGATGGGCTGCCCTGGCGCTGTGCGTCCTCTCGAGCAATGGCCTTGTCGGCGATCTCGTCGTAGCGTTCGTCGGCGTCGGCGCGATCGGTGTACTTTCTCCAGCCGAGCGCCACGTCTCGCTCGGCCAGCGCCGCGACAATGGCGGAGTGCGTCGCGTTGCACTCGGCCAGGTCGAGCCCGAGGAAGAAAAGGGAATCGGATGTGTCGGTCCTGCCGCCCGTGGTCTGCACCAGCTCGCCGCGCCAGCGTTGCAGGCCGCGCGGGTGGAGTCGGACGGGCGGCTCGGTGCCGCCAGCGGTGGCGCCTGTCGCCCGCTCGGCTGTCCGCAGCGCTCGGTCGTCCTTCTCGGTGGCCTTGCGCGTCACCATCTCGACTGCCCAGGCGGGAGCGGTGCCGAGGGGGTGCGCCTCGTCCAGCTCGATTGCCGCGCCGCTCGCGTGGGTGCCGTGGACTATCGCGTAGCCGTCGCTCAGCACGTCCAGGGCACCGCTGGGCCCGTCGTGAATCACTCGCGCGGCGGGGCAGCCATCGGGCGCTGTGAACAGATAGGCGTCGTTACGACTGCGCCGAACGATGCTGAGCCCCAGCCCACGCTTGTGCGCGTCGGCCCGCGCCATACCAGAGTCTGGATCGACCATCAGCAGGCCCGCGGGTGCCAGCGCCACGCTGACATTCGCCAACGGGTACTGGCTCCACCAGCGGGAGACGGTTGCCGCGTCGGTCGTGGCGTCATCGACGCCATGCGGCGCGAGCTGGCCGATGGGCGCCTTGCCGATGTTGTGACCCTCATGTGACCCAGGGCAGGCACAGCGGCCGTCTAAGGGCCAGCATGTCGGCATCACGGGCCAGCCGCGGCTGGCCCGTGATGCCGACATGCTGGCCCTTAGACGGCCGCTGTGCCTGCCCTGGGTCACATGAGGGTCACAACATCGGCAAGGCGCCCATCGGCCAGCTCGCGCCGCATGGCGTCGATGACGCCACGACCGACGCGGCAACCGTCTCCCGCTGGTGGAGCCAGTACCCGTTGGCGAATGTCAGCGTGGCGCTGGCACCCGCGGGCCTGCTGATGGTCGATCCAGACTCTGGTATGGCGCGGGCCGACGCGCACAAGCGTGGGCTGGGGCTCAGCATCGTTCGGCGCAGTCGTAACGACGCCTATCTGTTCACAGCGCCCGATGGCTGCCCCGCCGCGCGAGTGATTCACGACGGGCCCAGCGGTGCCCTGGACGTGCTGAGCGACGGCTACGCGATAGTCCACGGCACCCACGCGAGCGGCGCGGCAATCGAGCTGGACGAGGCGCACCCCCTCGGCACCGCTCCCGCCTGGGCAGTCGAGATGGTGACGCGCAAGGCCACCGAGAAGGACGACCGAGCGCTGCGGACAGCCGAGCGGGCGACAGGCGCCACCGCTGGCGGCACCGAGCCGCCCGTCCGACTCCACCCGCGCGGCCTGCAACGCTGGCGCGGCGAGCTGGTGCAGACCACGGGCGGCAGGACCGACACATCCGATTCCCTTTTCTTCCTCGGGCTCGACCTGGCCGAGTGCAACGCGACGCACTCCGCCATTGTCGCGGCGCTGGCCGAGCGAGACGTGGCGCTCGGCTGGAGAAAGTACACCGATCGCGCCGACGCCGACGAACGCTACGACGAGATCGCCGACAAGGCCATTGCTCGAGAGGACGCACAGCGCCAGGGCAGCCCATCGGACATGCTGACCTGGCCGACGCTCGCGGTTGACGCGTCGGTAGCTGGGCCCGCCAACGGCGAGTGCTCGCCACACTGCGCGCGGCACGTTGGCGAGATGCGCCGCTGGCGCGCCGAGACGGCCGCCCTCTTCCGCAATCCTGACTTGTCGGCTGCCGAGAAGCTGGCCCATTGGGCGCTGGTCAATGAATTCGTCTGGAACGGCGAGCCGCACACGATCCGAGTCAAGGAATTCGCCAGACGCACGGGCAGCAGTGATCGGGCGGTCGGGCGCGCGATTGATCGGCTGTCCAACCCCGACGATAGCGGCGCACCCTTCCGCAAGACCGTGACGCGCGTGCGGCTCGACAAGCCGCTCGTCAACCCCGTGACGGGCGAGCTGGTCGAATGGGTGTCGGCTATCGAGCTGGCGCCGACACCCAGGGCAGCGCCCGACTTGCTGCACGCTGGCGCCACGTTCAGCCCGCAGGACAAACCCGCGTGGGGCGGCGCGGGGCGCCAGCGGCCAGCGTGCGCCAAGCACCCCGAGGCCGCGGTCCTGGCAACGACGGCGCTCGAGTGCAGCGTGTGCCACGAGCCCATCGGCAGCCCCGAAACAGTCGTGCGCAGGCCCCAGGACGCCCTGAATGTCCATCTTGTACATTCAGACGCCCAACGCCCCCCACCCCTCTCCATGTGTCGACGTACCCCTGACGTACATCTTGTACATTCAGAGCCCGCGCCCCCCACGCCAGAGGCCGATTGCGGCTTTGACGAACCGACCGACGGCACGCGCTCGCCGTGGGAACTGGCGTTCCTCACGCACGGCAGTATTGTCCGCTGGCGCGCGCACGTGCTGGGCGAACTCCGCATTCGGCAGGGCCGGAAGGCGTGGGAAGCATTCGCTCAGGAGTGCCCCGACCGACTGCCCCGCGTGGTCGATGAGCTACGACGGCTGCGCGATGCGTCGGCGGGGATGGTGCTATGACCGCGCCACCGTGCGACTTCTGCAACGCCGCCTGGCCCTCCTGGTCCCTGCCCTGCGCCGACCTGATCCTCGAGGCGACGGGCGACTACGGGACCGCCAGCACCACGCTTGCGGGCGACTGGGGCGCCTGCGACACCTGCGTAATCTACATCCGCAACGGCGACCCCGACGGCCTTGCCGCCCACGTGACCCGCGTCGCGGCTGGCCCGCCTGAGCTCATCAGGATGACGACCGCGGCGTTCCGACGCGACGTGTTCTTCCAGCTCTACAAGCGGGTGCTTCCCCAGCTCGGCGCACCCGTGCCGCTCCGCGAGGTGGTCGGGGCGGGGGGTGCGTTGGCGCGCGAAGGGGGACAGAAGTGAGCCCGCGGCCGCCATGCGAAAGCGTGACGAAGGCGGGCGCCCCGTGTCGGAGCTTCGTCGCCGTCGGCAATCGGTACTGCTTCCCGCACGACCCCAGCAACGCCGAGCGCATGAGACAGGCCCGTGCCGCTGGCGCAAGCAAGGGCGGCACGGTGCGGGCGCTGAAGAGTCGCCAGCCGAGATTCGACTCGCCGCGGGCGTTGATCGGTTTCGTCGGCTTGATCCTGGGCGGCGTGTTGAGCGGCAGGATCGCGCCCGATGTTGCCCGCGCCGTGTTGTATGGCGTCTCCATCCAGCGCCAGCTTATCGAGGCGTCCGATCTCGAGCGGCGCCTGGCAGCGCTCGAGGCGCAACTGCCGACCACTGGCGCACAACGGCGGATCGGGGGGCGCTGGTGAGTCTACAGACACGCCTGGTGACGCTTGAGACCGAACGCAGCCGCCGCGTTCGGCTGCGTGTCGCGGCAGTCGTGGCGCCGTTGGAAGGCATCACGTTCGATGAAGCGTACGAGTGGTCGGCGGTCGACCCAGACGACCAGGCCGCGGTGCTGGCGCGCTTCGGCCGCGGGCTGGTCGACGTTGCCGAGCTGGTGCGCTTCCTGGCTGCGCGGCACGGTCTCTCGACTGCGGAGACCGCCGAAGCCATCGCGTCGGCGGAGCGCGTGGCAGTGCTGCTCGAGGGGCATCATGGCGCTGCGTGACCGCCTCAGACGCCTGGAGGGCGGCATGCCGACGCCCCGCTGTGCCGACTGCGCGGGGTGGGCGCCGTCACGCGTGGTGTACGTCAACGATGCCGAGCACGGGCCGCGCGAGCCTCAACCGCCCGAACGCTGCCCGAGATGCGGCTACGAGCCGATAGAGATTCACGTCGAATACTGCGCGAGCTGGCCGCCCAACGCGGCAGGCGGACAGGCGGCCCGATGATTCCAGAATTCGAACGCCCGCCGAGCCGTTGGCCTGAGCCGCAAGCGTGGCGACCGTGCGCCTCTTGCGGACGGCGGGTTCAGCGGCTCTACTCATGCAGCGATGACAAAGTGCGCTGCGACATTTGCCTACAACGCGACACAGAAAGGAAGGAACGATCATGACTGGATATCGAGGATTTGTCCCTGGCCCGAGCGGCGAGATGCTCGCCCCAACGACCGTCACGCCCGCGCAACTGGCAGCGGCCAGCGCGGCGGAGACCTCCCGCGTCAATCGCGCCGTCGAGGCTCGTGTGGCGCGGGAGGCGGCGGCCGCTGCTGAGCGGGAGGCGGCGCAGGCCGCGGTCGGCGCTGCCGAGCTGTCCGACTACCGAGAGCATGCGCGGGCGGCCTGGCTCGGCTCGGGTGGTTCGGCTGCTGAGTTCAACGATTCCTGGCCTGAGCTCAAGCGTCGGCATCTCTCCGAGCTGGCCGTCTCGAAGCTGAGCGCTCATGATCGGCTGATCGAGCAGACGAAGGCGGAGATGCGCGCGTCGGGTCGCTATTCACGGATGTAAGTGCCGACCGATACGAAATCAGGGGCGCGTGGAAGGGCAACAGATGCCCTTGAGCGAGTGGCCCTTGAGTACGGCACGTCCGACAATCTGGCGACACTGGCGCGGGCGGGCGACGGGTGGCAGATTGAAGCCATCGCCCAGCTTGCCGAGGCGGTCGCGGCGTTGCTGTTGGACGTGACGCCGCGGCGCGGCACGGTCAGAAGGAGAGCGAGGTAAAGGTCAAGGCCCAGACCTCGCCACATGAGTGGCTCCGCCGGCGTGCAGTTGACTTGGCAGGAAAAACTCGAGCACCTCGACGTGCGCCCACATGGTGCGGGAGCCGAGGTGAGGTCCGACTGGCGGAGCCTTCCGGTCTCGTCCTCGGTTGCTGGTCTGTGAAGTGTTTCATAGCGCGTCCGCCTCGGAGATGCTATGCTCAGCGGACTCATACCGGATGACGCGGGGCGTAGAACGGGGGAGGTCTCATGCTGTTTCGTTTGATCGGTTCGGTCGCACTCCTGGTGCTCGCCTTCGCGCCCCGGCCGCCGGCGGCCGGGGCCCAGGAAGATCAGGTCGCGGTGTTCCGCCGGGCAGTCGAGGCTCGCAACCGCGGTGACCTCGACGCGCTCATGGCCGAGTTCGCCCCCGACGCGGTGCGCCAGGACGGGTCCTGCCAGCCGCCGTGCGTCGGGGCGGCTGCGCTCCGCCGCTCGTTCGAGCAAAACATCGCGGAGCACTTCCGGGCGGACGTGCTTGAGGCGCGGGCGGACGGAGATACCGTGAACGCCCGCGCCGAGCTGCGGAGCGACACGTTCCGCGCCCGCGGCGCCGAGCGGGTGATCAGCAACTTCACCGTCGAGCTGCGCGGCGGGAAGATCGCCCGCTGGAGCTCGATCCCGGACACGAGCGATGCGCAGACCGCCACCTACCAAGCCGCTGTCCGGGCCGCAGCGGGCCAGGCGTCACCTGCTCCGGCCGAACTGCCTCGCACCGGCGGGCCCACCGGGATTCCACCGGACGTCTTGGCGGCGGTCGGGGCGGCGACGCTCGCCGCCGGCCTCGGCCGCAGGCGCCGCTCCCGACCGCCGCCGGCAACCATCGAGCGGGCACGTCACCGTTAGTACCAAAAGGTCCCGATCATGACCCCAACCGTCAGCTTTGAAACCTAGCTGCTGACAAGCCGTTCACCACGTCTCTCAAACAAGGGATTGTGGCTCGTGTGAAATGCTTCATAGCCGCCGGGCCGGAGGGAGCCTATACTGGCGGCAGCATGGGGCGGACAGAATCCCGCGTCGGACGGCGCTCGTTCCTGCAGGGCAGCCTGGGCCTGGCCGGGCTCGGCCTGCTCGCCGGCTGCGGCAGCGGGCTGCCCGGGGTGACGGCTCCCAGGCGGCTCCCGCGGGTGGGCTTCCTCAAGCAGCCGCCGCTGCTCGACTACGTGGACGCTTTCCGGGCCGGCATGCGCGAGCACGGTCACGCCGAGGGCGAGGACTTCGTCCTCGAGTACCGCTACGTCGAGGAGGCGAGGCGGGTCCCGGAGGTCGCCGCGGAGCTCGCGGGCATCCCGGTCGACGTGCTGGTCTGCCCAAACGTCGTGGCGGTCGAGGCCGCCCGGCAGGTCACGAGCACGATCCCGATCGTGTTCGTGACCGCCGCCAACCCGGTCGCTAGCGGCTACGCCGAGAGCCTCGCCCGGCCGGGCGGGAACCTGACCGGGCCGAGCCAGCTGGCGCCCGGCCTGACCGGCAAGCGCCTGCAGCTGCTGCGGGAGATCGACCCGCGGATCCGGCTG
>Ga0136612_10001200_pt1 | contig 10861 bp, 10 predicted proteins | sample AntDryUQ224A2306_2_FD_106644 | JGI IMG/M metagenome (GOLD analysis project Ga0136612, IMG submission 106644) | Polar desert sand microbial communities from Dry Valleys, Antarctica - metaG UQ224A (23.06) | ecosystem: Environmental > Terrestrial > Soil > Desert | place: Antarctica: Dry Valley...
GGCCCCAGCGCCTCGCGCAGCGCGGGCTCCGAGGCGTAGATGAAGAAGTCGAGCGGCTCGGTCTCCGTGACACCCAGCAACTCGGAGGCACGGGCGATGGCGCCCTCTCCGATATCCAGCGCCCGGCGCGCGAAGTCCTCGTCGCCCTCGTACCAATGCAGACGGACGAGCGGACCTTCCAGCGTTCGCCACTCGAAGCGAGGGTCCACCACCGTGGCCGTCTCCTCCGGGCCTAGAAGGGACGTGCCGTCCGGCATGACCGCCCGGAAGCGATAGCGCAACGTGGTGTTGGGCACGGCGTGCCCGCTCTCTTCGACGCTGGCCTCGTAGGCGCCATCACCGCCATCGGCCAGGGCGGTGATCTCCACGGAAGCTGCGCCCCCGGCGGGCGGCCTGGTCAGAAGTTCGACGCGACTCGGTTCGATAGCGCTGCGCAGCGTGGCGCGGAAGACGAGCGGCTCGCCCAGCCGAGCGATGGACGTGGGCGACTCGAAGTAAGGATCGGTCGAGGCGTCTGCCACGCGAACGGGAAGCGGCGCCGTGGCTCCCCAGATCAGCCCCAGCAGGAGCATGACGAGGAACGCAGCAGACCGTCTCTGCGTCGTCCGGCTCATCGGCCGTCGGACCAGGCGAGACCGGCCAGGCGGAGGAAGCCGACCCCCGACTCCCCGGCGCCGAGTAGTCCGTCACGACTCAGCGACCATCGCTCACCGTAGGCGACCGGGATGAGTGGAGCCTCCGTCTGCACTATGCGCTGGGCCTGGGCGTACAACCCTGCCTGTTCCAGTGGGTCATCCGTGCTGGCCGCGGCCTCCACGGTGGCATCGAACTCCGCGTCACTCCAGCCGCCCTGATTGCTGCTCGAGCCGGTCTGCAGCAACAACCCCAGGAAGTCGTGGGGATGCGGATAGTCGGCGATCCAGGAAAGTGCCCAGAAGGCGGGCGGATCGCTCTCGAGGAGATCGAGGTACTGCCCGAAGGGCCGCAGCTCGACCTCGATGGTGACGCCCAGCACCTCGTTCAACTCCTCCGCCACTGCCTCGTCGTACGTCGAGCCTGAGCTGGTCAGCGTCACAGCGGGGAACCCGCGACCGTCCGGGTAGCCGGCGTCGGCCAAAGCGGCTCGCGCCGCGGCCGGGTCGTAGTCGGGCGAGAAGTCGCCCTCGGGTCGGCCCGGCACGCCGACCGGGACGAGCGAGGCGGCCGGCTCCGTGCCCGCATCGGTCAGGCTGACGAGGCGATCCCAGTCGACGGCCAGGCTGAAGGCGCGTCGGACCTGCCGGTCGTCGAAGGGCGCCGCCGTCGAGTCGAAGCCGTAGTAGTCCACGGAGAGGGCGTCCACGTTGCGCAGCTGTGGCCCCAGGTCGGGGTCGTAGCGAAGCCACGAAGCATCCAGGGAGCCCACGCCCACGTGGTCGACGCGCTCGGCTTCGAATAGCGCCACGGGACTCTGCCCCTCCAGGTCCGTGAGGAGTTCGATGACTCCCAAGGCGGGAGGGCCAGCCCAGTACCGTTCGTTGGCCTCGAGCCGGATGGCCGTGGCCGTCTGCTGCACGGGGAGGTAGGCACCGGACACGACCATGTCGGCGGGAAGCTCACCACCTGGTCGTTCGTCGGCCTGCGCCGCCGGCATCACTGCTAAGGAGGGAGACGCGGTCACGGCCACGAAGTACGAGGCGGGCCGGCGGAACTCGATGGTCAGCCGATCGCCGTCGGCGCGGAGGCCTACTTCGCTGGCGCTCCCGGCTCCCAGGCGGTACTGGTCGGCACCGATCACGTCGCTCAACAGGCTGGCCAGCGGGCTCGGTCGTTGGGGGTCGATGAGCCGCAGCCACGAGGCCACCACGTCCTCAGCCGTGATGGGCGATCCGTCGCTGAAGGTGATGCCCGGACGGAGCTCGAATACCAGCCGGCGTCCTTCATCCTCCACTGACCACTGCCGCGCCAAGGCCGGTTGGACCTGACTCTGCGCATCGAAGGCGGTGAGCCCTTCGAACACCTGCGCCAGGGTCCCCGCCGACGCCGCGTCGCCGGCCGCTTGGGGATCCCAGCTCAGGGGAGCCGAGCCCACGATAACGGCATCGACCTCGCCGGGCCGGTCCGCGCCGACAGCTGGCGGCCCGCCACGGGGAACCAGCACGAACGCGACCATGGCCGAGACGATGACCAGGGCCGCGATGACAGCGGCCGCGAAGCGGCCACTCGATGTCCAGCCCTCGGATGGCGGGGGGCCCGCTATCCAGCCGCCTTCGTCGGGTCGGCCGGCGGCATCACTCAAGGCGCGGTCGGGACATGCCACCAGTCTAGTGGGCACGATCGCTCGGCCCTTCCAGCGGCCCGCTGGCTGCTAGCATGTGCCGCGCCAGGTCCTCCGTCGGCGCCACGCTGCGCCCGACGAGCGACCGTCTGCGGCCAGGAGGAGAGACTCGGCTTGGACGCATCCGCCGCGCGCGTGCCCCGCGTGGCCATCCTCATCAACAACCCGTACCTCGCCGATTCGCGCGCCTGGAAGATAGCCACCTCTCTCGGCTCCGCCGGCTACGACGTCACCGTCGTGGCGCGCGAGGGTGATGGTCTACCCCCGCGCGAGGAGCTGGCTGGTCATCGCGTCATCCGCGTGCCTCAGCCGCGGCCACTGGGCTGGCTCCCGGTGCCCGCCCTGCCCAGCGAAGGCGGCGCTGATCATGGCCGGCGAGGGGCCCTGGAGCGGGTCGCCGGTCGTGTGCGTGAGACGGTCGGCCGGGGCTTGCAGGCCGGCCGCTACCTGCTCCTTTCTCGCGCCTGGGCGCGAGACATCAGCGCCGCGGTCGGGCCTGCCGACGTGTGGCAGGCGGAGAGCGTCATCACGCTGCCCCTAGCCGTGGCGCTGCGGCGTCGGCACGGGGGGGTGGCCGTCTACGACGCCAACGATATCGACACCGAGTCGGGGCGCTTCGCACGGCTGCCAGCATGGTGGCGGACGCTGTTGAAGAGGCGCGAGCGGGCCTGGACCCAGCAGGTCGATGCGCTGGTCACCGTGAGCGAGCCCTACGCATCCATCCTGTCGCGCACGCTGCGGCGCCCCGTGGCGGCAATCGTCCGTAACGGTCCGCCTCGCTATGACCCACCGGAGCCGCCGGAGCAACGCTTCCATGCGCGCTTTCACCTAGACGAAGGGACGAGGGTCGTGCTTTACCTCGGTCAAGTCATGGATGGACGCGGACTGAGCGAGCTCTTCCAGGCCATCGCGCTGGTCGACCGAGCCGTCCTGGTGGTGGCCGGCTTCGGCCCTGACTACGAGCGCTATCGGGCCGCCGCTGGGGCATCGCCGGCGGCATCACGGATCCACTTCATGGCGGGTGTGAGGCCGCATGAGATCCCGGCCTGGAATGCCGCCGCTGACGTGGCCGTCATGCCGGTCCAGCCGGATACCCTCAATCATCGCTACAACACGCCCACCAAGCTGTTCGACGCGATGGGCGGAGGCGTGCCGGTGGTGGCCAGCGACCTACCTGGCATCCGGCCCATCGTGGCCGCAACGGGCTGCGGCGAACTGTGTGACCCCACCGATCCGGTCGATGTCGCGCGCGCCATCCGCGCCGTGATCGACGCTTCGCCGGCCGAGCGAGCCGCTTCACGCGAGCGGTGTCTATCAGCCGCGCGCGGGGAGTACGGCTGGGATCACCAGGCCGCGACGCTGATGGGCGTCTACGACACGTTGGGTGTGTCTCGACCGTGAAGGTCCTGTTCCTGCCTGACTACATGGCCGCCAACGCCTATCAGCGAGAGTTGGCCGACGGCCTGCGGTCGCGCGGCGTCACCGTCACGGCGCAAGCCACCGGCCGCCGCCGGCTGCTGCCCGTGCTGCAGGCGGTGCGCGCGCAGGGCCGCCCCGAAGTGCTGCATCTCCACTGGACCGAGCCGTACATCAGTGGCGGGCGAACGGATGTCAGCCGCATCAAGGCGGCCAGGACCATCACCGAGCTCCGGCTTCTGCGGAGGACCGGCACGCCGGTCGTCTGGACCGCTCACGATCTCTCACGCCACGACCGCCCCATCGACCCGCTCGAGATGCGCTTCAATCGTGACCTGTTCCGACTGAGCTCGGCGGTCATCGTGCACTGCGAAGCCGCACGCGAGGCGCTGCTCGAAGCGCTCGACCTGCCCACCGCCGCCGCCCGGCGCGTGTCGGTCATCCCCCATGGGCACTACCTGAGCGCCTACCGCAATGACATCCCACGGGCGGAGGCTCGCGAGCGGCTTGGCGTAGCCGGCCAGGGACCGGTCCTAGCCTTCGTCGGGTGGGTGCGGCCGTACAAGGGGGTGGGTGAGCTGATCCGTGCCTTTCGAGACCTGCCGGGCGACGAGCTACGCTTGTTCATCGCGGGCACCCCGGGGAGTGACGAGTTTGCCGCTGAGGTCACTGCGCTTGCCGAGGGCGACCCACGCATCGCTCTCCACCTCAGCTTCGTCCCGGACGACGACCTGCAGCTCTACCTCAACGCAGCTGACGCGGTGGCGCTGCCATACCGCGAGATCTTCACGTCTGGGTCGGTGCTCCTGGCCATCTCGTTCGGACGCGCCGTCATCGCTCCGCGACGCGGCTGCATCGGAGAGACAGTAGACGACGCGGGGGCGATCCTGTACGACGCGACGGACCCGCAGGGATTGCCCGGAGCTCTGCGGCAGGCCCTCTCGTCCGATCTCGAGGCGATGGGTGCCCACAACCGCTCGCGCGCCGAGGATTTCGACTGGGGCCGCATCGCAGCGTCGACGCTAGAGGTCTACCGATCGGTCCGAGATCGACGGGCGCTCAGCGTCGAGGAGGGGTGATTCGCGCGGCCGAGGAGCGACGGCGCGAGCGCAGGAACCCGATGGCAGCCAGCGCAAGTGCGAATCGTCCGCCGAGCACACGGAAGAGCATGAAGCGGATGATGTTTCCCATGCCGCGCAACATAGCGACCAGCGTGGCTTTGCGCGCGTTCACGGTGCGGCCGAGTGTTGCATCCGTGCGGCATCCAGCAGGCCGTTGCGCCGGTGAAGTCCGGGATGTATGACGGTCGCCTGTAGGCTTGCGACACGATGCGTTCTGAGACTGGGCCTGCGGATCGACGCCGATCCCTCCTCTTGGCCGCGGCCGCCGCTGTCCTGGTCGGGCTCTTGGCCATCGCGCTGCTGATCAACGGCCAGCGTCCAGCGGCTCTCGATGCCGCAGCGGTGCTGCCACCGTCGCCCGGCCAGCCCTCCCCCTCCGCGCTCCCCTCGACGCTGGGCAGCCAAAGTCCGACTTCCGAGGCTGCGACCAAGCCCGCGCCATCGTCCGCGGCGGCGACCTCCTCCGCGCCCGGTCCGAGCCCGTCGGTCGACCCCGCACCCAGCCCGTCGCCCAGCGCCCCAGTCGACCTTCCGCCCTCCGACGAGCTGCGCATGCGCCTCGTCACGGAGATCACGGGCCGCATCAACCCCAAGTCTGTGGAGGCTTCGCAGACGGGACTGGTCTTCGCCCAGAACAACATCTACCAGCACACCATCAGCGTGTATGACCGCGACTTCGAGCTGGTCAAGACACTCAAGGACTCGCTCGTGCTCTCGGACTGGGGCTATCCGGAGTATCCCGAGCGCGTCCAGGGCGGGCCGGTCGAGGCCGCCTTCTCGCCCGGCGGCCGCTTCGCCTACGTCACCAACCGTTCCATGTACGGCCCGGGATTCCCTCGGCCGGGGCCGCTCATCGATCCGTGCTCGCCGGCCAGCGACATCGACCGCAGCTTCGTCGTGGAGTACGACGTCGAGTCACTCCAGAAGACGCGTGTCTTCCAGGTGGGTTCACTGCCCAAGGATCTCATCGTTACGCCCGACGGGACGACGCTGCTCGTCTCGAACTGGTGCTCGTACGACCTCAGCGTAGTCGACCTGGCCAGTGGCGAGGAGACCCGCCGCATCGACACAGGGCCGTATCCGCGTGGCATCGCCGTGGACCCCACCTCGACCTTCGCCTACGTCGCGCACCTGGGCTCCAACGACATCGCGCGCGTGAACCTGGAGAACGGCCGGGTGCGCGACGTCCGCAACGTCGGTCCCAGCCCTCGCGACGTGCTGATGAGCCCCGACGGCCGCTTCCTGTATGTCTCGCTCGACCAGGGCGGCGGGGTGGCCAAGGTGGACATCAACGAAGAACTCGTCGTCAAGCGCGTCGCCACGGGACGCGAGCCGCGCAGCATGACCATGGCGCCCGATGGGCTGTCGGTATACGTCGTCCATTGGGGTGGAGGCACGGCCAGCAAGATCCGGACGCGTGACATGAAGGTGCTCCAGACGGTCCAGACCGGCTACCACCCGATCGGCATCACCTACGACAACGCCACGCGCCAGGTCTGGGTCTCGACCTATCCGGGCACCATCCGGATCTTCCAGGAGGAGTAGCGCGAGGGCGTCGATGTTGGCGAGTCGTGGATAACGCCCAGTCGTTGCCTGGATCTCGTGGACAAGGAGCCTTGCACGGTCGCTGCCTAGAGCGCTACATTGTTCTCAGCCCGGAGGGGCCACACGGAACGAGGATCACGGTCCGGGAGCTTGCTCCCGATGCCGAGGTCAGCGCACCGAGCGGTTCCTTCGGGTGTTCTCGTGTGCCTTGCAGCGACGTGAGGGGCGGAACCGGACGCGTAGGTGGGTCGTCATAGGCCGCAGTACCTCCCTCCCTCTCGTCACGAGCCCCCGTCGAGGCCGCTGGGGCAGCCTCCGGGGGCTCTGGCATGCTCGTGCCGCGCCCGATTCGCGACGACCGGGTAGCCTGACCGCGCTCGGCGCCGCCGCGTCTCCCCAGAACGCGGCAGAAGACATCGCCAGCCCGTGCCCCAGCACGGCCAGTAGGAGGAACGGCCTTGGCCTTCGCTCATCGTCGCGCGTTCGCGCGCCCCGCTCTGTTCAGCTCGATGGCGCTCGCCTTTCTTGTCGGGACGGCAGCTCCAGTCGCCGCAGCGGCTTCGGAAACGAAGCGTGTCGTGTCCGTCGCCAAGAACCAGATCGGCGATCCATGGGTATGGGGCACGGTCGGTCCGGACAAGTTCGACTGCGTCGGGTTCGTGTACTACTCCTTCAGGCAGGCGGGCTTGGCCGACCGCATCGGCGGGTATCGTGGCGTCAAGGCCTATCGGGACTGGTTCGCTGATCGCGGACGCGTAAGTCAGTCGAACGGCCGTCGCGGCGACCTTGTGATCTGGGGCGACAACCAGCACATCGGCATCTACCTCGGTCGTGGTCGCGCCATCAGCGCCCTGACCTCGGGCGTGAAGATACATGCCCTCCACGGTCTGACGGTCAGCTTCAACACGTTCCTGCGCGTTCGCTTGAAGCGAGGGTAACCCCTCCGGCGCCAGATCTCGGAGCTGTCTACCCCGCCAGGAGCGGCGCCAGGATGCGCTCGGCCTCGATCTCGCTTAGCGGCCCGCGCACGACCGTTCGTATCACGCCGTCGCGATCCAGGAAGAGCTGCGTTGGCAGCCCGTATGCCTGGTAGGTCCGGAAGATGGCCGAGGTTGCGTCGAACCCGATGGTGAAGTCGAGATCGTACGTCTCGGCGTAGCGTCGGATGTCCTCGGGCGAGCTTTCCTGCACGCTTATGGCGACCAGGGCCAAGCCCTGTTCCTCGTGATTCCCGTAGACCTTGCGTAGTACCGGCGTCTCCTCCTGACAGGGCGCGCACCAGCTCGCCCAGAAGTTGATCCAGACCGGCCGGCCGCGGAGGTCCGACAGTCGGATGGGCTGCCCGTCCAGGTCGGTCAGGGTCACCAGCTGGCCGTTCACCACGCCCGTGAACTCCGGTGCGAGGGAACCCACCTGGAGGCCCTCGGTCGGTTCGCCAACCGGGACGAAATCGGAGCCAGGCTCAGGGAGCGTCGGGTCGACGGGTCGCGCGATGGGCGTGGTGACGAGCACGAGCAGCAGGCCGACGACGAACACGGTGCCCAGCAACGCCAGCAGATGGCGACCGCTGAAGGGGCCGATGAGGGGACGGGACAGACGCCCGGGCGGCGTTTCGGTCGGGACTATCTCGCTCATCTCAGACCTGAGGCACGAGGAAGCTGAAGGTTCGGTAGAGCACTGCCAGCCAGTCGAAGAGGATGGCCAGGCCGATGAGCACGACCAACGCCCCGCCGATGAGCTCGATCGTCCGCCCGTGGCGGATGAGCGGGCGCGTGATGGCGGGGGCGCGGTCCACCGCCAGGGCCAGCGCGATGAACGGGATGCCCAGCCCCAGCGAGTAGGCCACCAGCAGCGCGACGACCTGCGGACTGGTGCCGATGGCCGCCAGCCCCAGGATGGCGCCCAGCGTGGGACCGATGCAGGGCGTCCAGCCGATGGCGAAGATCGCGCCCAACGTGAAGCCGCCCACCACGCCGCGCCGCTGCGCTCCGGGCCGGCGGCCCCTCAGCCCGTCGAGCGGCCGCCATGTACCCATCAGGCGCGAGACCCGCAGGAGGCCCATCAGGTTGAGCCCCAGCAGGATGAGGATGATGCCACCAGCCTGGCGCAGCAGGTCGAGATGCTGGACGCGCAACGGGCCCACAGCCACGTAGATGGTGGTGCCCAGCAGCGTGAAGATCGTGCCGAAGCCCAGCACGAAAGCGATGGCGTTGGGCATCGCCCGCCAGCCGCGGGACGTGCCCCATGACGGGCGAGCCAAGTGGTTGGCGCCGGAGCCGCTGCCTGGACCCACCACCGCCGCGACCTGCGAGCCGGCCGTCACGAACGTCCGAGCGCCCATCCCGGCCACGGCCACGATGCCCAGCTGCCCGAGATAAGCCGGCACGACCGGCAGGACGCACGGCGAAAGGAACGAGAGGAGTCCCGCCAGCGCCGCCGCCGCGAGTGTCAGTTCCACCGTTGCGGCCCTAGACCAACCGGCCGAGGGTCCGGTCGAGGAAGGCACGCACCTGCCGCCCGCTCGTGGCGAGCTCTAGCTCCTGCCCGTCCACCGCCAGGACCGGGATGCGGCCGCCGAAGCGCTCCTCCAGCGAAGGATCCATGTCGATGTCCACTTCACGCACGATGGGCACGCTCTCACCTCGGGTGGCGCGATCCTCCAGTGCCGCCTGGAGAAGCAGGCGCGTCTCGTCGCACAGCTCACAGTCGGTGCGTCGGTAGAGGTGCAAGGTCGGTTGCGTGTCGCTCGTCGTCATGCGCAGGTCGATGCTATAGCAGGACGCCGCGGTACCATCGTGCCGCGCCCCCGTAGCTCAGTGGATAGAGCGAGGCCGTCCTAAGGCCTGCGTCGGGAGTTCGAATCTCTCCGGGGGCGCCATTGCCATATCAGCGAAGAACGGGCGCGCTTCCATCCTCACGCGGACCTCGGTCACCTCTCCCGCGGCCACGGACGCGCTCCACGATATGGCGGACCAGGCGGCCCTGGTGCTCGGGCTCGGCATGGCGGAGACTCTCGGCGAGCGGTACCAGTTCGGACGCGGCGCGGTCGAATGCCAGGACGTTGCTATCGGCCGGCGGCGGCAGCTCGGCGAGCTTGCCCTCCAGCTCCGCTCGCTTCGCCCGGTAGTCACCTTCCTCGATCGTCTGCCAGAGGTACATCTCATTCAGTCGCCGTAGGCCGGTCTGGAGCCGCTCGCGCTGCACCGTGAGTCCTTCGTCCGGGACGTGACGCATCTTCCGGAGCTCCGCGCGCGCCAGTGCGATCAGCTCGGGCGGTGAGACGTGGCCGGCCAGGTGCTCGATCACGACGCCTTCCGCCATCTCCGCTCGCACGTTCGGCTCGCTACAGGTCCGGTCCCGACGGCTCGGGCAGCGGTAGTAGCGGTACTCCGCCCGGCCTGGACGTGTCAGCGCCTCGCCGCGCATCCGGCGCCCGCAGCCGCAGTAGACGAGCCCTTTGAGGGCATAAGGTCGGTGAGCGTTGACGTAACGGCCAGGGCGGCGGCGGCGGAATGCCACGCGCTCGGCCAGGTGTCGCTGCTCGGGCGTGATGATCGGCTCGTGCGATCCCGGCCGCACATCTTCGCCTCGACGGTAGACGGCGTAGCCGCAGTAGAAAGCTGCGCGGCCCAGCACGTCACGGATGCCTTTGTCTCCCCACGGCTTCCACGGCGGAGCGTGCCGCTCTCGTTGAGGTGCGCCGCCAGGGCGCCGTGCGAACAATGCTGCTCCGCGCCGTAGGCATCGAACACGTAGCGCACCACGTCGCCTTCCTCGGGCACTATCGCGAGCCGGTGCGGCTGCTCCACCTTGCCTTCGGGAGTGCGTGCCGTTCGGTAGCCGTAGGGATCGGAGCCGTTGTGGCCGCCCTGCTCGTGCTTCGTTCGCGTGATCGCCACCATGCGTTCGGAGTCGAGGTCAGCCTGGAACTGCGCGGCCAGACAGAGCTGCCCGAAGAGGAAGCGGCCCACCGCCGTATCGAACCGGGAGTCGGGCAGGTTCGAGACGATCAGGCGAAGGTTCCGTGCGTCCAGCTCCTGCTTGAGGTTCAGCATGAGGTGGGCGTTGCGCGCCAAGCGCGAGAGGTCGTAGGCGGCCACGCCGCTCACGTCGCCCTCCGCCATCCGGGCAATCAGTAGGCGGTAGCCGTCCCGGTTCTCCGTCCGGCCGCTGCGATGGCCGCCGGTGTCCCGGATCACCTCGTGTGTCGAGCCCTTCGGTAGCAGCCGGCGGGCGGCCTCTTCCTGCTGCTCTTCGGACACGTCCGCGTCGTCATCGCGCCTGTAGGACTGCCGGACGTAGATCAGGTAGTGCGTCCTGCTTGCCGCCATCCTTCGCACCCTTCGAATAGCAGCGCCCGCAACACTGGGCTAGCAGTGCTACGGGCGGTGGTGAGTCTATTCGGTTCGGACGCTCTAGCCAGCATCGGAGCCATGGTACTACCGGCCGGCGGGCGCCGGCC
>Ga0136612_10001201_pt1 | contig 10860 bp, 11 predicted proteins | sample AntDryUQ224A2306_2_FD_106644 | JGI IMG/M metagenome (GOLD analysis project Ga0136612, IMG submission 106644) | Polar desert sand microbial communities from Dry Valleys, Antarctica - metaG UQ224A (23.06) | ecosystem: Environmental > Terrestrial > Soil > Desert | place: Antarctica: Dry Valley...
CCGCTGGTTTGAGCCAAGAGCAGTTGTCATTTCGGGCAAGGGTCCACCGCACGTACGTCGGTGACCTGGAGCGCGGGCTGAAGTCCCCTACGCTCGACGTGATCGACTCGCTAGCACGGGCGCTGAAGGTAGAGCCGACGAGGCTGGTGGCTTCGGTCTACCATACGCACGCGGACGGCTCCAAGGCCGACGCAGCTCACAGACGGCAGCGTGTTCGAATGTCACGGAAGGCCGACTAGGACGCAGCTTCCAAGCACGGGATGAGACTCAGCGCTTCGGCCGGCTCCGACCACTTGGTCCACGCGCGGCGGGTCGCGTGCTGCACATCCGAGGCTTAGCTAGGGCTGTGACTTATCGTGGGTCCTTTCTTCTTGACCCCGCGTCTTGCACCAGATGAGCGCGATCAGTACGACGATCCGAGGGGAATCAGGGTCGCTCCATCAAGCTGCTGAAACGCTCTACCCGCTGCGATCACTTGTGTGCCGGTCAGTTCGGGGCGCGCAAGAAGGTCGATGAATGGCTTCAGCAAGTAGTTTTCATCGTCCGAGAGGCCCGTGTGCTGGCCGAGGTTGGCCGGAAAGTCGAGAAGTGCGAAGCCCGGATAAACGAACGGCTCCGTTCTGCTGAGCTTGATGAGGGCGTATTGGAGGGCCATGAGGAAATACGCACGCAGATTGGCACCAAGCGCCATCGTCCAGCGCTTTCCATTCACCAGCAGGAGGACTGCATTCGCGCTAACATCCACAGTGATTCGTCGTTGCCCCCAGCGCTGCTGCCCCGCGACATCCAGTGCGTTGAGATAGTCAGTCATGGCTTCAGCTAGCAGATCGCCGATTCTCTCGAATGGAGGTTCGGCTTGGCGTGTTCTGACTTCTCCCTCCAGGTGTCCGATCTCGCCGCTTAGGCGGTCGATTCCCGCTGTTATCTGATCCCGCAATTCCAGGGTGCCGCGTAGTCTCTCCAACTGTCTCAGCCGCTCGCCCAAACCTCCGATGGTTCGATCTAGCTCGCTTAAGTCCGGCGGCAGCACCCAGGCGACGGCGCTCGTGAGCTGCCGCAGGTCCATTTCTGTCCGGCCAATTTCATCAACGACATCGCGAACTAGGCGACCAGTCTCCCGCCCCTCAGCCTCAGCCCGAGCCCTTAACCCTCTGATCTCACGAAGCTCTTCTGACAGTTGCGTGATTTCGAACTGCATGCGGTCGGCGCTCTCGGTCGCTACCCCCTCGGTTACAGGCTGCAAGCAGAGGTAGCACCCTCCGGCCCGATGCAGGCGAGCCTCGACAGACTGATCGCATACGGGACAGTGGGTCACGTGGAGGGGCCCGATCGTATCGCCTGCGATTTGTGCTCGCCGCAGCTTGTTCCGATCAGCTTCTAGCTCCTGGTGATGCTGATCGAGTTCCTGAAGCCTCGCGGTACTCCGAAGCATCTCTTCTGCCAGATCGGAGCGGCGCTTTCGCAATTGACCCAATTGCGTGCCTAGGCTGTTGGCCTCTTCGCCACTCTCCGGTTCCTGAAACGGGAGAGCGGCGGTGGTCTCACGAAGTAGCGCTTCTCTACTACCCACTCGCTCCTCTGTCTCACGCTGTACGGCGGTAATTGCACGTTCGATTGCTTCCGCTGTGACTGCGCCTGGCGCGTCCGCGACGGAGACAATGTCGCGGCCAATTTCGTCCAACATCGCCTCGAAGTGAGCCTTACGTGCCAAGAGGTCAGCCCTCCGTTTCACCTGGTCCGCCAAACTGGCGAATTCGGTTGAAAACACAGAGGGTGCGATCCCAACGAACTGCGCTAGTACGGCAAACTGTTCGCTCTCTGGCTGACGATACGCGATGTCGTGCCACGAGTCCTCTCGCCTGTAAATCTGCCGCAATAGCGTGCGCCAACTGAGGCTCGGCCACGCGCGTGGGCCGATGGGGCTGCCACGGGGAAATCGCAGCTCCGGAATAGCCAGCGCTTCCAGAATGAACTCGGAGAATTGCTCGGGTGATACTTGGTGGTCATCGACCGACATTCGCCCACGGCTCGGATCGTCGCCCCAATGCCGTTCGACCCGGTGAAGCGTATTCCCCGTGCCGATCTCCATCCAAGCCGCCGTATAGTGTTGCGCCAGCTCGTCAAGCGCCGCGGCGGGCGCTGCATTATCCCCAAACAGAAAATCGATCAGCGTCATCCACATGGTCTTCCCGGCGTTGTTCGCGCCGAGGATCACATTGACTCCCGGGTTGAATTCAATGCTCTCTATTTCGTCATCTCGCCGGACGCGGTGCACACTGACGATGTTGAGAGTACGCGCCGTCATATGGTGATCGTTTCCCCGAGTCGTCGCTGCGCAACCTCGCGATCGAAGGCCCGATAGATGAGTCCCTTCAGCGCGGTACCAGACATGTCGCGGAAGACCTTCGCGACCTGTTGCATGATTTGCACGAGGTCCGCAAAGGCTTCATTGGTCGCCAAGCTGTCGGCCAGCTCGATGCCATGGGGTGTCAAAGCGAAGTGATATGTGCGCGGACCGGCACTCTTTACCGTGAGTAAACCCTTTCCTTCCAGGACGGAGAGCACGTGATAGTAGCGCTTATCCCAGGGGCCGTAGTGGTGTCGCACCATTGCCGATTCGACACGGTGGGGTAGTTCATAGGGAGTCTGGCCTAGCTCCGAAGCTGCTCTCTCGAAGAACGCCGGGTAGCGTACGAAGAAGTCCAGCTTTGCCAGCTTAGTGAGTCCGCTCAGCGTGTTCTTCTTCCCGCAAAACCGCACTAGGAGGAGGAGTCTGGACGCATGAAATTCAACCAGATCGTCAGCGACGAGAGGACGACCGGCTGGGTAGTCCTGAATTCTACGGACCGATCTCACGCCGCCGCTCCGGTCTGCAAAGCCGTGAACTGGTGCAACCCGCGGTTGACCCGTTCGTACATTCGGCTGACCAGGTAAGCGTGGGGCGGTCGACCGCTTTGAGGTTGGCGAGACCAGAGTTCGGTCAACCGGTCAATGCAGAGGTTATGAAAAGCTAGGTCGGTGACTGATAGCTCCCCGGACAGGCGCTGGAGCCGTACGCGTTGGAGTAAGCGATCGATCTCGTCGTCGAGAGACTCGAGATTGCCGATCTCCAGGTAGCTGGCACGGCGGGCCCGTGTGGTTTCACGATAGAATCGCTCCAGAATCTCGCCGATCTCGTGGTCGGGCAGTCCAATTCCGACTAACTCGTGCCGGAGCCGCGTTCCGCCTGTGGCTGGCGATGGGCTACGGAGGGACGCCACGCGCTCCAAAACGGATTCGGAAAGGGATCGCAGTCGTATCTTCTTAGAGTCGAGCGATCTGCGCGCATCGGCTAGGGCAGCATCGAATACTCTCTTCAGAAGCAACTCGTAGACGGCCTCAACCTGGTCTGGGGCCGAGATCGCGTACACCGCGTGAAGGTATTTGCCAAGCACCTCCAATGCCTGCGAGCGGACTGCCCCCCGCTCCCCTCTCACATCCAAGATCGCGCGCTCCGCCCAATAGTGCAGATCATTCCCTTTGCTCGACCGGGCGTCAGGCAGTGTCGCAGCGAGGCTTCGACACAGGGCCGCGAACTCCGCGTTAGTTGCGGTTCGATCTGGTGACGCATGATGCGCAGTTAGGGGGCGCAGCTCGGGCGCTACGTCAGTTGCCGTGACCAGTCGGAAGCGGCACTGCTCGTCGCAGCGATCGTGGGAGAGGGATTTCTCTGCGATCGAGCTGCCCGCGCGTCCCCCCTCACGGGAGCAAATCATCGCGACGCTCCACATGCGCTCGCCCCTCCCTCCCTTTACCTGAACGAATTCCGGTTCATCACCGGTCGGAGTCGTCCATATCAGGGTGATGTCATCCAGGAGTTCGCACCAGACAGCCTCCGCCCCACTTCCGCCGAGCATCTCGACGCAGAAATGAGCAGCGACGTCGTCTTGATACTGGAAGCCTGCTCGGGCGATCGGACCGCCATACTCGTGAGACAGCAACTCGTGAACAGACGCCATCTGTTAGGGTCGCTGGGAGCGTGAGCGTCGAGTCGGTAAGGTGCCGATATTGGGTGGCGTGGTGAAGCTTCGCAAGCAGCATCGCGAGATGCTGTGCCAGCGGATATTAGAATTTCCTCATGATTCGCTGCGTTGTTCGCACCGACTTCAACGTTCTTGCCTACCGATTGAGACGTAGGCCTATTTCGCTACCCATACATGGATGGCACCGGCGAGCACGGAAAACACGAGCGACGTTACGGCAGCCGTGTTGAACTCTATGACATAGAACGCACTCGCTTGCTTGTGCGGAGTCGGACAACCTGTCCGCGCCGCTCTGCTTCTAATCTTCGGTGCGCTTGAAAAAGCCTTTCTCAAAGGCACCAGAGGCCCGCCCAGGCAAATGGTATCGCGAGGCGCGCAAGCCAGTCGTTGTTGAGCCAACCGATGATTAATCCGGCGAGAACGTTCATCGCTATGCCCTCCCAAGAAGCGATACCGTAAACGCCGAAGCTACCAGGCGGTGCGGCTTCGCGACGACGTCAGAGTCGAATAGACTGAGCTGAGATTCCAGACGTCGTCCGCAATGGCAACAAAGTCGTTGGGTAAGCGGAGCTGAAGTAACGCACGCTATCCCTGCGCGTGCAACGCAATCACGGGGCGCTCCTCGTTCTGGCGAGTGACGAGGCCCATCACCCCGGCAAGCCGACCAGCGGTCGCGTCGGCCGCGGCTCGGCGACGATCATCTACGAGGTGCAGATCACCACGTTCAGTCGCGCCGCGGTTCGCAAGCATTACTGAAACCGCAATGACACCCGCGTCGCGCCGCCCATGATATGTGCGACGCAGCGCCGGTGGCGCACGATCTGCTCGGTCGCGCGCCAATCTCGGGGCGGGGTTTCAAACATATGCGCGACGTTGTCGCCTTGATCCCGAGCACCGGAGCGCACAGACCGATCGTCGCGTCCGTTTTGCTGACGCGAATCTCAGGCGCACAGTGAGCGTGCTGGCGCTGGCGACAAATGGCCCAATTGACCATCGTCAATATTCGCCAAATACTTATCTGACGATTCGTTGCCGATGAAACTGCTTCGTCCGGCCACCGCGAGTGTCGCCGTGTTCGATTGCGAACTGCGCCTCGCCGAGCTGATCAACGCGATTCTCGCCGACGAAATGACGGAGGTGCGCCACTACGCGACCACGGCGACGCCGCGCAACACCGCGCGCGTCGAGCGTCCCGACGTCGTTGTGATTAATCGGGAGACTTCGCGTAACCTGGAGCGCCAGATTCGTCGTATGCGCTGCCGCTGGCCAACGATCGCGATCTTTGTCGTCAACGCGCGCGACGACATGGAGGTGGAGTCACTACTTGACGCGGGCGCTGACGATGTGGTCGTCGTGGAATCGCCCGTTTTGGCAGCCCGACTTCACGCCCAGACGCGGCGCGCGCGTACGGTGACCGCCAGCACGCGCGTCGCGGTGGGTGACGTGGTGTTCGATCGTGAAGCACGACGCGTTTGGTGTGCCGGTCGCGAGGTACGGCTCACGCCGATGGAGCAGTCGTTGCTCGACTGCCTGTTCTGGCACGCCCCTGCCGCAGTTGGCGTGCGTGCGATCGCGGACTTCGTTTGGAGGAACAAGCCGAGTCGCGACACGACGCGACGCGCCATGGTTCAGGTATACGTGGGGTATCTGCGCCGCAAGCTCGCCTCGAGCCGCTCGGTGATGATCAGGACAGTGCGAGGCGTAGGCTATCAGTTCGTGCTACGGCCTAACACCCCGCGCAACTGAGAGCACCGTAGAAGCGAATGCGCTCGCCACGAATCACTTCTAGGCCCAGATCCATTTCGGAAAGTGTGCGCCTACAAACAATACTAAGATAATTCTTAGGAAGCGCCAAAGAGCGTCTTGTCGGCGGAACGAGGCAACACGATACTCTGCGGTCGCCGAGCGCTGGACCTTCTCGCCGCTTGTCGCGAGCGCGACGCTGATCACGTCTTCCCATATTCTCTGGAGTCCTCTTGCGAAAATCATTAAGAGCCTTGCTTGGAGTAGGAACTGCAATGGTGGCCGCCTGCGTGGACACTCCGGACGCAAATGGGCCGACCGGTCCACTGAAAGTCGGGGCACCGAGCCGGTCACTCGCAGTTAGCCCTGCAACTCTTGATTCCCTCTCCCGTGCCATCGCGATCGCTATGGAATCCCGAGCTGTTCGCGAGCAACTGCGAGACGATCTGCGCGACAGTCCGTTCCCCGGACGCGCCCTGCACATCCAGAGCTATCTTCAGGGGAAGTCGGGGCGACTTCTCGCCACCGACGTCGCTCGTTCGCTGGGGATGACTCGAGCACAACTCAGTGCGATGGTCGAACCCCTTCCTGCTTTAGCGCTGGAGCTTGACCGTACGCTCGATCGCGTGCGTTGGGAAGCGACACCGGATGTGGTCGTGTACGGCTTGCCTGTCGCGGGCGCTGCACGACAGCGGCTAGGGCCGACGACCAAGGGATACGGTGTCGCGGGTGAAGTGATCAATGTCCCCCTGTGGACTGCTGGACCGAAGGTGTATCTCGTGATCGGGCCTACGGAGATTGGTTTCGGCGTTGATCCGGAAGCGCGCCGTTTGGCGGCCCCGCGGCATAGTCGGCGAACGGTCGGCACGCGCGCGGAAGAGTGGAAAAGAACAATGTCGCCGGCAGCGCGGGTGGGTAGGCAGGAGCCGGGCTTGACGCCAATGCTGATCGCTTGCGGCGACGAGGGAGCGCCGCCATCATGCGACGAACCGCCGGCCTACCCTACCACGGGTGAGATACTGCCCTCTGAGTTCACAGCAGGGTATTGCTTCGGAACGTCAACCGAACCTATTGGCACCGCGAACGATGTGGATACCGATGGCATACGCGATAGCTGCGAGTATCAGTTTGCCTACGCGTTCCGTCCGATGTTAGCGCGAAATAACAGCGACGACGCGCCGGGGCGAGAACCGTACTGGAGCGTGACGCGCGTGCCAAATAGTCAGACAGGGGTGAGGGTATTCTATGCAATCAGCTATTACAGGGATGGTGGGTGGCACGTCGACGGGACTTCCTCGCACGACGGTGATTCCGAGTTCATCATCGTAGAGTTGCAGAATTCCATGAGTCACGTATGGCATCTTACACAGGCGACGCTGTCCGCCCACTGGAATGCTGGCAGTCCATGGGATCGGACCTCTACGTATGCAGGCTCGGATCTGGAGTATCCATCTCGAAGTCTCGGAAGGCCGCGCATCTGGGCGTCATGGAACAAGCATGCCAACTATCGTACCAAGGATGCCTGCAATGGCTCTCCAAATTGGTTCGACGTATGTGACACCGTATTCACAGGAACGGCCTATGAGGACGTGGACGTCCGTGCCAGTGCAAATTTAGGCAACTCCTTCAACCAGACACCGGCCACTACTGCGACCCGACTGATCAACTGTGTGTCGGCCCTGTCGCCACAGGGGAGGTACTACGGAACGGAATGTTACTGGAATTCAGGTCAATTCTTCGGGTGGAACGTCATTGCAGGGCAAGCGTCGTCAACTCCATACGTTGACATGTTTTCATTTTTCGCGTTCTGAGGGGATTCCGATATTCCTAGTCAGTCCTCACCGCTCTTCCAAGGTTTGACAATGTGCACCCTGGTTCTCCGGACACTCATCGTCGCTGCGTTTCTATTTGCCCCTCCGATTGCTCAAGCGAGCGGGCAGCAGATTTCGCCTGTCGGGGTCGCCTCTCGCCTGGGGGGTGGGACGGTTCAATTGGAACGCACAAGAAGCACGAGTCGTTCATCACCCGGCGCGGTGGCTCCCAGCGAGACTTCTAACGGAGTACCAGCCGGCCTGGTGGGCGCAGGGATCGGCATCGTCGTTGGGGGTGGGTTCGGATACGCGCTCGCACGTGGCCTCGCCGAGGGAGCGCCTCCCAGCGGTAGCAGCGTGCGGCGATCCGTAATCAGAGGGGCGGTCTTCGGCGGTGTCCTCGGATTTGCTCTCGAGCATCTCTTTCGTTGGGCAAACCGGGCAGATTAACAATCTGACGTCCCGGCTGTTGCTTCGCGCATGCCAGTCGAACACAACCGAGGCGTCACCACCGTGGTGGCGCCTCGTCGTGTTTGTGTCACCGTGCGGAGTCTGTACTGCGCGTGGTCTGCGAGTTGCGCTTTTCCATCAGAATCAAGCTACGAGTACGTCGACGACGCGTCGTTCGCCGATCAGCGGGCCCGGTGTGCTCCAACGCTCCCTCGGTACCGGCGCCAAGCTGTTCTTTGTGCGTGCAATCCAAGTCGACTGGATTTTGGGATAGGGGAACTACGCGCGACTACACGCCGGCGGAAAGTCGCACCGTGGATGGAGATTCCGTCGGATGCCAGCGTGCTGAATCCTCGTTTAGCCGGCGGCGGATCGCACGCGAGAATAGGAACGGCGAGCTATGATCTCGCCGAGCATGGCATTCTCGGAATTCGCGACTCTGCGCACAACTCACACATTAGTCGATTCGCCCGCCCCTAAGCTGAGCAAGCTTCCCTCGTCGCACGGCATCAATCCACGTTCGCGAAGTAATGTCTTGAGATTGGGAAAGCCGCTCTTGACGTAGCTCGCAACGACTGCGACCACAGCTGTCCAAGTCATTTCCAATTCTTCCGCTGTGCAGAACACCCTTATCCTGTCCTCTCGAGGGTCCTCAGTTAGCTCCAATACTACCGATTCAGGAAGTCGAAATGCCCGAAGCAGGACTGTGCGAACGCCGATCTCAGTTCCGAATAATGGCGCAGACGCGAATGTCTGTTCGCGCAATCTTTCAACGGAGAGCAGGCTAGCGACTTCTCGCGAGCCTGAAATCTTACCCGATCGCCACACATTGCCTGCCGTATCCCGCACGCCGACGCGCTGGATGTCCGCAACGGTGAACCCAGGCGGTAGCGCGTCAGCAATGATCTCGAACGAGAAAGTCTTGGCTTCTTCGATTGTCGGAGGCCACCCTGTGCCGCCCGAGAACCTGGAATCGCAGTACGACAAGCGAGTGACGGTTGTCCACGTGCTACGCCTGAATCGCCTATAGAGTGGTAGATTAGGGCGAAACTTTACGGTCACCGAGGTGGGAGTAGCGGGGCGTCTTCCTACGTTTGCGACTTCAACCCGCAACGCGAATCTCGGCGGTAAGGTGGGTCTACCCCACTCAACAAATTGCGCCGAGAGATCAAGCATTGCGCGGTCTCGCCGATGCTGGCGAAGCGCAATGACGAGCGATAGTGTACCCGTAATCGTACCGACGAGCGCTCCGAGGCGTGTCCCCCAAACGAGCCAGGTAGGGTCATTCAACGGAAACATGCGACTTACCGGCGCGCCCTGGTTTGAAGTTACCGGCGTTTGACTTGGCCGGTGCCGACTCGCCCAACGTTTCCGAGCCAAGAAATAACGCTGCACCCGGTCGACGCGTGATCGGGCTTGAAAAACTCCGCATCATCGATGGATCAGCACCACATCGCTTCACTTTCGAGCGTGAGCGTCTGTCGACAGAGTAAACCTAGCTACTTCTGGCGGGCAGGGGAGCGACATCGATGAATCGCAACCCACCACTTCTGCGAAGGTAGCATGGGTTCGCATCGGAAGCAGCACCATGTCCCACAAGGCTGTCTCCGAGCGTGGTCGCCGAATGGGCGACGCGTCTGGATGTTCGACCCGACGGTGATCGTCGCAGACCGATCAAACCGCTGACGCGTGATTTTTTCTGCCGGACCGACTGCCGAATCCGGCCAAATAATCGTCGAGGTTCCAACAATTGACCCTCGGGGCTTGCCCTCGGAAAATCGCGGTTCTACAGATCGCAATCTCGACGCTGCGCTCCCGACTTCGGCTGTTCCCCCCGACACTGGACGTTAGATCACCCGATCGACTTCGAATGTCGTACATGTCGAAACAATCGAAGCAGCACACGGTGCCGCGCGTCTATCTACGTAATTTTTGCGATCCTGTTTCGCCGCCGGGATGGCCAGCAGAGCGCCCGTTCACGCCGTCGCTTTGGGTACACGCTCGTGACCTCCGTGGCACGCCGAAACGATCGGCCACGCAGAACGTCGCATGGGCGCGGGATATCTACAATCTGCGCGGCGACGATCCAGACCGCCCATGGCTTGAAGAAGCGCTCGGGAAACTCGAGAATAGTTTCGCCGCTGCCATTCAGTCGGTGATGTCGGGCGGCTCACTCTCAATGGAGGACCGCGCGACCCTGGCGCTATTCGTTGGGGCTCTACACGAACGTACGGCAGGAATGTTGGAGCAGCGGCAAGCGTTCTTCGATCAGCTATTCAGTATCACCCGGCAATTCGAGAGCGGTGTGCGGCCGGAATTCCATCAACAAGGTAAGCGCGACGATGTACTCGGTGCCCTCGGCGACCTTGGAAAGCGTCAGTTCGCCAGCTTCGCGAGCGCCTTCGCCGAAGTAAGCGGCCCGCATTCGTTCATACTGGAAAATGCAACCACGCTTCCATTCATCACCTCCGACAGCCCTGTCTCGTACAGACAGCTTCATGCAGACGAGTTGCTGAAGTTGGCATGAATCCAGGCTGGCTCTATCAGGAGATTCCTCGAAGCGCTCGCCGCTTCTTCGTTTTTTGTCCACTATCCCCACGACACGCCTTCATATCGTCACCTTTCTTCCCACCCAACGAAGAGTTAGCGCGCCGCCGAACGGCAGAAGTGCGGCTCGCTTTCGCGTTCAACGAGTTGACGAGGAGCAGCGCGAATTCCGAGCTGTATGCCGCCTCTTCGCAACCGTACGGCCCTCTGATCGAGGCGGCGTTTGCAAATGACGAGCGACGTTCTGGCATTCAAGAAAGCAAGATGTCAGGACTGACGATCTACAC
>Ga0136612_10001202_pt1 | contig 10856 bp, 7 predicted proteins | sample AntDryUQ224A2306_2_FD_106644 | JGI IMG/M metagenome (GOLD analysis project Ga0136612, IMG submission 106644) | Polar desert sand microbial communities from Dry Valleys, Antarctica - metaG UQ224A (23.06) | ecosystem: Environmental > Terrestrial > Soil > Desert | place: Antarctica: Dry Valley...
AGCAAACCCAACGTGTAAGGATGCAGTGGCTCGGCCTCTACTGCCCCCGCGCCTCCCACCTCCAGTAGCGACCCCGCGTACAGCACGTAGATGCGGTCGCACGTCGAGAAGGCCACCCGCAGGTCGTGGGTGATGAGCAGAAGCGCCATCGATCGCGAAGTCTGCAGCGACTTCAGCAGGGCGAGGATCTCCCGTTGCGTGGTGACGTCGAGCGCGGTCGACGGCTCATCCGCGATGAGAATGCGCGGGTCTCCGGCGAGCGCCGCAGCAATCGCGACGCGCTGCCGCATGCCGCCGGAGAGCTCGAACGGATAGCGGTCGACCGTCTCCGGAATGCCGACCTCCGCCAGGCGCCGCGACGCCTCTTCCCGGCGCGCACGACGTCCCAATCGCCTGCCGGCCGCGTCCACCAGCCCATCTGCGACCTGGTCCCCGCAACGCGTCACCGGGTTGAGCATGGTGAAAGGATCTTGCAGGACCAACGCGACTTCGGAGCCGCGAATCCGGCCCAACTCCCGCTGTGACAGGTCCAATATGTTGTTGCCATCGAGCCGCACCTCACCGCGAGCCGACAGCCCGCTGGGCAGCAGGCCTACGAGCGCGCGTGCGGTCATCGACTTGCCGCTACCGGACTCGCCAACGATCCCGACCGTCTCCGCTTCGTCGAGAGACAAGTCCAAATTCCTGACGATCGTGCGTTGGTCGCCTCCGATCCGGCTGTGAATGGCCAAGTCAACGGCCTCCAGGACACTGCCGTTTCCGTCGGCACCACGAAGCGGTCCGACGTTGCTCCTCATCGGGCTCTTCCGCGGTCTGCCAACCGGTCGTACAGCCAGTCGCCTATCAGGTTCATGCTCGTCGCGGTGAGCACGATCATCCCTCCGGGTGCCAGCGCCGCGGCGGGGTTCTCGAAGAGCAGCAGGCGGCTCTCGGAGAGCATCCGCCCCCAGTCAGCCGTGCCCGGGCCGATGCCCAGCCCTAAGAAGGACAATGCCGAAAGCGCCACCAATGAAAACGCGAAGTTGAGGAAAGCGTTCGCGAACGAGATAGGCAAGATATTGGGAAAGATGTGGCGAAACAGGATCGCTCGGACCGGCAACCCCAGGGTGCGGGCGGCCTCGACATAGGGCAGTGACCGCTGCTCGAGCGTCACCCCGCGGATGACGCGGGTGTCGAACGGGGACGTCAGCACCACCAGCACGACGACCGCGAGCAGATAGCTGGCGCCCAGTACTCCGATCAGCACAATTGTCACCAGCAGTCCCGGCACGGCGTACATCAGGTCAACCCAACGCATGACGGATGCGTCGAGCATGCCTCCGCGGTAACCCGCCGCCAACCCGAGTACGTTGCCGATGACGAACGCGCCCACGACGATCAGCACCGGACCGAAGAGCGCGTAGCGCACGCCGTAGATGGTCCGCGAGAACACGTCGCGCCCGAGATCGTCGGTGCCGAACCAGAACTCGCCGTTAGGCGTGGTCAGCCCGGTGGCAAGGTTCAGGCTGCCCGGCCCGTGTGGAGCTAGGAGCGGGCCGAACGCAGCCAGGAAGAGAAGGATCCCAATGAAGCCGAACGACAGCGCCACCGTCAGTGGCGTGGAGCGCAGCAGCAGCCTTCGGCGTCCCCGAGCCCTTGGCCCACCCACGAGGGTCGTCATGGCGCAACCCGGGTGTACCGGATCCTCGGATCCGCGAACAGGTAGAGGACGTCGGTGAGCAGATTGGTCAGGATGGCGACCGCCGCGAGCAGCATGGTGAGCCCTTGCACCATGAGGACGTCTTTGAATGCAACGGAGTCCACCAGCAACGCACCGAGCCCGGGGAGCGCGAACGTTACTTCGATCAGGACAGCGCCGGTGAGCATGGCGGCCAGCAGCACCGTCGAGGCCGTCACGACCGGGATCATGGCGTTTCGGAGGGCGTAACCGAACAGCACCCGCCCTTCTGAGACGCCGCGGGCTCTGGCGAAGGTGACGTAGTCCTGGTCCAGTGCGGTGATCATGCCCGCACGAGTGAACCTGATCAGCAGCGCGGCAGCGCCGAAGGCAAGCGTGAGAGCGGGCAGCGTGAGATGCCACAGCTGGTCCATCGCGCCTTCTCCCTGCCCGAACACCGGAAACCACCCGAGAAGCACGGCGAAGACGTACAAGAGGAAGACGCCGGTCACGAACGCGGGCGAGCTGGCACCGACAACGGACAATGACACCACTGCGCGGTCGATGCCGGACCTGTTCCTCATCGCCGCCAGGACCCCCAGTCCAATGCCTGCCACGAAGGCCACTGCGAAGCCGTATGCGCCGAGGCGGAGCGAGAGCTGGGCACGGTCCTTGATCGCGTTGAGCACCGGCTCCCCGGTTCGAATCGACTCCCCGAAGTCCAGGCGTACCGCCTCCTTCGCCCACAGCCAGTACTGAGTGGTCAGGGGCTCATCGAGGTTGTAGCGCTGGCGGATGTTCTCTCGAGTTTCCTCGTTTGCGACGCGTGTCCCGAGCAGCACCTGTTCGGCGCTGCCCGGTGAGGCATACAACAGGCCGAACACCGCGCCGGACATGATCACGAGCAGAACCGCGGCCGCCACAAGGCGTCGCGCGATGAAGATCACAAGATTCCGCCGATTCATGTGTCGCTGCCCAGGTGGCGGTCGAACCAGGCCACTATCCGGCGCCACAGGTCGAGCTGGTGTTCGCGTTCAACCCAGCCGTGACCCTCACGCGGGTACACCACCAACTCGCTTTCTACTCCCGCTTCCACCAATGCTCCATATAGCTCCTGAGCCTGACCGAGCGGACAGCAGCGGTCCTCCTCGCCGTGAAGAATGAGTATCGGGGTGTTGCAGCTGCTGGCGTACATGACGGGGGAACGCTCCAGATAGGAGGCGATGCGATCCTCTCCGGTGAAGAGAATGTCGTCGAGCCCGCCGATGTTGCTCGTGTAGTGAAGGCTGAGGTAGTCCGATACACAAGCCATTGCAACACTGGCACGGAAGCGGGAGCTTCGCGTCGCTGCCCATGCCGCGATGAAGCCACCATGGCTCGCGCCCATGATTCCGATGCGGCCAGCGTCGACGAACCCGGCGGCAACGCATGAGTCCACTCCAGCGAGGATGTCGCTAAGTTCGGCGCCCCCCAGGTCGCCCACCACGGCCCGTGCGAACTCCTGCCCTCGCCCGGAACTGCCGCGCGGGTTGGGCAGTAAGACCGCGTATCCCGCCTCAGCCAACAGCGCTGCATGGCGGGTGCCTGACGGGAAGGCATACGACCAGGAGCCGGTAGGGCCACCGTGCACGAGCACGACCATCGGCGCCGGCCGGTCAGACGCACGTCGCGGTCGCACCAGCAAGCCCTGGATCGGCAGGCCGTCGGGAGCAAGCCAGTCGAGCCGTTCGACCGGAGGCAGGTCGAAGCCGACCAACGAGGCGTTCAGGTTGGTCACCGATCGCCACCCACGCTCTGGCTCGTCTACCTGCAACAGGCAAACCTCCGGAGGGGCGCTGAGCGACTCCACCACCGCGCCGAGCCGACGACCATCCGCGCTCGCCGACCCGCCTTGGAGCACAGCGTTCCCGCTCCACATTTCTTCCGCGCGCCCGTCACAGGACATCAGTCCGCAGGTTGACACCATGCCGCGGCGCCCGAAGTACCACAGCCGGCTGTCGTCGCGCCAGCCGACGTGCGCCACGTCGACGTCCGAGGTGAGCTCGGTCACCGTGCCCGTTTCGAGGTCGACGACCTTCACCGTGCCCATCTCCGAGCCCCTGTCGCTGCAGATGCCTTCGACGAACGCAGCGCGGCCACCGTTCGGAGATAGTCGCGGGTTTGCGATCTGCCAGGCCGGCGTGTAAAGACGGCGAGCGGTCCCCTGACGCAGGTCGATCACGCCGAGAAAAGCCTGGTACCAACCGCTTTCGGAGGGGTCACGGGACAGCACCGCTACGGCGGCGTCGTCGCTCGCGTCGAAGTCCCACACGGAGAGCCCTGTCGGACCAATTTCGGTGGTCGTTCCACTGGGCACCGCTACTCGATACAGGCGACGCAAAGCCTGGCCTCCTGTCACCACCCGCGGATCGGGGGGGGAAGCCGCGGGGTCATCGATTCGGGTCGCCACCCCGCCGCGATCTGATCCCACGTCGGCAGCGACAGCGAGCAGTGCGTCGTCGCGCCGCGACCAGGCCAGCACCTCCACGGATCCGGCGACCTGTCCTAATCGGCATATCTGTCCCCCGCGTACGGACAGGAGATGCAAGGACATCATTCCGGGACTTTCCCGGTCGGAGAGGAACGCGATCATGCTGCCGTCGCTGGACCATCGAGCCGTGCCACTGACCGACGCGTCGTCGTCGGTGACCGGTACCGCACCGCCGTCGCCCGACCCGACCCAGATCCGGCTGGCCGGCATCACGTCCGACGAGGCATATCCACGGCTCACCGAGAAGGCGAGGCGTTTACCGTCCGGCGCGAGTGCGATCTGTCCCAGCCTCAGCCCGTCCAAAAGCGTCTCGGCCGTGACCGTCCTTGCCGGCACGGGTTATGCCGAGCTCAGATTCTGGATCCACACCTGGTTGTACCAGAGCGGAGAGTATGGCTCGAACTTCAGGTCGTCACTGATCGACATCACGCTGTTGGCCCACCATAGGGGCAGGTAGGCAAGATCGGGCACGGCGATCCTCAACACATCCTGGATGAGCTGTGCCCGTTCTTCGGGGTCGGTCGACTTCTCCTGCTGCTCTATCAGGGAGAGGATTTCGCTGTTCTCGTAGTGCGCCTGATTGTCCGGCGCATACGCTGAGAGGTAGTTGGCGGGGTCGGGGTAGTCGGGGGCATACCCGAGGACTCCAATGGGATAGCGCTCGGCCTGCAGGTCAGCGAACCACTGGTTCGGTGTTACCTCGTTGACGTCCAGTTCGATGTTGATTTCCTTCAGGTTGGCCTGAAGGCTCAGCAGCGCCTTGCCCAACTCCGGAATGATGGTCGGATACTGAATTGCCGCCGAGAATCCGTCTGGAACCGAGGACTGCGCGAGCGACGCTGCGGCCTCGGCCATGTCCAGGCCGTACTGCGGCAGCTCCTCATAGAAGGCCGTGACCTCAGCCTCAGGGAGCAGTGAAGCCCACTGCGCCGGCGGGACGAGTGAGTTCGCCACCTGAGCCTCACCCCCGAGCACCGACTGAACCAGCCCCTCCCCGTCCAGGGAGTAGGCGATGGCACGGCGTACGTTGATGTCGTTCCACGGTTCTACTGTCACGTTGAAGAACAGAGACAGGATGTTCAACCCAGGTGCCGACTGGATCGTGGTTCCTTGGATCTGCCGCCACTGCTCGACCTGCGGTACGGGGACCTGGAATGTGCCATCGATGTCGCCGGACCGCATCGCGAGTTGCATGGTCTGTGGGTCGCTGAACATCTTGACATTGATGGTCTTGACCGGCGGCGCGGTTCCGCGGTAGTTCTCGTTGCGCACCAGGGAAACGAGGTCGTCCGCGCGAAACGCAGTGATCTTGTAGGGCCCGGTACCCATCGTGGTCACGGTCTCCCCGGGCCTGCCGAACTTGTCGCCGAGCTGCTCAGTGAACGCCTTCGGGGTGATGGACGTGAAGGTCTGGCCGTAGCCAAAGAAGGGATCCGGCTGCTTCAGGTTAACCGTTACCTCTAACGGCCCGGTCACCTCGATGGACTTCACGCGGGCGAACAGGTAGTTCATCTCGGAGGCGACGTCTGGGTCCATATGGCGCTCGAGGGAATACACGACGTCCTCTGGCTGGAGCGGGGTGCCGTCCCCGAACATGACGCCGGAACGCAGCTGGAAGACGTAGCTGAGGGGGTCAGGCTGCGACCATGACTCCGCGAGCAGCGGTTGGAGCCGGGTGTCGTTGTCAAAAGTGAGTAGGGACTCGATCGAGATCGCCAGCGGGACGCCGGTCTGCACGTCGAAGGAGTGCGCGTAGTCGAGGGCGCGAATGCCGGTGGCGCCCCACTCGAGCGTTTCGATCTCTGTGGGGGACGTGCTGCTGCTCTCGGTATCGCTACTGCACGCAGCCAACAGGGTCGGCATGGCCAGCATCGCGCCGCCTACGCCCGCGCGGGCGAACAGTTCGCGCCGGGTGAGTGTGGTCGCGAGGAGGCGTGCGGTCCACGGGTTGTCTAGCGGCCGGAGCTCGTCTTTTCCACCCCTCATGGTGCCTCCTCCTCGCCCACCGGGTGGCGCTGGTCATGCGGTTTCTTTATAGCAGATTCTCGTTCTGGCGCAAGAGCGGGTACCGGTCACATCAAGACCGCTTCGCGACCGTGTCTCCGACTAGCGACGTTGCCGGCGCGCCGCTCTGCCTGAAGCGCTAGCCCGTCTCGGTAGTCGGCGTACCGAGGTGGAACCGAGTGCCGACGCTGTTGGGCACGAACGCTTGGGGGAACGCGGCGGCGAGTCGGTGAGTGGCCCGCCAGCCAGTGCAATGTGCAGGCACGATGACGTCGGGTGCGAACCGCTTGAAGGCCTTGCAGACCTTGGGGATGAGCGGCTCGTAGATCGGCCCGTTGAGGTGGAAGCCGCCGATAATGGCGTGAACCTGCTCGACGCCGGTGAGCCGCTGCGCGTACGCGACTGTGTTGACCACGCCGGCGTGACCACATCCGGTCATCACGACCAGACCTAGGTCGCGGACGTGCAGCACGACCGCCTGGTCGTCGAGTACCAAGGGATCCGGCTCCCACCGTCGTCCGCGCCGCACTTCTTGTATGGGGAAGCCGAGTTCGAAGTGGTTCGTGCGGTCGACCTCACCCGTCACCAGGACCGAGTCGTGCAGCAGGAACGACGGTTGTCGGTCCTCGATGATGTCGAAGCCGACTGCCTCAAGCGCCGACCTGCTCGTGGAGGGTAGCTCCCACGGCTCTCGGCCAGGAAACGTGACGCGACGCCGATTCCAGAACTCCGGGTGTATAACCACGGGCAGGTTGGACCGGCCAAGCATGCGGGTGAAACCGTCGAGCCCTGTGGTGTGATCGAAGTGTCCGTGGCTGAGAACCACAGCTTCGATGCCTGCGGGGTCGATCCCTAAGACTTTGATGTTATGCGCGAGACCGTCGGGAGTGCGGCCGGCGTCGAAAAGCATCTGGGCCTTCCGGCCGCCGCTGCAGACCTCGACCAGCGCAGAAAACCCGTGCTCCGTGCGGGGGTGATCCGCAACCTCGCCACCCTCCAGGGTGCCGGCCGACGTCCTCCCCGGTGACGAGCCGTCGGTGAAACGGGTGGCGGGTCCCTGCGCAGGCATGAAGACGTCAATGACGTTGTCGATCAGGGTCGTGATCGTCACCGTGTCCACAGTCAGCAACTGGATCTGGTCCATGCACTCAGCCTCCTGGGGACAAGCTGTTCCTGACAGTGTTGCTGGACCGCACGTCATACGGCCTGGGAAAAACGGGCGGCACGAAGGAGAAGTAGGCTGGGGCAGCCATGTCCCCGGTCCTGGACACCATGAGTTCCGGTGCGAGAGATGAGGTTGCTGCGTTGAGTTCATCCGGGTCGAGATCGGGCCAGCGATTCGTCTCGATCCGATCTACAAGTGCCCGCAGGGCGGTGACCACCTCTGCCGTGGTGTGTGTGCAGTGTCCCCCACGACGGAGGTAGAGCTGTCTCAATAAGTGGTTGCCGCCTGCCCAGTCCACCACGTCGGCGTACGCCTGCTCATTGTCCGGAGTGACCAGTCCGTCTCCGGAGGTATGCAGGGCAAGCACCGGCGTGCCTTGGAGATTGCCGGAGAAGACGATGTGCTGCTCAAGGTAGCGAACCGCGTCCGGCTCCGGCTCGATCCGATGACCACGGCTCAGAGCCGCAAGGTCGGCTTCCAGCTCGAGTTTCGCGGTTCGGTAAAGCCAGTACACCTGCTGCGAGTTGATCGAGGAGGTCAGCCGGGCCTGGTAATCGACGCCAACATTCCACGAGGGGTTGCCGCCCGCCCTTCGCTCGACCTGGGCCCGGAGGGCGAAGAACACGAGGATGCCGACCTCGTCATACCAGCAAAACTGCTGCTCCTGCTGCTTGGTGAAGTCATCGGCTGCCGGCTCAGGCGAGGCAGGGTCGTACCACCCGGGGATGTTGCCGATCGCCGCCGAGAGCGCGAGCCGCGCTCGTCCCTCCGCGCTGCGCTGAGCCTGCTCCAGGATGGACGTTGCGAGTTCGAGGTTCTGTCCCGGGGACGAGATGCGCACCAGATCGAGCGGGGAATCGGGCGCCAGAAGCGTCTTGAAGACGAAGGCGATGTCGAGCTCGCGATTGTGAACGCCAACGGCACCCGCGAGGTTGCCGCACAGTGGAAGCGCTCCAGACAGGCGATCCGGCATCAGCTGGACGAGGCCCGCAGTTGTGATGCCCCCGATCGAGAAGCCCCAAGCGATCGTCTCCTTCGGCGCCTCGACGAGGTTGGCAAACGTGTCCAGCAGCTCGCTCTGGTTGGCAAACGTCTCCTCGAGCGGCCAAAAGCCGGTGCCGCCGGTGCCGGCTATCGCATAACCCTCGTTGAGCAATCTCGCAAAGAGCGGGTCGTCGGCCGACCACGGCGCCTCCCCGACGGGCAGCGGCAGCCCGCGGCTGTACAGCAGGAGGATTCCGTTCCAGTGCGCTGGCACGTGCACAAGAAACTCGGATCCGGACGCAAGGGAACCTTCGTGCATCACAGGGCTCACGACAGAACAGTATTCTGCAATACGCTCGCGCCGCGAGCCTCAACTCGCAGCATGTCTAGTGACGGGAGCCGGTCATTGAGTACCCCCCTGACCCCCCTGACGCTCGCTTACGGCCTCTCGGTGCCGAGCGATCCGCAGATCTCGCCGGATGGGAGCCGCATCGCCTACACGCTGTCAACGGTGGACGGCGAAACCAAACGTCGCCGCAGCCAGGTGTGGCTCCGAACGGTTGAAGGCGGAGAACCCGAAGCTTTGACGCCGGCTGGCCAGTCAGCCAGCGGTGCGCGGTGGTCGCCGGACGGAACGAACTTGGCCGTGACGGCTGACGTCGACGATGGCACGGCCATTTGGGTGTTACCCGCCACCGCTGACGCAGCACCAAGGGAGATCACCTGCCACATGTTCGGCGTCGACGAGCTTGCGTGGTCACCCGACGGCGCCAGACTCGCGTACACGACCGACTACGACCCCGACGATCCGGAAGAGCTGGGCCCGAAACCCGGCGCACCGAGCGTCCGAGTGACGCGGCGGATCGACTACAAGATGGACGGTCGCGGCTACGTCGGAGACCGACGCACTCACGTCTTCCTGGTTGACGTCTCGAGCGGTGGGCGACGGCGACTGACAACCGAGCTTGTTGACCACCGATCGCCACAATGGTCGCCCGACGGGCGGCGCTTGGCTCTGGTCATGGCCAGGAGTGAACAGCAAGGTACCCAGTTGGTGCTCTTGGACGTGGAGTCGGGGCACAGCCAAGCAATCACGTCGGCCGGGGGCATTGTCGAGAGTTGGGCCTGGTCTCCAGACGGCGAGCACCTCGTCTATGCCGGTGACCCGGAACACTCCCTGCAGCTCGACTTCTTCCGCTTCGAGGTTGCGACGGGCATCACCCGCCGCCTCACAGACGACGTACAGGCCGAGCTCGAAGGTCAACCAGTGTGGGTGGATGTCGGTCACGTCCTGTTTCACTCGATCCGAAGGGGCTCGAGCGGATTGGAGCTACTCGACACGGAGACGGGGTCAACCGAGTTGCTCGAGCGAGCAGATTGCCGTGGGGGAGAGATCAGCGTCGATGCCGCAGCGCGGCTGGTTGTTCAGGCGAGGACCACGCTTACGTCGACCGCTGACATCATCGTCTTCGACCGTCAGAGCGGTGCAGCTCGCGCATTGACCGGCTACGCCACGCCCGTCCTCACTGAGCACCCCCCGGCGTTGTCGGAGAAGCTCTCGGTACCGCACGACGGCTACATGATCGACGCGTGGCTGATCAAGCCGCCAGACTTCGACCCGGCTCGGCGGTACCCGGTGATTCTGGACGTGCACGGGGGGCCCAGCTCTAGCCATGGCCCACGGTTCATCGACCATCAGCAATGCTGGGCAACACACGGGTTTCTCGTGATCTCACCGAACCCTCGCGGTTCCACCTCCTACGGCCGGCACTTCGCTCGACAAGTGATTCGTGACTGGGGAGGCGGGGACTTCCGAGATCTCATGGCGGTGGTGGACGCCGTGCTGGAGCTGCCGTACGCCGACCCTCAGCGGACGGGCATCTTCGGCATCAGCTACGGCGGCTACATGACGGCCTGGACAATCAGCCAGACAGAAAGATTCAAGGCGGCCATCTGCGGCGAGCCGATCTTCGACCTCGAGTCGGACTACGGCACTAGCGATGTGGCCTTCAATGGGCTCGAGCGGCATGGTGGTGGGCCGCCGCACGCGGAGCGACAGTGGTACGCCGCCCACTCACCCTCGACGTTCGCACACCGGACCCGGACTCCAACTCTGATCTTCCATGGCGAGGCCGATGCGCGGTGCCCGATCGGCCAGAGCGAACAGATGTTCACCGCGTTGAAGAAGGCGGGTTGTGAGGTCGAGTACGTGCGCTACCCAGGCGGTTCACACATGTTCTTCCTCGTCGGGCCGCCCGAGCATCGCGCCGACTTCTTGGCCCGGACGCTCGCCTGGTTCAGTGAACACCTCGGCGGTCCAAAGCCTGCTGCGGCCGACTGATCGTCAAAAGATCGCCAGAGGGTTCACAGGAGAACCGGTGCCGCCTTGCACCGGCAGCGGCGCGGCAACGAACAGAAACTCGTACCGGCGGAGCTCGCGGCACGTTCGAGCCAGCTGCTCGACCAAGCAGAAATCCAGCAGCACCAGACCCATCGCGGCAATGCCGATCTGGTGC
>Ga0136612_10001203_pt1 | contig 10852 bp, 7 predicted proteins | sample AntDryUQ224A2306_2_FD_106644 | JGI IMG/M metagenome (GOLD analysis project Ga0136612, IMG submission 106644) | Polar desert sand microbial communities from Dry Valleys, Antarctica - metaG UQ224A (23.06) | ecosystem: Environmental > Terrestrial > Soil > Desert | place: Antarctica: Dry Valley...
CCCCGGGACTCGCCTGCCCGATGGCTCCCTCATCCTGTCCACGGCGGGCGCCGGCAACGACGTCTATCGCGGCGATCGGCTGCCGGCCGATCTCGTGGGCGACTACCTTTATGGAGAAGGGGTCGCGCGCAGCGTCCGACGTCTGAAGCCCGTGAAGACCGAGGGCGTCACCCAGCTTCGCAACGCGCATCCCCGCTCCGAGTTCATCCGCTCCCTCGACCCGCTGTTTCGCCCTCTCGAGATGGCCACTGCACCCGATGGCACCCTCTACATCGTCGATATGTATCGAGGCGTGCTGGAAGGCGCGCCCTGGGCGAAGCACGGAACGTATCTGCGGAAGAAGATCGACCAGTATCAGCTGGACAAGATCGTGGGGCGCGGCCGGATCTGGCGGCTCACGTATGACGGCATCGAGCGCGATCGCACGCAGCCGCGCATGCTGAACGAAACGCCGGCGCAGCTGCTCGCGCATCTCACTCACCCGAACGGGTGGTGGCGGGACATGGCGCAGCAGCTCCTGGTCCTCCGGCAGGACGCCTCCGTCGTCCCTGCGCTGCAGAAGATGGTGCAGACATCCGGCAATCTCTTCGCCCGCTTTCACGCGCTGTGGACGCTGGAAGGGCTGGGGGCACTCGACCCCGCGCTCGTCCGGGGGCAGATGGCCGACCCGAATCCCGCGATGCGCGTCCAGGCGGTTCGTGCCAGCGAGACGCTGTACAAAGCTGGTGATACGTCGTTCGGCAAGGACTATCGCGCGCTGACGAAGGATCCCGACACCAACGTCGTGATCCAGGCGATGCTGACGCTGGGCCTGTTCAAAACCGGCGATCTGGCCTCCGTCATTCAGGGGGCGCAGTCCGTGAATCCCGCGCGCGGCGTGCAGGAGGTCGGGCGCCGGCTCCTGCAGCCCGCCCCTTCAGTTACATTCGGAGGGCGGGACGCCCGGGGCCTGACTCTCGATCAGCGGAGCACTCTCGAGCGTGGTGCGACCATTTACACCGAGCTCTGTGCCACGTGTCATGGTCCGGACGGGCGCGGCACGGCTGTCGAAGGCACAGGCGCGACGATGGCGCCGCCGCTGCTGACCTCGTCCCGAGTGCAAGGCCATCGTGATTACGCGATCAGCACGATCCTGCATGGCCTCACCGGGCCTGTTGACGGCCGGACGTACTCCGAGATGGCGGCGATGGGCACCAACACGGACGCGTGGGTGGCCGCCGTTGCCTCGTACGTCCGCAGCGGATTCGGGGGGACATGGACGGTCACGCCGGCGGACGTCGCCAGGGTGCGTGCCGCGACCGCCGCCCGCAAGACTCCGTGGACAGTCCGTGAACTCGAAGCCTCTCTCCCGCGCCCGCTCATTCCGGAGCCGACATGGAAGGCGACAGCCAGTCATCGATCGTCGGAGGCGCCGCAGGGTCTCACGTTTGCGGGATGGACCACGGGCTCGCCGCAGGAGCCGGGCGACTGGTTCCAGGTCGAGTTGCCCGCGCCGCTCATCCTGGCGGAGATCCAGTTCGAATCTCCGCCGGCGGCAGGTGCGTCCGGCACATATCCACGAGGGTTCAGGGTGCAGGTGTCGATGGACGGGCGTGTGTGGAGCGCACCCGTTGCAGAGGGAGCGGGGAGCGGCGTCAGCACGGTGATTGCGTTCCCTGCCACCCGCGCCCGGTTCGTGCGGATCACGCAGACCGCGAGTCCGGCGAGCCCTGCGGAGTGGGCCGTTCGGGGGTTGCGGCTGTTCGAGGCGCCATCCGCGCTGAGAGGAGGCGGCTAAGCCTTGCGTCCCTGGTATTCCGGCCTGTGCCGTTCCTTCGCGATCATCGGCGCCTTCGTCGTCGCCATGGCCGGTCTTTCGGTGGGCGCGCAGACGGGGGGCGAGCGCGCACGGAGCGGTGCGGCGCCGCAACCGGCCGGCAAGCCCGCCGGTCTACGCGCCGCGGCCGTCAAGGTCGACATCACGCCCCAGACTTCCCAATGGCTGATGGGGTACCAGGCACGCCGGTCGACGGGTGTGCACGACAACATCTATCACCGTGTGGTCGCGCTGGACACCGGCGATACGCAGTTCTACCTGATCTCCAGCGACCTCTGCCTCTTCTCTCCCACTCTGTACGACACGGTCACCGCAGAACTGCAGGCGGTGCTGGGAATCGATCCCAGGCAGGTCATGTGGAGCGTGACCCACACGCACGCGGCCCCGGAAATCGGCCCCCCGGACATGTACAAGGCGCTCCTGGGGCGTTCCGACCACGACTGGGATCGCGACTATACCGGCCGCACCACGACGGCGCTCCTCGAGGCCGTGCGAACCGCGCGGGGGCGGCTCGAGCCGGCGCGCATCGCGTTCGGCACGGGCGCCGCGATGGCGAATATGAACCGCCGGGCGCGGGACGTCGACGGGCGCGTGTCGATCGGGCTGAATCCGGATGGCCCTGTGGATCGGCAGATAGGCCTGATACGGCTCAGCCGCCAGGACGGCAGCCTCATCGCGCTGGTCGCGAACTACGCGATGCACGGCACCGTGATGAACGGCGAGAATCTGAACATCAGCGGCGATGGCCCTGGAACGGTCACGGCTTACCTCGAAGAGCAGCTCGGGGGAACGGTGCTGTACATCAATGGCGCCGCCGGGAACATCGCACCGATCTACTCGGTGTACCCGAATCCAACGAGCGGCCATCTTTCCCAGTTCCGGGTGCTGCTCGGGGATCGCATCCTGAGCGCCGTAGCGGCGATGGGTCCCGGGACGAGCGATGTGATGATGCGTCATGCCGAGAAAATCATCGAGACGCCACGCAAGCCCGGGCTCGTGTGGCCCGACGAGCTCTCCGCGTACGCGGGATCCGACGGCCGGGCGCTGGTCCGGCTGCCCGTCCGGTTCCTGCGAATCAACGACACCGTGATCTGGTCGGCGCCCGTGGAGATGTTCTGCGAAATCGCGCTCGACGTACGAAGCCGCTCGCCCTTCGCGCACACGTTCTACTTCGGGTACACGAACGGCTGGTTTGGATACCTGCCGACTGCCAGGGCGTTCGAGGAGGGGGGCTACGAGCCGCGGACGTCGCCGTTCACGCCGCAGGTGGAGGCGGATGTCAGCCAGGCCGTCACGGCATTCATCCATGGATTCCGGCGCTGAGCGTAAGTAGCGCGGGGCGAGATGGCCCGCTCTGTCGACGCGCAGCTGAAGCTGCGCGCTACGTACGTCGCGCGGGGCTTTAGCCCAGCGGGCGTTGTATCATTCGTGGCTTCCGCGTTCCGCCTTCCGCCTTCCGCCTTCGCGCGGAGCGTTTCGGCGGACCGCCATAGCCTTGGCGGACTGGTCAGGCGGAGGAGTCGTTGGCTCCCGCCTCGGCGGACGAACAGGAGAGATCACACATGCCAGAACTCACTCGCCGTGAGGCGCTCGCAGCCGGCGCTGCGACGATTGCTGCAGGGCTGGGGCCGGGATCGACAGCGTTGGACGGGCAAACCGTGCCCGGAGAGAAGGCGGTGATGAAGGGGCGGCTGAAGCAATCGGTATCGCGGTGGTGTTACCAGAAAATTCCGATGCCTGAGTTCTGCAAGGCGGTCGCCGGGATGGGAGTCCCGGCCGTCGATCTGCTCCCCGAAGCGGACTGGGCTGTCGTGCGGGACTTCGGCCTCATCTGCTCCATGGGGAACGCGGGCGGGGGGTCGATTGCCGACGGACTGAACGTCAGAGCCAATCACGACCGGATCGTGAAGAATTTCGAGCAGAACATTCCGAAAGCCGCCGCGCAAAAAGTCCCGAACGTCATCACCTTCTTCGGCAACCGGCGGGGGATGAGCGACAGCGAGGCTATCGAGAACTGCATCGAGGGGTTGAACCGCGTGAAGAAGGTCGCGGAAGAATCGGGCGTCACGATCTGTGTCGAGCTCCTGAACAGCAAGGTGGATCACAAGGACTACCACGGAGATCACACCGCATTCGGCGTGGAGATCGTCAAGGCGGTGGCCTCCCCGCGCGTGAAGCTGCTGTACGACATCTACCACATGCAAATCATGGAGGGAGACATCATCCGCACCATCCGCGACAACAAGGAATACCTCGCGCATTTCCACACGGGCGGCGTGCCCGGCCGCCACGAGCTGGACGACACGCAGGAGCTGAACTGGCGGACGGTGTGCGCCGCGATTGCCGACATGGGGTTCCAGGGGTACCTCGCGCACGAGTTCGTCCCCACCCGCGATCCGCTCACGTCGCTTCGCGAAGCCGTGGTGCTCTGTGACGTTTAAGTGCCGCACTCCCCGTGCGCCAGTGGCGATGCTGTCGGTCGTGGCGGGCATGCTCCTGCTCGCGCAGGTCGAGGGTCAGCAGCCCGTTCGCCCCGGCGGTGGGTCAGCCGAACAACGGGAGTGGATTCAGCTGTTCAACGGCAAGGACATGGACGGGTGGGTCCCGAAGATAAAGGGATACGCGCTGGGGGAGAACTACGCGGAGACTTTTCGGGTCGAGAACGGCCACCTCAAAGCTGCCTACGACAAGTACTCGGCGTTCGACGAGCGCTACGGACACCTCTTCCATCGCCAGAAGTTCTCCCACTACATTGTCGCCGCCGAATATCGGTTCGTCGGGGAACAGGTGGCCGGCGGGCCGGGCTGGGCCCTTCGGAACAACGGCCTGATGCTTCACAGCCAGGCTCCCGAGACGATGGGCAAGGATCAGGATTTTCCGATATCAATCGAAGCCCAGCTCCTGGGCGGTGGCCCCTCCGGGGAACGAACCACCGCCAATGTCTGCACGCCCGGCACTGAAATTTTCCAGAAGGGCGTGATGGTCAAGGGGCACTGCAGGAACTCCTCGTCAGACACGTATCGTGGAGACGGGTGGGTCCGCGTCGAGGTGGAGGTCCTCGGTCCCGATCGGGTCAGGCACCTGGTCGGCGGGCGCACGGTCCTGGAGTACGAGTCGCCGCAAATCGGCGGCGGCAATGTCATCAACTTCAATCCTGCGGTGAAGATCGACGGGAAGCCGCTCTCGGAGGGCTATATCGCCATCCAGGGGGAGAGCCACCCGACCGAGTTCCGCAAGATTGAGCTGCTCAACCTGTCCGGCTGCATGAAGCCGGACGCCGCGAACTTCAAGTCGTACTACGTGCACCGCGACGACACAATATGCAAGTAGGAGGGCTGAAGTTCGAAATCTGAAGTTCGAACGCCGAAGTTCGACGTGCGAAGTTCGAATGTTTCCAGTTGGGAGTCTGGTGATGAAGTTTTTTCGGCTCGGGGCCCCGATCAGTATCGCGGCGCTTCTCGTCGCGTTGGTCGCGGTGAATGCCGCGGCGCAACAGGATGGCAGGCAAGGAAGCGGCCGTGGCGCCGAGGGGCGGCAGGGAGGGAGAGGCCGCGGCGGCGGCGATCCGTTCGCCGGCCAACCCAGGATCAACGCGCTGATCATCAGCGGCGGCTGCTGCCACGACTACAGCGGCGAAGCCAAAATCCTGATGGACACCATCTCGAAGGTCCTTCCGGTCGACTGGACGCTTGCGCTCCAGGGCGGCCGGGGAACGGTGGGGAAGATCCTGCTCTACGACAATCAGAACTGGAGCGCGGGCTTCGACATCGTCATTCACAACGAATGCTTTGCGAATGTGACGGATCCGGCCTACCTGCGGAGGATCACGGCGGGGCACCGGGGGGGAGTGCCCGCGATGGTCATCCACTGCTCCATGCACTCATATCGCGCCGCCGAAGTGGACGACTGGCGTGAGTTCCTGGGCGTCACGAGCCGGAGCCACACGAAGCTGCACAACATTGCCGTCAAGATCGTCGCGCCGGGCGAGGGTGCGCTGGCGGGGATGAAGAAGGGCTGGACCACGCCCGCCGACGAGCTCTACGTGATCGACAAGATCTGGCCGAATGCGAAGCCGCTCGCGAGTGCCGTCAGCCCCGAGGACGGGAAGGAATACCCGCTCGTCTGGACCAACCAGTACAACGGCACGACGCGCGTCTTCGGCACGACAATCGGGCACAGCGAAGCAACGTGGAACGATCCCGTGTTCCAGGATCTCCTCACGCGCGGCTTCAAGTGGGCGCTCAAGCGGGAGTGAACGCGCGGGTCCGCCGGGGCTGGAGCCCGGGCCTTCTGTAGAACACGAGACAGCGGTTCACGCGTGGCACGCTGCACGTTGTGCGTGATCAGACCGTCTTCGGATGCGGATGCAACCACGGTCCCCGATACGGCCGCTGCAGCAGCGTGTTCGCCTCAGGATCCCGCACCACGACGCCGTTCGCGTGATCCCACTGGAGCGATCGGCCGAGCTGCATGGACAGGTTCGCGAGGATGCACGACGTCGCCGAGATGTAGCCCTGCTCGATGTCGGCGACAGGAGTACGCCGCGACTCGATCGCCTGGAGGAAATCCTTCATGTGGGCGCGGATGGCCGGCGCGACGTGCCGCTCGAGGTCCTTCTCGGTCCGGTCCTCGGGGAACTGATCCAGCTCCATCGTCACTTCCTCCTGCACCGGCGCCTGGCCCTTCGCCGTCGGGATGAAGTCGTAACCATTGACGCTGGCCTTGAGCGTCCCCTTGTCCCCGTAGAACGTCGCGCCCCACGGATACTTCGGATCGGGCGCCGCGCCGTAGGTGCGGTGCGTCCAGACGACCTGCAGATTGGGAAAGTCGAACGTCGCGGTCTGTGAGTCGCTGATGTTCGCCTTGCTCGCCTTGTCGACCAGGATGCCTCCAGACGAGCTGATGCGTGTCGGCATCCCGAGATCCATCATCCAGCGCACCATGTCGAGCATGTGCACGCACATGTCGCCGACGATGCCGTTGCTGTATTCCATGAAGGCGCGCCACCGGCGCGGGTGGACCAGATTGTTGTAGGGGCGCATCGGCGCCGGCCCCGTCCACATCTCGTAGTCGAGCGACTCGGGTGGTGCGATGTCGGGCGGATTCTCCTTCGCCCGCATGTGGTAGTAGCAGTAGATCTCCACGAGGCCGATGGTACCGAGGCGGCCTTCCCGCACGATCTGATCCCGGGCGCGGACCAGGTGCGGCGTGCTGCGGCGCTGCATGCCGACCTGCACGACCCGCTTGTACTTGCGCGCCGCCGCCAGCATCGCCTGCCCCTCGACCACATCGACGCTGATTGGCTTCTGGACCCAGACGTCGACGCCGGACTTGACGGCCTCGATCATCGGCAGCGCGTGCCAGTGATCCGGGGTGCCGATGAGCACGATGTCGAGGTCGCGCTCCCGCAGCATCGCCCGGTAGTCGCTGTACGTGCGCGGCTTCTTCTTCGACAGCTGCCGCGTCGCGACCAGATCGGCGGCGTCGGATAGCATCTGCCTGTCCACGTCGCAGAGCGACACGACCTCCACCGGTGCCACCTGGATGAGCCGCAGCAGGTCGGCCTTGCCGTACCAGCCCGTTCCGATCAGACCGACGCGTTTTGGCGTGTCCGCCAGCTGCCCTGCGTATGCGGGAAGGCTCGACACCGCCAGGGCGGCGGCGCTCTGTTTGATGAAGTCACGACGATACATGTTTGAACTCCGCCGGAATGTTTGGACACTCACCCTGACGCCAGCCGTCGAACTGTAACATCCGCCTAAACTGCTAATCTGGCGCGAGGCCTGGCCATTCCGGCACGCTCTTCGCCGCTCGGACGCCTCGCACGATGGCTTCCGCGACGACGTCGGCCGCCAGCGCACCGATCACCGTGAGCTGCAGGTCCGCCCGCTGGAGCTTTCTCGTGGAAATCGCGATGAGCTGATCGCCGTCCCCCGTGGTGTGGTACGGGCGGATGGCCCGGGCCCCGCCGCAATTTGCCATCGAGGCGACCTTCGTCATCGCCGTCTTCGACAGATCAACATTCGTCGCGACAACGACGATGGTGGTGCTGCCGAGGGCCGGATCGTGAACGGCGCCGCTCGCACTGCCGGTCACGAGGCCGCGCATGATTTCAACGCTGTCGGCAAGGGTGCCGTCCTGGCGGCGTGCACCCGCGACGATCGTGCCGGTGCGCCAGTCGAGCACGTCCCCCGCCGCGTTGACGACCGCCAGGGCGCCGATCACCACGTCTCCAAGCGTGACGCTGGCGGATCCGATGCCCCCCTTCATTCCCGAGTAGCCCCGCGCGCGGTGCATCTTGCCGACAGTGGCGCCTGCGCCCGCGCCGACGTTGCCTTCGACGACGGGGGTCGAAGCCGCCGATGCGCACGCCTTGTAGGCGGCGTCGGCGTCCGGTCTGATCCGCGGGTCGCCAAGGGCGAGGTCGTCGATTGCGCCGCTGATGACGATGGGGATGCGCAGTTCAGGCGTGCCCCAGTCGAAGCCGACCTTGCGCTCCTCGAGAAAGCGGACGACGCCCCCGGCGGCGGCGATGCCGAACATCCCTCCACCCGTCAGGAATACCGCGTGGATGCGCTCGACGGGGCTCACCGGCTGCAGCAGCACGCCCATCGATTCCGCCGGTGCGGAGCTGCTGTAGTCGGCCGCCGCCGCAGCCGCCTGATCGAACAGGATGGCCGTGCAGCCCGTGGAGCGTCGTGTGTCGGTCCAGTGGCCCACGGTGACGCCCGGTACCGCGGTGAGCGAGCCGGCGGGTCCACTCCACGCCGCCGTAGCCTGCGCACCCGCTTCTGCACCGAGCCCCCGAGCGCCGACGCCAACGGCACCCAGTGCCCCCAGCGCAAGTGACCCCGCGAAGTCGCGCCTGCTATAGTCGGTCATCTTTCAACTCCCGGCACGACCGCACGTGCACGTTGCACTCTGCACTTTGCACGTAGCACGCAGCACGCAGCACGTGCCTACAGTCCCTGGTGAGCCCTGAAGAGCGCCTTGAAGTACTGCAGCACGCGGATGGCGTCGGGGGATTCGGGGATTTCCGCGAAGCAGTAGCCGTCGAACTTCATCGCCGCAAGCGACGAGATGAGCTGCCGCCAGGGGTACTCTTCCATCGACAGGTCGCGCATGTGCACCTGCCCGATCTGATCGCGCAGCAGTGTGAAGTTCGCCTCGAATCCGCCATCCAGCAGGTCTGTGGGGTTCGAGTTCCAGCAGGCCTTCACGCCAGGATGATTGCCGCCGTAGTCCAGGATCTTGCGGATGTTCGGCACTCGCTGCGTCTCGGCGCCGTGCACTTCCAGCTGGATGGTCACGCCGTGGTCGCGCGCGAACGCGCCGCACTCCGCGAGGGCCTTGCCAATCTGCTGCAGGGTCTGGTCGGGCGGGACGTCTTTTCGAAGGCCGTTGGGCCGGACTTTGACGCTCGGCGACCCGATGTCCTTTGCGAGCTTGACCCACTCTTTCGTTTCGTCGATGTTCTTCCGCACCACCGCGGGGTCAACCGCGTGGTACTCACAGGTGGAACCGAGACCGCCGATCCTGACGGTGGAAGCCTCGAACTGCTTCCTCACGTCCGCGCGCGCGGCGGCAGGGAGCGTGATCTCCACTCCATGCTTGTGCGTCGTCCGCAGTTCCACGCCGTCGAACCCGAGATCGCCCAGATTCTTGATGATGGTGGGGATGTCCCAGTCTTTGGCAATGTTGTAGGTGACGGTCCCGAGCTTCAGTCCGCCGCGCCTCGGAGCCGGCTTCGAGGGTTGGGGCATCTGGATAACTGACAACAGGGGCAGCGCCGCAGCACTCGAGAGGAAACGCCGTCGGTTCATGCGCGAGAGCTTACAGCAGTCATCAGGACGGACGCATCAAATTCGCGTCCGCGGCAGCGTCCGATGCGGGCTCCGAAAAAAGCACGGCTTCGTGGAGCGAATTGAGTAAGTTATCCACGAAACGTTTGCGCCGCCCCGGGCGTATGCGGCGGTGGATACAGACTCGCCTGAGGCGGGCTGAGGAGGATTGCATGCGATTGAGCACTTCGAGAAAAACTCTGGCGATTGCCGTGTGCGGGGCAGCGATGCTCGCCACGAGCGTGCGCGGGGTTGCACAGCAGCCGGCAGCCGCGCCGCAGGCTCCGGCCGGCGCGGGCCGGGCCGGCGGAGGTGGTGGTCGCGGCGGGGTGGCCCCGGCACTGTTCTCGGCGGCGGACACGAATAAGGACGCGTCGGTGAGCCGGCACGAGCTCATCAGCACGTTCGAGGGCTGGTTCGCGACTGCCGGGAGCAACGGCTCCGGGCCGGTCACCCAGGAGCAGCTTGCCGGGGTACTGACCACGGCGTTCCCGCAGGCCCCGGCGGGACCTGCCCAACCGGCGCCCGACTGCGGCGGCCGCAGCAATAATCCACGCGTTCCCTGCGCGAACGACGTGCAGGCCATGATGGCCGCGCTGCCAGGTGCTGCCCCGGCAAAGCCCCAGAAGGCGCGGAAGATCCTGGTGCTCTCAGCGGCACAGGGGTTCGTGCACTCATCCATTCCGCTGGCCGCGAAGACGATGGAGGCATTGGGTGAAAAGACGAAGGCCTGGTCGGCTGTCGTCACCTATGACCCCGCCGACATCAATGACGAGAACCTGAAGCAGTACGACGCGGTGTTCCTCAACAGCACGACAGGCTGCTTCCTCGATGATCCGAAGGACGCGGCCTCGACGGCCGCGCGCCGCAAGGCGCTGATGAGCTTCGTGAGAAGCGGCAAAGGCATCGCGGCCATTCACGCGAGCACGGATTCGTATCACGGAACCGCGTGTCCCGGCGACGCCCCTGCCGCCGGCAACCCCGGCCGGGGCGGCGGTGTCGGGGGTGGACGAGCCGGCAACGCTCCGGCGACACTCGCCACCTTGATGGTGACCCAGGGTGACAAGGACAGCGACCAGAAGATCAGCCGCGCGGAGCTGACGGGGCTTGCCCACATGTGGTTCGACAAGCTCGACGCTGAAAAGGTCGGGAAGGTCAGTCAGCCGGAGTTCATGACACGCTTTGCCGCGGTGGC